>Ga0214176_1000454_pt1 | contig 8583 bp, 10 predicted proteins | sample TroBogEpilimnion_18_FD_153014 | JGI IMG/M metagenome (GOLD analysis project Ga0214176, IMG submission 153014) | Freshwater microbial communities from Trout Bog Lake, WI - 20AUG2007 epilimnion | ecosystem: Environmental > Aquatic > Freshwater > Lake > Epilimnion/Euphotic zone | place: Trout Bog... | reverse complement strand
CTAAGATGTGAGCAAGACTTGAAGTGAAAATGTAAGATGAGGACATCATGAAAAAACCGAATCCACCGCAGCGCTTCGAAAATCCAGAACATCCTGAACATGGCGGAACTCTCATCGGGTTTGTGGTTGGCCTCGCCGTAGGCCTTGGAGTAGCTCTACTGATTGCATTTTACTTATCCAAAAATACCCCCCAGGAAAGACCTGGAGTGCGGGCTCCCAATTTGCCATTAAATATTAAATCTGCTCCAAGCGGAGAAGGTCAGGATGCAACTCCCCAAGCCCCGCTAGATTTAAATAAGCCATTACAAGGTAAAACGGTGGCACCTACTTCAGATCCGATTGGAGATTTAGTTGGCGGAAAGAAAACAGTAGATCCTGCTCCTGCTGTAAAAACGGATGCTATATTTTTCTTGCAAGTCGGTGCATTTAACAAGCAAGCAGATGCTGATGCCCAGAAAGCAAACCTAGCAATTCAAGGGGTGCAGTCGCAGCTGAGCGAGCTCACAACAGATGGCAATACAGTTTGGCGAGTACGAGTCGGCCCATTCAATTCGGCTGACGAAAGTAATCCAGTAAGAGATAAGTTAAGCAAAATGGGCATCAAAACTACTTTGATTAAATCAAGCAAATCATGATCACAATTACCAGAAGAACAATCCTTTTTATTACTTGCTTGCTATTAGCTGGAGTAGTGAACGCGCAGGGTAGTGTGCCCAGCGGAAGAATTGAAGAAGGTTTTGAATATCGAGTATTACCCACAGCTCAGCCGGTAGAAACTAAGGGCAAGGTTGAGGTGATTGAATTCTTCTGGTACGGATGCCCTCACTGTTATGACTTTGAACCAGATTTGAGCGCATGGGTTAAGAGTCAGCCAAAGGATGTGGCATTCCGCAGAGTGCCAGTTGCTTTTAGGGATGATTTCATGCCCCATAGCCAGCTTTACTATGCACTTCTGGCAATGGGTAAGGCTGATGCACTAAATGACAAAGTGTTCTATGCAATCCATAAAGAAAATAAACGACTCTTAACTGAAAACGAAATTGCAGATTGGGTTGCATCGCAGGGAGTGGATCGCAGTGCGTTTTTAACAACCTACCGTTCATTTGCTGTAGTTTCAAAAGCAAGAGCGGCCAACCAATTGGTAATGCAATATCACATTGATGGCGTACCAACGATCGTGATGCAGGGTCGTTACGTTACTTCACCCTCCATTGCGGGCTCTAAGGCTAAGGCGATAGAGGTAATGACTTTCCTAGAAGACAAGATTCGCAAGGATCGTTACAAATAAACTATCCGTCTCAGTGGATAGTTTTAAATCTTGACGAAGCGTCTAACGATCCAGAAGTAAATCGGATAGGGAAGAATTCTTAAGAATTTCAAAAAACCGGAGAATTGCTTCGGGAAGTGAATATCAAACTCCCCCTTTTGAATACCAGACAAGATTTCTTGTGCAGCTTTTTCAGCGGTGATGAGCGCAGGCATTTCAAAATCATTTTGAGCCGTTGCCTCGGTGGCAACAAATCCTGGTGAAATCATGTGCACGCCTACCCCCATTGGGAGCAAGTCGTAGTAGAGGGTCTCACAGAAATTAATGATGCCTGCTTTGCTTGGACCATAGGCCAGCGCCTTAGGTAAGCCACTATAGCCAGCTACGCTCCCCACTATCGCAATATGTCCAGCATGAGCTTTGAGCATTGCAGGCAAGACAATCGATACCGCTCTCATTGGGCCAAGTAAATTAGCATCAATGGTTTTCTCGGCAGCTCCTATATCAAATTGATCTGCTCTCAGAGGAATGTACAAGCCTGAGACAAAGAGCAATAAATCAAGACCGCCCCATTGATTAAGAATGGTTTGATAAGCGGCCTGCATTTGTTCTGCATGAGTAACATCTAAGGGCAGAACCAAAGATTCAGATTGCGAATATTCCGCAGCAATGGCATTGAGCCGCTCAACACGACGGCTAGAAAGTGCGACTCTAGCAGATTGCGTAAGCAGAGCTTTAGCACAAGCCTCGCCGATCCCGCTTGAGGCCCCAATGACCCAGACCCTTTTACCTATAAATTGATCAATGCCTGCTTGCTTCATGAATGAAGCTCCTTCAGAGAGTCTGCGTCAGTTCGATGGCTTAGCGTGAATTGAATGACATCAATATTGCCATGAGCAAAGCCAGCCGCACAGTACATTAAGTAGAAGTTCCATAAGCGGATGAAGGCCTCATCAAAGCCAAGACTTCTCACCTCTTGCAGTTTGCTATTAAAGCTATCGCGCCAAATGCAAAGGGTTTTTGCATAGTCCAGGCCAAATGCAAATTCGGATTCAATCTTTAGGCCTGCTTTTTCAGCATAGGATTTAAATACCGAGCGAGACGGCAGCATGCCGCCCGGAAAGACATATTGCTGAATAAAGTCTGTGCTATTTCGATAGCGAGCAAAGAGTTCGTCCGCAATCACGATTGTCTGAATACATGCCTTACCACCTACCTTGAGGCAGTCTGCGATGGTCTGAAAATATTCAGACCAATGATTTTCTCCAACGGCTTCGAACATTTCAATTGAGGCGATACCATCAAATTGATCTTTGCAGTCACGATAATCTTGAAGACGCACCTCAAAAGTCTGAATAGAGGCCAGCTTTTGTAGGCGCTCTTCTGTGTATCGTTTTTGTTCTGTTGAGAGCGTGAGTCCGGTGATATTCATTCCAGCATGAATGGCTTCTTCCATGAAGCCGCCCCAGCCACAGCCAATTTCTAGGACCCGACTGTTGGGCTTGGTATCGATAGATTGGAGGATTTGTCGGATCTTGGCTCTTTGCGCATCGGCCAAGGTCTGTTTATCGTCATTAGCAAACCATGCGCTCGAATAGCTCATGGTTGGATCAAGCCAAAGTGTATAGAAAGCGTTTCCTAGATCGTAGTGCGCATGAATATTTTTTCGACTACCTGATTTGGTGTTATTTCGAAGAAGGTGTTTGATGCGATAAAACAGTGAGCCATACCAGCTACCGTAAATGAGCTTTTCTAATAGGGTGCGATTACAAACCGCTAAATCTAATACTGCTTTTAAGTCTGGAGTATCCCAGTGGCCTTTGATATAGCCTTCAGCAAATCCAATATCACCATGCGATAGCGTTGCCTTAAATACCGACCAATCTAGAATCTGAATTTCTGCATGCAAAGAATCAGCAGCAGATCCAAACTGACGCGTAGTGCCATCGGGTAGGCGCATTACTAGGAAACCAGTTTGGAGTTTTTCTAGTAGCTTGAGTAGAGAGGTGGCAGCAAAGCCTCCCTGATGAGATAGAGTATTTTTACCCTCTGGGCGAGAAAAGCTGAGGCGAGAGAGAAGAGATTGACCAGGACGATTCATCTGCTGACTTCAAATTCTGGGGGTTTGGGTTTTGAATGAAAAGGCACACCTTTAAGCCATAGTTTTAATGCTTGCCAGTGGATCCTAAAAATAACACCTAAGCTCATCAAAGGATAACGCAAGAATGCGACATAAAGCATTTTTCGACTCAGCTCCCGAGCCTCTCCGCTGATGCTGGTATTGATCAATGGTTGACCATCCTCATGGAGTTCAATGCGGTAGAGAGAATGCTGTTTACTCTCGCTATCGTTGGGAAATAAAAAACGAAAATGGTATTCCCCGCTTACCGAGCAAAATGGAGAGACATGAAAAACCTTCTGAGACTGCATCGTCTCGCCGGAACGGAGGGGTTCACCCGAGTCCTTAAATAGCAGATAACAATGCCGCTCACCAAAAGTATTGTTTACTTCAGCGAGGACCGCTTGCACTTCTCCGTTGGAACGAGTGCAAAGCCAAAAGCTGACAGGATTAAAAACATAGCCCATGATTCTGGGGAAGGTTTGCAGCCAGATCTCGCCATCAACATGGGAAATATGGTTTTGCTCAAGAATTTTTTCGATCCATTCCAGAGCACAATTTCCTCCTAGGCCATGATCTCGATCGTAAAAAGAAAATAAGCCAGCTCGGTTATCGCTAACCCCGTGATTGCTTAAGATTTGAGGCGCTTGCTTTCTGGATCGCATCGGAATCGATAGCGTAAAGACTCCATAAGCAAATGCATTCTGGGCAGGTCTAAAACGACGATGCTGAACCACTCCAAAATTAATCTTTGCTTGATTCATTTATCGCGCGTCTTGAGTCCGACGAGATTGTGAAGGCGAGTGAATGCTTTCAAGTAAGTCTTCGGCAACCAGCTCGCCAGAACGTAGACCATCTTCATGAAAACCAAAGCCTGTCCAGGCACCGCAATACCAAATTCCATTATTTCCCTGAATCAAGGGCAATTGCTTTTGTGCCTGAATCGCCGCCATATCGAAAACAGGGTGTGAGTATTCAATCTCTGCATGAACTAAGTGCGGGTTTGGATTGGCCAAAGGATTGAGACTCACAATGATGGGAATACTTTTTAGTGTATCTGGTAGCGGCTGAAGCCGATTGATTAGGTAATTCACGCTGACGTGTTTCTTGGCAGAGGGCGCCGCACCCGATTTAGCCGTGTAATTCCAGGCGGCCCAACAACGTTTTGTTTCAGGTAAAAAGTGTTGATCGGTATGTAAAAAGGCACGATTTTTTTGATATGGAATAGCTCCCAAAATATTTTTTGCATCCTGCTCAATACCGTTAAGGAGTTGCAAGCTTTGGTCGCTGTGACAAGCCATGACTACTTCATCAAACAGAGCACTGCCAGCTGAGCTGATCACTTCTACTGGCCCTTCATCATCTTGGCTTGCGTTGACTTTAATAATCGCTTCTCGTTTGATGGTAATTTGATGATGCTCAAGTGCGGCGACAATACGTTTGACATATTCTCTAGAGCCGCCTTGTACTGTGAGCCACTGAGGACGATTCTGGATTTGTAGCAGACCATGGTTATGACAGAAGCGCACCATAGTCTGGATGGGAAATTCAAGCATTTGCTCTACTGAGCAAGACCAGATCGCCCCAATCATGGGAAGAAAATAATTTTCTCTAAAACTTTGACTAAAGCGATTACGATCTAAAAAATCAGCGATAGGCTCATCTGGTTCAGCATATTCGTGCCCACTATGAATTTGTTTCTGGGCGAGCTTCGTGGCGAGCCGATTAAAGCGCAAGATATCGTATGCCATCGTCCAGAATGATCTAGAGAATAAGTTTGCTCTTTGCCCGAAAAAAGAGTTGAGATCATTGCCGGCCCACTCAATCTTACGGCTGCCACGGTGTTGGTCATCAGGCGAGATGGATACTGAAAAAGACATTTCAGAGTTGGCAATCGGTGCTTTGATTTCTTCAAACAATCGTACTAAGCGGGGATACGTTTTACGATTAAAAACCAAGAAGCCGGTATCAATGCCGTACTGAATTTTGCCACTGGGGGTCTCTAAAGAAAAATCTACTGTATTACTGTGGCCACCAATGTGATTGCCACCTTCATAAATCGTAATGTCAAGTTCAGGGCATTGTCTTAATGCGTATGCGCAGCCAAGACCAGAAATGCCTGCGCCAATAATAGCAATCCGTTTTTTACTCACTGAACCTTTTCCCCTAATAACTTTTGGATTTCATCAACAACACTACTGCTCGTTGGTTTAGTCATGCTTCCAAAAGAATCGACCACATTGCCATTACGATCAATCAAGTATTTATAAAAATTCCATTTTGGTGTCGTGCCAGTTTTAGCAATGAGCATTTTGAATAAGGGGTTCGCAGTAGAGCCGCTGACCGAGCTCTTGGCAAACATTGGAAATTTGACGTCGTAGGTATTTTTACAAAAGTCGGCGATCTCTTTATTGCTCCCAGGTTCTTGCTGTCCGAAATCATTGGAAGGGAATCCTAAAACGACAAAACCCTGATCTTTATATTTGGCATAGATCTTCTCTAAGTCTTCATATTGCCCAGTAAAGCCGCAATAGCTTGCAGTATTCACAACCAACAATACTTTGCCCTGGTATTGGCAAAGATTTTGAGGGGCTTCGTCCTGTAAGCGAGGAAAGGTATGTGAAAGCAATGGACTGCAATTGGCAGGTGCAGCTTGAAGAGAATTCATGCCCAATCCTAGCAAAAAAGGAGCCGTAAACAGAAGCGCTATTACTTTATGAAATCGGGTCATGATGTGCCTTCAAATAAGGTGTCTAGGTGTGCAAGTCTAAGACATTCTCAGGAATGTCGTTTGATGGCATCAAAAGCCATTAATATTGAGTTATGACTTCACTTCCATTGCCATCTTTTGAGGACAAAATTTGCTTGCCTGAGCATTTACGTGAGCGGATTGCGCAATTACCGAGACCCCTGGTTTTTACTAATGGGGTTTTCGATATTCTCCATCGTGGGCATGCCAGCTATCTTGCACAAGCAAAATCCTTAGGTGCCAGTTTGGTAGTCGGCGTCAACTCAGATACCTCAGTCAAGATGTTGGGTAAAGGTGACGATCGACCCATCAATAATGAGGCAGATCGCCTGGCTCTCTTAGCAGCGCTGCAGAGCGTAGATCTCGTTACGATCTTTACAGAAAAAACGCCCGTGAAACTCATTGAGCAGATTCGTCCAGACATTTATGTCAAGGGCGGTGATTATGAAATCGATACGCTTGATGAGACAAAGCTAGTGAAGACTTGGGGTGGTAAAGCTATTGCGATCCCTTTTGTATATGAGCGCTCTACAACTACTTTATTAGGGCGTATTCGGTCTTAAGACTTGTGAGTTTGTAGTAACCAAGCCCATAAGCCTCGCAACACCAAACCATCAACACACTCAGCGAGGCCTAAGTTAGGCGTTAAACCTTTTTGAATCGCTTGATGCAAAATTTTGGCATTACCCCCATCTAAATAAATTCTTTCAATTGGATGATTCATTGTTTTGGCAATTTGGGCGGCATATTCAATTGCGCCAAGCTGCGCAGCGTCACATCCAGAAATGATTGCATCATTCGTATTCAGTCCAAAGCCAGAGTGCTCGGCTGATCGATTGGCTAGTGGCAGTTGAGCAGTATTGACTTGAAGACTGGATTGCATCAAATCTAAACCAGGAAGTATCCAGCCTCCGTAATGAATACCGTTAGCGCCCAGTAGATCAATAGTGGTAGCTGTTCCACTATTCACTACTAGAGTATTGGTGCTTGATAGTGCGCGAGCCCCAATGAGTCCCGCCCAACGGTCAGCGCCGAGTCTATTAGGATCTTGATAGAGAGTCCGCATTCCCTGGAATGCAGTACTACCCATCAGCTCCTGCCAAGCAAGATCACTCCATTGTGGAAAAAGGCTTTGTAGATTTTTCGCAGCCTGATTTCCTGCAACACATGCAAAAGCAATCGCATCAGGTTTAGGGAGAGTCTTGGCTATGTAGTCAGCAAGCTCTGCGCGATGTGCTGCAGATGCTAATGATTTACTGCTGATGGAACCAGAGTATGCCCATAATTTTTTCTGGCGATCCGAAGGGTTTTGAGTAGATTCAACTGCAGCCCATTTCATGCGCGTGTTGCCAATATCAAACAATAAATAGAGACTCATTTAGAAACCCTTAAAGAAACGTCCCCTGCATGAATGCTGATCATCTTTTCTCCAGATGCCAATAAAAGTGCGCCTGAGGCATCCACTCCTTTCGCAATGCCCTCGATCACTTCTTGGCCTGCGCCAGAAATACAGACGGCAGTATTTTGAAATCCATCCCAATCCATCCATAGTTTTTGGTATTGAGCAAAGCCTGATTGATCAAATTCAGATAATGAAGATTCAAGTGCCTCAACTATTTTTAACCAAATCCACTCTGTGTCGGGTAGTACTGCTCCAGCAGCAAGGAGTTGATCTAAGGTGGCCACTTTCTGTTCATGATCAATCGCTTCATCAAACGCATTGACGTTTCGTAGATTAATGCCAATCCCAATAATCATCCAACTGGGATCGCCCAATTTAGCTTGACCGCCTTCAATCAAAATACCGCCCAGCTTTCCTTGGTTGAGCAGTAAATCATTGGGCCATTTGAGACGTAATCCCTTTTGATGCAGTGCTTGTTTTGAAAGATTGAGGGCTAGCGATATGCCTGAGATAACGGCTAATCCAACTAGAAGACTCAAGCCAGAAAGATCAGCTGGTTTTCGCTGGAATGGATAGGCCAAAGAAAAGCACAGTGAATCTTGCGGCCTAGCTAGCCAAGCTCTTCCTGCCCTACCTTTGCCAGCAGTTTGTTTTTGGGCCAGGCGTGCAATAGGATCAATTAACTCTCCAGCGCGCCAGCGCGCCATGAGGTCATCATTCGTGGATAGGGTCTCTGCGACGCGTTCTAGGATGCAATGGCTACTCATCAGGCTATTGTAGAAAGGTCTAGCCTAGAATTGGGGGAATGCATGATCACGATCAGAGACCTCGTAAATTTGTTTGGCCAGTTCAGGCCATGCCTATGGCAAGGGTATTAAGCTTTGCTTATGCGCTGTTAATTCTTTATATCAGTCTGAATCCCTTTGATTTTGACTTTGAAACAAGCCTAGCGCCCTGGGCTTGGTTAGATGCCCCATTACCTCGATTTATTACCCTATTTGATGTTTTGGTCAATATCTTGGCTTATATCCCCTTGGGTTTTCTGC
>Ga0214176_1000433_pt1 | contig 8888 bp, 2 predicted proteins | sample TroBogEpilimnion_18_FD_153014 | JGI IMG/M metagenome (GOLD analysis project Ga0214176, IMG submission 153014) | Freshwater microbial communities from Trout Bog Lake, WI - 20AUG2007 epilimnion | ecosystem: Environmental > Aquatic > Freshwater > Lake > Epilimnion/Euphotic zone | place: Trout Bog... | reverse complement strand
AAACAGAATGCTAGATTTGTTAAAACCATTGGACGGACAATTGGAACAAGGAGCATACAAATGATATTTATTAAGCTCGTTGGTTCTAGTATAAATTATGTCTTTGGTATGAAAATTTATAGATAGTCCTGCTGGTGTTTCAGTTATATCTAATAATTTAAGAAAATCAAGAATTCTATCTGACTCTTCCGGGGTTCTTACTTCCGGAAGATAGCCATGTGTTTCTCTACATTTCTCTTTTGCCTCCAGGAAGTTACCTTCCGTGAAGTACATATTATATAACCGTTTGCTATCTCTTTGGGCATCTTGACAGTATGTTAAGTAGGAGTTAGTATACTCGTCAAGGAGATCAAGAGCTGTCTTAATTTCAGATAGATCGAATTCTCTATTGAATTGAACATAATGAGGGTTAATTATTACCGGCTTCTGTTGTTCTGATTCGTACAAAAGATTTCCTTTGAGCTCTGCGGTGCGAACAGCCAGTCCCTCGGTGACGTAGAAGACGAGAAGGATCGGCAACATTACCCGGTTGCGTGAACGTTTTCAAATCTTATACGTGCGCGTCTGCTGGGATATGGTTTGAGAATGATGCCTGTGATCCTTTTTCGTCCCCTTTTATAGCTCCTGCGGTAGTTTTACCGGTGCGCCAATGCCGCCGGTTTCTACCGCGTAAGGTGTTAAGTTGTTAAAATGAGCTTTTATTTGTTTACCCGAAATAATATGTTGACATATAGCTGTTCGATTATTTTTCTGTATGTCATTTATGATATATGGTCCCGTAAATTGGGGTTTCCATTTTGATGACATACCTGTGCTTACTTGCATTTGTCTATGGAGCACTAATTGGCCTTTTTCAAATTTTATAGTTTTAGATTTGATGTTTTTATATGTTTTGTTTCGATCTTCTTTATCTGTTTTGGCCTTGTTATATTTTTCTCGAATTGCTAATGCTCTATTCATTATTTCATCTATTATTTGTGGGTCGTCACCATTACTTGATGTTGTTAGTAGTTCAATTCCTCTAGGAATTCTATATCCGAACATAATTTCTTCAGGTGAAAAATTATAGGTGTTTACTGATTGATTTAGGGCACTGGACACGAAATGAATACTTTCTTCCCAATTATCAATTAATTTGGTTTGATAGAAATATTTTCTAGCCGCGTGTTTAAAGATTTTAATATGACTCTCAGCTCGTCCATTTGAAAATGGGCTAGCTACTGACGTTGCCAAAAGGTTTATATGATAGGATTCAAGGAATAGGTAGAATTCATTCGAATTATATATTCCCGGTTGTTCGTCTGATCTGAAATAATGAGGCGCTCCAAAAGGCGTTATTATGGCCTTTTTGATAGCCGTTATTATCTCTGCCGATGTTGTTGATTTCATCGGTATCGGGATAATATAATTGGAAAAATCATCTACTGCCATTAAAACATATTTGTATCCCTCTTTAGATTGTGGGATATCAGTAATAATATCTAACGACCATGATAGGCGCGGGGATTTGAATCTTGGAAGATTCGTGTAGGAAGTCTGGGGTTTTTCTATATTATAAATTTGACAAATGTGACAATCTTGAATTTGCTCATTTATTATTTCCCTCAGATTGATTTTAGGGACATAATAAACTTGCTTTATATCTCGTTCAATTCTTGCTGGGCTTTTATGAATACCTGGTTGAGTGTAATGATGATTATTTACCAACATTTTTATAAGAGATCTAGGTAAAACGGGTTTTACTCCGTCGTCTGTGGTTTTGACGTAAATACCATTTTGAACAAATAATGAAGTGTCATTTTGGACCTGTTCCATTAATAAAGTATCCATATCTTGCAATCGCCTTAAAATTTGTGCCGGGAAAAATCCTAATTCGGATGCAAGGCTATGGTTTCGGACTGTTTCATATGAATCCTGGAGGAACTCATTTCCTTCCAGTTCTACCTCGTCCCTTGTTTTGATCCCTTCCCCGACTACGACTTCAGTCGTGGGATCCTCGAGGTCTTTGCTTCCTCCCAGGCCTCTTTTGGGATCACTCCCGACGGGTGCGGGCATATGAGGTGGCGGCTGGTCCTCTATATTCGGTATATCCCTTGACCTCTTTCTGGGTCTTCGGGCCACTGTCGCCTTAGTTGGGAGAGCCGGAGGGGAGTCAGGGGTTCCGCCCGCGGTCTGCTTCCCCCTCTGACTTCGGGTCCTGGTTCCCATTTGCGCCGACGGAGCTGCACCTGGCTTCTCGTCCGCAAAACTTACACCCTTCGCCTTAGCCCTGGTCATTACCATATTTGTGGGCAAAATTACTCCTGGTCGAGATTTGCTTCTAGTGGTTCGAGGTATTTTGATGTTTCGTTTATTGAGAATGGTTGATATGTTTTTGACTTTCTTAATACCTTCCCTAGCATTGCTTTTTCTCTTTTCTACTTTCTTAGTATCATCCAGGGGCGAGGGTCCTGTCAACAGGTTGAATAATTGACTTTTTGTTAGCTGTAATGAGTCTGGAATGGTCAGGGCGTCCATTATTTTTATCGAGTCTTTTTCCGAAATAGTGCGTTTCCTATTTTCGTCGGCCTCAATCCCCGGGATGTCGACATGTTGTCGACTTAATAAGTCTGATATTTCATTTTGCTCGCCCGGTATATGAATTATATCGGCCTCATATTTGCTAAGTTCTAATGAGAATCGTAGCAAAATCCCTGATGATTCTTTTGCTAATCTTATATAAGTCAACGCCTTACTATCGACTAAAAGGATTACTTTGGGTGCATACTTGAGGAAGAAATCCATTGCCCTTAATGTATACATTAACGCGAGGGCTTCCTTTTTGTATATCGTATAGTTGCGTTCTGTTTTCGTAAATGTTCTTGATACAGCGGCAATTAGCATTTCATCCCCACTATCATTTTTCTGGTATAAACGACCTCCTGCACAATACATTGAAGCATCAGTTTGAACGTAAAACGGTTTATTAGCGTCTGGGAAATAGGTTATGGCATTCCTGCATATTGATGCTATCAGTTCTCTGTATTGTCTTTCATGCTCAGGTGTAAATTTGAATTCTTTGGGGTGTTTTGCTGACAGTTCCATAAGTCCTCGGCTTTGTTCTGAGAACCTGGGGACAAAGTGTCTATAATATGCAAACGCACAAATAGCAGATTTCAATCGTTTTGGGGTGTTGGGGCTTGGCAATTTATTAAATGCTTCAAGTCTCAACTCTGGAATCTTGAGAGTGTTTCTTTCAAAAATCATTCCTAAAAATTCAAGAGATGTTCGCGCCAAGAGAAGCTTGGCGGGTCTCAATTTCAATCCTGCTTTAACTAATCGGGTGATTACTTCCTCCACAACGTTCATATGGTTATCCATAGTTCCCGTTGTGGCTATTAACAGGTCATCTGCATAAAATAATACTGTGTCTGTCATATCGTTATAAATTTTATCCAAAAGCATTTTTAGATATAATGGTGAATTCTTTAAACCTTGAGGTGCTCTGGTGAAACACATTCTTAAAGCATGCGTGTGAGCATAAAACGCCGTCAACGGTTGAGCTTCTTTTGTCAACGGTATGTGATAGAAAGCGTCAGCTAAATCTAAAGAACTCAAGTGGTCTTTCCCTGCTAGTTGTGACAGTATCTCTGATTTTGAAATGGATGCCATCGGCAACCTTTCAGTGTCATAGTTCAAAAGTCGTCCATCAAAAAGTAATCTGATGGCGTCCTTATCCTTTTTAGGGATGACCAAAATGTTTGAACAATACTTAGACGGTTCTCTACAGTGTCTTATTATGCCGATCTTTAGAAATTGATCCAAAATGTCTTTTACTTTATCTCTTGTGTGAAGAGGTATTGGAATATACTTTTGAATTCTCAATTCAGGCGTCTTTACTTGGATATCCATTTCTATCATGTTGGTTACTCCTATATCCCATTTATGAGAAGAGAATGCTTCTTTGTTATTTAAGACTATTCTATTAAATCTTTTGACTATAGAATTTTCTAAATGCGATGTTTGGAATTGGTCAAACAATTCTTGGTCCGTTACAAAGACTGGTGGACCTATTTCTTCGAATTCAGTTATAGCATTCTTTTTCTCTACATATGACGTAATTGATGGTTGAATATACCCAGTTTTTTCAATTTCATCAAAGGCTTTTTGGTATTCCTCCTGGGTCATATATTCGTCGTTTGTGGTTTCATTTGTCAGTTCAGGGTTAGGTGTCAATTTCACCTCTTTCACGCTAATGACGTGGTTTGTATTGTGAACCGACAATTCGCTATTTGTAAAATTTATTACTTCTGCTTCCAGCACCTTCCCCTTCCTCCGAATATTGCTGGCTAACGTTAAACCTTTTTGAATGGCCGTGCATCTGATTGGTCCATTCCCTATTGGGGGCGCGTTCCATTGTAAGGTTTTTATTTCATTCGCTGGGATCGTGTGAGCGATGTTATCAGTGGCTGTCAGGAACCGCACCGAAACCACATTATTTATGCTTTTGTGTATATGCACGTGTTCCTGAGTTATTTTTTCAACAAAGGGGCTTGAAAGGAAATCTAACCCCAAAAGAAAATCGTCTGCCAGTTGAGGAATTATGAGGGTTTTGATACAGAATTTAGTTTCTGTTCCCACAATTTCGAATATTATTTCTACTGTACCCAAGATGTTATGTTGGGTACCGTCACATGTTTGAATTTTTATATTTTGATTAGTTTTCATCGTATGTTTTGTTTGTTCACTTAATTTTTCATACAATGTTTGAGATATAGCGGTTTTAGCACAACCAGTATCTATCAAAGCTTTTACGTGAATATTATTATCTTTTCCTACTAAAAGTGATAACACCAAATAATGAAGTTTAGGGGCTCTATCTATGGTATTTATTGCCATTTTACTTATTGCGTAGATTGTCTGCTTGTGATTCGCTGCTATCTTACTAGACAATCCTTGCAATTGATTATCAGAAGTTCCAGATGCAGCGGCTATTGGAACTTCTAGGCGTTTAACTGATGAACTCCCATTCCCTCAGATCTAGACTGCCCTTCTCCCATCCTGGTTACGTCGGGAAAAGCGTCCATTTTATAAAAATTCATGGTGACAAAATTTTTGCCATTTTTATACTCATGATCTGTCTTAGTATTATCATACTTTTTGGGGTAGCCCTTTTTATCATAATTCGGTTTCCCCGTGTAGGGTTTATTTGCTTTGTTAGATTTTTCATAATTTTTATGGTCCTTGTAAGGTTTGCCTGTTTGCTTATACGGTGATTTATCTCGGTAATTTTGGGGTGCTGATTTATTTTCTCTTGACTGTGAACGAGAATCTTTCTCACGGTAGTCCCTCTGACCATCCATTCGTCTCTGAGACGACTGGTCCCTTTGACTATATTGAGAGCGTGATTGCGATCTATATTCAGAGTCAGGAGTTCTCGCCCGTTCGCGCCGTTCCCTGTCTCGGTTTCTATAGGATTCTTGGGATGGTTTGTTAGAAGGACTTTTGATGAATTCTCGAGATGCCGATCTTTGTCTATATTTCTCCCTTTCTGGGTTTGAGTGGCGTTGCCCTTCTTTCAACGTCATTGTTTTTATTTCTTGGAGTTCTCTTTTCAAATCCTCCAATTCTCTATCATGGGTGTTTTCATGGTTTATTATTTGCATTGAGTTGATATTATATTGCAATTTCATTTCTATTTTTGGCACCAAGTTATGAGTCTGCTCGTGTAAGGCTATTATATTTACCACAGCACTCATGTCTAACTGGGTTCCTGCTAAGGCGCATTCTGCCTCCTTAGCTTTTAGGTGAAACAAAGTTGGTTTTGCTATTACTTGTTTTATCAAAGATAACACCATATGATATTTTCTATCAGGCCATGCAGCAGGAGTACACTGATGTCTTAGTTTAAATACTATCAGACCCGCCCGTCTCACGGTGGTCCTGATGTTTTCTCCTGCTGGCCTACTGAATCTATTGAATTCATCAACATCATCGTACACTGTATGTTGCGGTACGTAGATGTCCTGTATTGCTTCAAGAATCCCTTTTAAATTATTATCATTTTCTCTTATGATATCATTGAGGCAAGAAGCGGCGGTTCCCTTCATTACCACCATGAGGATGTCTATATACTCATGTTCGTATATTTCATGGTTTCTAGTATAATTTTGTATTCTCTCCCAAGTTTCTTTGAAATCAGCTTTATAATTGTTATCTGGGTCAAAGGTTCCAATTGTGGCTACTATTGCCGGGGGCTTTAGTATATTCAATGGTTGTCTGACCGTTTCTGTACCAATTATATTTGTGGGATATTGCAATTTGTAAATCAAGGTGGGCGCTTTCATAGTACCCTGTCCAGAAAGAGTAGCTAATTTTAGCGTCTCTTCGGCTGTCAGCCTACCTTGTTCTACTTGACCCTGCATTGTTTGCAGCATCTTTGCCATTTGCGCCATATCATTTTTAAGAGAATTTAATTCATCCCTCTCTGTTAGAGCTGTCTGCCTTAAAGGTTGACAGTTCATTTTCTTTAATTCTTCTATTTCCCTTAAAAGTTCTGTCATTCTCAAATTTGATCCTCCATCGGATCCTGATGGAACATTTACGTCTCTTCCCTGTGACATTATTATTCTCCCGCTTCGTAGGATTCGAGTATTCATATAATTGTCCACACACTTAGAGACTACTTCTGTGAGTTCTCTGACCCTTTGATCGTCTCTAGTTTGAATAGTACTTATGGAATCTGGTTCTGAATCTTCACTATCTGATCTCTTTTTGATTGTTCCTGTGGCCATACCTTTATGTGCAGCTTTGCTTAAAGCTTTAGCCAAGGTTTTTGGTGATAGAATTGCCCTTTTTAATTGCCTTTTTAATTTGTCAATAGGGGAAGTGCTTCCTACCAATTGTATAGCAGGGGTGGTTGATTCTTTATCACTATTACTTCCTGTTGTTGTTGAGCTAGAACGACAGGAGGGGTTAACTTCTTTTGAAATATTTTCCACAGAATCAAAGTTATGTCTTTCCCCTTCCTCAATTTCTTTTTCCTGCTTGATCTGCTTTAAATTGGGAATAAAAGGTATTGAATCAGGAAAAGAGTGGGTGGCAAGAAAATAGGGTTGTTTTTGGCTGTCTGTAGCAATAGATATAGAGTCAATGAACTTTGTTTCAGTATCAGTTATGAACGCGTATTCAGTATCGTATTCGGGTCCAGTTGGGAAATATTTGGGTATATCACTACGATTTATATGTCTATATTGTAGGTGATATTTAGGAGCTTCGCCTTCTCTGAGTCTAGAATTTTCTTGATACAACCGCTCCTCGGTCTTGTTCAAAATTATTTTATTTTGATACTCAAGACCTTTGGAAATATTTTCCTCATGCAATTGAATCTGCTTATTCCAATCTGTGATAAGTGCTTTGGCTTGGGGGATAGAGACTTGTCTATACCTTATTGGTAAATCTCTTAATATGGTTCTGCTTTCTAGGGCTCGTAATCTGTTTAACGTCCCCAATAATTCATTCGTGTCTTCCCTGCTTCGATCGTGTCTTTGCATTGGGCGCGGAGCCAAAAAAACAAATGCCTCTCTTTCGGGATTCTACGTATTGATTATAACCCCCCTTTTCTGACTTATCTTTATTGGATATTCTATGAAAATTCTATTCTCTTTCGAGAATTTGATTCTATGTGGGGTGGGTACCGACGACTCGCCGAACAACGTATCTTTCTGTCTGGCGGCTCGATCTTTGGAAATGTTTGGTTTCTAATGTGTGTAATTGTTTGTGCTCGGCTGATAGCTTCCTCTTTTTACGGAGTAGGCCCCTTCATCGCACTCCCTCTTACAACACGGTTTTTGCTTGTCGACGCTAAGGAATGTTAAATAATCTCTCGGTTGATAGCACAGTGCCCCTTCATCGAGATTATTAACAACTGCCACTAATTTAGGGTGGATATTGCTTCGTTTGACAAGACAAACGGGATTAAAACGTTTGCTTGAAACTCCACAATATAGCTAGAAAATAATTTCTACGAAGAAGAAAAGAGTGGTTCCTATGGTTCTACTCTATCCGTCTCGGGCAATGACTTCTTCCGGAAGGTTTTAACTCCTATCTGGCTCTCCCACAGGGCATCCACCCTACCTGAGATTGCCTTAACTACTTTGGTTATTCCGGAATCAGTGATTGACCAACAGTCGCATTTGCAAGGTACGCTTTTTATTGATAGCGTTTCGGAGTTGCCGCATAGGCTCTGCACACCTTTTGCGGGGACCACCTTTCAGATGCGTAAAGTTTTACTCTTATTAACTAACTCGGTTGGTGTAGATTCCAGCTCTTAAACCGGTCGTTTTGTTCTCTGTTTAGGAAAACTTTTATGTGACCAGGAACTTCATCTGTTACCAATCCTAAGCGTAGCGCAAGCTAATTATATAAAAGATTTTTCCCTAACAGGGTCAAGACAAATCACATACCTTCTTTTATCTCAACTATTCAGTGAATGAAGAGTTTCGGGGATGTGTTTTGCCTGATTCGGTTTGTCTTTGTTCACCCCACGAATTATGGTCTTTTTGATTTTTACTGAGTCGTGCTTTTTGTAGGATTTTTGCTTTTCTGTAAAGTGCTGGACTTTTCTTTCTAAAAATCTGCTTTTTCGCCGGCTGCTTTTTACAGATTTTACTGTCTTTGAGTTAAAAAAAACTGCTTTAGTTTGGAAACCGGGGTAGCTAATCCCTTCTCCAAACGCCGGATGTTTTCATCACTGCTTTTATAAAAAAATAAAAGAAAGGGTTTGAAAAAATGAAAAAAATGTAGTGATTACTTTGTCCGGATAAGCTTGTAAAACCCAAGTCTGGGAAAATCACTTATACGGATCTTGCAATCCTGCACGCTCAATGCAAAGGGAAATATCTCTAAGT
>Ga0214176_1000419_pt1 | contig 9054 bp, 10 predicted proteins | sample TroBogEpilimnion_18_FD_153014 | JGI IMG/M metagenome (GOLD analysis project Ga0214176, IMG submission 153014) | Freshwater microbial communities from Trout Bog Lake, WI - 20AUG2007 epilimnion | ecosystem: Environmental > Aquatic > Freshwater > Lake > Epilimnion/Euphotic zone | place: Trout Bog... | reverse complement strand
CATTTCGACCATGACTTCTTCAATGACTTTAATATGAGCATCAGCAGTGGCCATTAGATCATTCCATCTATAACCTTCTATCTGATAAACAATCAATTCATCTAACTTTGTTTTAAAGTTTAAAGAGATTTCGATACCTAATCTGTTTAGCGCTAATTGATCCATACCTAACATATTAGGTGTTGCTTTCTTTTTACCACTGAGTCTCCTACCTAATAAATGCATTTCCTCAACTCTTTCTTTTAATTCCTTTAGAGTTTGATTCATGGTTCTATGCGCTTTAGCACTTAATTGCTTGCCTAACATAAAACTTAATATTCCACCAATGATAATAAAGATAAGTGGAATAGCTTTATTTAAACGAGCAATTAATGTTTCAATTACTGATTTAATAGTATCTAAAATACCTTCTAAAGCATAATCTACATTTTCACAATTAATGCCAAAGTCATTAATGGCTTCTAAGCTATAAGTGTTTCCTGATTCAATATCCCTATAAAGAGTAGTAAGCATCTCTAGTCTGCTAAAACTATAGCTGATAGATTCTAGAGATGCTTCAAGCTGTTTTTCTAATGATCTCTCTTCTTGACCGAAATAAACAGCTTCAGTATCAATAATAGAATAAGCACTGGGATCAATAGATTCTAAACAAGGTACAGGTTCTGTCTTTGTGGTCGCTATACCTTCATGCATTATATCTTGTTCAGATAACCATTTAAAGGTGTGATAAATCTCTAATATTGGTTTAAGATTTATATCAGATTTAGCCAGTAAAGGTTCAGGTAGGACTAATGAAAAGAATACATCATCTAAATAACTAGAAACCACTTCATTATCGTCGGAGCAATATTTATTATCTAAAATAGCATTACAGTTATTAATAAAAGAAAAACAAACTTCTCTCCATTTAGACGGAGGTAGAGTTGTTTCGTGTTTTTTTGCAATAGTTTCAATAGCTGATGTAATCCCTTTATGAATTTCTTCACTATTGGAAAGTAATTCACTTATTGAGTTATGCTGATCACAAACCATGCCCATTGTTTCTAAAACCGCACAGTAATTACTGTAATTATCTTTTTCAATATCAATTTTATCTTTATCTATTAAAGATTTAAAAATGACATAATGAAGATGATGTGATCTTAAAGTATTTCTTTTGATATATACATTTTCAGCCATTGAGTTAATAGCCTGTGTGTTAATAGCGATAGCTGTTTTTAGTCTGGCTAAGACTTTCATCATATCAGGTTCAAATTTCATATCCCAAACTTTATTAGCTTCTTCATCACAGCCAGTTTGAGTAACAATTCTAGGGCCAAAACCAAATATTAATGCTAGAGCAGCATTTCTAAAATCTGGTGTCAATGGCCTCAATACTCTAATCAGTTTAGACTCTGCTCTCTCTGGAGCATCATCTAGATCGTCGGACATAAATCTCATAGGTACATTCCTCAAGTAATTTATATTAAGAAAACTTAATCATAAGATTCTCTTTAAGGGCAAAAAAAAACAATGATATAAATACTCTAGGATAGCTATATAGCTATCCTAGAGACTATGTTAAAGTAAATTCTTTTCTAAAAGCAGTTCGACTGTTTGATCTAACTTACAGAGTTTACTCAAAGCTTTTAATTCAGCAATCGTAAACCATTTCACTGCTTTGTGTTTTAATGGTTCTTTATTGATTATAGTGCCACTAAAATTAACCACCTCAAAGTAGGTATAGTTAGCGATTTTGATTACACGATTTTCATTATAATCAATAGTCTCATTAGTAATAACCTTTAAGTTATTTACAATGATATCTAATTCTTCAAACAGTTCACGAACTATTCCATCATGAAAGGTTTCATTATTTTCTACCTTCCCTCCTGGAAACATCCAGGAATTACATTTGACATGATCTAATAGTAATATTTTACCATGTCTTTTTATAATTCCGGATACTGCTTTTACTTTATTATCATTCATTTTATAGTTTCTCCTTAGGGACAATACAGGCATTGTATTACTCTAGTAAATAATGTATCAAACATTTTCATTTGTTTTTAAAGATAATGCTGCTGCTGCTGAAAACAAATCATTATTGTAGAGTGCTTCAATATCATGATTAAACTTTATAATAGCTTCTGTTTTACTACCAGAGAATGTTAGTATTCCATACATTAACTCTATTAGTGTTTTATTCTCATGCATTTTATCCAGTACTTTTTCAATACCTTTATAATCTAGCAATAGCTTTTCTTTTTGTTCTTTAGCTAGAGTAGTATCCTTTAAAGCATCATTGACTTGTTGTTTTAATTTTAATATTCTTTTATCTAATGGATCATACTCTGGGATATCTGGAGAATGTTTTATTAGCATGACTAATATTACAAAAAAACCAATCCCTAGTGTACTCAATCCTGTTGCTACTGCAAAAAATGCAGAGCCTGCAGTAATACCAAATAGTGGACCTACAACTTCTAGAAAGAAAAAAGTTTTAGGAGATACATATTCTCTAGCGCCTTGAGTTCTATATAGCTTATCAAAGCGAGTAGCTAAATGTCTACCATAACCAAATCTAGCACAAAATTGATCGGCTAATACTTCCCATGTTCTAGCATCATAAATATCTAAATCTAATTCTCTCTTACTTTCTTCAACGGCAGCATTAAATAATAAGACTCTATAAGAAGTTTCATTTAGATTTTGATTAGCCAGTAATTGTTTATCATCAAAAGTAATATCATATTCTTTTTCTAAAGAATGTAGGATAATTACTTTCTGTTCTACCTTAGTGGCATTGGCTAATCTTTTTACACCTTCATTGAGTAACAGATTAGTCTTTAATATTTTCCCAATAATTACAAAGTAGTAAAACCAGTGGCCTATTTCATGGAGTAATACAGCAACCACTTCCTTTACAGTATACATACTGCTATTAGATAGAAATAAATTACCTACTTCACAATATGTTTTAATCTTAGAATAATCACCTGTTACTTTAACAGTTTGTAAATTAATAGTTCCTTCAAAGTATTTCTTTTCATTTAAAATATTTAAAAAGGTTGGATTACGCACCTCATAGTTTTCAGAAATGGTGTGATTATTTACTAATGAAGGCATGTATATACCGGCACCCAGTAAGTTAGGTCTATTAAAAAACACAATAGATAGTCCAGTATGTTCAGATACTATTTTAGATAATGCTGATTTCTCTAATGTATCTTTTTCTATAATTAGACTATTTCTAACCTTAGTAATTTCTGCTTCTAAATCAGGTCCTAGAGTAGAGTTAAATTGATGTACAATACTCTCTATGGCATAAAAGTCTTTAATGCTTAGTTTAGGTCTCATAGCTTTTATATCCAAAAAAAAAAATGGTTGGGTAAGTTCTATAAGATAATAAAGATAAAAAAAAAAGAAGGGCCGAAGCCCCTCTTAATTATTACATGCCAGAAATAACTTCTGACACGCAGTTAAAATAATCAAGCATATTCACCTTTAATTCTTCTGCCGTTTTGGCAGATAGAACATAATTAAGCAAGGTAATCATACATGAAAATAATTTGAATTAACATAAATAGATAGACTAGGGCTATATAGCCCTAGTCTATCTAAATTAATGCAATAAATTATTGGCTATTAATACATCCATTAATTCACCTAATAGTTCTAATCTACTTAGGTTTAATAACTCTTGATAACTCACCCATCTCATCTGTGGATGTTTATGGGGTTCTTTATTAGTTACTTCATTGTCATAATCAGTAACCTTTATTACTACAAAGTTAGTATCTGGTTTATAGACTACTGCTTTTCCACTATAGATTAATTCCATTTCTTTAATTACTATTCCTAATTCTTCCCACATCTCTCTAGTAACTGCTTGTCTAAAAGTTTCTTCAGCATCTACTTTCCCCGCAGGAAAAACAAACTTATTCATTTTTAAATGTTCTACAATTAAAAACTTTCCATCCTTTTTAATCATACAACTAATGACATTCTTACCAATAGCCTGTTCATCTAGATTGATAATCCTTTCATCAATGTCTTCGGTACCATGAGAGTTCTTTTCTTTCTTTTTAGTACTTTGCCAAAGACCTTCTTTTTTATCAGCATCTAGAAATTCTTTAGCTGTTTTTCTTTCTTCATCGGTAGAGTCTTTATCATGTAATTTATAAAGCCAGTAATTATGCTGGGCTTGAGATTTTGAAGGCATTTATAATACTCCTGAAAAGGGTTTTTAACTATATGATAAATAAAGGCAAAAAAAAAAGAGGATAACATTAAGTTATCCTCCCTGACTACAATGAGTCAAGATTCCCCAGGAGATCCCTGGGATGTTTCACCATCTCCTTCAGTAGGAGATTCAGTGCCATCCGAGGATGAAGACTGGTTGTCAGCAGATGCTACTGGAGCATCTGCAATAATGTACTGAATAAAGGCATTGGCCGCGCCAGCGACCATGGCAGCTGCACCTGCAGCTACCATAATTGTTCTATAGTTCATTTTCTTTCTCCGGTTTAGTTATTACTTCATAAATGCTGGTAAGGATAACCAAATAAATAGTTAATCTCCCTACCACTTTAAAGAACTCAAACATGATATCCTCCTTATTAGGTTATACATGTAAATCCATTAAAATAATATATATATGAAAAAAATTTGAATCCATTATTTATTATCTAAATTCAATATCTTTTGTCTAAACCTTTCAGGGACTCTATATAATGAATGAAAATAAATCTAGTATTAAAAGGGAATTTGTATTTGGTACTTACTGCCCTAATAGAGTAGATAGAAATAAAGATGCTGTTTTTGTTAAAGAGATTTTACATAAAGATGGTATGATAAAAAGAAACTTAAGGATGATAGAAAACTATCAAAGACCTTTTTATATTACTAAACCAAATTACAGAGATCATCAGCAAAAGAAAGAATTTGAACATTTAGCTAAATTAGATACTTACTATACGAATCAAGCTAATTTATCTAAAAGTATCTTTAAAGTACTCAACGGCTATAGACCTAATAATTATATTTCTATTCAGGATATGAATGAATCACCTTATGTCTATGGCACTGATGTAGCTACACCAGTACTGATAGCTAATGATTATAAAACTAAATATCCAGATTTATTAACACCTTCAACACTGGCTGTGCTGGACTATGAAACTGATGTAGTCATGGGAAAAGAATATATCATTTCTGGTGTATTAGCTATGAAAGATAAACTACATATTGCTGTATCTAAAGAGTTTTTAGGTTACTTAGCTAAAGATGCTAAAGAACTGATTAAGCAAGCTTTAAATAAGTATCTATCTGAGTACATGGAAAAAAATAAGATAGAGCCTATTATTACTATAGTGGATAAGCCCTCTGACGTAGTATTAGCTTTAATTAAATCAGCTCATACTTGGCAACCTGACTTTGTAGCTTGCTGGAATATTAAGTTTGATATGAATAAAATGCTAGAAGCTTTAGCGATGGATGATATAGACCCTGCTTTTGCTTTTAGTGATCCATCAGTACCTCCTGAATATAGATTTTTTAGATGGCGAGAAGATAAGGATAAAAAATCAACAGCCAGTGGTAAAGTAACCCCTAAACATATAGCTGATAAATGGCATACAGCAACCTGCCCTGCTAGTTTTTATTTTATTTGCTTAATGGCAGTCCATAGAACAGTAAGGGCCAGAGATCCTTATAGATCTAGTTATAAATTAGATGCTGTATTAAAAGACTTTGGTGTGGGTGGGAAATTAAAGTTTGAAAATCTACAAGAAGGTTTAACAGAGTTAGATTGGCATAAGGAAATGCAAAGGATGTATAAGATAGAATACATGGTCTATATGGCATGGGATGGTGGGTCAGCGATAGAGCTAGATCAAAAAACTAAGGATGCTAGTAACTCTGTTAGAGGAATGATTGGATTATCTGAATTAAGTAATATGAAAAGTAATCCAAAAAGACTATCAGATGACATGTACTTTGAACTATTAAAAGAAGATAAAGTATTAACGGGTACTAGCAACTGTATGCGTGATGAACTCGATGCTCTTACACCATCCCTTGTAAATTGGATAATAACTTTACCTTCTGAGTTAGAACATCACATGGGTAGAGCATTAATCAATGAATATCCAAAGATGCATACTAACATTACTACCCATGCCTTTGACATTGACGTAGTATCGGCCTATCCTAAAACAGAAATAGCTTTAAATGTTTCTAAAACGACTAGAGCATTAGAATTATGTAAGATTAGCGGATTAAGTGATAAACAGCAAAAGTCATTGGGCATTAATATGACTAATGTTAAAGTCAATGCCTTATCATTAGCTGAAAAAGCTTATAAGTTTCCTGATGTAGATGTTTTACTACAAGCTTTTATAAATCAAATGTAAAAAAAAAAGACATAGTATTCCATACAGTAGCATTATGTTACTGTATGGAAATATGTTTATTCTTATTCTTCTTTTTTAAACAAAGGGTCTAGTAACTCTACACAAGCTATTTGTAGAATTTCTTCAGTTGCTTCATAAGCATCCACTAATGATATCCTAGATAGAATGATATTGGCTATTAAGCTAAAGCATTCTCTAACACATTCAAACCATTCTTTATTAATACCGTTTAAACTGTACATATAAGCTACTACACCCTCTTTGTTAAAGAGATATTGTATTAGCCCTACCATTACATCGGTATTCATTTTATTGTCTTTAACAGCATTGTAGAGGTTTGTAATGTAATTAGTAATTAGATCATCACTAAAGCATTTATCAATAACTGTAGAGTTTTCTTTAGTTAATTGCAATAGTCTTTGAAATAACTCTTTTAAGTTAGTTTCTTCAATAGGCATTCTGCAATTATAATCAGCTTTACTATTGGTATAGAAGACTGAAACAACGTAGTTTATTTTGTCAATTGCTAGTTCATTTAGTTTCATAACTCATTAATTCCTGATAGTCTTCTAATGTTAATGTTGTTATTGAAAAGCATTTCTACTTCTTCATTGCTCGTACATCTATACCAATATAAATCATTCATTCCGGCATCACCGGTTACCGGATCATGCGTTATTCTTAAACCTTCCCACAAGACATGAGCTGTTGTACCATAGTCAGCTTTATCTTTTTCCCACTGTAATTTGTTCATATTTCCTCTAAATAAATAGTCATGTCTATGAAAGACATCCATTGGATAATGTAGTTATCAACATTTTTTGAATCTGTCCATACTATTTAAGTAATTAGGTACAAAAAAAAAACTGAACATAAGTAGTACTACACTACCCAAACGAGTAGTGTAGTACTGATAGGCTAAGTGCTGATCACCGACGCCGCTGAGCCACTAATAATTACATAGGTTATGAACCCCAGCTACTTTACTATAAAAGCGCTGGTGAATATATTGATTGCTGTTCGACATCAATGATTGAGGTTAATTTCATCGCCGAAATATTTTGTTTAATGTCTCGTACTAGGAGAAAGAAATACTAACATTAAAACAAAGAATCAATATACTCATTTTTACTGGAGATTTCCACTATGGGTTAGACCGTAAACCATACAAAACGGAACATCATAATCTACTTTCTCAACAAACCATTTTCGCCAAATGTTCGCCAATAAAATGGTAGGCTAACTAAGAATGTTTCACTGGGATTCATATCCCATGCAACTACTAGTAGGTACTGCAATAAGATAATGTATATTTCAAATTATCTTGAATTCACTCAAATAATAAACTTACTGAATATTAAAAAATTTCTTTACTCGATTTAAAATAATTTCTGAAGTAGAAGAGACTAATGTACCTCTAATAGTTTCCCAGCTAATACTCTTAGCAGTAGCAAACCGAGACCCTTCATGTGCACAATCAACAAAGATCTTTACTAAAGAGAAAAACTCTCTTTGTTGTTCATTAGTGAGCATAGGCATTTTATCAACCGATGCAAACATGTTTTCTGTCGTAAAGTGAGTGTTGAAGTTAGCATTAATGTATTTCAATAAATTTTGCATAAACTCAATAGCTTCTTCTTCTGAACCTTTAGATAAGATTCTAGAGATACAGTTATAGAAAGTAGTTTGAGCTGCACCTACATCAGCAGGTGATCCTTGAGTAATACCTCTAAGCAGTGCAAAGGCTGATTCAAGGCGAGATGAGTTTAGAGCATCATTAGGGCACATATCTTTACCCAAAGTAGCAGGATGCACTGCATCTTCTACAACAGGGGCTACTTCTTTAGCGAGTGTATCAAAGACATTAACTACAGGTTCAGGTTGAGCAGGTACATTAGTTTCTGGCATAGCAGGGGCTATATCAGCAACCGCTGTAGTTTGTTCAGTAATAGTTTCTGTACTATCGGACATGGGATTTTCCTCTTAATAGGATATTAAAGTGATAGAGTAAATTCTCTATATGATAAATATTTATTTTGGTTTAATAGTGTAAAGTTTTAATTTCATAATTAATACATCGAGTACATTATGAAATTCTTGAATACCTCTGTTATTGTTAATAACAATATTGCAATCTGCCTGAGTAATGGTCATAGACTCTACATCTTCAGGTGGTAATCTTTCAGAAGCATCTACCCAGATAACTGTATCGACTAAACCAATCTTACGCATTTCTTTGAGCTCTTCAATGTTTCTTAAGCCACAGTAGATATTAGATTGACTAAAGATCAATTTACCCATTTTAGCTTTATCTTCTTCGTTATAGTCACAGATTAAATCATACCATTCTTTTCGATGATTAACTCTATCGTTATAACACTCTTCTAAAGTCTGATAACCATATAACTCTTTTAGTTTAGGAAAGATATATTCTTCTGCTACTGCAAAACTAGAATTAGTAAATGTTAATCCAGTCTGTTCTTTAATATAGTCACAAGCAGTATCCTTGCCATGTCGTTTATGACCGGTTATAATTATATTCATAATTTAAATGTCTCTTAATTTAAACAAATAATATTATAATTACTTTATTTAATATTTTAGGTTAATCTATCAAGATAGTTATAACGATGGGTTGTTAAAGCTTGTGTATGAACTA
>Ga0214176_1000418_pt1 | contig 9066 bp, 10 predicted proteins | sample TroBogEpilimnion_18_FD_153014 | JGI IMG/M metagenome (GOLD analysis project Ga0214176, IMG submission 153014) | Freshwater microbial communities from Trout Bog Lake, WI - 20AUG2007 epilimnion | ecosystem: Environmental > Aquatic > Freshwater > Lake > Epilimnion/Euphotic zone | place: Trout Bog... | reverse complement strand
CCCCGACTCGAGACGCTCAAGATGTTCGCCGTTCGGACTACGGGCGGGACACCACCCAAGTCAAGAGCCCCTCCGAGTCTGAACGACTCGGGTCTCCTCGAGCGTTTCATACGTCAGAACATGGACGGACAGGCGAACGCACGGGTCAAAGCGGTCCGAAGGACGAAGAGAGGCGAAGGCAAGGGGCTCTACGTCGAGACGGACTCGAAATGGTGCGAAAGGATCCAGGCCGAGCACAAATCGAATCACGTATGGTTCTATATACTTAACGGAACGATCCAGCAAAAGTGTCTGAACGAAGAGTGTCTTGAGTTTCAGGGCCGTGAGCATTTTCTCCCGCCAAGTATCAGTAATGAACATCCTCGTGTGGATGCTTCTCCTCGTCCTCGTGCTGTGGACCTTCTTCCCCCGTCCTGGCGCGGGACGTTTCAGGGCGTTCGAGGAACAGGTCCACAAGTACTCGGGCCTGGATCCCAACGAATGGAAGTCGTTCCTGACGGAGATTCGTGAGTTTGACAAGGGTCTCGAGGTCGGGCACTTGTACCAGGCGGTCGAACACGTCAGGAACCTGGGTCTCATGAATACAAACTTCACAGACGAGCTCAATTCGCTGGCGGACCGACTCGGATACGAAGGCGAGCTCGTTGCAGGACCTAAGAGACCTAAATTCTTAAACGAAGTTATTCCAGATCAGCCATTCACGTATTACTTAAACGATTCAAAACCTATGGATACAATATATGTCAACCCTACTGGAATCGCCGTCGGGAATGGATTCGTCGGTCGGACCCGCTCCTGAGTCTTTGCGTACGCGCTCAGGACGTGTGTCCAAGCCCCCTGTTCGCTACGAGCCCGTGGAGCAAGTCGAGGACGACTACGCGAGTGATGAGTATGATGAGGCCGAGTCTGACGTGAGTTCTCACGTGGAGTTTAGCGAGTCTGAACTTGAAGATGAAGAAGCCGACTCCGACTTGGATGACTTTATCGTCGAAGATAAAAGCGAGAGTGACGAAGAGGACAATAATGGAAGCGAATCCGACTCAGACTCAGGAGGAGGAGTACCAGCCCCAGTGGCTCGAGCCCCCGCCCCAGCAGCTCCTGCCAAGGTTCCAGGACGTCGAGCCGTCACAAAGAAAAAGTGAATTTTTTGTCGACAATAAACTTTTGATTGGCGTCGCTATAGGTATCATCATCATGGGGATGCTCATGTCAATGAGACCTGTAGTTATTCATGCCAAGTAAGTGGCGCCAGACTAGGCTATAAAATAGAGTGGGGCCTTCCCGCTCGGTGAATCGTTCCCGACGAAATCACCGATCGGACCCGTGCGCGTCTTGTACACGTCCTCTTGGAGGAATCCGACCCACGCACCTTCGCGTCTTTGCGTATCAGTTTCTTTAAGCAAAAAATCAGTATCGTAATAGGGCGGACGGGCCTCGCTCGTGTCCCCGAGGGAAGGCGGTGGGACCGCGCGGGGCAGAACGTTATAGGCCGTCATGAGGAGCCAAAGAATGATAAGTAGGCCTATGAGTGTCAACCACATCTTTTAGGTGCGTATATTTTTTTCAGACGACGGGAACGACCTCGGACTCTTCGTTGACTGGCTCGAGAGCCGCGGGCTCTGAGGCGGTCGCGCGCCGGTCCTCCTCCTCCTTCTTGCGTCGGGCAATCTCCATGGCGACCTCTGCATCGGCCATGCGACGCAGGACATCCTCATCCTTGGTCGGGAACTCCTCCTTGAGTTTCTCGAAAATCTCCGAAGGGTGCGGAATCGGCGGAACGTCCGGACGGTTATAAAACTTGGAGTTTTCGTCCGAAGGGTCGATGTACGGGTACGGACCATCGAGCGGCTTGGCGGTCATGTCACGCTTGCGCTTCTCGAACATGGCTGCGGCCTGTGACTGGTTCTCACGGTACTTGACCATGATCTCCTCGAGCTTCTCGTTGGCGTAGTGTACGTCATCGATCTTGTCGCGATCGGGCGGAATCAAGAGCCACTTGTACATGTCGACCACGTAGATATCCACGAGTCCATCCTCCTTCTGCAGACGCTTCGCGTGTGAGGAAGCCTCATCACGGGTCGGAAAACAGCCTCGGATCTTCATGCCCAGGAGGTCATTCTTCTGAGGCTGGTCAGGACCCACGAAAGACACGCACGCAAACAGCTGGCCCGGGATCGTCAAGTAATCGCTCGTGAGTTCGCCCATTTAAAAGGTACGTGCCTTTTTCTTTTAAGTGGCTAACAAAATGGAAGCTCTCAGAAAACACCATAACGATTACAAAAGAGAGCTTATTCGTCGTTGGGTCTTGCCCGGGACCAAAGTGCTCGATTGTGGGTGTGGCCGGGGCGGGGACGTGCTCAAGTGGCGCGCGACCCGAGCACACGTCTTTGCGATAGATCCAGACGAAGAATCCTTACGCGAAGCGGAACAGAGGGCCCATGATTCCAAGGCTGATGTGTGGTTCCTGAGTCCCGGGACCATTCTCGAAGCACAAGCCTCGGGGCCGTATGACGCCGTGTGTTACAACTTTTCGCTCCACTACATCTGTGAAGACCCCGTGACGTACAGAGCGTCTCTCAAGGCTCTGCGCGAGTCCCTGAATCCCGGAGGGCTCCTGATAGGTATCGTGCCCGAAAAGGCCAGGGCCCAAGCGCTCGCAGACCCCCTGGGGAACTTCAAGGACTCTTTGGGAAACTCGTTCGCGCTCCAGGGCGACCGTCTTCACGTCCGGCTCGTCGACGGACCGTTCTATGCCTCCGGGGGGCGCACGGAGCCTTTGCTCGATGCGACGCGCCTGATCCACGACCTGAGCGTGCTCGGACTCGACCTGGTCCTATGGGAACCCATGGTACCACGACCCACAGGGCTCATATCAGATCTGTATTCGAAATTTGTTTTCAAGAAAAAAAAATAAAAATAAAAGAGTAGGGATGGACGGTACGGCGTTCATCATAACGGCACTCGGGCTCACGCTCGTGTGTGTCATCTTGATGTACGGGACTCAAGACCCTCCGCTCTTGGCCCAGCTCAAGCAAAGGTACGAGGTTCTGTTAAAGGTGCTCCGAGAGGACCCGGACCTCGATCCGCGCTGGGAACCCCTGAAGAAACCCGTGATTCTCACAGCCATGAATGGTTGGTCCAAATCAAAGGGGGCCATAGCCTATAACGTCAACAAAGGGTACGAAATTTACGTGTGCATGGACAATATAGGCCCCCGGGCGCTCAACACGGCCATGCACGTTCTCATTCACGAATTGAGTCATTCAACAGTTCGGGAATATGAACATTCTGATAATTTTTGGAAAAATTTCAAAGATCTCAAAGAGTACTGTGCCCGTCACGACCTGTACAAGTTCGGGTACGTGGGCCCGTACTGCGGAGAGAACATAAGGCCCTAGAGGAACTTTTCGGCTGCGTAGAACACGAGAGCCGCCACGAGAGCCGTCACGAGCATAGCGGTCATGGACCCGGGCTCGACGTTCGGGAACATCTGTGCGATCCGTTCCTGGACCTGTTTGGACGTGGCGACGACGGCGGCCAGACCGGCCAGAGCCGCCATGTACTGCTGGACGGTCATTCCGAACGGAATCTTCTTCGGGCCTCCTGCTGCCTGAGGAGCCTGCTGGGCCGAAGGAGGAGGCATGGGGGCGGCCATCGCCTGTTGCGTCGCGAGCCCCGGACCGCTCATAGGCATGACCTCATCCATGGACGTGGAGAACTCGGCCATTTGAGATTGGCCAACGTTTTTTTCCGCTTGGGGTGGCGCTTCGATAAGGCCCTGGGGAATGACTGAAGCGATTTCGGTCGAACCGGTCGCGTCGAAAGACTCCATTTTCTGTTAGGGCCTGTGAGATTTTTCAGGGTGAAGGGGCGCGCGAAGCGGCCCGGTCTTGGAGACCCTCCCCGATCACACACCGGGAGCGCTTCGCGCCCCCGAAGTGGTCTCAATTCACCTCAACTTCTTCACCTCTACGGTCCCTGCGCCCGGTTTGCGCGCGAGCGTTTGGCCTGACCTCGGCGTCTGTGCATGTCTCGGGTTATAGAACCTCTGATGGTACTGCCAAAGCGCCGGCGACCCGACCCGGAAGTTCTTTCTGAGTGTGGCCTTGTACCAAAAGACGCAGTTTGTTACGTCGTTACTCTTGGACGTATTGTCGAGGACTAGACACTCGTAGTTTTCGGTACATGCATCCATGACTTGACAAAATTGATCAAAGGTCGGAAAGACCCCGAAAAAAGCCTTGTACAAGTTCTCACGATTCTGGCGAACGTTGTCTCGAAGCACAAAGACATAGTCCACGTTGGTCCGAATCATAGGGGTCATGTCCATACAGTACTGTGTGGTCATCATAAAGAAAATCTTCCAGTGTCGGCCATTCATAAAGAGTTGGCGGATACACGGGTCGCGCATGAAAGACCTATCGTACATACAGTCATCCATAAGTATAAAGACCGGACTGGCTTTGCCGAGAGCAAGGTTTCTCTTTTGGCGCTCTATGATTTTCTCAACAGCCGCCTTGTTATAATCCGAATAGACGAAAAGGTCCGGTATGAATTGTTTATAGTGTCCGTTGCCTTCTTCCGTGCCTGACATGGCTATACCCGCGGGCAAGTGACGTTTGTGCCACAGAATGTCCGTGACGAGCGTGGACTTGCCCGTTCCGCGCTTCCCTATGAAGACGCAGACCTTGTCGTCGGCCATTTTTGTTGGGTCGAATTTCCTGAGTTGGATATTCATTCTAGGACTTGGCGTAGAGTTTATGGTTTCTCTGGGGGCGCGGGCGCTCCGGACGGTGCGCAGCACCGGACGTCTCTGAAAAAAGGGGCGCTCCGGCGCCCCCTCTTTTTTTCAGGGCCACTTATTAGGATGAGCGCGAGTGGTATCCAACTCGCGGCTCTGGGTATGCAAGATGTGTACCTCACGGGGAAGCCCTCCGTGACGTACTTTCGGGGCGTATACAGACGTCACACGCCGTTCAGTATTCAGGCGTTCAATATTCCTTTTGAGAATCAACAGATTGTTTGGGGCGGTCAGGGTATTTGTCGAGTTCCGTACAAAGGGGACACCATCCAGTCCATGACGTTGGCCGTGACGCTCCCGGGTCTCTTTCCGTACTCGACGCAGTACCAGTGGCCCGTGCCTGCAAACGTCCAACGGCCGGTTCCGTACCTGTACGTCAACGGGTCGAGCACAGCCCTGAGCGTCTCGCCCGGTACGCTCGATTACTATTTCACGACGACGGTCTTCGGGACGCCTTCGTGGGCCGGAGGTCTCTCGTCCGTCCTCGGATACGACCCGAGTGCACAACAGTTTTACTTTGGGTCGAGCGTCACGAGCGTCACGATGAACATAGCCGATGCACAGACCGTGGGCGTGTTTTTCGGCCTGGACCCTCACGCCTTCACGAGTTACACGAGCAACACGCAAACTTGGACCTTTCCGAGTACGGGTTCAAACTCGTACGTGAATTTCACTTTGCTCCAATCGGGCTGGTATCAGTACAATCCGAGCGCGACGTTCAATCAGACGACGACCCTTTTGTTCACGGGCGGGTGGCCGACCTCGACGGCCGTGCCCTTGACATACACGTCGCCCAACGGTCTCACGGCCCAGTTCTTGAACCTGGGACTCTTCGCGTCTCAACAAGGCTACACGAATTACTTTAGTGTGACGGCCGGGGGCGCTCTCAAGTTTACTTATCCCGGGACGTACGCGGTCATTTTCTCGGCGCCTTTGTCCGGTCCCGTGACGCGCCTCGGTATAGGCTACTGGGGAAGTGACGGACACCCTTTGGGCACGACCTGGACCTGGAACGCAGCCGTGTACACGTACGACGTCGTGACGCTCCAGAACTCTCCACGGGTCGTCGTGCCCTTGACCGTGACGGACACGACCCAGTACTATTTCATAGATCTCGAGACGCAGTCTGGAACACCCTTGAGGCTCGGCGCGACGGGCCAGCTCTTGATCACGGACATGAGCGAGACGTGGACCTTGGCGACCAGTCCCCTGGCCCTCGTGAATCAGACCATCAACTTGGCGGCGAATTGGACCCTGAATTACTTTTCGTCTCAGATTGGGCCGAGTCCCACGTCCAACACGTTCCGTATGACGGCCGCCGGTCCCTTCTTGATCCACGGGTTCCTGGCGACGACGGGGAACGTGAGCTCTGTGATCCTCTCGTCCGTGGATCAGGGTAAGATCGTCTCGGAATGGTCTACGAATCAATACAGGTCTCCGACAGTCACGTTCACTTTGCCCGTGTACGTCTCGGACCCGAGCACAAACGTCTATGTCATGACTGTTCGGACCACGGACGCAAGCACCACAACGCTCGTGAGTCCTTCGTACCTTATGGTCGAGGGCATAGGGTCTCCGAACGGAACCACGACGCAGCAAAACGATTACAAACAGAACGGAGTCTTTTTCCAGTCTCCACCAGCTACGAATGTTTCGCTCGGTCTATGGACCATCAATTTTTCGACCTACGGGGCCTACGGGGCGTCCCGTCACATTCACACGACGCCCGGAGGGAACATTTATTTTTCAAACACGTCCCAGTACCGCCTGACGAGTTACTACGAAACGAGCAACGCCTACGTATCGAACGTGCTCCTGTACCAGTCGGCGAGCGGAACGGACGCTGGTCCGTGGAACCTCGTGGCGAGCACACCCTTGACGCTCGGAACGGTCGGTCCGTACCCTTTGGACCTCTTGGCCAACTGTTCGAGTCTTACGACCAACGTGTACCAGGTCCAAGTCGGTCTCGTAGGGATCGTGCCGGGCCAGGCGACGACCAACGTGACGTCAAACACGTTCCTGTCCGTCGTGGGCTCGACGGGCGTGTCGCCCAACTCGTACTCGTACGTCGACTCGGTCGGGACCTTTATGATTCAGACGGCCGAGCTCCGAATCGGCGGTCAGTCCGTCCAGACACTCACGGGCGAAATGATAGAGATTTGGAACGATCTGTACGTGCCCCAAGAGAATCAGCCGGGCCTGACGCTCCTCACGGGCAAACTCGATACGAGCACGGCGTACCAGCTCCAGGGGACGCTCGGTCGAACGTACTATATGAATTTGCCCTTTTTCTTCTATGGGAACGCCGAGGTGGCCTTGCCCGTGTGTGCTCTCGGGCGCCACGACGTGGAGGTCTGGGTCACATTCAACACGTTCACGCCCCTGATGGTCAACGCGACGAATTGGTACACGCCGCCCCAGTACGTCGTCACGTCCATGATCATAGAGTACGCGTATTTGTCCGATCCCGAAGTCAATTGGTTCTCGAGTCACAGATTGGACTATATCATTCAGCAGGTCCAGTACGATACGTTCCAGCTCGGTACAGATACGACGTTCGATCTCAACTTTTTAGGCCCGGTCCGTGAGATTTTCTTTGTTATGCAAGATGCGAGCGCCACGCCCTACGTGTACGTCACGGACACGGGGATCGGTCTGACCTTGACTCTGAACGGAGAGGACTACCTGGATGGGTCGACACTCGAGTACGACTTTTTGAGATTCATAGGACCCTTGAGATGGTATTCACGCCAGCCGAACCGGATCCTTCATACCGTGTCCTTTGCTCGGACTCCACAGAATCCACGACCGTCCGGGTCCTTGAACATGAGTCGCGTGTACCAAAAGAAGTTCCAATTGACCTTGCCGACACTCACGAGTCTGATTACGAAACAGCTCCGGGTCATGGCCACTTCATACAACGTCCTTCGGGTCGAGGATGGACTCGCGGGGATCTTGTACCAATAAGGGACTCAGACGGAGAGCGCCCCAAGAGACTCCATCAAGTCTCACTTTGTGAAAATTTAATTGAATTTCTTGAGAGGGGCCCCCGCACATTCACGTGGAAAAAGGGGGCGCTAGCGCGCCCCGGTTTCTTTTCCCCCTGGATGGTAGGAATGGCCGGCCGTCAGGTTCTGGCTCAATTAGGCCAAGCGGACATTATTCTTTCAGGAGAACCTGAAATTACTTTTTTTAAAGAAAAATACGTGGCCCAAGGACTCTTTGCGTCTCGGATCATCGACGTGTCCTTTGAAAACGTGCCTCAGTACGGGACCGAGACTGATACCATCTTGCCTTTGAACGGAGACCTCATGACCGCCATGTTTCTCCGGTTCGATCTGAACGTGCCCCAGGGTCTCGCGGACTTTTTACCACAGGCGGGTCTCCTCATGATCGACTTTGTCGAATTGTATTCGGGGACGCAACTCGTGGAGAGGCTCTGGGGCGAATACATGAATCTCTTGAACGCGTGTCAGGTCCCCACGGCCCAACAGTCCGCCCTGACGAATATCACGGGTCCGAGCACGCCCGGGGCTGTGTATATCCCTTCGACGCGGTACACGATCCCCTTGCCCTTTTCGTGTTTGGCCAAGGGCTTACCAGTCGTGCCCGATATGCGTTTCCGCGTCAGTCTTCGGCCCAGTTCGGCCTTCACGTCTCCGAGCATCAACTCGAGTCTGAACATGCAATTCCACTTTTTGGTCGAGTACGTGGTCCTGAGTGAAAAGGAACGGGACTGGATCAAGAAGCGCGGGCCAGTCACATACGTGTGTGAAAGCGTCCAGCGCGCCCAGTACACCGTGCCTACGACGACCGCGAACGTTCGGTGCATCACAAACTTTTTGCACCCCGTCAAGGAACTTTTCTTTACCGTGAAGAATCAGGTGAGCGCAAAAGGTTTCGACTATTGGTTCGACTATTCCAACAGTAGTACGGCCGGGACCACGACCTTGGGGTTCACAGCCGCCTTTGCAAATGTACACCAGTTGAATTCCATGGCTATGTATTTCAACGAAGCGCTCCGAATAGACCCAACGTGGGGCACGTACCTGTACCTAGGCACGGCCCAGTTCCTTGATTATCACACGCGCGCACCTGTTCGACCTTTTTACATGTACTCGTTCTCTTTGGACCCTGAAGGTCCTGTACCCACGGGCGCCGTCAACTTTGGTCGACTCAAGAATCAATATTTTGATTTCTTTTTAAAACCTTTACCGTCTTGGAACCTTCAGCCCCGGGTCCTGACCATCTGGGCCAGACACTAT
>Ga0214176_1000404_pt1 | contig 9326 bp, 3 predicted proteins | sample TroBogEpilimnion_18_FD_153014 | JGI IMG/M metagenome (GOLD analysis project Ga0214176, IMG submission 153014) | Freshwater microbial communities from Trout Bog Lake, WI - 20AUG2007 epilimnion | ecosystem: Environmental > Aquatic > Freshwater > Lake > Epilimnion/Euphotic zone | place: Trout Bog... | reverse complement strand
TTTTCGGATTTAACATAAGTGACATCTAATTGGTAATAATCTGATAAATGAGAAACTAAAGGGGTAAGGTTATTGTCTTTTGCTTGTTGTAAAACTTGTTGATGAAGGGCTTGCATTTGCTTGGAAGAGAACCAGGTCATGCTGAGGCGTTGCTTCTGAAGTTCAGTGACAAAGTCGGTCAGTTGTGTTGTTCTGTATCTGAGAGCAGTTAGAATGCCACTCCAGATCATGTGCTGGTTGTCCAGTTCCGCTTTTTGCATGTTTGAGATGGCTTGGAATGCTAGATTGACTCGTTTCTCCAGATTGGCTACGATTTCGTGGTGTTGATCGTCAATGTGGAGCAGGAGGTCCAAATCTTTAGTGATCTTGAGGGTTTCTACCTGGGCTTGGCTGTAGGTCCCAAGGTAAGTTCCCACAATTCCTCCCACCAGAGCAGCTAGTGCCCCTATGATGAGGGTGATTACCTCTCTTTTGTGCTTGCCCTGTTCCGGTTGGCTTGGCAAGAGATTGATCAGATCAGTGAAGTGGGACTGCATTCCTTGAAGTTGGTGACCAATGCTGACACCTGCTTTGATGCTGTCTGATTGCTGTGGTAGGATGGTGAGGTCAAGATGCTTCTCTTTTTCGGGTTGGTACCATACTGAGTCTTTCCATTCTTTGGTTGATGTAATTTCATGGGTGATGGCGCGCAAGAGGGCTCTTGCTTTGCTGAACATGTTGCGGTAGATGGTGAGGTTGACTGGAGCAAGGACGTGGATGAAGGCTGCATCTGGGACCATTTCCCCCAGGTTTTCGAAAATTGTGAGGTGGGTGTCTGGGGTTCCGTTCTCAATGTCGGCCATGGTGAGCTTGATGATGGGCATGGCGGCGATGGTGTAGGCGGATGCTGGTAACGCATGTGTGATGTTGATTTTGCTCAGGAAATATGCGTAGACGAAGGTGGGGATGAGTGGTGCGGGCATTGGGGCGGCTGCTGGCCAAGCATGAGTCATGTTGATGGTGCTGACGAAATACGTGTACATGATTGCAGGTAGAATCATGGTTCCCATGATTGGCTGGGGCATTGGGGCGGCGGCTACCGTAGTCGTCTGTATGCATGCGAGGAGTGCGATTGCTGCCGTGATAAGGATTTTAGTCCTTGACGGTATTGATGCGCGTTGAGGAGTCGTGTGTTGCCGAAAAATGCCTTGATTTTGTCTAGCGTAGACAGCGGTGGCGGGAGTGTCATCTCGATGCTGTTGATGACTACCGTCTCGATGGAGGGGTCCCGTGGCGCTGATGGATTGGGGTGCCATGTTACCCTTCCGGTCTGAGGATCCACCACGAAGTTGTGAGATGCCCCAGGAGCGTTGGGAGGCAGGCCTGGTGTTGGAAGCGGCGGATAGACGGTTGGACGTTGGGCCGGTTGGCGATAATCCAGAGCTGGGTCGGAGATTCTCAAGGATTCGAGTGTTCCTGGCCTGGCTGGAGGAAGCGGTTGGTTGGCTGGTGCAGGGGGCCATTGTATGTATGGTCGTCCGTATGCGTCCACGTATCTGGGAGCAGGAGGGATGTCGTTTGCGGGGGTTTCTCTAGAGGTGCGATAAGAAGAAAATGCATTAGGGTTAGCTTGGATATATGGAAGAGCAGGAGCAGAAATAGTGGTAGAGGTTGGTACAAAAGCAGAAGGAGGGATGAGGTCGTGGAATTGGGGACCATGTGGTCCTTGGAAGGCAAGATGTTGGTCTATGTTCATGGGGATTTGTGGCCCTCGCATAGAGTCATCCGAGGTTAAAGATAGGTTCCTGGACATAGGTTGAGTGGAGCTGTTAGGTGACAGTGAGTTATCTGAAAGAGGTTCCAGGTTAGGTAGGGAATCGGAAGAGGTAGGATTAGCCTGGAAATCAGACCGTCGGCGGCGGAAAGATGGAAGACGGAAATTGAAGCGGGTATTTCGGCGAGGTGGAGGTTCTTGTGTGGAATCTATTGTGTCAGGTTCTGTGTCCATGGTGGGAGACATGCGGAAAGGAGAAGGAGGGGGTGACATGGTTTCATCCGTGTCTGAGAAGGGACGACCAGGAGGTGGACCTTCTGGCATAGGGAGGTATTGGAGGGGTTCAAAGTTTTGGAGGGTTGTGTGAAAATGTGTCTGTATTTGTCGTTCTAAGGAGTTAGGTCCGGAAATGATCATGGATGTTGGCGGTGAAAAGTGAGTAGGTGCGTGAGATGTGGGTGGATACCATGTGATAGGTGCTGGAGTGTGTGTGTGTGTATGTGTAATGGGCCTGTTAAGTTGTGGTAATGAGACAGGATGCGGGAGTGTGATTGTTCTGTCTAGAGTGTTGTGTGGTGTGTTGTTGAAGGGGTGTCGGTATTGTGGATTGGGCAATGGATTATTGTGAGGCTGGTAGGTTATAGAGGCTGGTTGTGAAAAGGGAAGAGATGGAGCTTGTGAAAATGGAAGGGATAGAGGTTGCCTGTAAGAAACTGGTTGATTAATTTGAAAATTCAAAGGTTGGGGTGCCTGAAATGTTATAGAAGGTGGGTCCTGAAAAGTTATAGGTTGGGGTTCCTGGCTAACAGACGGTAGAGCACTATCTTGTGCCGTAATTGCTGGTCTATGATCAGCTGCTATTGCTGGTTGGGCAGCTTGTCTTCTGGGTCTAGCCCCTTGCCATTCCATAGGAATGGGTCCTTCATTTAACAGTACTGAGTTGGGTGGAGGCACAATATTTGATCTGGCTGGTACTATTTGAGAGTCCCGTACTGGCACTATTTGCCCTCCTGGGAACTCGGGAACATTTGGTAAATGTTCAAAATACTGGTTAAGTTCAGGCTCTAAATGGGGTCTATTGGTTGTCCACACATATTCGTAGACTAAGGGGTCAAATGCGAAAAAGGGGTCCCCGGTTAAAAGCGTGTTGCGCTTTTGGGGAGGCAAAGATTTTAAATACCTTCTTCTTCTTTCAATTGCTTTTCTATTAGATTGTGAAAATACCTGAGTGGGTAGACCAAATTCATCAAGTACCCGTGATTCAGCGAGGAAGTTGATGTGATGCACAAATTTTTCTAATAAAATTTTGTTGATCTTTTTCACCTGAGAGTTTTTAGATGCTACTATGTTGGCAATCTGGAGATGACTGATAGTAGGTTTTGGCGTCCTCTGTCGAAGTACCATTGGGTGCGTTCCAAATTTAGCATTTTCTTGAGGTGCCGCTTTTCTTGGTGGCTGGAATGTCTGATCACCTGACTCAGATGGCTGGGCTATCACAGAGTCATTATCAGAGCTTATCTCCTCTTGAGGAGAGGTGGGCGGAGGCGGCGCTGTTTGTGGCGTTTTTCTTGGGCGTCCTCGTTTCTTACCTGTGGGAATAGGAATCTCTTGGGGAGGGGGAGGGGGTGGGGTAGCAGGATTAGGATTAACTGGTGAATTTTGAGACTCAAGGGAAATCTGAGGCGTTTCTTGATTAGTGTCATTTGTTTCAGACAGATTTTCGTGCAGATGGGCAGGAACATTAGGAATGTTGGCAGAAAACTCCCCCATTGCTGTGAAAGGTTTAACCCTCTGTTTGTTGACCCGCAGAGTTCGACCTTTTCTTAATAAATCCAATGTTCCATTAGAAAATGTTTTAGTGACCAGGTATGGTCCCTCCCATTTATCCTCTAGCTTCTCATTAGTGTTCATAAAAACTCTTTTATCAAGAAATACGAATTGGCCAGGTGCTACAATTGAAGGTGTCACTTTCTCATCATGTCGATCTTTGTATTTTTGGCTATTTTCCATAGCATTTTTATTAGCTATCTGCCTATTAAGGAAAAGATGTCTTAGCAGATGATCGGTTGGTTGACCATGATTATCAGGCAGTGTCATATTTGTTGAATATGCTGGCTGATATCCAAACATCAACATTGCTGGAGAAAACCCGGTCGTGTTATGTTTTGCCGTGTTATACGCAAATGCTAGAGTTGGGATTAAAGGTTTCCAATCTAAAGCATTCTCAGTCATAGTAGCTAGGTACTTTTTAATGGATTTATTGACTATCTCTACCTGGGCATTACACTGAGGATGAGCAGGAGTGATTTTATTCTTAGCTATTTTGAGTAAAGCACAAATATGATTCAATAATTTGTTGCTGAACTCTTTCCCCCCATCGGTAAAAATTTGCTCGGGTATGCCAAATCTACAGATCCATTGTGACAAGATGGCTGCTGCCACAGTATTAGCTTCTTTGTTGTCTATTACACATAGTTCGGCATACTTGGAGTATGCATCTGTGATGCACAGAACGTGAGCTTTCCCGTCCAGTGTTTTTAATGGGCCAAACAGATCGCAATGAATGCGCTGATTTGGCTGAGAGCACAGGGGTAAGGGATGTAATTGTTCCCCCATAGGTTTAGTTTTTAGTGCTCTTTGGCATCTTTCACATTCCAAAAGTCGTTGCTTGACATCGACAATAATGGATGGCCAGTAATAAAGTTGTCTTATTCTAGCTACTGTCTTATCTATACCTCCATGGCCTGTCAATAGGGTACCATGTGCATTGTCAATGGCGGCATTTACAAGTCGTCTGGGCAAAATAATTAAATCTTGTTCCCCCGTTCTAACCTTAAATACCTCATTTTCCTGGTATAGGTGTGGTCCTAATTGGGTGATTATCTTTGCTCTAATAGGATCATTGGGCAGTGCTTGTGATAGTAAATATCTGGCAACATCTTGACAAAAGATGTCGTCCTGAGCAGCTGCTTGGTATGAATTTTCGGGATATGCGATAGCCGAAACTTTAACTGGCTGCCGAGATAGAATATCGGCGGGCATATCAGATCCTTTTTTGTATCTTAATTCAAAATTATACATTCCCATCCTTTCTTGAAGCCTATTAAGGGTCTTTTGATGAATCGTTTTCAAGGTTTCTAAAGGTTTATGGTCTGTGTACAACACAAATTTCCTACCTCTTAAATACACATCAAAATGATCAATAGCCCATGCTGCGGCATTCATTTCTGCAAGATATGGGGTGTAGTTGCGTTCATGGTCTTTTAATGACCTGCTGGCATATGCAACTACCTTAAGTTGTCCCTGATCGTCATTCTGGCCTAAAATGGCACCAAATCCTCCAGATGTGTCAGCTCCCCCGGTGGCCGCGTCCACTATGAGGTGGAATTCACGGTCCTTTTTGGGATATGCGACAACAGGTTCCTTTGTGAGGGCCTGCTGCAACATAGTGAAGCTGCGTTTAGCATCTGGTGGTAGGGGTCCTCCTCGCCATCCAGCTTTCTTACTGGTGAGAAGATTCAACGGACCCGCAATGGTGGAAAAATTACGCACATGTGTTCGGAAATAGTTACATAACCCTAGAAATTGTCTAACCTCTGTTACTGAACCAGGTGGTTTCATACCCCTAACAGCCTCTAGTTTGTCCTTTCCGGGTAGTATGCCTTTTGGTGTTAGCCGAAACCCGAGATATTGAACGTTTCGTGCTCCGAATTCACATTTATCGGGATTTAATTTTAGGTTTACATTTCTAAGGCGGTTAAAGACCTGTTGCAATGTCCTAATGTGCTCAGCATGACTTGAGGTGTGAACTAACAGATCATCAATATACACTATTACATTAGGTATCCCTGCTACTGTTAATTCCATCATTCTCTGAAAAGATCCTGGTCCACCTTTTAATCCCATACTAAGAACATTATATTGAAACTGTCCCCTCCCTGGACAAGTAAACGCCGTCATTGGTCTGGACGCCTGATCTAATGGCAATTGCCAGAACCCCGATGTGAGATCCATAGTACTGAAGATTGTAGAGCCCGCTCTACCAATTTCTCCAATACACTCCCCCACATCCTTCATGTTGTATCTGTCATCAAGACTGTTTTCATTGAGTGCACGATAGTCTAGCACGAATCTAAATGAGCCGTCTTTCTTGGGAACAATAAAAATAGGAGAGTTGTATCTACTGAAACAAGGCTCAATAATGCCTATTTTAACCCATTCATCAATTTGCTTATTGAGGGATTGTTGGTGGGCTTCAGGAATTCTGAATTGTTTTCTATAGATTGGAAGGTTATCCTGTACCTTGATGTTATGAGTAAAGTTATTTGCCCTTCCTAAATCTTCCTTATTTTTACTAAAAATGTCGTAATTCTTTTTAAACAGACTTACATATGCGTTGTTCTGACCCTCCGGGACATTCATGTGGATCCTCTTCATGAATTCTTCTGCTTCCTTAGCTGCTAAGGGTTTTGGCAGTGGTGTGTCTTCCGGTTGAGGGAGATCGGTGGCATTGATCGTGACGTCATCAGAACTGAGTTGGTCAAAGGCACATATGTCTGTTTTGGCTGGGATCACAAGTTCATGTGTGTTACAGTTTTTCACTACTATGATAGCGTGTCCTTGGTGTACAGTGGCCATTGCCTCTGGTACAAACAGTTTTTCAAGTCTTGGGGCGTCAATGTTGGAAACAACAATTGGGCCATCTTCAACATCACTTAATTTCACTTTGATTGCTCTAGCGCTCATTGGCGGAACCCGATAAGTTTGTAAAGAAACTGCGTAACATGGAACGTCTTTTATTTTAGCAAACTTCATTGTTCTCGGGTTCATCACTAAATTTAAAGTTTTGATAGCATCCATACCCAAAATGGCTACATAAGATAAAGATGGACAAACTAAAACATTAATAGTGGCATCTTCATCAAGCACTGTCACTGGAAGTTTGGTCTGGCCCAGGATCTGTAGAGGTTTCTTGTTGGCTCCTGTCACATTGAAGTTGATTTTTGCCAACTTAGGCCTGGGCTTCATCCTGTTGAAGAGGTCTTCCGAGATGACAGAGATACCGGCCCCGGTATCGAAAAGCCATCGATCATCTGTTTCATGGGTGTAGACGCGGATGGTAGGCTTACCATCTAGATAACAAACCGAGGCATGGTCTCCCAACGTTCCGGGTGGAGAGGAGACCGCCATTAGTTTAAATGAAGGCTCTGGATAAGTTCGTCCTGCCCTTCATGGTCTTCATGACCCGCGAATGCTTCACCTAACTGGTCATCGTAGTCCTGGTGGTCATCGCCCTGATCGTCATAATCAGGTTCAATCTCTTGGCGCATTACGTCATCAGTTGTGATCTCTTGCACCGTTCTTGGTCTTCTGACCGGCGGAGCCCCTCTGGCGATCCGCTTGCGACAGTCCTGTTGAACGTGTCCTGATAGTCTGCAATACCAGCAGTCCATTGTCTTGGAACCATTTGCACCATTTGCACCATGGGAACCCCCGTTGGGTGGTTTTCCTCTACCCCTGTGTGGGTATCCGCCGCGACCTCGGGAGCTAGAACCACGTTTTACAAAATTAATGGCTTGGCTACCTTTCGTACCTGATTTCTCTAGCCCCAGCACATGGTCTAGAGGTCCCTTGAGATCCCGTTGGACCTTCAAGGCGTTGGTCTCTGCTTCTGCCAGATTCGTCGGGTTGGTCTGCCGGACCAATGCTTGCAGCTTCGCGTCGAGGCCATTTATGAACATGGTTTTGGCAAGTCCATGTATGATGAGACGGGCATGATGTTTCACTAGGAGAGATCCGAAGCGGACCACTCGATCGTCTGCTACTAAGGCCTGAAGCTCTGGATCTGTCAGTACTGACCAATCAGGTTCATCAAGAGGTCGTGAGGAGAGTGAGGTGCAGAATTCGTCCAAGGTTACAGAGACTCGATGCGCATACTTTGGAACTGGCTCAGCTGCTTTTTGTGTGACGAACAGATTTGCAATGCTTGAAGTGTCTTGTGCGAGTTTCCCAAAGGCTTTGAGAAATTGCGGCTTGAACGCCGCCCAACTGGTTGCTGCTCTTTCGTCCACGAACTTGAAGTGCTTGAGAATGTGTATGGCATCGCCTCTGAGTGCATTGATTGCGTGGAACACCGTTTGCTGGTCGTTCCAATTGTTGACAAATCGAAGCCTTTCGATTCTGTCGACCCAGTATTCGGCCTGAATACCGTCAGATGCTACATCTGAGCTGAAGGTAGGGATTTTGCTGCTGTCCCTGTCAATTACCACTGGAGGACCAACGACGACTTGTGGCGCAGCTGCTACAGCTGCCGCGGGATTCTGATCTGCCATCCTGAAGGACTATTTATTGCGTAAATATCTCTAAGAGTCTCGTTAAGACTGATTGGATGCCTTGGTTTGAGCGCGAATTGAAGATGGAGCGAAACACAGTAGAATTGCTGTTCCCTCCGGTGTTCGAAAAACCGCTGCCACCAATTTACAAGATCCTGGAACCCGGCCTGAGAGTATTCGATGAGTAATGAATAAGTCGAAGATCAAATGATAACTGAGGTTTATTAGCAAATGTACATGTATATATAGTTGGAACTAGGATCAAGAGTTGTGCAGGAGGATAAAGAGTTATGGAGGAGGATAAGGGTTTATCCTGAGTTACAAAGGAGGATAAGGGTTTATCCTGAATAGGGAATTGGTGGCGTCTTAGCAGGAGGAGCTAAGGCGAGATATAGATCTCCCAAGGAGATGCTATCTGAAATACGGCGACCGAAATGGCGTCGTTCTGAGAAAGGGGTTTTAACTATGAATCATAATTTACTATATTCCTCCGGTGCTTGAAAAATGAATCTTATTTGTTAAGATGAATTGGTAAAAAGGTAAAATTTACAAAGTAAATGTGAAAATAGTTAAAACACTTAGTTCCAAATGTACAAAAATAATTTCTAAAAATAAAAAAATTAAAATAAAATGCGTGGTGATGCGTAAAATGTTGAACAACAACTACTGGAATCAATGCAATTGATACTGCGGTGGTATGATTTGTGGGCCTTGCTGACAGCAAGCGAGGTAACGGACACAGGCGCATAAGCACAGCAGGCTTATGATTCCGGCGGCGGCTCCAATGCTGATGTAGAGGTACATCGGACTGTTGGTGGCTTCGTTGAGGGGTTTGTCGATTTGTTCGCGAGCCTGGTGGAGTGCATGGAGAGAGGAGTCCAGCTGGCGGGACAGGGTTGCTTGGATTCTGGAATCATTGAGCAGAGTCTGCTGGAGATGATGTTCTTCCCTGATGCGTTTGGCGAAGAGGGCCTTTGGCACTTCTAAGGTGTCCCATTTGGTTTCTTGTACCCAGGGTTCTGTGCTGATGATGACATGAGCTGGTGTTCTGATGATGTGGTTTCTGAGCTTGAGTTCACACCCGCTAGGGACTTCTACTGTTGTTACCTTGCTGATGAGTCTGGATATATGGGATCCATTGAGGCATTTTCCTCGTCCTGTAAAAGTTGAAGGAGAGAAAATCACAAATTTTTGGGCAGCCAATTGAAAAACCATCTCTTGGGCTTGTGCATGCTTGAGAG
>Ga0214176_1000390_pt1 | contig 9496 bp, 10 predicted proteins | sample TroBogEpilimnion_18_FD_153014 | JGI IMG/M metagenome (GOLD analysis project Ga0214176, IMG submission 153014) | Freshwater microbial communities from Trout Bog Lake, WI - 20AUG2007 epilimnion | ecosystem: Environmental > Aquatic > Freshwater > Lake > Epilimnion/Euphotic zone | place: Trout Bog... | reverse complement strand
TAGCTTATGAACGAGTAGAGATAACTGATATATCTGATCAAACTCGTTATGATAGAGTAAATGCAATAAATAAAGAGATCAAAGATAGAGATACAGAACTATGTATCTGGGTAATACAGAACAGAGACCTACTCTGGACCTAATTTATGCTAACACTTAACGAAAACACATACAATACTACTATAGCTAACAACTCTGTTGTTCTGGTTGACTTCTGGGCACCTTGGTGTGGTCCTTGTAAAAGTGTTATGCCTTTAGTAGAAGCCGTATCAAGAGAGTATCAAGGTGCAGCTGTATTCGGTAAAGTTAATATTGATGACTACAGTGAAGTAGCTCTTAATCTAGGTATCAGAAGCATTCCAACAGTTGTGTTATTCAAAAATGGTACCCCGGTAGATAGACTTACCGGTCAAAGTATAACTAGTGGTGCCTTAATAGAAATGCTAAACACTTACACTGAATAATTTATGGATGATAATACAATACTAAATACTTTTCTTGCATATGCTCCGTCTAGTGCTGGAGGTACAGAAGCAAAAAGCAAACTAACAGTACAAACTATTAGTCAAGTATTTCCTTTTCTCAGTTCTTTATGTAATTCTGTTAACGGAAGCATAATACAGGCAGTTAGTATAAACACTTTTGTACAAACTACTGCTCAAGCTAGATCGGCACGTGCTCTATCTGAGATATTTAATAGCCGTGGTAGTGACAAATCTAGTGTTCACGATTACGAACAAGTATACGGAGTAATACTAGAAGATAAAGACAGCATTAAGAACATATTTGAAGTTGGAATGGGTACACATAATAGCGGGGTGGTATCGTTTATGGGTACTGGTAATGTAGGTGGATCCATTAGAGCGTTTAGAGATTATTGCCCTAATGCTAATGTTTATGGCGCAGATGTGGATTCAGGTATATTGTTTGAAGAAGAGCGTATTAAAACCTTCTTTGTAGATCAAACTAAACCATCTACATTTGACTCTTTACCTATACCTAATGATGTAGATCTAATTATAGATGATGGATTGCACTCACCTGATGCCAATATACAAGTACTTAAATACGGTTTAACGAAAATAAAAATTGGTGGTTGGGTAGTAATAGAAGATATAAATCCTGCTGCACAACCGATTTGGGAAGTAGTAGCAGCATTACTACCACAAGACAGATACAAGCCATATCTATTAATAGCTAAAAGTGGTTCGCGTGTGTTTGTAGTAAATAGAATTGCATAAAAAGCTTGACTTTTCATACTATTGTGCCATAATAATGGTATAATAAATGAACGAGTTACATACAATATATCTTTACAGTACTAGCACTTTAAAGGAAGCTACTGTTGGAATAAATACAGGCAAACAAAGACCACCAAGAGGTAAAGTAGGGCAAACTATACATGAAAATGCTACAATCCGTGTAGAACAACAAGATACTACTTCTACTGCAGAACCATTACAATTATTAGCTTCTAGACAAGTACCAACCTGGATTACCGATAAAATGGTAAGAGACGTGCTTGTTAGTTTTGGTTATGTTTTATCTAGAGTAGATGCTGATAGAGAGTGGATTGATTTTATCAATCTTACTAATGATATAGAAATGATTAAAAACTGGAATGAAGCTATTAATCAAATACTTCATGGTGTTAGAGCGCCTTATGATTTTGCTAATTTTGATTATCAAAACAATATAATCAATTGGGTAGTTAACAAGTTTAAGCAAGGTACAAAAGATGTGTTAGTTAACGCTATAATGCGTGCTGGTAAATGTAAAATTAGTTACGATATTTCTAAAGCTGTAAATGCTAAAACTGTTTTAGTTATTACAGCAAAGCCAGGAGTAGATGATTCTTGGGCTGAATTGCTGCAAGGCGGAGAAAAACCTCATATCAGCTATACCGGTTGGAAGTATCATTCATACAAGAATTATAAGAAAAAAGCTCTAGTACTTAACAATGATGTTAATGTGGTGTTTGTAAGCTTACAATACATTAACAAGCATATAGACATACCCTCTAAACTATTACAATCTATATTTGATACCAAATGGGATATTATTTTCTTTGATGAACAGCACTATGCTACTCAAACAGATAATACATTAGAAGTGTTTAAACGTATTAAGTTTAGCTATAAAGTAGAGCTTAGCGGTACGCCTTACAAAACTTTATTAAGTGGTAGGTACGATAAAGAAAACATAATTAACTTTGATTACATAGATGAGCAAAACATTCGCAGTAATGCTGCACCAGGTAGTGCTCTGGCTAAAGCATTTGAGTATAGAGCGGATATTAATTGGGCGTTAATTAATATACCAGATAGTGTAAAGAGGCTTATTAATGAAGACGGCTTTACTCACACTAAACTATTTGCTACTAGTAAAGATGGTAAATTTATTAATCTGCAAGCAGTAATAGAGTATTTGCGTTATGTAAAGGCTAATGCTTATAAAAACTCGCCTATTAAAGATAAAGACATTAATAAACATACCATATGGGTATTACCTGATGATGTCAAAGCTATTAATGCATTAGTAAGTTTATTAAAAGAAGATGCATATTTTAAAAAGTATGCTATTATTAATGCATCCGGTAAAGGAGTAAAGAATATCTCTACAGTTAAAGAAATTATTAATAATGTTGAGAATGGTAAATTAGAACAGGATGGCACCATTACTATTACTTGTGGTAGATTCCTGGAAGGTACTACCGTACCGGGGTGGTGCGCAGTACATCAAATGAACGATGACAAATCGGCTGCTGATTACTTTCAAGGTTGTTTTCGTATTAAAAGTGAATGGCGTAAAGGCAATAAGCATAGTGTAATAGTGTTTGATTACAGCCCGCAACGCTTTATAGGTGTCTCGTATAAGCATGTTATTGATACAGCTGATCATGATAATAGAGAGACCAATGAAGAACGTTTTCGTAGTTGGTTAGCTGTTAGTGATGTATATGATTATGCGGATAATAAATGGAATATACTTGATGCTAAGACTATTATACAAAGAGCTAATGAAGATATGTCGTTCCATTCTGATGCTTTTGGTGAAATTTTACCAGATAAGAGTGTTATTGATGAAACATTAATAAAATTGTTACTGCCAGTAAAAGCTGCTCCTAACACTTCTAAAGCTAAAACTGTACTGAATGATAACGGTATTGAAACTGGTTCTAACTTTGTATCAGAAACTTCTAGTAAGGAAAAGAAAACAGAAATAGAGAAAAATGATTTAAAAAAAGCTGTTCTAAAAATAAAGCAAGTTCTAAAAAGTATACCAGCTTTAATCTATAACACTGAGTTTGAACCTAATAAAATTAATAGTGTTAAGCATATTATTAATTATCCGGATAAAAACTTTATAGAAATACATACAGGATTAACTCCTGATACATTAAAGTTAGTATTTAATACATTTAATAGCTTGCAGTATGAGAAGATTAACCGTAGAATAGATGCTTTAACTCACAGTAATATATTTAAATGACAATATTTGATAATAGATTTAAAGCTCTAGCACATCTGCACGGTGAAAAGACAGAAACCTTGACGCCTGCAGAATTGTGTAGAGAGATTATATCCAAATTACCATCAAAAGGATTTAGAGACTTAAATTCTACTTTCTGCGATCCATGTTGTGGTAAGGGTGCTTTTCTATTAGCTATAGCCGAGCGATGCTTCTATGAAATGATAGATGTCATACCGGATGAAAAGCAGAGGATAAAGCACATCGTTCAAACCAAATTATATGGTTATGATATAAGAGCAAAACAAGTATGTACTACTATAACTACATTAAAAATGTTATTAAGAGATTTTAATGTAGAGTCAACTATTAATGTTTATCAAAAGAACTCTCTTGAATTAACTAATGAGCGGTTTGACTATGTTGTAGGTAATGCACCTTTTGAAGAAGATAAAGTAGTACAAACTAATGTTAAGCCCTGGAAGCTTTTCTTGCTGAAATCAGGTGAATTAACAAAAGACGGAGGTGCGTTTGCTTTTATTACACCAAATGGTTGGGGTATGCCTAGTGATAATAAAAAGCTAATCAATGAACTATTTACTGTGTATAATTTAGTATATGCAAATATAAGTACAGTTAAGAAGTGGTTTTCAAATACTGGATCATTTGGGTATACAATCACAATAAAAGAACCATACGGTCATAAAACAGTATTGCTGTGTGAAGAAGGTGAGTATACTGTTGATTTAACTAAGATCAAACTTATAGTAAGTAGAGGTATGAGTATAGTTGAAAAGCTTATTCTATCTAAAAATGAGCGTTGTAACTTTAAGTTAGGTGGTAAAGATGTTGAATACAGCGGAGATGGTTATCATCCTAGTGAGGAAAGACCTACTACAGCTATATATAAAAATATACACAGTATGAATAGCGGTAAAGATTATGAACCAGGCACTAAAATACCAATAAGATATTCGGTAGAACCTAGCCCCATACGTAATAGAAAAAAAGTAGTCATTCCTTATGCAGGCCCTGCTACGGTTATAGTAGATGATGGTAAATATGGTGTAAGGCGGGTACAAGTACTGTTATTAAATGATACTACCAATATAAAGAATGTTGAGAGTGTCTTTCATAGCAAACTGTTTACCTTCTTTATTAGAAACGCAAACTATACAGGTTATAATGAGACTAGGAATTTAAGTCAGTTTCCGTTATTAGATTTTACTCAATCCTGGACGGATGAAAAACTTTATAAATATTTTAACTTAACATCAGACGAAATAAATTTAATTGAAACATTTCAAGCTTGACTTTTTTAAAATAAGTTACATAATAGTAATATAACAATTAACTAATGCATATATTTCTTACAATACTTGCTATAATAGCTGCAATCATATTCACAATAGGGCTTGCAGTAGTGGTGCTTCTTTTATATCTTTTCATATCAGATGCACGTATGTATAAACAACTAAAAGATGAAGGGTTCTTTGATTGATATGTATTTAATAGATGATAAAGTTTATGTCAAGCCATTTACCAGGAATGGGATCATTAGAGATGTTGTAGAGCACTCTAATGGTGAAATGTATTATGATGTAGAGCTTGAAATGGAAGGCTCTTCTAACGGTACACACCATGTATCTGCTGTAACAGATGAAGATTTAGAATACATTGGCGGATATTATAATTAATATGAATAACTTAAGAAATCAAATTTTTGTAGCTGTATCAGCCGCTATTACTCAAAAGTATCCAACTCAAACTGATATAGATCATACATATGTGGCGGATACAGCTATCAAACTTACAAATATACTGTACGACAAGTATAATAAAACCAATCAATCTAAAGAAGATGCTAAGGATCTATTAACAGAATCGTAAGTATCTATATGAACGAATTTGATTCTACGAACGAGTTAGAGAGAATTTATCAGGCTGCTATTGCTAATAAAAAAAAGCTTAATGAAGCTCCTGCAGCACCAGCACCTGTTAAACCAGCTACTCCAACAAAGCCAGCTACTCCTATTCCTTCTCCTTCCACGACACCAAAGCCTCGTGACCCTTTCTTTCCAAAACCAGGTCAATCTCCAAGACCAAAAGCAGAAGCTAAAGGTAAAATGGAAGAAGAAGCTACTGGTAACCCAGCGCTAACTAACTTTATAAACAAACGCGCTAAATTCATAAAGAAATGAAGCTAGCACCGTTTAAAGTATATAAAGAGGCTATTGATACAGGTGAGTACGGTCATTTGTTTCACCCTACTAAACAAGCACTCTACAATAATGTACAGGATGTAGAAAAGCTTTTTCCTAATCTAGGACCTGAAGCTCATCGTTATATTGAAATTGTAACGAGTGATTCTTATAAGAAGACAATGGAGCGTATACAGACGTATACAGGTAGATCTCCTGCACAGCACACTACAGGCACGTTAATGCAAGCTGTTATGCAAGCATTAGGGCAGGTACAGCAGATACAAAGAGGTCGGGAAAAAGAGCTAGAAAAAATGGCACTTGATATTGTACTATCTTTACCAGAATTCAAAATATTTAAAAAGTGGACTGCAGAAGGTTATATTAAGTTTGATGTAAGGTTAAGAGCTGCTGATTTAAGCAGAGCTATTACTGATCAAGAGAAGCAAGAGAAGGAAGAACCTAATAATGAAAATGAATTAACTGCTTATGAAGAAGCAGATGAACAGGTGGCTATTGAATTAACTAAAGTAGAGTTATCTGATGATGCTTTAAAGCGTAGATTTGCTAATATGTTGACGCAAGGTAATGCTACTAATAAGCTTTATCTATTTCAATTAGCTAATGATGGTCTTAATAAGATTGATCCAAGACTAATTAATTTATACGGTATTATGTCTGTTGTTATACAGGCATTGTACTACGCTATGCCAATAATACCCATACCTCAACGTGGTGGGGATATGGCAATGGGTTCAGCTGAAGTAGAACCATTAGCTAATGGTTATGTTATTAAAGCACGTTCACCTTTCTTTCCTTACCTTATTCACGAAATAGTGAAAGGGTGCTGGGACTTATTAGCTGTTGATGTTACTTCTAATGCTGATTTGAACGGTGAGACATTGGATGATGAAATGATGCAGATAATGTCTGGTCCTCAGCTATATAACAATTTAATTAAGTTCTTCCCGGTAAAAGAAAATGAGTACTTACCATATGTTTATAGGTTATTGCTCAAAGAAAAGCCTGATGTTATTAAAGAAGTACTAGCTGGTGGTGCTAGAGCACAGTCTATTATTACACGTTTATTAGCTCAGGCTAAAGAAATGATAGCTAAACACGAAGAGGATTTAAATCCTCCAGAAGAACCGCTAAGCTGGTCTTAAGCTCTGTTACGACCTTTACGCTTTGCTTTTGCTTTTTCTTCTTCTTCTTTTTTCTTACGCTCTTCCTCTTCAGCTTTGCGCTGCATAAGCTCTGCGCAAAGATCAAATTGTTTACACCATTGATAATAAGTTGCTTTTTCTTTAGTAAGTCCGCCTTGACTAACTGGCTTCATTACCGGGTCATCATATAGTATATCAGTCCAGGCTTTATTTACTTCATCAGTGTCCGGTGCACCCTGTTCGTTTAGTTCAATCTGTATTGCAAGAACTTTATTATAGCGCTGATTTATTGCAGATTTATCGCTATCAACAAACATATACAACAGTTTGCTATTCATTGCATTAGGGTTAGGATCACCTTGATGAGGTGCACGCGCAACAACATATAAATTCTGTAATGTCTTATCTAGGGTAGCATAATCTCTTGTATACAATTTTTTATTCTCATCTACTACATAAGTCCTTTTAGCTTCATAATTGGTGAGGTACTTAAAATCGTTAGGAGATACGTACTGACCAGTAGCTATTTTTTGTTGTTCTTCTTTAGTAAACGGTTTAAACTCAAACAAATGTTCTAACCCATTAAGCTTAGGACATATTTTAAGTAAATCGTCCCAGCTCATCCAGTTATCTCCCTTATTATAAGATCCGGTTACAAAGTATCTTTTACCATCCTCCCCATCTGAATCTGCAACGTGTACAACGAAAAAGCACCAATTATCGTCTGCTGGTTTATCTAAATCGTTAACAAAATAAGAACTCTTTGCTACCATTCCACCGCCTGATTGTCCAAGTCGGTAGTTCCAATGTAAATTGCCATTGTCCCCACCACTAATACACCACCCATATATTCTACGTTTCATTTCTGGGTCCTGAATGCCTGCATAAGCTGGTTCACCTGATCTAGGACGAACTGGGTGTTTATTGACTACATACGTCTTAAGTAGGTAACACTCTTTACCATCTGCACCGAAAAAGATCTCTAAATTGTTTTGATTATAGATCATTTCAGCACCAGTCTCAAACTGCGGACGGCCTGTTGTTCCTGCTAGTGCTGAACTCTTTTCACTAGCAGGGAAAAAGTCTATAATAAATTCAAGTTCCTTCCAGTTGTATTTAAGTATATCCAGCGGATTGTTATAAAGAGCATTCAATCTTTTATCTTCACTTTTTAAACGCTCGTACTGCATTTTCTTTTGACCTGTTAGAGTCTCTGGATCAGAATTTCTCAGTTTATTAACCTCTGCTGCATTCAGTCCAATTTGCGGTATAATTGCGCCACCTTCAAAACGGTCATTATCCTTTTTTATGTTCTTACCATTATCAATAGCTCTTTTAATAATGGTTATGATTTCGCGTTTAGTATTCTCAGGTGTTACTAATTCACCAAAACGGACAATGTAAGCTCTAATAACATTATCCTCAACTCTACCAGCGGATGGTCTAAGCTTAGCAATTGCAGTGTTTATGGTCTGTTCAGTATACTCAACAAGTACCCGTTGTCTTACGCTTTCATATAAAGGAACTAATTTGCTGATATCCATTTGATAGTATATTTATTTACGTAAATAACATAGAATGAAACAGTGTTTTAGCTATATTTCTTCTTATATTATATCCAGAAATAACCTAATTAAATCCAGTTATAATATAAGTTTAATATAACTCTTCACAGTGAATACGTAGAATACTAGTACCAATGAAGCATAATTACAAATTATTAACAGAAAAATATATAAACGCTAAAGAAGCAACACGTGCTAATTTGCAAGGTATGCAGAATTTTATGCAAAGTCACGTGTTTAAACAGAATAATACAATACTAGGGAAGTTAAGTTTAGACAATCCGTTTGTAAAGTACTTATTGGATCAGGCAGTAAAGACTGGTAACATAAAAGATGGTATGCCTTGGGTAGACGGATATGCTGTAGACTATGAGGAACAGGCTCACGAAGAATTAACAGATGATTATTATAATGGTGATATAGGGTGCGAGTACGGAGGACCAGATGACCCGGAATTTAGTGAAGTACAACAGAACGAAAAGATAATGGATATTTGGCACCGGGAATACAAAGAACATTTAAAAGCTAATAACCCTGTACAGGAAGCTACTCGTGCTAATTTAAAAGGTATGCAAAAGTATATGGCACCAGCTAAAGGTGCACCAGCCGGTACTACTGGGTTGAAGTTATATGTAAATTTACACTTTTTAGAAGACTACTTTGATGATATGGAAGAAAATAGTCCAGTACCTCCTGATGCTGGAGAAATCCTACCTGGTATCTATTCTAATGGATGCTCTAAAGATGAAAACGATCCGCAAGGTACTATGTTTAAAATATGGTTAACCACTCCTACTCAAATCAATTTAATTAACAACGCACAAGAAAAAGAATGGGAGCTTACACCTGGTGAGAGAGTGGCAATGAATGCGTTTTTTGGTAAAATATATCAAGAAGTAAATATTAATCCAGAAGCAGACGCTGTACCACAACTACCTTATGCAATAGACCCTTTAGGTAACTCAGCCTGGACTGGTAAACCTTTTATACCAGAAGCAACAAGAGCCAATTTACAGGGTATGCAGCAGTTTATTACCCTAAAACAAATACCTGCTGATTATAATACTCACCGTACCGGTACTATAATTGGTTT
>Ga0214176_1000382_pt1 | contig 9795 bp, 14 predicted proteins | sample TroBogEpilimnion_18_FD_153014 | JGI IMG/M metagenome (GOLD analysis project Ga0214176, IMG submission 153014) | Freshwater microbial communities from Trout Bog Lake, WI - 20AUG2007 epilimnion | ecosystem: Environmental > Aquatic > Freshwater > Lake > Epilimnion/Euphotic zone | place: Trout Bog... | reverse complement strand
CGCAGGTGCTACTGCCGAACAAATAGCTTCCGCAACTCCTGTTTTAGAAGCCGCAGCCCAAGGTGCTGAATCTGTACCATTCCAATTAGCAGACGGCTCAATGGGTTCTATTCAAGGTGGAAACATCCTTGACGCTGCAGGTAACGTTGTTGCTAAAGGTGGCGTTGGAACTACATTAGGCGATTTAGCTGGATATGCCAAGACTGGTGCTCAATTAATAGGCGGTATTGGACAATTAGGACAAGCCGCTTCATTGTTGGGTGGTGGCAAAACTAAGCCAGGTGTAGCAGACCCATACGCAGCATACCGTTCACAAGCAGCTTCCCAGTTACAGAACTTATTGGCAAACCCAAATACCATTACTACTACGCCAGGTTACCAGTTTAATCTTCAACAAGGCTTACAGGCTCAACAGGCTCAACAAGCTGCACAGGGTCGCTTAGTATCAGGCGGTGGATTGTTACAAGCTCAACAGTTTGGTCAACAGTACGCTACTTCTAGCCTACAGCAACAACAAGCACTGTTAGCTCAATTATCAGGTGCTACTCAAGCCCCTGCAGGTGCAGCGCAAGCTCAACAAGGTATTAACTTTGGTCAAGCAGGGTTAGGTGCGTTGGGATTACAACAGTTAGCTGGAGGTGCAGCGAACGTACTAAATCCATTACAAACACTCTATTCCCAATACAATCAATCATCTCCTTCGGTGAGTTAATATGGCAAGTCTTTCAGAATTAGCTAGCGTATTGCAAACAAGCCCTGCTCAAGCATTTAGGCAGGAAGATATTGCAGCACAACAATATGGATTACAGTCACAAGCATTACAGCAAGCCAAGCAAGACATGGCACCTCCATTAGCTGGTATGGCTGGTGGAGTTGGTGGCGCAGGTGGAAAGCCTCAACCATTAGGTGCTATGGCTGGCAATATGTTAGGCCCACAATATAAGCTGACAACTGCTGATGGTGATTTGACAAGTGCTGGATTAGTTAATCAAACATTAATTACTGCTCAAACAGACCAACAACAAGCACAAGCAAAAGCTAAAGAAGCAAACTTTCTTAAAGCAATGGGTAAAACATCAGAAGCACAAGTTGCTGATATGGAAGCTCGTAGGTATTTAGACAAAGCACAAAGAACGCAACAAGAAGCTCAAAAATTAAAGACTGACGCTAAAGATGACTTTGCTTCTACTTTATATGGTGCTAAGAGCCAAGTAGATTATGACCGTCGCTTAAAAGATGCTTTAGAGCGTACTGGTATTGAGCCGCCTAAAGACTTTCCTACAACTTGGTCTCCTGATATGAGAGATAAGTTGTTATCTAAAATGTCCCCTGTAATGAGACAAAAGATTGAAGCTCAAGACCGTGCAGAAGCTGCTGCAGACCGTGCTGAAAAACGTTCTGAACTACAGAATCAACACTTAGTAGCTTTGATTCGTAATGGACAAGGCTCTGGTAAAGAGTCTCCACAGGCTACTCGTGTTATTCAAGCATTTACTCAAACTGCTGACGCACTGCAAAACGTTGCTAACTTACCAATCACTACTGGGCCATTGTTTCAACAAAAGCAGTTTGGCAGTTTATACACAGCACCATTGTCTGCGTTAAACCAAACATTATCCAACGACACATCACAAATGTTGCAAACTCGTATGACAGGTGTTGCTCGTGGATTGGCAGCATTGGAATCTGGCGGTGCAGCAACTGGCTTAGTTGGATTGACCGACAGTATTGAAAAAGGTGTGTTTATCCCTGCTGGTGCATCATTAGGCGTAACCCTAGACAAACTTGGTGAGATGCGTCGTATTGTTGAGTCTTCTGGTAAAGCTCAAATGAATGACCCTAAACTGTCTTCAGAGCGTAAAGCATTAATTCAACAAGAACTAGATATTGTTCGTACTGCAATTCCATTTACCCAATCTGATGTTGATAAGGCAATGAAGGCTTCTAAAAAGAATCCTAATGTTAGCTTTACTGAATTTGCTACAGCCAAACCAGTTGGTGAAGGCCCTATTGATACTAAAGCTGTGAAAGCTAAAGAAGTTCCAACTGTAACCACTAAAGAGCAGTTTGATGCTTTGCCTAGTGGTGCAGAATTTATTGAAGACGGCAAAAAATATAGGAAGCCATAATGAGCAAATTCGGTGGTATTCCTGTCGAAGAAGCTCCAGTAGAAGCTGGCTCTAAATTTGGTGGTGTTGCTGTAGCTGATACTCCTACGCCTGTCAAAGAAGACAAGTTTGCTGGAATGATGGATTTCCAAAAAGAACAGCAACAAAAGATGCAAGAGTTCACTAAAGAACTCACTACTCGTGACCCATCTAAAGCTGGTCAAGTTACTGGTGAACAGGCATTAGAAAAGATTAAATCAGGTGCTCTTACTGGTGCTGCTATTGGTGGTGGAGTAGGTGCTTTTGGAGGCCCTGCTGCTGCCGTAGGTGGTGCTGCAATGGGTGGTCTAGGCGGTGCTGTAGGCGGTGGCTTAAGTGCATTAGCTCAACAATTAGGCTATGGTGAAAAGACCCAACAATTAGCCGATATGATTGGCATGGGTGTAGTTCCTGCACAAGCTGGCATTAAAATGATTGCAGAGAACAAGTTAGTTCAGCAATCAAGCAATTTGGTTAGTGACCTAGCTAAGTCTATGATTCCTAAATATGGAACTTTGCGTAAAGTTGCCTCATTTCTTCCTGAAGCTAAGATTTCAGGGGCTGCTGCTGAAAAAGCATTGGGTGAGAAAGCTGTTACTGCAGGAGCCACTACAGAAGCTCGTGATGCGTTTAAAGCTGAATTACAGGCTGCTCACGGAGAAGGTGCTAACGTCAACAAATTATATGAAGATGCTAAAGCTGGATATGACAAAGCATTGTCTGAAAAGACTGGTGCAGGTCTAAAGGCTGACTTACAATCAGCACTTAATGAGCTTCCTAAAGAATCTCGTGCTTCATCTGCAGGTAAGATTAGACAGTTATTCTTGGATAAAGAAGGCAATGCCTTAGATGGTAATGCTGTTATCAATAATCTTAAATCTGACGAATTCAAAGCATTAAGCAAAAAAGAGCAAGATATAGTTAGAGAAGCTGTAAACAAGTTTATTCCAGGCGGTGCTGAAAAGGTTGCACGTAATGCTGCTGAGAAAGAGTTTGTAGCTACTGCTAAAGATACCCTTCCTGAGTTATTCAAAAGTGGTAACTATCAAACAATTAATAAACAAATGGCTAACTTTGCCAAAGATGAAGCTGGTCAAAAAGTATTTAAACAAGAGTTGGCATACTACCTTAAAGGTCGTCCTGTTGAACAAGCTAAGACCCTTTGGGCTAATATTGCTCCAAACGTAAAGCAAACTATAATTAAAGACCCAGTACAGTTTCAAAAGATTAGTGATGTGATTAACAACGCTAAGACTGGTAAAGATGTATCTCGTGCAGCAAGTTTATTAATGAAGGCTGGCTATATGGCAGCCGTATCAGGAGAGTAATATGCCACTCAAATCAGGCTCATCTAAAGAAACCATTTCAAAGAACATCAAGACTGAAATGAAGGCTGGAAAGCCACAGAAGCAAGCAGTCGCTATTGCCCTTTCTAAAGCTAGAGCAGGAAAACCGCAATCTGGCAAAACTAAAAAGAAAATGAAATGAAGATTCTACTCCTTGACCCTGCTGGTGCTCTTGTTGACTTTGGTATTCGTTGCCTTGCAGAAGGACACGAAGTTAAACAATGGGTGCGTCCACACGGTCAGGAGCGTTCTAAGATTGGTCGTGGATTGATTGACCAAGTACAGAACTGGCAAATCCATGCCAGACAAGCAGACCTCATCGTATTATCGGATAACGCTTTTGAAATGCGTGAACTAGAAAAGTTCCATGAAGAGGGTTACCCAATTATCGGTACCAATATGCTTGGTGCAAAACTAGAGCTAGACCGTGATTATGGTCAAGACATTATGAAGAAGGCTGGACTATCAGTTATTCCTTCATTTGAATTTAAGGACTACAACAGTGCTATCGACTTTGTTAAAGCTAATCCCAAACGATACGTCTCTAAACCCAGTGGTGATGCAGACAAGGCTCTATCTTATGTATCTAAATCAGCGGCAGATATGGTCTTCATGCTTCAACGATGGAAAGAAACTGGTAAACGACGTGATTTTATCCTCCAAGAGTTCGTCCCAGGAATAGAGTTTGGAGTAGGTGCTTGGATAGGCCCTAATGGATTTGGCAAAAACATCCTAGAAGGCTTTGAGCATAAGAAGCTCATGTCAGGAAACTATGGCTGCAATACAGGTGAACAGGGAACTGTCATTAAGTATTGCACCGAGTCTAACCTATTTACAGACACCTTAAAACGCTTTGAAGACTACCTATGCTATATCGGACATACTGGCTATGTTGATTTGGCGTTCATTATTGATGAAAAGGGTGAGCCACGTCCATTAGAGTGGACTATGCGTAAAGGATGGCCTTTATTTAACATTCAGCAAGCCCTCCATAAGGGTTCTGTTGTCGATTGGATGTGTGACCTATTAGATGGCAAAGATACTCTCAAAGTTAGCTACGACACTGCTACTGGCATTGTTATCCCTATTGGGGATTACCCTAGGTCTAAGACTACGGGGCGTGACCATACAGGATTTCCTATCTATGGTCTTCCCGATGAATTAACCAAAGATTACGCCCTATGTGAGGTCATGGTTGGAATAGCCCCTCAGAACGACGAGGAAGGCATTGTAGAGCGTCCTTGCCTAGTGACGGCAGGTGATTATGTCCTAGTGGCAAACGGGGTAGGAAAGACCGTTAAACAAGCCTGTGAACGTGCCTATAAAAACGTTAAGAAAATTGATATTCCTGATTGTATTAACGTCAGGGATGACATTGGTGAGGGTATGGAGCATCAAATTCCTGCTTTACAGAAGTATGGATATGCTGAGAATTGGTGCTATGACGAAATGGAAGAGGATGAGTAATGCCAATCAAGATGCTTCCTCCTCCTCCTCCAACCAATCAAGGCGTAGACTCTCGCCAGTTTAGAGATTGGTTTTATACCATTTTCTCCCAGACTAATGGTAATTTAGACCAAATAGGAACAATGGCCTATGAGAACTCTAATAATGTATCCATTACAGGCGGCAACATTGCCAATACAAATTTATCAAATATTCAAACTCCAGGATTAACTGGTGTTCTATATGGAAATAATACTTCACCAATATCGGCAATTACAGGTTTATCAGTCACAATTACTACAGCAAAATTAACTACTCTTGGTACCAATGGTTCCATGACATTTACCAACGGCATACTAACTGCACAAACTCAAGCTACCTAATCATGTCAAATACTCAATTACCCCTAACCGACGAACAACTTGAAGAACTTGTAGAAAGAGTTACCGAGAAAGTTATTAAGAATTTTTATACATCCGTAGGCGAATCTGTTGTTAAACGGATTACCAAGCTGATTGGATTTGGTGTTGTGGCACTGTTGATGTGGGCCGCAGGTACTGGTCATATTCCAATCAAATGAAGCAAATTCTTCAGCAACTTCTAACTGGTAAAGATAATCAAACCTATGATTTAGGTAGGGTGTCTTGGCTTGTAGGTATGATTGCTGTAATTGGATTAGCCGCTTATGAAGTGATGCACTCAAGTGTAAGTCTTAGAGAGCTTGCTGAATCACTGGGGATTGTTTCGGCTGCTAGTGGTGCAAGTGTTGCTATGAAACAGGGAGCAGAACCACAATGAATTTTTTACTATCTTTATTTACAGGCGGCTCTATCAATGTTCTCACTTACGTCAAAATTGGATTGGTTGCTTTGGTACTTTGTGGGTGCGTGTATCTTGGCTATAGTTTTGAGCATTCACGATTTATGGCATATCAGGAGCGTGTTGAAGCAGCAGGAAAAGCGCAAGAAGCAAAGAATGAACAAATCCTCAAGGAACAACAAGTAACAACGGAGAGAATTACCAATGATTACAAGAATAGTATTGCTCGCATTCATACTTACTATGGTGGGTTGCACGTCAACCCCAGTAGCAGTGCAATGTCCATCACCAGCACAGCCGTCCCCTTCGTTGATGGAACGCCCTCCGACCCACAATTTGTTGAAAAATGTGCAATGACGACTCAGCAACTTGAGTCACTTCAAGAGTGGATTCGAGAACAAGTGGGTATCAAATAGTCAAGCCACCGAGAGGGTATGCTTAATCTAGTTGTTTTGTGGCTTTCCAACTAGGCCATCAACGAATCGGGAGTCGAGAGGCTGTCCCCTCACCTTACTTCTTAGCGGTCTTCTTTGATTCTTTAAACGCTTTAGCAGTAGGAGCACCTTTAGTCCCAGGCTTTCTCATCTTCTCGCCTGAACCAGCCTTGATACGTTTTTGTTTAGCATGAATGTTTGCGTACAAACCAGGTTTAGTTGCCATATTATTCCGCCATTTCTAAAGATTTAATTCTAACTTCAGTTACCCGTTTAGTCCAACCTTTGCCAAATACAGGGAAAGTCTTGAGTGTCTCTAGGAATGCTTGACGCTTATCCGAAAACTCATTAATCATTGTTACTGTATTCATTTGATTTATAGCAGTAACAGTATTATTGCCGATTGCACCATCAGCAAAAACACCCACAATTTCTTGGATAAACTTGGCTGCACGGCCAACACCACTATTGATAGCACAATCAAAAAGGCAATAGTCAAGTCCCGAAGGAAGAGCATCTCCGTGTATGGCATCCCAATAGTTCCTTTTATAAAGTGGCTTAACGTCTTCTTTTGTCAGATTGCGTATATCTTCTTTTGAAACTTCATGCCCTATGTATTGTTCCCATACCGCTTTAGTACAGCCCCAGTTAGTAGCACCTCCAGGGTCGGAACTGTTATCAACGTAGCCTCCCTCGTTGACAATAACTAAATCAAAGCATTTATCCCAGTTCCTGTTCATTTCTTTTTCCTTTTGGACTTTGGCAATGGAAACGGGGGTTCAATAGAGACTTCATCTTCATCAGGTCTAACCTTGTATTCATCAATTGCTTTGGTAAGCATAGCAACAAGCCCCCATTGGACGAGTGTTTCAAGCCCTTCTTTATCAAAATCGACTTGAGCATTGGCTGAACCATCTTTATTTTCCTTAATGATTTTGACTTTAATATCCATATTAGACCTCTATCACCTCTCCTCGAAAGAACACCAATCCATCATCCTCGTTAATGACTTGTACAAGTTCTGGCGGCATAAGTTCTCCATCACGGAATGTAAGTACTGCGAATCCTGAACGCCAGTTGACGGGCGAGTCTTCCGTGTAGATGTACTTGTCTCCTCCAATTGCCGACATTGTTCCTGTGTCAACGCCATATCTGTCACCATTATAATCAGTCCACGGAGTCACTTTTAAGGAATGTAGATGCCCCGTGACCATTGAGACCCCCGATTTAAGGGTGTTATTAAATACACCATGTTGACCATTATGCCAACGGTGCTTAATCATACAAGTGTTGTTGACCATTAGAGACCAACTGTATGTCCATCCAGGTAAATGGTCGGCTAGTGCCATACCAGGTACGCCCTCATACTGCCCTAATACATTAGATAATTTGCCATCAAAGCGTAGGTCGTGGTTACCAATGGTGCGGTGCATAAATGCTCCTGCAGGTCTAACCTTCTCAATATCACCTAGTCGAGCTTGTACTTCTTCTAGCTCCTCTTTCACGGTTGGGGCATTTTCCCACCCAATCCTATTGTGTTGGCTAATGGTGGCGTTATCCATGATGTCACCGTTAAGAACTATTCCCTGTGGTTTTAAACGTGTAATTAAATGTACAAATGCTCTATGGGCGGTACTGACATATCCAGGCCAGTAGTGGCAATCAGAACCCACAACAATCGTTCCATTTTCCATAGAAAGATTGGTGCGGACTTTGTTCTCAGGAATAGTTAATCTAGGAGTGCCACCTTCTTTTGCTTCTAGTTTAATGTTGTATTTCTTTTCTATTCGCTTTCGTCGCCCCATTGTCGCTCGGACATCAATCTCTAATATTTTAGATACGGTAGTTGCTGACTTATGTTTTCGCCACAGTTCTATAAAATCTTCATCGCTACATCGTGCTTGTACCATGTTATTCGCCCAATTTATATGTTTTGACTGGCTCGTGGCTTTTTAAGTCCACATTACACGCCCATTTGACAGCTTCTTCTGCAGTTAATCCCATTCTCATGCAAACCTCTGCAGCCATTGAACCACTGCCAATAGCCATAAAGGTTCTAACTCGTTCCCATTCTAGGTCATCTCCACAAGAAAAAAGACCTTCATCGGTCAATTTTAGGAAAGAACTATCAGCTTTTAGTTTCGGTTTCGTCTTTGATTTTTTATTAACATAATCAGCGACCTTTTCCCCATCTACCCAATTACCTGCAACACCAAGGTAACCACCTTCTATTGCAATAATTTTATCTTCAAAGTATTTAATACCAGAATCATCATCTGAAAACTGACTGTCTGCAACTAATTTTTTATTAATCCAATCGCCAACAATGGTAGTCATATCAATCTCTAATAGGTGACACGACAAGCTAGACGGAGGGGAACCGTCGGGGGGAAGTGGGGGATGAGTGCTTGCCGTGTCATTTGTTAGTTTATCTTAAAAGGTAACATTGCTCCATACAGGACACCATTTATTCACACTACAATAATCCTCACACCTACGATAGGTGGCTGGACGGTGTTCCCAAAACTGGTCTGTGCCGAGTGTAACACCCTCTTGTGACGGATATAGCTTGATAGCTCGTTTGCCACCCTTCTTCATTAAGGCCCACTGTTCAGGAGTAGTCCATCTTTCCTCATCTGTACACATTGGTGGTTCAGCTAATTGATGCAATGCAATACGCTCTTTGACATAAGCCTCTGCTTCATCTAGTGTCCACATCCGTACAGGAAGGGTCATAATTGGTCTTCTAGGGTAGTCAGGGTTCTTCTGTGCCTCACGAGGTCTCCAATCCCTGAAAATGGCTGTAATGCTCAATTTGGTCACTTCTGTGCCGTTTTTATGCAATAGCCATCTCAACACGTTTAATTGGCGTTCCCACTCAATCTTGCCGTCTGAAGAGTATACGGAAGTCACCTTGTAATCAGATAGGCTAGAACCCTCTAAAACGTCGAATGCGCCCCCTAACTTCCATCCTGATACCTCGGCATAGACTCGTTCCTCAACTCGTGCTGTACGCCCTTTATAAGCCATTTCTAGCAGGTGATGAACTGCAGTCCCAAACAACGCCCAAACACGGTCTGAAGCATCTTCCTCGATGTCGTTGTCGTGCTTAATCCGTAACTGACGAATCAGAGGCGGTTGGATAAGTTGGGTAACCGTAATATCACTACTACCTGGGGTATACCCTTGGTTTTGTACTGCGTTGACTATTGGGTCAGGCAGGTTAAATTTGTTTGTTAATTTCATTGATTCTTTCCCCTATCCACTTCATAACTGGAACTGCCATCGAGTTACCTAATGCTTTATAGCGGTGACCGTCTGGTGATTCCCCCTTTTTCCAAGGTATAACTGTATAGTCATCCTTGAACCCTTGCAACCTCTCGCATTCCCTAGGTGTCAATCTACGGACTGCCATATTCCCTGCAATAAAAGTTTGTGCGTGATGTGATTGAACACTTGGCTGCATAGCTTGTAATGCAGGAGTTACTGTCAAAGGAGTGGCACTAAAGTTATTGGCTTTAGCATCTTCCCTGATACTGTAGGCTTGGACTAATGGCACATTACCACCGCCTGTACACCAACGACTTGTAACGGTTTGACATA
>Ga0214176_1000377_pt1 | contig 9843 bp, 9 predicted proteins | sample TroBogEpilimnion_18_FD_153014 | JGI IMG/M metagenome (GOLD analysis project Ga0214176, IMG submission 153014) | Freshwater microbial communities from Trout Bog Lake, WI - 20AUG2007 epilimnion | ecosystem: Environmental > Aquatic > Freshwater > Lake > Epilimnion/Euphotic zone | place: Trout Bog... | reverse complement strand
CGCACCCCGGTAGTCGATGAAGCGCGACAGGTAGAATTCTCCGCTCCGGGCCTGGTCGACGTAGGCCGCGAGCTCATCGGGCCCGGCGAGCCGGGACAGGCCCTTTCCTCCGTGGCTATCCATGGGACGCAGGAGGACCGGGAAGGCGCCGCCCGGCAGGAGTTCCTCCAGGGTCCGCCGACCTCCCACCAGGTCCTTCAGTTCGTTCAAGGAAGTCCGCACCGTGGGGGGGATGAGCAGGCCCGGCACCCCTTCGAGGAGCCGCCAGAGGCGGTCCCGGGCCAGGGCCTGGACCTTCAGCGGATCCAGCAGCACCGGCACCGGATGGCCCGCCAGGTCCTGGCGCAGCTGCTCCAGCAGGGGGCGGTTGGCATCGGATTCACCAATGCCCACCAGGGCGAGATCATGGGCCGGCAGCGCCGGGAGGGGCTGGCCGAGCTGGACGAAGACCAAGTCCAGGGTCACGTCCGAGCCCACGAGGAGAAACTGGACCGGCACATTGGCCATGATGTCGCCGGGCCCCACGAACATGAGCAGATGCAGGCCGTCCGCTGCCCCGGCCGAGGGCACCCGGAATACACGGTTCAGCGCGAGGGCCTTGGCCTGACTGGCGAGCCCCTCCTCCTTGAAGAAGCACAGCTCGAGGAGAATCCCCAGATCCAGCCAGGCGGCGGCGTCCGTCGGATCTTCGGCCAGGTGTGCCTCCAGCTGCCAGCGGAGATGCCCCAGGTTCTCCCCCCGCATAATCCGGTGCGCCATGGGCGCCAGCCCCACGATTTCCACGGGGGAGGAGTTATCCGATGCTGGGCTCATGCCTGCCTCACGAAAGGAAATCGGTCGAACGCGATGACCGAGTCTACCAGTGCGCCGCCAGGGCAGGTCCCCAGGGTCAGGCCCGGCCCCAGGGCCATACCAGGGAGCGGCGATTCAGGTTCCCCGGGATCCGGCCGAATAGAGATCGAGTGGTCTGAAGGAAGGTCGAGCCATGTCATCTGCGCCGATGCCCCAGGGCTCCGAAGGTCTGGTCGAGCCCGGGCAGATTCCTGAGCATGTGGTGGTGCTGCTGCTGGAGGGAGGACAGCGCTTCCTGGCCAAGGCCGGGGAAGCCATCCGGCAGGGGGACGCGCTGGCCCAGGACCACTTCCTGCGACGGGTAGACGCCATCCTCAAGGAGCTCAACAGTCGCCTGAACCACGCCGAGGGGGGTGAGCTGGTGGCGAATCTCGTCCGCCTGTACGGCTGGTGGGCCCGGGAGATCCGGGAGGCCGGAGCCCAGGGAGATGCCAGGCGCCTCGAGCTCGTCTCCTCTCAGATGGGTGAGATCCGAGGGGCCTGGGAGGTCGTGCTCTTCCACGGTGAGGGCATGTCCGAGAGCCCGCAGGTCTAGACGGTTCCGAACAGCCTGTCACCGGCATCGCCCAGGCCCGGAAGGATGTAGCCCTTCTCATTGAGCTGCCGGTCCACGGCGCCCACGTAGATGGTCAGGTCGGGGTGGTCCTCCTGGAGCCGCTCCAGTCCTTCGGGAGCGGCCAGCAGGGCGACGAGAGAAAGATTGACGGCCCCGGCCGCCTTCAGCTGGCGGACCGCCTCTGAGGCGCTTCCGCCCGTGGCGAGCATGGGGTCCAGGACGAAGACGGGTCGCGCCTCCAGGAGCGGCGGGAAGTTGCGGTAATAGGGCACAGGCACCAGGGAGTCATGGTCCCGGTAGAGGCCGAGGTGTCCGACTTTCGCCGTGGGAAGCAGTTTGAGGAAGGAGGGCAGCAGGCCGAGACCCGCGCGCAGCACGGGCACCAGGACGGGGTCGAGGGATTTCAGCCTCAGCGTGCCGGTGCGTTCCAGCGGCGTCTCCACCACCACGGGCTCCGTGGGCAGGGTGCGCGTCGATTCGGCAGCCAGGATCAGGCCCACTTCCTCGATGAGGGCCCGGAACAGGCTCCCGGGTGTCTTGCGATCGCGGATGAGCGAGAGCTTGTGGTGGACGAGGGGATGGTCGACTACGTGGATCGTCATGGGGACCTCTCGGCGCTTGCTTCAGTTTCCGAAGGTGCCGCGGCACGGACCCCCGGGTGGATGGTCGAGTTGAAGCGTAGCAGGCGGCGGCTGTGTCGGACCGCACGAGAGGGGCTCGAACGGCCTCCACGCGCGGACCGGAACCGCTCCTCATGTGCGCGGCAGAGGTCGCGGCCAACCCAGCCGCGAAATGCGGAGAGTGGCTGGTGGCAAGTGTTTCAGAGCATCCATGAATTCCAGATAGCTCGCAGACCCCCTGGATATGGGCACCGGGGGACGCGTACGCCCGAGGCGGATCGACCCCGGCGGGGGGGAAACGAATGGGGTGGTCCGAGGAAGTAGCGTCAAAAAAAATGAAGATTTTTCGGATTTCTCTGTTGACCTCATCCGGATCGCTGGTTTCATGTTGAATTAGAGGAAAAAAGGACGATCATCTTCCCCATAGAGCCAACAGCGAGGTATCTGAGATTTGGAGCGCCAGAAATGCTAAAGAAAGTCGCCATCTTCAAGGCCCTGGATGTGGAAATCAAGAAGCAGAGGGGCCCCGTGGCGGTGAAGGATGCTTACAAGGGTCACCACTCCCTCAAGGAAGAACTCAGCCAGCCTGGAATCACCATTTTAGGTGAGGTGGCTGGGGGCGATCCCGGGCGCGGACAGGTGCGGGAGTCCTATAAGGCATCGACTCACGCCAAGAGTCTGGCCGAAAACGGTGCCCGGGCCCTCTCGGTGGCCACCGACAAGTTCCTCTACTTCGGCGAGGACAAGCACCTCTCCGAGGTCCGGAGCCACGTGAAGCTGCCCCTGCTCCGGCGGGAGTTCATTTTCGAGGAGTACCAGGTCGAGGAGAGCAAGATCCTCGGGGCCGACGCGATCTACCTGATGCCTGCCCTGCTGTCCCAGGACCGCCTCCAGACCCTGCTGAAATTCGCCACCAGCAAGGGTCTCGACGTGGTAGTGGAGGTCACCTCGGAGGCGGAATTGCGCCGGGCTGTCGAAGCCGGCGCGGACATCATCTGTGCCGTGGGGCGGAACCTCGACACCTGGGAGGCCTCCTGGGACCAGGCAGTCGCCCTCGTCAAGAAGGTGCCCAAGAGCTGCCTTAAGCTGGTCGAGGGGGGCATCCACCGTCTGGAGCAGATCAAGCAGATGGAGGCCCTCGGCGTCCACGGCCTGCTGATCGGCGACGCCCTCCTCGATGACTACTATCCCGGCAAGCGCCTGGCCCAGATCCTGGCAGGCGTGGAGCCCCCGAAAAAAGCCGCGAAGCCCAAGGGCAAGACCGGCTCTGCCGCCGATGCGGCGCAAGCCCCCACGGCTGCTCTCGCAGCCAAGGAACGCATATCCACCCAGCGGAAAGAAACGGTCGAGCCTGGCATGAAAAATGCTAAAGCGAAACCATCTTCCCGCACGACCCCTTCCAACCCCGCCCAAAAGGGCGTAAAGGAGCCACCCATGGCCGAACTGACCAACCCGGTCGCCACCACCGAACCCGTCGCCGCCAAGAAGCCGGCGAAGAAGGCCGCCCCGAAGAAGAAGGCTGCCGCCAAGAAGCCGGCTGCCAAGAAGGCCGCGCCGAAGAAGGCCGCCGCCAAGAAGCCGGCCGTGAAGAAGGCTGTGAAGAAGGCCGCGCCGAAGAAGGCCGCCGCCAAGAAGGCTGCGCCGAAGAAGGCCGTGAAGAAGGCCGTGAAGAAGGCCGCGCCGAAGAAGGCCGCCGCCAAGAAGCCGGTCGCCAAGAAGGTCGTGAAGAAGGCCGTGAAGAAGGCCGCGCCGAAGAAGGCCGCGCCGAAGAAGGCTGCCGCCAAGAAGCCGGCCGCCAAGAAGGTCGTGAAGAAGGCCGCGCCGAAGAAGGCCGCCAAGAAGTAGGCCCCTTCCGGGTCACACAACCTGGCTACTATCAGAGGGGCGCGCTGGCGCGCCCCTCTGAGCTGGGTGACGTCATGAATATCATCGACCAGGTTTCCGCCCTCGAAGTGCTCGACAGCCGTGGGAATCCCACCGTGCTGGCGCGCGTCCGACTCTCCGACGGGACGACCGGTCAGGCCATCGTCCCTTCGGGCGCTTCCACCGGCAGCCGGGAGGCCCTCGAGCGCCGCGATGGCGACAAGAAGCGCTACCTGGGCAAGGGCGTGCTGGGCGCCGTGGACGCCATCAATGTCGAGCTGGCCGAGGCACTGCTGGGCATGGATCCCTTCCAGCAGGCCGAGCTCGATGAGCTGATGTGCGACCTGGATGGGACCGAGAACAAGGGTCGGCTGGGCGCCAACGCCATCCTCGGCGTGTCCATGGCCCTGGCGGACGCCGCGGCCCGGGCCTCCAAGATGCCGCTCTACCGGTACCTGGGCGGGGCCACGGCAAGGCTCCTGCCCGTGCCCATGATGAACATCCTCAATGGCGGGGCCCACGCGGACAACAACGTGGACATCCAGGAGTTCATGGTGCTGCCCGTAGGGGCCCCGAACTTCCGGGAGGCCCTGCGCTGGGGGGCCGAGGTCTACCATGCCCTGAAGGGGGTCCTAAAGGCCCGGAAGCTGGCCACGGGAGTGGGTGACGAAGGCGGGTTCGCCCCGAACTTGGGCTCCAACGAGGAGGCCCTCGATCTCATCGGCGAGGCGGTCAAGAAGGCCGGCTACAAGCTCGGGAAGGACGTCTTCCTGGGCATGGATGCTGCCGCCAGCGAATTCCACGACGGCAAGACCTACGCCCTGGACGGGGCCAAGAAGACCCCGGCCCAGCTGGTGGAGTACTACCAGGGGCTCGTGTCCCGCCACCCGATCGTGTCCATCGAGGACGGCTTCGCCGAGGGCGACTGGAAGGGCTGGAAAGCCCAGACCGATGCCATGGGCGCCAAGACCCAGCTGGTGGGCGACGATATCTTCGTGACCAACCCCGTCATCCTGGCCAGGGCCATCCAGGAGGGGGTGGCCAATGCCATCCTCATCAAGCTGAACCAGATCGGCACCGTCACCGAGACCCTGCGGGCCGTGGACATGGCGCACAAGGCCGGGTACCGCGCCATCATCAGCCACCGGAGCGGGGAGACCGAGGACAGCTTCATCGCCGACCTCGCCGTGGCCACCGGGGCTGGGCAGATCAAGACGGGCGCCCCCTGCCGCACCGACCGCGTGGCCAAGTACAACCGGCTGCTGCAGATCGAGTGGGAGCTGGGCGCCGCCGCCCGCTACGCGGGTCGTGAAGCTTTCGGATCCCGCCTCAGCTAGGAGACTTCTCCCCCCATGAACGCCAACTGGCTTCTGAAGTCCTCCACCCTGTGGGGTGTCCTCGGAGCCACAGGGGTCCTCTGTCTGATGGCCATGCTGTTCTCCCAGGAGGGCCTTCCCGAGCTGCGCAGGCGGGAGATTGAGCTGCGGGCGGCAAAGACCCACCTGGTGGAGCTGAACCGCCGCAACCGGGAGCTGATGGAGGAGGTCCAGCGGCTTGCGGCGAAGGACCCGGAAGTGATGGAGGCCCTGGCTCGCCGCCAGGGTTATGCGAGAAAAGGCGAGACCGTGTACACCTTCCGCAACCGGGAGCGGTAGCTTGGATCTCCATCTAGCCTCTGCCTCGGGGAACGTCTTTGGCTACCTCTGGCAGGACGAGGTTAAAGATTGTATTGGCGAAGATTATGCAAAAATCATATGCCCGAAGGGGCGGGGCTTTGGATTAGATGGCCTTTTTTTGATGCAAAGGCCGGAACCGGGAACCTGGGAGCTCGAACACTGGGATGAGGATGGTTCTAAGTCATTTTGTTCCAATGGTAGCAGGGCGGCGATGGTGCTTCCAGGCGCCCCGCAAGGCCCCCTTGTGGAGGTCCTGTCGAATGGCAGGAGCATCCTTCTCCGCCGCGATGGAAATGAGGTCGGCATTCGCATGCCCGAGGGCGTCGGATTCGGGTTGAGTGAGCCGCCCATGCCGCTCGATCTGCCCGCGGGATTCGGATGGATCGGCAATCCCCAGCTGGTGCTTCGCGTGCCCTCGGTGGCCGGCGTGAACCTCCCGGTCCTGGCCCCGCCACTGCGTCATCACCCGGCCATACCCGGTGGTGCCAACGTGAATGTGGTCGAGGTCATGGTGCCGGGCGAAGCCAGGATCCGTTCCTGGGAGCGGGGTGTCGAGGGCGAGACCCTCTGCTGCGGAACCGGGTGTGCCGTCGCGGCGGCCTGGCTGGCGAGCACCGAGGGCGTCCATGCCTGGCGCCTCCACACGGCCAGTGGCGAGGCGGTGCAAGTGGACCTGGATCTGGACTCGGATGGAAGCTGGCGGAACCTGTGGCTTTCCGGACCCGTCTGCAGGCTCGGGGTGGTGTCTCCAGATCCTTCACTTTTCACGGGGTTGCGACGCTGATCTCATCGGCGCTTCGCCGTGGAACCCGACCTGCTAGACTGGCGTGTTCCACACCCGAGGGGATGCCGAGATGCTTGGTTTGACCAGCGCCTGCGCGATGACGAGAGCCGACTGATGCATGCCAGAGTGGTGGCACTGGCCAACCAGAAGGGCGGGGTGGGCAAGACCACGACAGCCATCAACCTCGCGGCGTCGCTCGCGATGATGGAGAAGATGGTGCTGCTGGTGGACTTCGATCCCCAGGGCCACAGCACGACGGGGCTGGGCTTCCCCAAGCCTGACCATCGGGCGGGTTCCTATGCGCTGATGAAGGGTGCGCCGGCTGAGGCCCTGGTGCTCAGCACCGAAGTGCCCATGATGCAGGTGATCCCGGCCGGGAAGGACCTCGCCCAGCTGGAGTTCGAACTCTTCGAGCTGCCCCAGCTCCAGGTGCTCAAGCAGGGACTGGCCCCGCTCATGGATCGCTTCGACTACATCCTCATCGACCCGCCGCCCAGCCTCGGCATGCTCACCCTGAACGCCCTGAGCGCCGCGGACGAGGTGATCGTCCCCATGCCCTGCGAGTTCTTCGCCCTGGACGGACTGGCGGAGCTGACCGAGACCCTCCGCCGAGTACAGGCGGGCCCGAATCCCCGGCTTCAGCTGGGCGGGATCCTGCTCACCATGGCGGAGGAGCGCACCAACCTGGGGGCCGCCGTCGCCGCCGAAGTGCGCCATGCGTTTCCCGGCAAGGTCTTCGAGACCGTGATCCCGCGCAACATCCGCCTGGCCGAGGCGCCCAGCCACGGCAAGCCCGTGGCCTTCTACGATCTGCGCTCCAAGGGCGCCCAGGCCTACCTCAGCCTCGCGAAGGAGTGGCTTGGGCTGGAGATCCTTGCGAGGAGGGAGGCCTGATGACCCTGCTGAAACGCCCGGCCCTGGGCCGCGGACTCACCTCCCTCATGAGCCAGATGGCTCCGGAAGATGCCAACCAGCGGGAACTGCCCCTGGGCAGCATGGTGCCGAACCGGGCCCAGCCCCGCACCCACTTCGACGAGACGGCGCTGGCCGAGCTGGCGGAAAGCCTGAAGCAGCACGGCATGGTCCAGCCCATCGTGGTGCGCAAGGTGGGCGAGCAGTTCGAGATCATCGCCGGCGAGCGGCGCTGGCGCGCCGCCCGGAAGGCCGGCCTCGCCATGGTCCCCGTGGTGATCAAGGAGGTTCCCGATGACCGCCTGCTGGAGTTCGCCCTGGTCGAGAACATCCAGCGGCAGGAGCTGAATCCCATCGAGGAGGCCACGGCCTACTGGCAGCTGGGCGAGCACCTGCGGCTCACCCAGGAGCAGGTGGCCGACCGGGTGGGGAAGTCGCGGCCGCAGGTAGCCAACACCCTGCGTCTCCTCCGACTTCCGGCCGAGCTCAAGGCTGAGGTGGCCCACGGGCGCCTGAGCACGGGCCACGCCAAGGTGCTGCTCGGCGTTCCGGATCCCCGGCTGCAGGAGCAGCTGGCCTTCGAGGTGGTGGCGCACCAGCTCAGCGTGCGGGCCCTGGAGGCCCGGATCCAGCAGCTGCAGAAGCAGACCAAGGTCCACGGGAAGCGGAAGCATCCCCAGGAGCTCTTCATCAAGGCCGCCGCCGAGGAACTCACACATTCCTGGGGCACCCGCATCGAGATCAGGGCCAAGGGCAAGGCGGGAACGGTGGTGATGCACTATGGCAGCGAAGGCGAGCTGGATCGCCTGTTCGAGGCCCTCAAGCAAGGTCCCGCGAAGCGGCGGTAGGAGATCCCATGTCGTCCTGGTTCGTCAAGAAGCGTCAGCAGAAGATCGCCATCGAGGAAAAGACCGTCCGGGTGCCGGAGGGTCTCTGGGTCAAGTGCGAGGCCTGCAAGGAGCTGATCTACCGCAAGGAACTGGTCAATACGCACAATGTCTGCCCCAAGTGCGGGTACCACTTCCGCATCGGGGTGGAGGAGCGCCTCGAGAACCTCATGGACAGCGGCTGGACGACCCTCTTCGGGGACCTCCAGAGCGGGGATCCCCTCGGCTTCGTGGCCATGAAGAGCTACAAGGACCAGCTGAAGAAGCTGGTCCAGGCGGGCCAGACCGAGGATGGTGTGGTGGTGGTGGAAGGGACCATCGCTGAGCATGCCGTGGTGGCCGCCATCATGAACTTCGACTTCCTCGCGGCCAGCATGGGCAGCGTGGTGGGCGAGAAGCTGCGCCTTGGGGCCGAGCGGGCCCTCGAGAAGCAATGCGCCTTCATCATCGTCAGCTGCAGCGGTGGCGCCCGCATGCAGGAAGGCACCCTGTCCCTCATGCAGATGGCCAAGGTGAGTGCCGCCCTCGCCAAGCTGGACAAGGCGGGCCTGCCCTACCTTAGCATCCTGACTGATCCCACCACCGGCGGTGTCAGCGCCAGCTTCGCCATGCTGGGCGACCTCAACATCGCCGAGCCCAAGGCGCTCATCGGATTCGCCGGTCCCCGGGTCATCGAGCAGACCATCAAGCAGAGCCTCCCCGAAGGCTTTCAGCGCTCGGAGTTCCTGCAGGCACACGGCATGGTGGACAAGGTGGTCAACCGGGACAACCTCAAGGACTTCATCACCGCCTGTCTGGCGTGGATGATGCCAACCCCCTAGTGGTCGGCGGTCCCGAGCCCCCCTTCATCGGTCGTCTCCAGGCGCGGGGTCATTTCGGCATCAAGTGCGGACTGGAGAACATCCAGGAGCTGCTCAAGGGGCTGGGCCACCCCGACCAGGGCTATCCCGTGGTGCTCATCGCAGGCACCAACGGCAAGGGCAGCACGGGCGCCTTCCTGGCCCGCATGCTCCAGGCCGCGGGCCTCAAGGTGGGCTGGACCACCTCGCCCCACCTGGCCGATGTGACGGAACGCATCTGGGTCGAGGGCGCCCCCATCCGGCAGGAGGCCCTTGACCGCCTTCTCGGGGAAGCCTTTGCGATCGAGGCCAGGGCCAGTCTGCAGGCGACCTATTTCGAGCTGATGATCGCGGCCGCCCTCTCCGCCTTCCGCGAGTCCCGCGTGGACATCGCCCTCGTGGAGGTGGGCATGGGCGGGCGCTGGGATGCCACCAACGCCACGGATCCCATCCTCAGCGTGCTCACGACCGTGGGGCTGGACCACCAGCAGTACCTGGGCGACACCCGGGAGGCCATCGCCCGGGAGAAACTCTGCACGGCCCGCGATGGGCGCCCCCTGGTGCTGGGCCCGGCCCTCGACCCCGACTGGATCCGCCCCCTCCTGTCCTGCGAGCCCACGCTGCATCCAGCCCCAGGACTCGGGGCCGTGGAACTCCACTGGGATCACTCCAGGGTGCAGGGGAGGCGCGTGGGTCTTGCGGGTCGCCATCAGTTGGACAACCTGGCCACAGCCTTCGAAGTCCTGCGTCGGCTTCGGGCCCAGGGGTTCGCGATTCCGGAGGAGCACCTCTGGCCGAGTGTGGCCGAGGTGCAGTGGCCCGGCCGGCTATGGAAGGCGCCGGACCTGGAGGGT
>Ga0214176_1000366_pt1 | contig 10128 bp, 11 predicted proteins | sample TroBogEpilimnion_18_FD_153014 | JGI IMG/M metagenome (GOLD analysis project Ga0214176, IMG submission 153014) | Freshwater microbial communities from Trout Bog Lake, WI - 20AUG2007 epilimnion | ecosystem: Environmental > Aquatic > Freshwater > Lake > Epilimnion/Euphotic zone | place: Trout Bog... | reverse complement strand
AGCTGGGTCGGCGTGAAGTGGCGCACCTGCTGGGGGGAGGCCAGGGAATCCAGCAATGGATAGGGGTTGGCGGGACTCGTCACCTGCGGGCCTACTTGCCCCGCAGCGCCAGGTACTGCGCCCAGGCTGCCAAGGAATTCTGGTTGGGAAGGGATGCTAGATGACATAGGGCGGTCTCGGTGGCTTCTTCCAGGGCTTTCCGTGCGCCGTCCAGGCCAAGGAGAGAAGGGTAGGTGATCTTACCCCTGCCCGCATCCTTTCCGGCACGCTTGCCCAGATCCGCCTCGGTGGCGGTGGCGTCCAGGATGTCGTCCTGGATCTGGAAGGCCAGCCCGATGGCCTCGCCATAGGCCCGGAGGGCGGAGCGCTCCACGGGGGCCGCCCCGCCCAGCACCGCGCCGATCTCCACGGAGGTCCGCAGCAGGGCGCCGGTCTTCAGGCGGTGGATCAGGCGGAGGTGGTCCAGGTCATAGGAATGAAGGGTTTCGCCCTCCAGATCCAGGGCCTGCCCCCCCGCCATGCCCCGCCAGCCTGCGCCTTCGGCCAGCAGGAGCAGGGCCTCGGCGCGCCTCCCCGGGTCCAGGGCGGCGGCGGCCAGCACGCCGAAGGCCTCGGTGAGCAGGGCATCGCCGGCCAGGATCGCGTGGCCCTCGCCGAAGACCTTGTGGTTGGTGGGTCGCCCCCGCCGCAGGTCATCGTCGTCCATGGCCGGCAGGTCATCGTGGATCAGCGAGTAGGTATGGACATATTCCAGGGCCAGGGCGCCGGGCAGCGCCTGGGCCGAGGTGCCACCGACGGCTTCGCAGGCCAGGATGCAGAGCACCGGGCGCACCCGCTTGCCGCCGGCCTCCAGGCTGTAGCGCATGGCCTCCCCCAGGCGCTGCGCCTCACCCTGCCGGAAAGGGGTCGTCAGGACCGTGTCCAGGAGCGGGATCAGCCGGTCCAGGTCGGCCTGGACCTGGGTCGAGGCTTCCCTCATCGGGATCCCTTGGCCTCGTCCAGGGGTTCGGCGCGGTACTCGCCCCCCAGGCCGGCCTTCAGGACTTCGACCCTGCGCTGGGCCTCGGCCAGCTGCTTCTGGAGGGCCTGGCTCAGCTGCACGCCCTCCTCGAAGCGGGCCAGGGCATCCTCGAGACTGAGGCTGCCGGATTCGAGCTGCTGCACCAGCGCCTCGAGCCGGTCCAGGCCATCGTCAAAGGAGGGGGCAGCAGGGGTCATCCGGGGTCCTTCGCATGCGTGGCTGGAGGAATCCAGCGGGGCCACTCTCGGGTGGGGTGGTTTCTCAGCGGCCTTTGGCCAGGCTCTCGCGCATCTTCTTCCCGGTGTCCTCGACCTTGTAGCCCTCGGGCAGGGTGAAGGTGGAGGCGGGAATGGGACCTTCCTTGATGGCGGTCGCCACGCTGGTGACTTCACCCACCATGGGGAGGACGGTGTGGGTCTTGAGGGCGACACCCTGGATCTTGGCCATCTCCTCGCCGACCTTCAGCATCCCCGCGGCCCTGGGGCCCATCTGGCCCATGGTCTGCTGGAGCCTGAGGAAGCGCTTGTAGGAGGTGAGGGGGACCGGGGGCTTGAGGGAGGGATCATGGCTGCTCTCGAGAATCGTCGAGCCCATGGTGACCTTCCACCTGCGGCACTTGCGGCCGAGAATGGTCTCTGAGCCCTGCTCCTCGACCGTGACGGTGGTATCTCCGCCCCCCATCATCTTCTGCACGGAGGGTGGCAGGTCCTTCATCTTCTCGGACATGGCCTCCATTTTCTCGGACATCGCCTTCATGGAGGCTTCCAGGTCGTCCCAGCCGATGCGTTGGATGAGTTTCTTCTTGTGGTCAATATTGTAAGAAACCCCCTGCTCGAAATCGACCATGGTATCCATCTGGTTGCCGCCGTTGTTGATCCGCATGAATTTGGCGGACCAGTACTGGGTCTGTTCACCGGCGTGGCCCTTCCCGGTACCGGTCATGGTGAGCGTGAGGTCGGTGGCCAGGGCCGACAGGGAAGCACACAAGAGAAATACGGCCGAACGCGTCGTCGCTTTCATGGGCTTCCTCCGGGTCATACTCTGGAGGATACGCCTGCGTTTCCAGGATTGCCAACCGCAGGCGGCAGGACTCCCAAGAGGTGGACATGGCCCGGGTACTGGTGGTGGATGACAGCAGGGAGACCTGCGAGTTTCTGGAAGAGCTCCTGGGCACACTGGGGCTTGAGGTCACCAAGGCCACCCATCCCGACCGGGCCATCGAGCTGTTGCATCATGAGTCCTTCGACCTGCTGCTTTCGGACATCAACCTGGAGGCCAAGAAGGATGGACTGGATCTGCTCCGGGAGGCCAAGCCCCTGGGGGTGGACACGATCCTCCTCTCGGGATTCGGCACCCTGGAGACGGCCATCGAAGCCGTCCGGGAAGGGGCTTTCGACTTTCTGAGCAAACCCTGGAACAACGAGGAGCTGAAGGCCCTCGTGACCCGCGCCCTCGCCCGCCGGCAGTCCAGTGGCCAGGGACTGACCGCGGATGCCTCCCCCAAGGGGAAGCGGAGCCTGATGATTGGTTCGAGCTCCAAGATGATGGCCGTCTACAAGACCATCGCGAGCCTGCAGAACAGCCGGGCCACCGTGCTCATTACGGGCGAGAGCGGGACGGGCAAGGAACTGGTGGCCCGCAGCATCCACCTGTCCAGTGACCGGCGGGACCGGGCCTTCGTGGCGGTGAACTGCGGCGCGCTGACGGAGACGCTCCTGGAATCAGAACTCTTCGGCCACGTGAAGGGCTCGTTCACCGGGGCCATCGGCGAGAAACCGGGGCTCTTCGAAGAGGCCTCGGGCGGAACCATCTTCCTGGATGAGATCGGGGAGACCAGCCAGAGCTTCCAGGTGAGGCTGCTTCGGGTGCTGCAGGAGCAGGAGATTCGCAGGGTGGGCGGCAACAGGACCATCAAGGTGGACTCCCGGGTGATCGCGGCCACCAACCGCGATCTGCAGGTGATGGTGAAGGCCGGCACTTTCCGCGAGGACCTGTTCTATCGGCTTAGCGTGGTGGAGCTGGCGGTGCCTCCCCTGCGGGAACGGCGGGAGGACATCCCCGCCTTGATCGACCACTTCCTTTCGGAGTTCGGGCGCAAGGATGGCCAGACCTATCACCTGCATCCCGAAGCCCGGCGGGTCCTGGAGGCCTATTCCTGGCCGGGGAACGTGCGCGAACTGAGCAATGCCGTGGAGAACCTCACTCAGTTGAGCCGGGGGCTGGAGATCACCGTGGACGATCTCCCGGCCAAAATCCAGGCGGACGTGCTCAAGCTGGCGCTGCGCAGGTCGGAACCCTCCGGCGGGGCTCCTTCGATCATCGAGGATTGGCCCTCGCTGGACGAGCTGGAGCGGCGCTACATCCAGGTCCTGATAGGAAAGCACAAGGAAAAGCAGCGCGTGGCTGAAATCTTGGGGGTGGATCGGACCACCCTCTATCGGAAGCTCAAACGGTATGGATTCCAGGAGGGCGATTAACCGACCCTCGGGGCCGGAATCGTCGCAGCCTGCCACAAGATGCAATACGCAACAGAAATTGACCGAACGAAATGTAGTCAAGTTGAATTAATTTAATATTAACATTTTGGCCTCAAACATGCTTTCTACTGGGCGCTTCCGGCCGTGCCGGATACCCCAGGGAGAACCCCCCATGAAGAAGCTTGCTGCGCTGCTGATCGCTGCCGCTCTGATCAGCCCCGTCTTCGCCGAAGAGGCCAAGAAGCCTGAAGTGAAGAAGACCGAGAAGGTCGAAGTCAAGAAGGCCGAAGTGAAGAAGGCCGATGGCAAGAAGGCCGAAGTCAAGAAGACCGAAGTCAAGAAGACCGAAGTCAAGAAGACCGAAGTCAAGAAGGAAGAGGTCAAGAAGGCCCTGACCGCCGAGGAGAAGAAGGCTGAAGCCCCTGCCGCCCCCAAGGCCGAGAAGAAGGCCAAGAAGGCCAAGAAGGAAGCCAAGAAGGCTGCCGCTCCCGCCGCCGAGCCCAAGAAGGCCCTGACCGCCGAAGAGAAGAAGGCTGAAGCCCCCGCCGCCCCCAAGGCCGAGAAGAAGGCCAAGAAGGCGAAGAAGGCTGCCAAGAAGGCCGACGCTCCTGCCGCCGAGCCCAAGAAGGCCCTGACCGCCGAAGAGAAGAAGGCTGAAGCCCCCGCTGCCCCCAAGGCCGAGAAGAAGGCTGCCAAGGCCGAGAAGAAGGCTGCCAAGGCCGAGAAGAAGGCTGCCAAGGCCGAGAAGAAGGAAGAAGCCAAGAAGTAATCACCCAATTCGCTTCAAGAAAAGCGGGCTTCGGCCCGCTTTTCTTTGGGTGTCTTTTCTGAGGTCGCGGACCCGGCCATCATGATTCCATGATCGATCCCCTGCTCGACCTCACCGCTGAAATCAGGGCTCGAGCCCCCGGGCTACCAGGGGATGGGGTGACACAGCTGTTGGGTTGCGTGGAAGGGTTCGGCCTCTTTCGGGATGCGCGTGGTCTCCACCACCGGCCCTTTGCCCAGGTCGCCCCCACCGAAGGGCCCTGGAATCTGTCTCCCCTGATCGACCACACGCTGCTGAAACCCGATGCCACCGGGGTCCAGGTCGAGGCCCTCTGCGCTGAGGCACTGGAGCATGGGTTCGCCTCAGTCTGCGTCAACCCGCTCTGGGTCCCCTTGGCAGCTTCCCTGTTGAAAGGGAGTCTGGTCCGGACCTGCACGGTGGTGGGCTTCCCCCTCGGGGCCACCGCCAGCAGCGCCAAAGCCTTCGAAGCGGAAATCGCACAGAAGGACGGTGCCCTGGAAGTGGACATGGTCCTGGCCATCGGCGCTGTCAAAGCTGGAGATTGGGCGTTCGTACGGCGAGACCTCGAAGCCCTCAGGTCCGCCACGCCCGCTCCGACCGTTCTCAAGGTGATCCTGGAGACCTGCCTGCTCGACGATGCCGAAAAGGTCCGAGCCTGCGAGCTGGCATCTGAGGCCGGACTGGATTTTGTGAAGACCTCCACCGGGTTCTCCACGGGTGGTGCGACCGAGGCGGATGTGGCGCTCATGCGCCGCACCGTGGGAGCGGGGATGGGCGTGAAGGCCTCCGGGGGCATCCGGGCCTACGAAGCTGCGCTCCGGATGGTTCGGGCAGGTGCCACCAGGTTGGGCCTGTCCGCCTCCCTGGCGGTCGTTCACGGAAGCCTCGGCTCCAAACCTGGCTGAAAAGTGCGGTATCCTCCAGAAAGCAGTCCCATCGGAGGCAGTTGTGGCGAAGCTTGATCTCATGCTCTATGAGGAGGAGTACAAACTCCTCCAGGAGATCATCGGCCGCCTTTCCAAGGATGCCTCTGCCAAGGTCGTGTTCCTGGTGGACAAGAACGGGCAGCAGATTGCGGCGGCCGGGGATGTGAAGAGCATCGACGCCACCAGCCTCGCCTCCCTGACCGCCGGCAACGTGGCGGCCACGGATGGGCTCGCCAAGCTCATCGGAGAAAAAGAGTTCAGCCTGCTTTTCCATGAGGGCGAGAAGGACAATCTCCACATCTCCATCGTCGGGAAACGGGGCATCCTGGTGGTGATCTTCGATCAGAACTCCAGCCTCGCCCTGGTCCGCCTGAGAGTGAAGAAGGCCAGCAAGGATCTTCAGGAAATCTTCGATCAGGTGGAGCAGCGCGCACAGAAGGAGTCGGATTCGGGCAGCCGCTTCGAGAGCCCTTTCTCCGAGATCACCGACGAAGACATCGACCGTCTCTTTGGCGACTGAGGCCGGGGCGGGAACATGACCTTCATCAATTACGCGTCCCGCGAGATCAACTGCAAGATCGTGTACTACGGTCCCGGCCTTTGCGGCAAGACCACGAACATCCAATGGATCTTCGAGCAGGCCAACCCCGACAAGAGGGGCAAGCTGGTCAGCCTCGCCACGGAGACCGACCGCACACTGTTCTTCGACTTCCTCCCCCTCGATATGGGCACCGTCAAGGGCTTCAAGGTCCGCTTCCACCTCTACACCGTGCCTGGCCAGGTCTTCTACGATGCCAGCCGGAAGCTCATCCTGCGCGGCTGTGACGGGATCATATTCGTGGCCGACAGCCAGAAGACCCGCATGGAGGCCAACATCGAATCCATCGCGAACCTGGCCACGAACCTCAAGGAAAACGGCTTCGACATCAGGACCATCCCCTATGTCCTCCAGCTGAACAAGCGCGACACACCCTCGGCCGCCTCCGTGCCGGAAATGGAGCGACTCCTCCGATTCCGGAACGAGCCCATTGTCGAGGCCGTGGCCAACAAGGGCACCGGCGTGATCGAGACGCTCAAAGCCGCCGCCCGCCAGGTCCTCATGGAACTCCAGCGAGCCTAGGCGCCCGGCCCACCTCACGGCATCTGCAGCCTCCTGCTTGAAACCTCGCCTCTATCCGGTAGAATGGATATTCGCACTTTCCGGAGTAGCTCAGGGGTCAGAGCGGGTGACTGTTAATCACTAGGTCGGGGGTTCAAATCCCTCCTCCGGAGCCAGAAAAAAGACAGGGTCCAAACGGGGCCCTGTCATTTTGCTGCTTCGGTGGTCCGGCGGATTTGAACAACCGCATGGCAACCGGCCCAGGAGCGAACCCAGGTTCGAGTGGTCGCCGGCCACCAGTTCATTGCCCTCCTTCAGGGCCAGGAGGAAGGCCGTGCAACCACATTGGTTCGCGGCTTGATGGAGGGGGAAAGGAACTCAGCCTCTGGCCTACATAAACCCAGACTCAAGCGACTCGGAGTCATTCAAACAATGTGAACCCCAGGTCGGGAGCTTTGGGCCTCATCCCAGTTTGATGGATGCAAGGCGACCCCTGACTTCCTTCATGCTGAACGGTTTTGGAAGCAACGTGACAAAGGGATGAGCCTGGCTGAGATCCAGGGCCGCCTGATCTGTGCGTCGTGAGTTTCCGGCACACCTGCATAAGCCCATAACTCGATGAATCTCTGAGGCGAGAATCGACCAACCATCCGGCGGGTAATTTGAAGGGAGAAATCGCACAAGTAGGGGAGACTTTGTTTCATTAAAGAATCATTCAGGGGACAGGAAATAGGGGGTACCACACCCTTATCTCCTCGTGAGATCTCCCCATCCTGAGAATTCGGGCCATTCCACGAGATAAAACGATCTCAAAATATTGTTTTAATTGGCTTTGTAATTGTCCATCGTGCTGCATCTTGGACGATGGATTACCGATGGATTACCGATGGATTACCGATGTATTAGCGATGGATTTGCGATGGAATGATGCTTCTTAACCGTTTTCTAAGGTTTTTCGAAGGGGCCGAACATATGGAGGACCTATTCGTTCGACACCAGTCGGTCCGGCGCTGAATCGATGGGGTCTGACATCCTTCATGGGGTGAGTTTTCTTGTCGCCCGATAGGGATGAACGGCCCTCGACTTCAGTGTCTGACTTATGTAATTTGGGGTCGCCTTGAGCGACACCGGCTCAACCCAAACCGGCCTGATTTGAGTTCCCAATCAGGCCGAGTCTGCCGGCGCTGGGTAGGTCCAGGGCATCCACCTGCCCGGATCCCGCGCCACCTCCTCGGGGTGCTTCAGCAACTCGATCAGGTATTCGAACGGCTCGACTCCGTTGAGCTCCGCAGAGTGGATCAGACTCATGAATGTGTCCCCGGCCCGGGCCCCCGTAGCGGACCGGTAGAACAACGAGTTCTTGCGGTGCATGATGGCCCGCTTCAGGGTGGCCTCGCAGGCGTTGTTATCCAGTGGGGCGCCGGGTTCACGTAGAAACAGCGTGAGTGGAATCCAGTGCTTGCGCATGTAGGTGATGGCTTGGCCTAATCCCGAATTGGGCTCCACCTTGCCGCCCCCGATCTGGTCCCGGAGCCAGGCCTCCAGGGTGGCCATGATCGGTCCACTTTCCCGCTGGTGGAAGGCGAGCCGGGCCTGGGGGTCTAACTGCTCTTGCTTGGCCTGGGCGTCGTTGCGGTAGACCACCCGAAGTTCCTTCAGCAGGTGTTCGACTTCATCAGGGAACCGGTTCTCAACCTCCACGAACCGTCGCCGGGCATGAGCCAGGCAGTGAGCCAGGATGGTGTTCAATTCGCCCGCCTCACCCACCGTGTTGGCGGCGAGGGCATCGCACATCTGGATGGGGGCCGACAGGCCCTCGGCCCGGTGCTTCAGGATGGCCTCCAGGTTCTCACCGGCGTGGTTGTGGCCGGTGATGAACAGGGCAATGCGGCGGTCCCCGGTCCGGGAGAGGATGGCGCTGGTGTAGACCGCCTTCCGGCCCTCCCTGGGGACTGGGGTCTTCTCCAGAATCCGCATGACGGTGTCGTCGTTGAACAGGACCTGGCCCTGGGCGGCTTGGCGGGTGAACTCCGCATGGACTGGGGCGAGCAGGCCGGCTGCCTTCAGCAGAATCTCCCACTGGGTCGAGACCGGCAGGGGGATCCCCATGCCGGTCTGGAGCCGTTCGATCCGGTTCATGGGCAGACCCGCCCCGTAACGCAGCAGGCCCAGCAGGGCCGCCACACTGGGGTCATACTTCTCTTCGCCCACGCCGACCGGGGCTGGGGCCGTAAGCACTTCGCCGCAGAGGTTGCACCGCCTCCGCTCAAGTTCGTAGACGGTGGCCGTGAACGGAGCTACGCCCGTAATCCGTAGCAGGGTGGCTGGCTCCTTCTGGGGGTATACCTTGCCGTTGGGGCAATGTGGGCAGGACTCACCACTGACCTTCCCCTCCAGTGGCACGAGAACCCGCTTGGCCTTGGGGAAATCCGTCGCTCCGTTGCGCCCATGGCCCTTCGGCTTCTCCCGACTCTCTTTGGTTCGGGGCTCGGCAGCCGGATTCTCGGCCTCCATGGCCTCACGGCAGACCGCTGCGAACGACTCCGTCTTCGGGCCGAATAGGAGGAACTGAAGGCGCTGAGCGCTGGTGCCCTTCCGCTCCGCTTCCTCGCGAATGACGATCATGGTCTCGACAAGCATCCGCATGTCCGCGTGGACCTCGCCCTCACCCATGGACTCCCGGATTTTGGCAACATGACTGCGCAGTACCTCCGCAGGGATCTCCCGGAACTGAAGGTCCGGACGAGGGGAAGGCGGTGCCGCCTGCTTGTGTTGCTTGCTCTGGCCCATGCCTTCTAATTTGGGCTATTTGGAAATTGGTACAAGCGAATAAAACTCGAATTTTTTCAACTATTTAGATTGGCGCTCCCCTCCGCCGGAGCCCCGACCGAACGCCAGGCGGGAGGTACCTTGACTCCGCGCGGATCGCCCCCGCAGATGAGCACCTGAAGCTCGTGCGCCAGGAGCCTCGCCGAAGCTGATCCCGCCTTGGCAGGCCACCACAGGAACCGCCCCTTGGAAAGTCGCTTCTGGCACAGCCAGTAGCCCTGCCCATCGAACGCCAACAGCTTGATCGAGGTCCCTGATCGGCCACGAAATACGAACACCGTGCCAGAGAATGGATCCGCCGCCAGGGCCTCCCGGCAGACTTGGGCCAGCCCATCGATTCCACGCCGGAAGTCAACGGGCTCCACCGCGACCAGGATGTGCATCTGCGGGGTGATCTGGATCAACCACGACTCCCTAGGCAGGCTGCCACAATCCCAACAACCTCCAGGCCGCGCCCAGCCTCTAGTTGAATACAAATCCGAGCGCCATCCGGCGTGGCGATCTCGATCGTCGCCCCGGATGCGGGAACCGGCGCGCTCTCATTGGGAAACGTCATCGGCAACTGGACAAAGGTGGGCCTCATCAGACCAGGCTTTTCCATGGCCCTGGTGACGCGCAAGCGCAGGGATTTGTAGTCCAAGCCGACGGCCCGAGCGATCTTGCACGCGCCGTAGATCCTGCCCAGAACCACTGCGCTGTCCCAGATCTCGACCGGCATCGGGCCACGGTCGACCCGGCCCTCTCTCCATCCTTTGACTCGCTGCCGAAGCGCGGCGAGTTCCTCTGTGGGTGGGGCCTTCTTCCGGCTGACCATGGGCGATCTCCTGCGACCCATGAGCCTACCGACCATCAGCCTACGACTTCACGCACGCTTGCCGGAAACACACGTTCCATCAGACTGACTGGATTAATATGCTTCCCTTGGTAGAGGGAATCCCATCCCAATGCTGAGTGAGGGTGCCTGGAACCTGAACTGCAGATTCCAA
>Ga0214176_1000365_pt1 | contig 10159 bp, 10 predicted proteins | sample TroBogEpilimnion_18_FD_153014 | JGI IMG/M metagenome (GOLD analysis project Ga0214176, IMG submission 153014) | Freshwater microbial communities from Trout Bog Lake, WI - 20AUG2007 epilimnion | ecosystem: Environmental > Aquatic > Freshwater > Lake > Epilimnion/Euphotic zone | place: Trout Bog... | reverse complement strand
GAGGCTTATCAGGTTGCGGCAGAACAAAACGTCGAAACCGCGCAATTCTATTTTAGTCCACAAATCCAAAGCTATTTTAGGTAACGGTATGTCATTTTATGTATATGAACATTGGCGTCCTGATACCAGTACTTGCTTTTATGTAGGTAAAGGTAAGGATAAACGTGCTTGGGATTTAAAAAATATGAGAAACCGTCATTTTATAGCGGTGGTTTCAAAATTAACGGCGTTGGGCTTAGCAATTGACGTTCGTTTGATCGCACAAGATTTATCTGAAGATGATGCTCTTGCGTTAGAAATTGAACGTATTGCTTTTCATGGTCGCGACAATCTTACAAATATGACAAGCGGTGGCGATGGTCTTAAAAATCCATCTAAAGAAACGCGCGAAAAAATTTCTGCATCACAAAAAGCTCGTTTTAAAAATCCTGAAGAATTAAAAAAGGTTTATTTAAGAAATAAAGGGCGTGTTACGTCTGATGAAACCAAGAAAAAACTTTCTTTAATTGGGAAAGGTCGCAAACATTCTTTAGAAACTATTGAAAAATTTAAGGTTATTGCCCAGAAACGCGGAATTTCTGAAAAAACAAGAATTGCTCAAAAAATAGCAGTTACAGGGAAAAAGCGCGCTCCATTTTCTGATGAAACTCGTGCTAAAATGTCTGCTGCATCTAAAGTTCGTGAATTAAAACGCCGTGAACTGAGGAAATCAGCATGAGACCTCATGGCCGCGCATCAGTATCGACCCGCAATCCTCGCGCTTTCGGTATATGCGACAGATGTGGATTTTTGGTTAACCATAATCGGCTGCAATGGCAGTTTGATTATGCGGGTGCTGGCCTAATCAATAAACGTATTTTGGTTTGCAATCCTTGCAATGACGTTCCTCAAAATCAGCTGAGAGCAATCGTTTTGCCTTCGGATCCTACGCCGATTCAAAATCCTCGCGTTCAAGATTATTACGCCGCAGAAACAACAACGATTGCTGTTTCTGCGGGAGCGCCAACCGACCCTGTCACTGGTATTCCGATTTATCCTACGGTTAGTTTAATTACGGAAGACGGAAGCACACCAACGACTCAACCGATCGGTGCACCAACAGGCCTTATTCAAAATGCTGTTCCGCCACTTTTCGGAACAGTTCAATATGGCGTCAATTTGAATCCAATTTCAGTTGTTTCCGTCGGAACAAACACCGTAACTGTCAACTGTTCATCTGCTCATAACCTTTCAAATAATTCGCAAATCGCGATTGAGGGTTTGACCAACAACGCCGCCGACGGGATGTATAGCGTCACCGTTACAACTGCGACGCAATTCACTTATCAAACGAATAGTGCTATACCTTCGGGTAATCTGCTTCAGGGTACGACGCTCATCGTCACCGCTCTGGTCGGACTGCCTTATGGCTACACTCAGATACCGCAAACTGGGCCACTGACATGAGCAACATTACCGTTACCAACCTCCCAGTTTTGACCTCGTTAAGCGGTAACGCGCAACTTATGGTTGTGCAAAACGGCGTGTCATCGAGCGCAACCGCACAACAGGTGGCTAATTTAAACGCAAACGGCGGTACGGTAACGTCTATTACGGCTCAATCGCCCTTGTCTGGTGGCACGATTACGTCCACTGGCACAATTGGCTTAAACACCAACAGCATCACAAATAGCTACCTCAGCACGATGGCGGCGAACACCATCAAGGGTAACAATTCCGGCAGCTCGGCGCAGCCACAAGATTTGACTGTTGCTCAAACCATGACGTTGTTGGGCGCGGCTCCACTCAATTCGCCTACATTTACAGGCAACCCACAAGCACCGACTCCTGCAACGGGTGATTCTAGCGTATCGATTGCGACGACGGCATATGTTCAAGCGCAAGGTTATGTGCCAAATAGCGTATCGATCATCGCGGGTACGGGGTTAGCAGGTGGCGGAACACTTTCTGCGTCTCGCACACTTAGCCTTGCGGCTATCGCCAATAATAACATCCTCGCAAATATAAGCGGATCCTCTGCCGCTCCTGTTGCCAACACGCTTTCTGCTGTTGTCGATAATGCAATGGGAAGCACTCAAGGATCTATTCTTTATCGCAATGCCACGGCATGGGTGGCTTTGGGGCCGGGGACAAATGGCCAAATTCTTCAGTCCGGCGGTTCAGGCGCTAATCCGTCTTGGTTTACTGTTACGGGTACTGGTACGGTCACAAGTGTTGGAACTGGAACGGGCTTGACGGGTGGCCCAATTACAACCGCTGGCACGATATCAATTGCCAGCACAGGCGTTTCGGCAGCTTCTTATGGAACGGCATCGGCTGTTCCTACTTTCACCGTCAACGCTCAAGGTCAATTAACAGCCGCTTCCAGCGTCGCGGTTATTGCTCCGGCAGGTACGTTGTCCGGCAATACGTTAAATAGCACGGTTGTTTCTTCGTCTTTAACTAGCGTAGGGACAATCGGCACTGGCGTTTGGCAGGGGACAGCCGTTGGAACGGCGTACGGCGGAACAGGATTAACGGCCCTCGGCACGGGCGTCCAAACTGCTCTTGGAAATTCAGTTACGGGCTCCGGCAGCATCGTTCTTGCCACCTCTCCAACTCTTATTACGCCGAATTTGGGCGTCGCTACCGCAACCAGTATCGCAATGACATCCGGAACAATTACGGCAACGCCAAGCAATGCCAATGACATTACAAATAAGTCTTATGTGGATGCGGCTGTCAGCAACGTAAATTACCACGCAGCTTGTAACTACGGCACGACCGCAGACCTTGGGACGGTTACCTATAACAATGGGGCATCCGGTGTTGGCGCTACGATTACCAAGACATCACCTTTTGCTACCTTAACTATTGACGGTGGTAACCCATCTGTTGGTCAGCGTATTCTTGTTAAGAATGAAACAAGCGGTCAATATAACGGTATCTACACGGTAACGAGCGTTGGTTCTGGTTCAGTAGGTTGGGTACTTACCCGTGCAACGGACTATGATCAAACAGGCACTGGAACAAATGAAATCGCACCGGGCGATACGACATTTATCATTTCTGGCACGACTAATGCTGGTACGCAGTGGATTCAAATAACCGACTTTCCAATTACCATTGGTACAACGCCACTTACATTTGTGCAGATTGCTGGCCCCGGCGTTTATACGGCAGGTACGGGCCTTACGCTTTCATCTAATACGTTTAGCATTACTAACACGTCTGTTACGGCCAATTCATACGGCTCCTCAACAGCCATTCCAACCTTTACGGTTAACGCTCAAGGCCAATTGACTGCGGCGTCTACGGCGGCTGTCGTTGCCCCTGCGGGTACGCTTTCTGGTACGACACTCAATGCAACCGTTGTTTCATCGTCGCTCACAAGTGTTGGAACGATTGGTACGGGTACTTGGAACGGCAGTACAATCACGGTTCCTTATGGCGGAACGGGCCTTACAACGGCTACAGCCAATGGTGTTGTATATGGCAATGGCACAAGTGCTCTTGGTGTAACGGCTGCAGGAACGACTGGTCAGGTTCTTGTTGCTACAACAGGCAGTGCTCCTTCGTGGGGTGCAATTCCGTCTACTGCCGCTGTTACATCATTATCATTTGGCACAACAGGTTTAACGCCATCTTCTGCCACAACGGGTGCTATTACGGTTGCAGGTACGCTTGTTGCGGCCAACGGTGGTACGGGTCAATCATCTTATACAATAGGCGACATTCTTTATGCTTCAGGGACCACTGCATTATCCAAACTCGCAGACGTTGCTACAGGAAGCATATTGGTCTCTGGCGGTGTGGGTGTTGCTCCTGCATGGTCTAATTCGCCTACGGTTACGGCCTTAACGACGGGCAGTGTCAGCAATAGCGGTAACGAGACGTTTACTGGAACTGGTGCGCGTATTCTTGGTGACTTTACCAACGCAACCATCACGAACCGTTTGGCTTTCCAAACAAGCACGACCAACAGCACAACGGGCATTTATGCTCTGCCTAACGGCACATCCACGGCTGCTTCTTGGCAAGCAACCAATGCCGCTGATCCTACCAACGCATCCAAGATTTTGATTGCGACGAACGGCTCCACGGACGTTCAGTTGGTGTCGGGTATTAACGGCACGGGTACATATTTGCCGCTATCGTTCTACACAAACGGTTCTGGTCAATTTGCCATCAATACGTCGGGTGCTTGGGGTATTGGCTCTGTTGCTGGTGCAACTGTAAATTACGGAACATCTGGTCAGGTGTTTACATCTGGTGGTTCTTCAGTACAGCCTTCTTGGTCAAATGTTAGCGGACTGGCAGTAACATCAATCAATTTTGGAACAACGGGTTTAACCCCGTCAACGGCAACGCAAGGCGCTGTAACGGTTGCTGGAACGCTTGTCGCAGCAAACGGCGGAACGGGACAATCTTCATATACGGTTGGCGATTTGCTTTATGCATCAACAACCACTGCATTGTCCAAATTGGCTGCTGTTGCAACTGGATCAGTATTGGTATCTGCGGGTACTGGAACGGCTCCTGCTTATTCTGCTTCGCCTACGTTAACCACGTCATTAACTACCCCGCTTCTCATTGGCGGCACGACAGCATCGTCTACGCTGACACTGGAATCCACGTCTGGCGCTGGTACGTCCGACAGTATTATCTTTAAAACGGGTAGCCAATCCACCAGAATGACGATTGATACCAGCGGCAACGTAGGTATTGGGGTATCATCTAATTTATCTAATACCCTTGTTTTGCCATCTGCAAATGGAAATGGAATCGCATTTGGCCCCACAACAAACAATTATTCAACAATTTGGAATGAATATAGTTCTGCTGATTTACTCTTAGCATCCAATCTTTATGGCAGCACTTCTTCGCAAACTGTTTTATCGGCATACACAGGCACTGTTGCAAACAATGCAATAAGACTTGCCCAGAATGGTTATATAGCGTTTTACACAAATAGTGCTACCGCTCAAACCCGTGGCAACTCATACAGTTTAAGTTCATATGAACGTATGCGTATTGACACCTCCGGCAATCTGCTGGTGGGGTATACGTCATCAAACGGTTCATACAAACTTCAAGTAAATAGCCAAATATTTGCTACATCGTCAACCATTGCAACGTCTGATGCCAATTACAAAACTAATGTCACGCCGCTTACTGGCGCGTTAGACCTTGTAAGCAAATTAAATCCGGTTTCATTTAATTGGAAACAGCATCCGGTTCACGATTTTGATACACAAAACACAACGGTTGGGTTTTTGGCCCAAGAAGTGCAAACTGCATTGTCCGGTCAGGTTTATGTCAACAGCATAATTAAAGAAAGCGAAGTTACGCTTCTTGATAAAACCAAAGAGAAATTTCTTGGTATTGCGGAAGGCAACATGATTGCCATTCTTACAAAAGCCATCCAAGAACTTAAAGCAGAATTTGACGCATATAAGGCCGCGCACCCATGACCGATTACCAAACCCTCATAGACATAGTTGGCGGCGCAATCCTGACGGTGGCGGGATGGTTTTTGCGTGAACTATGGGGCGCGGTCAAAGAACTGCAGCGTGATTTGAATAAAATGGAAGCCAATATGCCAAAGGAATATGTCCTGAAGGTGGATTTGGACCAGAGAATGAAGCATATTGAGGATATGTTCCAGCGGATCTACGACAAACTTGACAATAAGGCGGACAAACCATGAGTACGACAACCAATACGGGTTTAAATAAGCCGGATTATAATAGCACCGTACCTACTTGGGATCAGCCTCTCAATTATAATGAAACAATTTTAGATTCCATTTTTGGAAATACAACTTCTGTAGCTATGCCTACGGGCGCTACCAGCACGACCACGTTGACCGGACCCGCATCGTCGGGGTCTCTCGGTCAAACGCAATCTATGCGTATTCTTTTAACGGGTGCCTTGTCCGCCAATCAGTATCTTCAAATTCCAACGGGTATCGGCGGTCGTTGGATTGTATATAATACCTGCACAGGTACATCAAACGTGTACATTACGTCTGGTGGTGGCGGAACGAGCGTTATTGCACCACAAAGTTATAACGTGTCCATCTATTCCGATGGCACAAACATTCGTTATACCGATGATGGTTTAACCAACAACTTTGCCAACCTGACTGTTTTGGGCAATACGTATTTGGCGACCCAATCGGGCAACGTAGGTATTGGGACGACTTCGCCGGGCTATACGCTTGATTTGCAAAAAAACACGACAAGTCTTGCTCAATTTTATTACACAGACGGAACGTACAATCCAAGACTTCAAATAACAGGATCAAGCAGTGGTATTACGTTAAATGAAACGTACAGCACTGGTGCTTCTAACTTTATGTTTGCTATTGCTGGCACTGAATATATGCGCATAAATGGCAGCGGCAACGTAGGTATTGGGACAAGTTCGCCAGCCACGTTGTTGCACATTAATGGTTCGTCTCCTTCATTCCGCGTCCAAGATTCGGGCGCAAACGGCGTTCGTGCATATTTATCATCCACAAATACAGCCATTTATTTAACCACAGATTACTCGACCACATCGGTTCCAATAATTTTTGGTCAAGGTGGCATTGGTTCTGCCGCCTCAGAACGTATGCGTATCGACTCCAGCGGCAATCTGCTGTTGGGGACGACAAGCGGCGGCAATTATATTTTACAAGTTACGCCTGGATCAACAAACGCATCACATGGCAGTAAAATTAATACTGCAACCATCGGTCAAAGCGGCGGTGATTATCCATATATTGGATACAACTTCCGCTCTACAACAACGGGTGGCTCTTATCTTTATGATGGCGGCGATTATGCTGCAGCTATAAAAATGGGTCAATCAGCTGGGTTTGTATTTTATAGTGCTGCATCTGGAACTGCTGGAAACGCAATCACTTGGTCGCAACTTATGACCATTGATTCAAGCGGTAACGTGGTTGCTACAGGTAACGTCACTGCTTACTCCGATGCGCGTTTAAAGAAAGACGTATCCACCATAGACAATGCCCTTGATTTGGTTGGCAAAATGCGCGGCGTTCGCTACACCCGCATAGACAGCGAAGCCAAGGGTGTTGGTGTTATTGCTCAGGAAATACAGGAAGTATTGCCAGAAGTAGTCATGGAAGGTGAAAACCTATCTGTTGCATATGGCAATATCGTTGGTGTGTTGATTGAAGCCATTAAGGAACTTAATGCCAAGATTGCGGTGTTAGAGGCTAAATAATGGCTACTCCATCTTCCGGCCCGATATCAATTGCGGACATTAACTCAGCTTTTGGGCTTGGGTATTCCTTGGCATCTTATCGTGGTGTTACTTGGTATCAGCCAAATTCATTAAATACTGGTACTTTTTCAAGCACCAACCTTAGTATGAGTCAATTTTACAATAAACAAAATACAGACCCTGCGACATCAGGGTCTGTTACTTACAACAATAGTGGATCATTTACGGTTCCTTTGTACCGCAATTCTTTTTCCGTTCAAGTTTGGGGCGGTGGCGGCGGTGGCGGCGGTCCGGCAGTAGGTTTCGGCGGGTCGGACACAAGCACCAATGGCGGCACGTCATCTGTTACTGTTTCAGGTTACGCGCTTTCTGCCGCAGGGGGCGTGAAAGGTAACATTGCACCCGGTAATCGTTCATCCGGCGCATCCGGCGCAGGTGGCGTTGGTTCAGGTGGCACGACAAATGGCACGGGTACGGCGGGTACGCCTCATGGGGCTTATGGTGGGCGTGATCGGCCTGGCACTTCTGGCAACGGATACAATGGTGGAGCGGGTGGCACTACAAATGGATTGTCTGGCACGATTGCAACAGGTAATGCAGGAACAATACCAGGCGGCGGCGGCGGTCCGGCTTTTTTTGATGAAGACCCCAGCAATTCAGACGCTTCTTGGAACACGGGCGGCGCGGCGGGTGGCGGCGGTTATGCTTCCGTTTCTTTAACACCTTCCAATGGACCGTCGGCAGGAACCGTTTTAACTTATACCGTTGGCTCGGGTGGAGCGGCAGGTGGTCAAGCTGGAGCTGGTGGCGCTGGTCAAATAACAATAACGTGGACTTAAAATGCAATTTACTTGGACGTTTCCCCAATTCATTGTCAATCCAACATCTGATGGCCTGACCAATGTGGTTACGGCAATCAACTGGGTTTGCACGGGGACTGACGGCACATATACGTCATCCATGTCTGGCACAGTTCAATTAGGGTCGCCTAACCCAGCTGAATTTGTGCCGTATGCTGACATCACACAAGCGATGGCGTATGCGTGGGTGGCGCAAAGTATAAGTATAATTGGCGTGGAAAATCAGATTGCCATGCAAGTAAATGATCTTTCCAAACCCGTTATCCAAACGCAAGCGCCGCCATTTTGAGGCCCCCATGGACCCATTTACCCTGATTGCTGGCGCAACCGCAATATATAACTCAATCAAGTCCGCCGTCGATGCAGGTAAGGATATGATGGAGACCGCCGAAAAGGTGAGCAACCTTTTTGGTAAAGTGGGCCAGATTGTCACGATCGCATCGACGCCGCGCAAGAAGAAGCTGTTTCAATCGCAAGCTGAGTTTGAGGCAGAAGCGGTCAAGATATACGCCGTCAAGGCCAAGGCCCTCGATATGCAGCTTCAAGTGAAGAACTTGTTCGTTGGACAATATGGCCCCGCGGCATGGGAAGGCATTCAACGGCAAGTGATTGAAATGCGTAAAGAAGCTGCTCGTCAGGCGGCTATCGCATTGAAGGAACAAGAAGAGAATCGCAAGGATGCTATTATGATTGCAAGCATTGTTGGCTTTCTGGTCTTGGGTATCGCTTTAATTGGTATCGTTCTAACATTAACGGTGAAATAATGGAAGAAAACCATTTTGATTTTGGAAAAATTATCAATATGGCGTTTCCAATTTTGGTTGCGGCTATTGGATGGCTGTTGTCACAAATAACAACACTTAATACCAAGGTTCAAGATCTTGAAAGTAAAATGCCTATGTTAATTACCGCACAGGGTGTTCCAACAGATAGCCCAATTTCTGCGGAAGCACGGTACAAACTTCGGGATGAATTGACCAAAGAAATTAACGATATTTCGGTTCGTGTTCGTATTTTGGAAAAAGTAACGGAGGGAAAATAATGGACATTTTAAAGACTTTTGGACCATTGATTGGTTCAGTTGCGCCCACCATCGCTACCGCCCTAGGCGGCCCAGTGGCAGGATTGGCTGTAAAAGCAGTATCAAATGCCTTGTTTGGCCATGAAAACGGCACTGAAGACGACATTATGTCGGCTCTTGCCAATCCTACTGGCGATCAGTTGGCTGCGCTTAAAAAGATTGACGCCGACTTAAAAGTTCAAATGAAATCTTTGGACATCGATCTGGAAAAGATATCGGAAGAAGACCGTGACTCAGCCCGTCAAATGCAAATTGCTACCCGTGACTGGATTCCACGGGTATTGGCGGTGGGCGTCACTCTTGGGTTCTTCGGTATCATTGCGTATATTTTGCACTTTGGACTTCCAGCCACGGGCGGTGAAGCATTGCTTATGCTGATCGGTACGCTTGGGACTGCGTGGACGAGCGTCATGGGTTTTTATTTTGGTTCTTCTGCTGGGTCCAAACAAAAGACCGATGCGCTCACTGCCTCTTTGGGGAATAAACAATGAAAGAAAATTTCGAAAAATGTTTCGCTCTTATCTTAAAAGAAGAGGGCGGCTATGTTAACGATCCACAAGATCCGGGTGGAATGACAAACCTTGGCGTAACAAAACGCGCATGGGAGGCTTACGTCGGACATGAAGTCGATGAAGCGACGATGCGTGGCCTCACACCCGAACTTGTCATGCCGTTTTATAAATCTTTGTACTGGGACAAAAACAAAGGGGATTTGCTTCCTTCTGGCGTCGATTATGCATTGTTCGATTTCGAAGTAAACTCCGGCGATGGCCGAGCCGCGAAAATTCTTCAGGCTTGCGTTGGTGCGGTTCAAGATGGGATCATCGGCGATGGAACATTATCACTGGTCAACTCGTACGATCCCATTGACTTATCCGCGCAAATCTGCGATAATAGACTTGCCTTTTTGCAATCTTTGCCGGGTTGGTCTCATGATGGCCATGGCTGGAGCAACCGGGTTGCATTTGTAAAAGAAACTGCTGCAAAAATGGTTGGATAG
>Ga0214176_1000363_pt1 | contig 10202 bp, 5 predicted proteins | sample TroBogEpilimnion_18_FD_153014 | JGI IMG/M metagenome (GOLD analysis project Ga0214176, IMG submission 153014) | Freshwater microbial communities from Trout Bog Lake, WI - 20AUG2007 epilimnion | ecosystem: Environmental > Aquatic > Freshwater > Lake > Epilimnion/Euphotic zone | place: Trout Bog... | reverse complement strand
AGAAATTTCATGCCAAAAGTTCCTGCCAAGTTGTTCCGTTGTTTGAAGATGCCCAAAAAGATTGGTCGGTTGAGTTGTAATAGAATGTGCCGGTCGTCACGCCGTTTGTGGGCGCACCCGCGCCGGAGGAGACACCGCTGCTGCCGCCGGAGCCAATGTTATTGGCGATGATTTGCAGCAACGCCAATTCAATCAGGTCGGCCATTGAGCAATAACCAACGCCGTTGTATCCAGCGACGTTGGCGGAGCTTAAAAGGGATTGCGGGTCAGTAGCCACAGAAGGAGCGAGGGTATTGGCGATGGATTGAAGCAACGCGATGCGAAGCAACTGCGCGGGCCGAGGGGCGGCTGCGCTGTTGTGATTCGCAACGCCCGTAATGAGCGATTGGGCGGTGGTGGGCATTGTTCATTATTCTCCGTCGCCCGCCATGCTGTCAATGGACTCCATCGCGCCACCCATCGCCCCGCCTTCTTTCTCGCCCTCGTCGGGCTTGCAGGCGCAGACTTCAACCTCGTCGCCGTGGATGGCAACGACTTTCAGGGTGACTTCGGAGTCGGGTTCAAGTTTATCCGAGCCGAACAGGGATTTTGGAAGCATGGCGGTGCTTTCGTCCATCTCCTCCTGCGGCTTCGAATCCATCTTCGGCTTTTCGCCAGTGGCCGGAGAATCATCCGGCGTGTCCATGTAGTCAGGCATATAGATATGGTTTAAGGGCGGGCCGGTGTTACCCAGCCCGCCCCAAGACTACTGCTTAGGCGTTGCTACCCCAAGGAATTTCGACATCGTAGCAGGTGCCGGTCAGCGTGATTTGCGAACCGCTTACCGCCCAGACACCGAGCGAACCGACTTCCGCGTTCAGCGCGGCCACGAGCAGCGACAGCGTGGTGAGCAGGTTGGTCGGGTCGCCCACCGTATTGTGCTCAACCGGGTCGTCATTGCAGGTGATGCTGTTGGCCGGGATGTAGTACGAGCCGTTGAGCGGACTGTAACCGTTCGTGACTTTCACAGGGGTGAAAGTCAGCGTGTTGGTGGTCGGGCCAGCGCAGGTCGAGGGATTGCTCGAATAGGTCTGCGTCGGGTACGGGTAGTTCGTATCCGTGACGCCGGTCGCAATTTCGGTGATGACCGCCGGAGCCGACTTGTGGAAAATCAGTTCCGAGAACTCCGTGTACTGCGGACGAATGGCCATCTTGAAGTCGCTGATGAACTGGCCCTTGTTGCGGCGTTTGTTCTCAATGGCGATGCCGTTGGTGTCCACGCCGAGATTGTCCATCACGAACTGCCACTTGCCACCGAAGTTACGGCTGGAATAGGGCATTTCGGGATTGACCGGAGACGCATCGGACACGAGGCATTGCAGAGCCTTGCGGTGCCAGATGTAGGTGAAGCGATACTGCGCGGTCGCGTAGTACTGATTCACGGTGTCTTTGGTGCCGCTCGCGCCGCCCGCGCCGGAACTGACCTGATTGACGTAAGGCAGCACGACGTTGTAGCGGTAGCTGGTCGTACCCCACGGGAAGTTGCCGGTCACGGTGCCGACATAGTTGAACCGGAGATTGAACGGGTCAACGCGCACGGCGAAGTTGCCGATTTGGCCGGAGAAGTTGTACTTCCAGTATTTGCTGGCGGAATCCCACTGCTCGAAACGCCAGTTACCGGCCACAGACGGGTTGCCTCCGCCGACGCCCTGCGAGCCGCCCAAATGGTCGAGGCTCCAAAGGGTTTCCAAGTCCGTCACCAATTCGATGAGCGGAGGCATGTCCTTGAACGGCTGCTTGCCGAAGTAGCCAATCTGCATGAGCGGTTGCACCCGGCGTTGCAACATCTGGGGCGTGAGCATGAACACGTTCGCGGGGTTCGTGTTGGTGTCAATGAACGCCTCGGAGGTCGTGCCGTCGCTGTTGGTGGTCTGCAACCACTGATACTGGAACGTGCCAACGTAGCCCGAACCGGCGTTGTTGTTCGTGCCGAAATAGAGGTTCGCTACCCACTTGTTGTTGGCGAACTGTGCCACGCGCTTGCGGAGGAAGTTGGAATTGATGGCCGAGGTCGCCGGTTTCAGGATGTCCGTGATGATCTGGCGGAACTGTTCCTTAGCGGCGGTGACGTGCATTTCTTGGTCGAAGCACAGCAAGGGAGTCGCCCAAGACTGCTCCTCCAAGAAGTAGGTCAACCGGGTGCTGCCCCAGGTGATGTAGTTTTCCGTCTTGGTACAGGGAGTACCGAGACAGTTACCGGCCTGCGTAGGCGTCCAAGCCTTCGTCACGTCGGGCCACACATGGTTGAAGCGGTCGAGCGTATGCTGAACGCCGGAGAAAGCGGGGAAAGTGCCGGTTTCGACGTGGAGAATCCAGCCATCTTCGGGCCGAATATCCTCCAAAATCATCTTGTCGTAAACGGGCGTCTGGTCAACCAGAAGCTGCGTAAACTGGTTTCCGTTAAGATATTGACTAGCCATAAATCAGTTGTTGTTTGGTGGTTTGTTGTTTGCGCGATTGTTCTTTGCCGTTTTGATGCGACCAGCCCGGAGAGGCTTTTCCCGCAAGGAGAACCCGCGAAGTTGCTTTGAGGGACAATGACCCCCTCGCTGACTACATTGTCGGCAGGCTATGCACCCGCCTTCATTCGGCAAACCCGAACAACTTGATTAAAATGGCAAGGAACGAACTACTATGAAGGACAACTACCACCGAAACGGAAAACTGTAAAGGGGTGGAATTTTTACAGTCTTTGTAGATTGACTTCCCCGATAGTAGGGGAAGTCAAAAATTGAAGCGAAAAGGACTGAAAGAATTATTCTTTCAGTCCATAGGTTTAGCAGAGGGTGCCAGTTAGTCTAAGTCGTCGCTATCGCCCGCCTGCTCGTCGTCGTCCGACTCACTAAACGGGTTGGCTTCTTCCTCTATTTCGTCGTCGGTAAATTCTTCCGGCATGGGAAATTGGTTCGATGGTTCATTGGCTCATTCCACATGCGAATCGCGTTGTCCTTGTCCGCTGCGTGGATTTGACGGCAGCCTTTGTGCGAGCAGATTATCAGGATGGACTTCGTGAGTTCGCAGACATCCGGCAGGGCGTCACAGGCTGGGCAATGTTGCAACTCGCGGCCATTGTAGAGATCGGTTTTCATTTTATTTTCAGGGCTTGACCGAAAAAGCATCGAAAGGCGTTCCATTGGAGTTGAGTTCAAGAACCATGTGATAGCGGGCATCTTTCAATGCCTTAGCCTGTTTAAACTCATCTTTACCAGCCTCATCTAGCGACTGGTAAAACTTGGCGTCATTTGCCTTTGACCCAGTTAGCGGACGCTCCAAGGACTGCTTAAAATGCTTGGCAATCTGCTGCGGAGGAATCTGAGTTTTCAGCCGGTCATATTCTTTCTGCGCACCAGCCCTGTCACCGTTTTCAAGATAGGCCCGAAGCGCAGCGAATTTATCTTTTTCAGCGTCGTAAACAATGTCAACGGGCGAGGTGATGCCGTTGGACTTTTTCCAGTCGGCAATCTTTTGGTCAATGTTTTGGACGGCATCATAACGCTGCTCTTGAACGCCAAAAGAGTTCATGAATTGCTCCCACCAGCTTTGTCCGCGCTTGGATTTTAGAGGCAGCGGGACTGGCATTTGCAAGGCGTCCTTTACTTGCCCCATGAAATCCCGCTTTACCCCCCTGTCGTCGCGGCCTGTGATAGCCTCAAAAGCAACTCGTGTTACTGGCGCAATGCGGTTAAAGACAAACCCTCTAGGGTCAGATACCAAATGCAGAATGTCGCCCGGTATTGACCTAAGCCCATACGAATGGCCGCCCACAATGATTTTGAAGGCGTTCTTCATTTCCCAGTGCGGGTCTTTGTCCAATATCTGATTCACGATGCGGGCGGTCATGTACTGGGTGACGGCCAGCAACCCCAACGCCATAAGCTGTTCATGCCCTTGACCTTTTCGCAACGCTCCACCAACAAACCGGGCGCGAGATTCAAGAAAGTCCGGCGCAAGCAAAACAGTCCTCCAAAAATCTTGCAGGGTTGGATTTCTGCCCCAATACTTGTAAGGCAGTTCGCCAAAGGCGGAGTTAGCCTGACCGGCGGACAACTCCAACAACTGATCTTCGCTCATGTTTGGGTAGTGCTGGCGGTTGCGATCCAGCGTCACCTTAGCCATTTTGAGCTTCAAGCGCGGGATGTAATCCTGAAACAACCATTCGTTATAGGCGTGGAGTCGAGGGCCAACGACAGGCAACTTCGTGGACAGTCCGCCGCCTGCCAAGCCCTCACCGAAATCAGCCAGAGCGTTGTAGTCGGCCAGTTGCAAGCCATGTTCGGATAGGGCTTTTGTGACCGGCTCCGAAAAATCAACCGGCTCCAAGTTGGTTGGGTTGACGCGATGGCCCAAGGCATGAAGCCCTTCCTGGACTTGATGAAACCCAGAAAGCGAAAGCATGTTCTGCTTGATTCCACCCTGCAAGCGAAGCACGGCTCGCCCGACCGGATTCTTGCGAATCTTTGAAACAGACAGGCGGTTAAGCAGCTTATTGTAAGCCTCCGGGTGAACGAGCATGTCACCCTCTTGCAAAATTGTCGTTCCATCCGGCTCGGTTCCGGCGAATTTCCACCCGCGCAACGCCGGATGATTGATGGGTTGATAATCTTTCAATTCCTCCGGCTTGGCGTGGGGGCGGATAAGGCGAGTTCCACCGCCCCCGGCGTCACCTTCAATCTTTCGGCCACTGCCTGACAACTCTACCAGCGGGCGTCCGTCTGACGCCTTGGCTTCATGGAGGTCTTTGATGAAGGCACGAGCCGCCAGCGCACGGTTGAACGTCTGGTCGTAATTCGCAACCAGAAATCCAGCGTCCTTTTGCGGGGTGTAGCCCGCCTGCTCGCCCTCAAAGTAGGAATCAAAAATGCGCTTCCTCGCAAAACGAAAGTTAGGCGTCAGCTTTCCGTAGGAAAGGTCGGAAAGGAGCTTCTTGGTTATCGGGTTTTCCTTTTTCCAAACTTGCGTAATGTATTGCTCCAACCCATCTTTCAAAAGCCCGGCCTCAATTCCGTTTTCGAGCTGGCGGTCGTAGTATTCGCGGATTGATTGGGCGATGTATTTCTCCCGGTCAGTCAGGTTTTGGGCGATTTGATAACCGCGCTTCAAGCTGCCCTCGGATGCGGATTCGCGCTCTTTGAGCAGAGCCGTGTCGCCATCGGCTTGAATCCAGTTGGTGATTGCCTCACGCCGAAGTTTGTCCGGCACTTCTTTGATAATCTGTTTGGCGAATTGCCGAGCCTCGTGGTCAGCCTGCTGGACGGCGGCAAACCACTTCCCAACCGCCCGCTTTTCATCGCCAAATTCAGGCACAGAACGGTAGCGGTTCCATAAAGCGTCGGCGACCGCCTTAACGGTGGCAGCCGACTTTTTGAAATAGTCTTTGATGTCCGCCAGTTTGTCCTTCGCCTTTTGGATGGCGGAAACCTGTTCGTCCAAAGGCTTGTCCGCGCCAGCTGTTGCCCGGAGATTGTCGGACATCTGCTGAATCGCGGAATATGTTCCCGGCTCGCCGCCTGCCGCCGCACCGGGGCCGCCCTTGCCGAAGCGGGGTTTGATAGCCTCTTGACGCTTCAAAGCCGCCTGTTTGCTTTTGGCGTCCGGGAACACGGAAGGGTCAAGCCCAACGGAGCGTAGTTGGTCGTCCAGACTTTCCTTTTCGACTTTTGGCTTTGGTTCGGTTGCTTCTTTGACCGGGGTTAAATCCTTTTCGAGCGTGGTGAACTCCGCGCCGGTTTTTTCGTTGCGGACGCGAACGGGTTGCTCGCCATTGGCGATTTCGACCGGAGTTGCGTGGAGTTTTTCAACGAGCGTATGAAGCTGTGGGCCTTGGCTAGAAACCCGGTATTTCTGGTTTGGTGGCGGCTCGCCAGGCACCGCGCCACCCATGCCTTTTATTTCAGGCTCGGCTTTCGCCCCCGGCCCTTGGGGTATGGGTTGGGTGGGTTCAGGCTTCTCGAAGTTTCGGCGAACCATTTCCGTTTTCGCAAAAACAACCGCGTCATTAAACGAAAGTCCGGTCGCAACCGTTTCCTTGGTTTTAGGGTTATAGACCCTCCAAACCTTTTCGGTTTTCTTTGGGGCTTGACGCTTGTCAAAATTACCGCGAGCAAAAACCTCGTAGCGCAAATGGTCAGGATTCACGCTAGGCCAGTTTTTGCTATCTGTGACATTAATCGGGGCGTCAATGGAAGCCGTGCTCGTTATGTCGTCACCGTTGGGGCGAACCTTTCGGCTCACCTGAACTTTGCCAACCCTGACACCACTTTCACCAAAAGAGTAGCCACCCTTCCCCTCATCCCCGGATTTCGGGGGTTGGGCCTCCTGCGCTTTCGGAGTCTCAACTTTCTCGACTGCGGGTTTAGTCGCAGGTTCGGGCAACTTGGGAGTAGGCGTGGGTTCGGAGGAGGTTTCTTGGACTAAGTCGCCGCCAAAATTCGGCTTTCCTCCCTCAATTCGATAAACACTTCCGTCTTTCCGCTGGTAAAGTTTCTCACCAGCCGCGTTTTGCCCAATCGGGGTATCTTCGGACGGCGTAATTGTTTCGCGGGCGGGTGTGGAGAGTTTTTCCGGCACGAGCGAAGGGTCGGAATACTTCTGGATAAGCTCGTCAATTTTAGCCTTTCCGAAATGGTTCAACACTCTGACGGTTTCAGCCATGGCAGATTGCTGAGAATCCTCAAGAAGTTTTCCGAGGGGGTGCGCGATGGCTTTTCCGGTCGTCGCCTCGACAACTCGCCAGCCCTGTTTCGTGCCTTTGGCTTTGTTTCCAGAGGGTTTTACCAAAGCAAGGTAATACTCCTCGAAGCCGGGAATCAAAACGCTTTTTCCAAGCGTGCCGTCTGGCAATTTCAGACTTCCGCCGGAAATCATCGGTTGCGCTACCTGCGGGGGGCTTGGACGCTTAAATTTCGCCCCCGCCCCCTTTTGAGGCACCGATTCAGCCGTAGGGGTGGCCGTCGGTTTTGAAGCCTCGGAAATAGGGGGTTCGGGGGTGGGAGATTTTAATACCGGCTCCTTAGTTAGAGGGGGGGATGGCTGGTCGAGTCCGCGCTGCTTTCGGAGTTCTGCGCGACGAGCGTCGAGGCGATTGATGTTTTCGTCCGACGTGTCCTTGCGGACGGATTCGTTAGTCTTTGCCTTAGCGTAAACCTCCGCGCTCGTGTGCGGGTTGTTTAAAACCGACCAAGCAATCCGAGACTCTTGTGATTCAGGCAAGCCCTTCGCTGCATCCAAAATCTTGGACAATTCGGCCTCGTCTTGGGATTTGTCAGCAGACCGCTCCAAGGTATCTCCAAAGCGGCTCAAGCTCTCGTAAGGCTCAACCGACGGGATTGACGGCTTTACCGGATGACCGTATTTGCTTGCAAGGGATTCGGCAAATTCGGTGTCTTTGTCGGTCAAAATCCTGATATTTTCAGGCTCGTTTTCAGATTGAACCGGCGTCGTATCAGCAATCGCCTGCTCGACCGTCCTGATTGGCTTCACTCCCTTCGGCGCAAAAACCACATACTTGTCACCGCGCTTGGCCATCATGGCGTCATCGTCGGGGTGGTAAGTATCCACTACATGACTCGCCTCGTCCTCGGTGTCAAAAACGCCAACTGCTGGATATTCGTGAACCGGAGCACCCTTGTAAGCTGTTACGGTCAGCGGCTTGATTTTGTCTAATTCAGATTGAACCGGCGGAGCCGCCTCGCCTACGTTAGCAACTGACGCAGGAACGTCAGCGTTCGGTCGCGGTAGCCCCGCCGGTTCGTTTTTTGCAGCCTCAACTTCGGGTTGAGAAATGGGCGGAACAATATCGGCTGTTTTAGCTTTTCCGCGAGTCTTTGCGGGGGCTGTAACAGCTTCTAAATACTTGTTTTCAAATTGTTCGATTTTTGAAAGATGGTCGTAAAACGGTTCAGTCTCATCATGCCTCCCCTCCGCCTCAAGCCGTCCAATAATTCCATTCAGCAATCGCTTAACCGTAGGCACAGATTCGAGTGCGCCGTATTGCTGGGAAAGCGCGGCGTCTTTTTTTGATGCGGTCTTGCTTACGGCGTCAATCAATTTTAGCGATGTTGGGTCGGGTTGAAAGCCGGACTTGCGAATTTGTTCACGCAATGCGGAAATAGTGTCACCCAATTCCTGCATGGCCCCCGGCAAATCTTCCGGGCTTAATCCTTTCGGTGTGGCGACAGGCTGCGCCGGATTAGTTTGTTGCTGCTGAATTGCGGCGGGCGCGGAAGGCCGGTCTTTTAACTGACGCTTAAACGGCTCAAACCCGGCGTCGGACGCTTTGGTTTCAGCGTTGTGCGGAAGTTCTATAATTTTACTACCCTTCAACTGCGGCACTTCCAAAATTGGGCGACCATCTTCATCAATCCGAATCGTTCCGACTTGTTTGTTCCAAATGCCCAGCTTTCCAGCCATTGCGCTAAGTGGTTCATTCGACGGCTCGGTTTCCAAACGGCGACGTTGCTCATCGTCTGCTTTTTTCTGAGCTTTGGCAAGGTCGGTTGAGTGAAGCTCTTTTGTGGTTCCCGGCGGATTTCCCTGAGATTCATCAAATTTAACGGCGGCTTGGGAGCGGTTGTGAATGTTTCCAGAGTCATCCTGAAAAACGTGGTTCGCGTCGTCCTTTAAAGCCTCCTGCGCGGCTTCGGGGTCGGGCGCGTTTTTCGCAACCTCGTCGTGCGAGTCGCCGCCGGTTACGATTTGGTCGCCAACTTTGAGCGCGGGATAAAGGCCGGTAGGCTTGGCTCCGGCGGGCAGGCTCAAAACCTTGCCGCTGACCGGAGGCGGCGGGGTCGCGTTGACTCCGGCTCCGCGAGGGACGTATTTACCAATGAGCGCGGCGGCAGTCTGCTTTGCGTTGCCAATCTCGTGCTTCACGCCAAGGCCACCGAAAACCACTTGTTGCAAGCCATCCGACCAAAGGCTCGTTATTTTGTCTTGGTCGCGTTCGCTGGCAGGTTTTTGGTATTCATCATACAACGCCTTGGCCGTGCCGGGAGCGTGGTAAATCATGTCTGCCGTAAACCCACGAGCTATGAGGCTTTGCGCCGCTTTCGGCAATGCACCAATGCCAAGCATAGGGGCCATTTCCGCCGTCCCCTTGGACAGCTTTGCGGCGACTCCCAAAACAGGGTTGGACTTCGACAAATCGGCAATGTATTTGTCTGTAACATCGGAGGCAGAAACGTCACCCTGTCCGAGAGCGGCATTTGCCGCCATGCTCCAAGCCTGATAGGGGATTTTACCAACCTCGCCAAGCATTGTCGCAGCCGCGCCGGGAATGGACTTAACGAATCCAGCGGGGTCTTTTGCAATAGATGCCATGAAATCCGTTCCGGGCTGCATACCGGGGTCTTTCAGGCCAGTCTTTAAAAAAATGTCCTCGGTCGGTGAGGTTTTCAGAGTCGGAAACTGAGAATTGACCGGAGCAGGATTACTGACAGGGATGTCGGTTTGAACCGGCTTGCGCTGCGCGACGGGATTCACCATCACGCCGCCGGGCCGCATCGCCGCGCTTGTTACCGTGCCGGTGGGGGCGTCAAACTCGTCAAACGGGTTGCCGCTTTGGTCGAACTCATCGAAAGGGTTTTTGGCCATGCGTCAGACAATGGGTGATTTTACAGATTTTGTCAAGTCGCACTTAGGGCAGGTACTGGTCGGCGGCTCCGTCTCCGTATTTCTGGTTGAAGTAGTCAGCCAAACTGGGGTCTTGCTGCAAACGCTTGATGGCGGCAGGCGGGATGAATTTCTTGGCTGGCGCGGTCGGTGCCGGTGCCGCCGGAGCGGGATTCGCCGCATTGAAAGCTGCCGCCGGGCTATTAGTGGACGCAGAGCCGGGAAGGTAGTTACCACCCGCCCACATGCCTTTGCCGGGCACTTCGGTGCCAACGGGAATCTCCGGGCCAGCGACACCCGGCGCGTTGCCCGGAGTGCTCACAACCGGGGCTGGCTGGCCCATAGGCGCACCGGCAGGGGAAGTCATGGGTGTCGGGATACCGGCGGCAGGCGGAGGCGTAGCGGCTCCCACGGCGGCGGCGAGGTCTTGGCGGAATTTATTGATGGCCGTAACCTTGTCCGCGTCGGCAATCGAAGCGTCGGCCAGCACGTCTTTGGCGCGGAGATTCGTGATGTCCGCAATCATTCGCTGCGTGTTGCTGTCCGACTTGCCG
>Ga0214176_1000358_pt1 | contig 10221 bp, 8 predicted proteins | sample TroBogEpilimnion_18_FD_153014 | JGI IMG/M metagenome (GOLD analysis project Ga0214176, IMG submission 153014) | Freshwater microbial communities from Trout Bog Lake, WI - 20AUG2007 epilimnion | ecosystem: Environmental > Aquatic > Freshwater > Lake > Epilimnion/Euphotic zone | place: Trout Bog... | reverse complement strand
CCTGAAAACTGCGATTGGAAATCTGCCACTTCACCTCGACGGTGCTCGACTCTTTAATGCGGTCGTCGCAACTGGCACATCGGCAGCTGAGTTTGCTGCACCAGCTACCACGGTGATGACCTGCATGTCTAAGGGGCTCTGCGCACCAGTTGGCTCGCTGTTGGCTGGAAGCAAAGCTGACATGGAGACTGCGCGCATTGAGCGAAAGCGTCTTGGTGGTGCGATGCGTCAAGCAGGAATTTTGGCGGCGGCGGGACTCGTGGCACTTGACACAATGATTGATCGCCTCAGCGAAGACCACGCGCGCGCGAAGCAACTAGCGACACTGTTCGCGCAAGCTTTTCCAGAATCGAACTACGACCCCACGTCGTGTCAGACGAACATTGTTGCTTTTAACCACCCCCAGGCTCGCCAAATTATTGGTGAATTAGAACTGCTGGGAGTTGTTGGTGGCACGATTGGGCCACGTCGCGCACGTTTTGTTACTCACGCTGGCATCAGCGACGATGACGTCACATTCGTTGCTGAGGTGCTGAAGAACTTCAAGCCTTCGTAGCGAATCCCTTGTTGTAAAAGGGTTCACGACAAGTTCATCTTGGCGCACTGGTGCTCATCAGGATAAACGGGTAGCCTTGGAGGGTCTCTTAAGGCCTTTCTATGACTGAAATTCTCCACCTCTCAACGTTTCTGCGCCGAGCTATCTATGACTCGAACGGTGACCGAATCGGACGCGTCCAAGACCTGGTCGCGCGACTTGGCAATGACGCACATCCACCAGTCGTTGGTGCAGTTATTCGCATTGAAGGACGAGACCTTTTTGTTCCGATCAAGAAAATCGGTGGACTTCGCGAAGGAAAAATGACTTTCGAAGGGAAGCGACTCGACCTGCGCAGGTTTGAGCGTCGCCCCGGAGAACTACTCCTTGCTGAAGACCTCCTTTCTCGTCACCTCATTAACTTGGTTCGCGGTCGACTCATCATCGCGAACGAAATTGAAATTGCAGAAATGGAAGGAAAGTGGGAAGTAGTTGGTGTTGACCCAGGACGCCGCCCATTCTTTCGACGCATTCTTGGCGCAAACCTCGGTCAGCGCATTGACGCAGACGCCATTGTTGACTTCGCGTCCATTGAGCCTTTCGTAGGTCACGTTCCTTCAGCTCGACTTCGTATACCGTACCGCAAGCTCGCCAAACTTCACCCCGCACAGATTGCTGACCTCGTGGAACAAGCAAGTCACGAAGAAGGTGAAGAAATCATTGAAGCGGTCGGACTCGACCGTGAACTTGAAGCGGACGTCTTTGAAGAGCTCGACACCGAGCACCAGTTGGAGTTCCTAGAGGACCGCTCTGATGTTGATGCGGCTCGATTGCTTTCTCGCATGGAGCCAGATAACGCGGCTGACCTCATTAACGAAATCGACCAGGATCGTCGTCTTACAATTCTCGAATCACTACCGGCTGATCAGCAGACCAAGGTCAGACACCTACTTTCGTATAACGCTGATACCGCGGGTGGATTAATGAACCCCGACTTTGTTTCGGTGCCAGCAACCGCCACCGTGGCGCAAGCTCTGGAAGCGGTTCGCAGTTCAAACGTCCCTGGTGAGTCGCTGCACGTGGTGTTCGTTTTGGATGAAAACGGACAACCAATCGGTGCTTCATCACTAGCGCCGCTCGTTCGTGCTCGTGACACTGACCTCGCACTCAGTGTCGCTCGCACTCAATTAACGCACGTGCACCCCGAATGGGACATGCACCGCGTCGCTCGCAAAATGAGTGACTTCAATCTGACTGTCTTGCCGGTGCTCGATGCTGAGCACGGAAAGATGATTGGTGTAGTAACAGTTGACGACCTGCTCGAAGAGCTCCTCCCTCAGGGATGGCGCCGTGAGTTTGGAATGACTGCGGTGGAGGAATAATGAACCGCGTTATTTTTCGTCTCGTTCAAAGGGGGCCTTTCTGAAACCCCCCAGTTGTGACCGTCAGGTCACCTCAATTACTACGCAACTTCGCACAATTCCACTGACAGCGCTCTAGTCCTGTCCTGGTTTCTGCGTGGTTGTTCGCAAACCACACAGAAACGAGAGGAGGTGGAGCGTGAGCGAGCAGCACAAGGAACAGAAGATCAGCGGTGCCTTTGGCACTATTTCAGAAAACGACGTAACAAGCCGCAAGGGACTGCGCGCGCGCTTCCTTACGTTGCTGGCCATTATTGGTCCCGGCCTCATTGTGATGGTCGGAGACAACGACGCCGGTGGCGTCTCCACCTACGCCCAAGCGGGCCAGAACTTCGGGTACACACTCTTGTGGGTACTGCCGCTACTCATCCCTGTTCTCATCATCAACCAAGAAATGGTTGCACGCCTCGGCGCAGTCACCGGTGTTGGTCATGGTCGTCTCATTCGTGAACGAATTGGACGCAACTGGGGAAACATCTCAATTGGTTCAATTCTTCTTCTCAACTTCTTAATCATCATTACTGAGTTCATTGGAATTTCACTTTCCATGGACTACTTCGGTGTAAAGCCCTACATTTCTGTTCCAGTAGCAGTGCTGCTTTTGTTCTTGGTTACTGCATCTGGTTCCTTTGCACGCTGGGAACGCTTCATGATGCTTTTTGTAGCAATCAATCTCTTCGTGGTTCCTCTAGTTCTTCTTTCTAAGCCTCACTACGCAGTGGCACTTCATCACGCTGTTGTTCCAGGAATTCGTGGTGGCGCTACGTCCAGTGCAGTGTTGCTCATTATTTCAATTATTGGAACAACAGTTGCCCCTTGGCAGCTGTACTTCCAGCAGTCAAACATTGTTGACAAGAAGATCACGCCGCGTTGGCTTAACTATGAGCGTGTTGACACGGTGCTTGGTTCCTTCATCGTGGTTATTGGTGCTTCAGCACTAATGGCCGCTAGCGCAGCTGGCCTTTCTCACCACGGGGGAGTCAACTCATTTACCGATGCCCTCGGTGTTGCCAAAGGATTGGCTCAACATGTTGGTCATGGAACAGGAGCGCTCTTTGCGATTCTGCTTCTTAACGCATCGGTAATTGGCGCAGCAGCAGTGACGCTCGCTAGTTCCTACGCTCTGTCAGATCTCTCTGGTTCACGCCAGTCACTCAATGCACGACTACGTGACGCCAAGGGATTCTTCGGTGCTTTTGCGGGACTACTGACAGTCGCTGGAATTGTGACATTGATTCCGGGCGCACCTCTTGGAATCATCACTCTCGCGGTGCAGGCAATGTGTGGACTGATGTTGCCGAGCACAACAATCTTTGTTCTCCTGCTCTGTAACGACCGCGAAATTCTGGGCCCGTGGGTTAACTCGAAGTGGTTGAACGCGCTAGCGGCAACGATTGTTACTGCGCTTGTGGTTCTGTCGGTGACCATGATGGTTTCGACACTCTTTACCGGAATCAATGTAATCAAGCTACTTAGCGTCTTGTCGGTGATCGCTGGGGTGGGGCTAGTGATTGGACTGCCTATCGGACTTCTTCGTTCCCCACCCAAGATCAAGTACGACGTCAACAAGCGCGACTGGCGTACTCCTCGACTTACATTGCTGGCACCAGTGCCAAAAACTAGAGCCCGCAAAATCTTGCTCCGTTGTGTAGGGAGTTACCTCTTAGTGGCTGGTGTGCTGCTGGTGGTGCGAATTGTGCAACTCGCAACGGCCTAACATTGTCCTATGGCGTACGCAAAATCAATCGCAATAATCCACGCACATCCCGACGATGAGGCAATTTTCACCTCCGGCGTCTCATCGCACTTTGCTGAGCTTGGATTTGACCTAACTCTCATTACCTGTACGAACGGATCGCTTGGTCGTGACGACCAGGGTCGTGAAGGAAATCACCCAGAGCACAACACTGAGTGGACAATCGCTACGCGTGCTGCTGAGCTCGAAAAGTCAGCAAAATTAGTGGGCTTTAATCGCGTATTCAATCTTGGCTACGACGACTCAGGACTTCCTGAGTGGGATCAATTCAAGAACCCCAAAGCGTTTGTCAACGCTGACTTTGAAGAAGCGTCCCAGAAGATGGGCGCGATAATTAATGAAGTCCAGGCCATGGTTCTCATTACCTATGACGAAAACGGCTTTTACGGACACCCAGACCACATCATGGCTAATCGAGTCACTGGTCGAGCTGCCTACATTGCCATGTGCCCACAGCGTATTTACTACCCAGTGATGCCGCAACGCATTATGCAAGAGTTCATCCCCGCAGCAAAGGCGAAGGGGATTGAACTACCTGAGTGGATTCTTCGTGCAGTGACTGATACCCCAGATGATTTTGTGGACTCCACAATGGATGTTCGTAAATTCGCAAAAATTAAGCAGCAGGCGATTTTGACTCACGCTTCACAGATTGACAACAGTGACATTGCAAACATGGATGAAGAATTATTTATGATGCTGTTTGGCACTGAGTATTACCACCGTGCGTGGAGTCGCATCCCGACAATCGAGGATGCCACAGACCTTTTTGGAGGAATGCCCGTTGAATAATTTGACCTTTCTTGCGGTGCACGCGCATCCAGATGATGAAGCCAGTTCGACTGGTGGTGTCTACCCGCTGTTGCACGACCAAGGGGTTAGGACAGTTCTCGTTACCTGCACCAATGGTGAGTGTGGCGACGCACTCGATGGCGCTAAGCCAGACGCTGATCACCACGATGGTGATGCGGTCGCAGAGATTCGTAGAGTTGAGCTCGACAACGCGGTAAAAATTCTTGGCATTGACCGACTCGTGCGACTTGGATACCGCGACTCAGGGATGATGGGTTGGCCCCAAAATGATGATCCAGAAAGTTTCTGGGCAGCTGACGTGAATGATGCAGCGAAGCGACTCGCAGCCATCATCATGGAAGAGCGCCCACAGGTAATTGTTACGTACAACGAAATTGGTTTCTACGGGCACCCTGATCACATTCAAGCGAACCGCATCACACTGGCAGCATTAGAGCTGATTGATTACGAACCAACGTTGTATTACAACGCAATTCCAGACTCGGTGATGGCAATTTATCGCGCGCGCTGGGAAGAAGAAGATCGTCTGAAGCGTGAAGAAGACGAGAAGAAGGGGATTGTCCGTGCCCCAGAACCTGAGCCTGAAGAGCCGCTCAACATGGGAACTCCGGACGACAAGATCGGTGCGAGAGTTGACGTTTCAAGCTCAAACTCTCGTAAGTTTGATGCCCTCGCCGCTCACGCGTCACAAATCGCTGATTCCTTCTGGATGAAGATGGGCAAGGAACAGTTCATGGAAGTAATGGTTAATGAATGGTTCTTTCGCGTTACAAATCCAAAGAATCTTGATGGCTGCGTTGATGACATCTTCGCTGGTTACCGTTAGGAAACGAATCAAGAGTCAACTCTAAGAATTTTCTAAGTGCTGTAATACTTATTTTTCTATTATGCACATTTAAATTGCATTACATGTTGGACTCCTATCTTTGTAGACATAGAGAAAGGAGTCCAGGTGACACACGTAATAGTTTTCGCACTTCCACTTACATTCTTTATTGGGGTAGGAGTGTTCGCACACAACCTAAGTAAGTTTGTAATTCAGAAGTAAAAAAGCCCCCAGGGAAATCCCTGGGGGCTTTTTAAATGTTCTTAGTAACGGTACGTGTCTGACTTGTAAGGACCTTCAACCGCAACGCCAATGTACTCAGCCTGCTGCTTTGAGAGCTCTGTGAGCTTCACACCAAGAGCGTCAAGGTGAAGTCGTGCAACCTTTTCGTCGAGGTGCTTAGGAAGTACGTAGACCTTCTTCTCGTAGTTCTTGTTGTTCATGAAGAGTTCCATCTGAGCCATTACCTGGTTCGTGAATGAGTTACTCATTACGAATGAAGGGTGACCAGTTGCATTTCCAAGGTTAAGAAGTCGTCCTTCAGAAAGAAGAATGATTGCTCGTCCGTTTGGAAGGATCCACTTATCAACTTGGGGCTTAATGGTCTCGCGCTTAACGCCATCAAGGTTTGTAAGTCCAGCAATGTCGATTTCATTGTCGAAGTGACCAATGTTTCCAAGGATTGCCTGGTGCTTCATTGCCAAAATGTGGTCAACAGTAACGATGTCCTTGTTACCGGTTGCTGTGATGATGATGTCAGCGTAAGGAAGTGCTTCTTCAAGAGTTGTCACCTGGAAGCCGTCCATGGCTGCTTGCAGCGCACAGATTGGGTCAATCTCAGTAACGATTACTCGGGCGCCCTGCCCGCGAAGTGATTCAGCAGAACCCTTACCAACGTCTCCGTAACCACAAACGACTGCAACTTTTCCACCAATGAGTGTGTCGGTTGCACGGTTGATTCCGTCAATGAGTGAGTGGCGGCATCCGTACTTGTTGTCGAACTTTGACTTCGTCACAGCGTCGTTCACGTTGATTGCTGGGAACAGCAACGTTCCCGCGCGCTCCATTTCGTAAAGACGCATTACACCAGTGGTTGTTTCTTCTGAAACACCAATGATGTCTTGTGCCATTGGAGTAAAGAGTTTCTCGCCAGATGAAACAATCTTGTTGAGGAGCTGCAAGATAATGCGGTATTCCTCAGAGTCGGCTGTTTCTGGTGAAGGAACTCCGCCAGCAAGTTCGAACTCACGACCCTTGTGGATGAGCAAGGTTGCGTCTCCACCATCGTCAAGAATCATGTTCGGTCCAGCGTGTCCCGGCCAGCGAAGCATCATTTCTGTGCACCACCAGTACTCTTCGAGTGTTTCGCCCTTCCAGGCATAAACAGAAACACCCTGTGGGTTTTCTGGTGTGCCGTTAGGTCCAACAACAACTGCAGCAGCAGCGTGGTCCTGGGTTGAGAAGATGTTGCAACTTACCCAGCGAACGTCAGCACCAAGAGCCACGAGTGTCTCAATAAGCACTGCAGTCTGGATTGTCATGTGAAGTGATCCCGCAATGCGAGCACCCTTCAATGGCTTGGACGCACCGAACTCTGCACGCATGGCCATGAGACCCGGCATTTCGTGTTCAGCGAGAGTGATTTCGGCGCGACCGTAGTCGGCGAGTGAAAGGTCAGCAACTTTGAAGTCAAGGGTGCTAGAGGTCATTTTTTCTCCTAGAGATTTTGGATTGAACTACTAGGCGCCGACCTCTGCCGATACGCCTGCATAAATGTTAGCGGCTAAGCGTTAACTCGGAACTCCACGACGTCACCATCACGCATGACGTATTCCTTACCTTCAATACGTGCTTTTCCAGCGGCCCTGACGGCAACCATTGAACCGGCCTCCATGAGGTCGCTGAAGGCCACAACTTCAGCCTTAATGAAGTGCTTTTGAAAGTCAGTGTGGATTACGCCTGCGGCTTCAGGTGCCGTTGCGCCAATAGGGATAGTCCAGGCCCTGGTCTCTTTCGGGCCGGCTGTTAAGAAGGTCTGCAGTCCGAGAGTGGTGAAACCCACGCGGCTTAGCTGTGAAAGGCCCGACTCAGTTTGCCCGAATGATTCGAGAAGCTCTAAAGCCTCCGCCTCGTCGAGTCCAGCGAGCTCTGCTTCTAGTTTTGCGCAAAGAACAATCGCTGGTGCTGGCGCTACAGAAGCCACGAGTTCATTGCGTCTGGCTTCGTTGCCCATTGTTTCTTCGTCAACGTTAAAGACATAGATGAATGGCTTATCGGTGAGCAGGTGAACATCGCTAAGGAATGAACGATCGAGCTTTTCGACTTTGGAAATTACTTTTCCGTCGTTGAGCGCCGCACGTGCCTTTTCGAGCTCAGCGAGCTTTGCAACTGAGTCACCAGTATTTTTCTTGGCGTCTTTTTCTACGCGGGCCATTACTTTTTCGAGAGTCTGGAGGTCAGCGAGGATTAGTTCAGTCTCAATTGTGGCGACGTCGCTTGCCGGGTCGATCTTTCCGTCAACGTGGACAACGTCGTCGTCAATGAATGCGCGCACGACTTCGCAGATGGCGTCAGATTCACGAATAGATGCCAAGAACTGGTTACCGAGGCCTTCGCCTTCAGATGCACCCTTCACAATTCCGGCAATGTCAACAAAAGTTACCGCTGCAGGCAGAATTTTTTCGGATCCAAAGACCTCAGCAAGCTTGGGGAGGCGGTTATCAGGAACGGAGACAATTCCGGTGTTTGGCTCAATTGTTGCGAAGGGATAATTAGCCGCCAAAACGTTGTTGTTCGTAAGGGCATTAAAGAGTGTTGATTTGCCGACATTTGGGAGACCGACGATGCCGATTGAGAGTGCCATAAGAATTTCAAGGCTAGTGCAAAACATAGATTCTTCTTAAATCCCTCTTAATTAAGGGCCATACACTTTCATCAAGTAAGGAGATCCCATGCAAAGGTCTAAAGCAATTTTTTCTTGGTCGGTCACAGGGTTGTTGTCATTGATGATCGTCGCCGCAATTGGAGCATTGACATTAAAGTCCTCGCCCAACGCAACTATTGGCGTGACACAAACAACAAGTAGTTCAGGTGTTGCTGGCGCAGCACCAGCCCCTCAGAGATCTTCAAGCAACACAAGCGCTCGAACCACTTCAGCAATCAGCTCAGCAAGTGACACCGTAACGACAACGACCGTCAAAGCATCTGCAGGGGTGCTCTCTACCATTCCTGCTGGAGCAGTTATCGTTCCCGCTCCAACTGGTAATGAAGGCAGTGAAGGTAACGAAGGTAACGAAGGTAACGAAGGAAACGAACACTCGGTGACTTCAACGACAATCGTTAAGAACGTAACCCCTACTACGGTCCAGTCGGGCACAACGTCGGGCGGCCACGAAGGGTCTGGCGAACGCGAGTAACTACGTTCGAGCAGTATTGCTCCTATAGTTTTTAAATGATTCCTGAGTCAGCAGCAACGGGCACCATTCCATTTGGTGACTTTAAAACTTGGTACCGAATAACTGGAGACCTCACCTCTGGGGCAACTCCACTCGTAGTTCTGCACGGTGGTCCGGGGTGTTCTCACGATTATGTACTTCCAATCGCCAATGTTTCGAGCAGTGGCCGTGCGGTTTTTCACTATGACCAACTTGGCTCGGGTAGATCGACACTCCTGCCTGAAAAGGGAGCAGATTTCTTCAGTGTCGAGCTCTTCCTTGCGGAACTCAATAATTTCCTTATCCACTTTGGCATTGAAGATGATTATTTCTTACTAGGCCAGTCCTGGGGCGCAATGCTTGGTGCAGAGCACGCAGTCCTTCGCCCAAGTGGGCTTAGGGGGCTCATCTTGTCTAATGGTTTAGCTTCAGCTGCAACATGGGCGAGTGAAGCCAAGCGACTGGTAAGCGAAATGCCTGAAAAGCATCGAGTGACTCTCGAGAAGGCGATTGAAACTGGTGACTTCAGTGGTGATGCATTCAAAGAAGCAGAGGGTGCCTACTACGACGAGCACGTCTGTCGTTTGACGCCGAGACCCAGAGAGTACGAAGTAACGACTGAGTTCATGGACGCAGATGCCACGGTCTATTCGACCATGTGGGGTCCAAGTGAGTTTGCCCCTACTGGATCACTTGTTAACTGGAGCATTGTTGATCGGCTTCACAAAATTATTGCTCCAACACTTGTTGTTTCTGGTCGCCACGATGAGGCAACGCCACTCGTGCAAAAAGAATTCACGGACAACATCTCACATGCTGAGCAAGTTATCCTCGCTAATTCGAGTCACATGCCATTTTTTGAAGAGCCCGAGCTCTACATCGAGACGATTGTTGCGTTCTTAGAAAAGTGCGAATCTAATTAAGAAGTGACAAGTAGTAGTCCTCGGCTGTCGCCAGGTCTTTGATTACTTGTGAGAGTTCAGCACTTAATTTCTTTTGTTCTTCAATGTCGGCACTGGCCATTATCTTTTCGTTAAGTGATGTACGACGACGTTCAAGTTTGGTGACTTGTTTTTCTGCGTCACGAAGCACACGGCCATTGGTGGGCACTTTCTCTGGTTCATCAGCGTCACCGAGATTCGTGCTGGTGATGACACCTGCGGCCCTTGCAATCCAGGCGTCAATACCTCCGGGGATGTCTGCAATTGAGCCATCTTCGTGAACTTCAAGCAATCGATCCGTAGTTCGACTCAAGAATGTTCTGTCGTGCGATACAACAATGAGTGTTCCTGGCCACTGTGCCAGGAATTCTTCTATTAAACGAATTGTCTCAAGATCAAGATCGTTCGTAGGTTCGTCGAGGAAGAGAACGTTAGGACTGAGCGTCAGTGCCAGAAGCAGTTGCAATCGCCGGCGCTCTCCACCTGAAAGATCAC
>Ga0214176_1000332_pt1 | contig 10558 bp, 11 predicted proteins | sample TroBogEpilimnion_18_FD_153014 | JGI IMG/M metagenome (GOLD analysis project Ga0214176, IMG submission 153014) | Freshwater microbial communities from Trout Bog Lake, WI - 20AUG2007 epilimnion | ecosystem: Environmental > Aquatic > Freshwater > Lake > Epilimnion/Euphotic zone | place: Trout Bog... | reverse complement strand
TTTGCCCTTCGTTTAACTCTCTTAGCCCAGCTTGCTCTAATGCTGATATATGTATAAATACATCACGTGATTTGTCATTTGGTTCTATAAAACCGTATCTCTTTGTTGAATTAAACCATTTTACCGTTCCTGTATGCATAATATACTCTTTTATTGATTTTAAAAATTTATTTTAGCCTGTTTTGTTTAAAATTACTTGTTATTTCGAATTAACAGCATTCTTTAGTTTTTGCCCTGTCTTGAATTTGGGTTGGTTATAAGCTGGTACTTGTAGAGGTTACTGAGTTTTAGGATTACGACCACTTCTAGCTGCAACTTTACTTATACTAAAGTTACCGAAACCAATGAGTGATATCTCCTTACCTTGCCCCATAGCATCGATTACTGAAGAAGTAAACATATTAATTACTTTCTCTGCTTCTGTTTTAGTGCATTTGTGTTGATTTGTAATATGATTGATAAATTCCTGTTTTGCCATGATTATTCTTCATTACTTAGTAAAAAACCTAGACCTCGAATATTTTAACATGATACTTGATTTAGTAAACTGAATTCTGGTTTTTTTAGTTTTAATACCTCTATAGTAAAGAAGTATGTTATTAAATTATCAACTAACTCCTGCAATAAGATATGCAATACCTAGAATAAGTTGTAAGTTATTCTTATTTTTCAGTGATACTTTGGTTAGATAATCAGCTTTATATAACAAATACAATTGTTCATTGTATAACTTACCAGCTCTATAAAACTCAACACCATCTGTGATAATTCTATAGGTTACTTGTCCAAATTGTGAGAGAGTTGTAATAATTTCTTTGATTATGTTATTTTCCATAACACCCATCATTTCTATAATAATTTACCTATTAGTTATTCCAAAATTTGTATCTGCATTGAGTAAGATTGTAAATTCTGTAAGTTAAGAATGTATTAACTAACAAAGTTAATTGTTATTAATCAGAAAAAACAGTAAGGTGTTAATTAGTACTAACTGTTTGGTCCCACCATGTGCTGGTATGGGTCTATTATAAATCTTTCAGGCTTCGATTGAAGGGATTTTAACCCCTTTAAAATTTTAAGCCTTTTAGCAAAGTTATAGGCATTGATGAAATTATAAAGATGTTCTTTAAGCTGATCGTGATTATTAATAGTAGTAATGTTTTACCATTGCGTCATTTATAGTACGATTCATACGTTCTACTTGCCCATTAGTCCAAGGATGATTAGTCTTGGTTAGTATATGCTCTATTTCATTTACAGCGTATCCATGTAATATTTGTCCCATAGTTTTTCCTTATTCAGTAATTGATTATATAATATACCATTACATCGCGGGACTAAACACCTAATCTCTCTTTATATGAGTTAGTAGGTTAAGAAATAGTTTTCGATTCATTTAATAACAGGGGATTTGGGATGAATTTACATTCGTGCAATAAGGAGTAGATGTATTCCTCAGTAATGTTTGGTAGTGGTGTTGTTGCATCCTGAGGTATCAAGTAAGTTTTCTGACCATACTCTTCACCAAATTCTGCAATTTTTATGCCTTTCCATCCTGTTTGTATAATGGTATCAATTTCAGCAAGGGTAATTAGAAACATATCCTTATGATCAGCATTATTTTTTGCAAATAAAATTAAAAAATTACTAGTAGGTAATAGTGTATTTACGCAAAAATCTTTCATGTTTTTGTAAACAGGAATAATATCAAGATAAAAACTTAGGCATCCATAATTAGGAATAACGGACCCATTTTTGGTAACTCCTCCCCTAAGCGTTTTTCTAAAAATTCCCTCATCTTTAATTTTTAATTCAATAAATAAAAATTTTCTTTCACGATTGGATAATGCACATATAAAATCCGGGCAACCTTTAACCCATTCATTATCCTTAGGTGAATAAGCATTAAACCAAAGTTTATCGAAACGCTGAAATTTTATATTATCTTTAGATAAAAATGGAAGCTTTTTTAAAAGGTATACTGAGAATATTTTTAATATTTTATTTGCGTTTTGATTTTCCATAGTCCAGCGCTTTTGCCTTTGATTATGATAGGCATCTTTATGAGCAGATTCTATACCTTTATTCATAAGCAAACTCTATAACTATCATAGAGCGATGTTATTGAAATATCACGACCATCCCCGAATATTTGCCACCATTTTAATAAATCACCATTTTTAAATGCTTGTATAAAATTAGAAGCAATATGATCCGGGATTAGTAACCGTTTCCATTTTGTTGTAATCTCAGCAGGTTTTTCATATTGAGCGAGTAAATGGTAACGACCGGTGGTACGAATCCATATTTCTTTTGTATGTTCTGCGGTAATTGTCATTTCTGATAATCGAACTCTATTTTTACCCGACTCAAACTCTTTGAAAAAGGCAATATCCAAAGGTGACACTTTTGGAAAAACATTATTGCATTCATTTTTGCTAAGCTTCGTCATGGGAGCTTTCCATACCATCATACGGTTGCCGGCGGTATGTTTTAAAAATCCGGTAGTTATATATTCATGTGGGGTAATTAAATTTTTTGTAGCTGTAATAATACTGATTCTTTGGTCAACCCCACGAAATAATGGGCAAGGTCTTATCTCATGGTGAAACGCATAAATTTTTTTAAAATTTGCAAAAATTTTATTACGAAGAAATTGTGTTCTCTTAGAAGATGATATTGCAACAGGTAAAATTAAGGACATTGATGCAAGATTACTATCAACAAGCTTATCAATAATAGGTATCCATATATTTCCTTTAGCACCTTCTTTATATGGTGGATTTACTATTACCCTTAATCCAGATAATGTTTTGTTAGGATAGTTATTGAAGTCACAGAGCTTGATTTGTTTTTCTAATTGTTTTTCAACTACTCCAATTTTTAGCAAAGGTGAGATTTTTACTAAACATCCTGCTATATTTTTTATAGCTATGTTTCGTGTATTTTGATCTATTTCACTACCGTGTAATTTTTTTACTAAATCCCAATTAGACAGCTGCTCTTTTTCCGAAAGCACAAGAGCGGTTGCTATAAGCAGACTTCCGTACCCAACGCAAGGATCAAATATAACTTCCATCTGATAGTTATCTAATAGATTAAATGCGGTATAAAGAGCCACGTCAGGAGGTGTAAAAAACTGCGCTAGAGCCCTTTTGGTAACAACACAAGTAGGAGATATATGAATGGAAGATAAAATATCGTCCCACCTACCATATACTGATTTTCTTCTATCTGAGATTAAAACTGCATCTTCAAACAGCTCTTGACATCTCTTAGGTAGAGTTCCAAACCAATCAAATGTTCCTTGAGAATTCAAATTAGGGACAGAACTTTTTCCTAAATCAATAGTTTGTAAAATATCTGTAGATAAAGAGACCATTTCTATAACTTTCATTTTTAAATTTAAAACTAAATTGACTATATTTTGGTTGAATATTTTTTACAACCTGTCAATTATCAATACAAATCCTCTTAAGTAAGTCTATTTAAGAAGCAATTAATTACAAAGTAAGAAGAATTACTATGCAGGTAAGATAAGTCAAGGTAAAATCTTGAACGTCAATAACTTTTTTTGATAATATTTTTATCAAAAGATGTTGTATTTTTTGGTCACTTCGTGTATGTTTCTTAGTATCGGACCATATTATTATTTTAATTTGTAATTTGGATTGTTAGTAACTTTAAATATCTTAAAAGTAGCAAATATGATAATGGAAGCTAAAAACCCATAAAGTATTTTATAGGATAATTCCCTACTAAAAATATCCAGGATTCTTAAGTAGGAAAAATTTTTATTAACAGCAAAGAATAAACTCATCAGAATACCGTCTATTATAGCTGCTATAATCAATGACAGGGTATTTGATACTACAAAACTAAACTTACTGCTAAATTTTTGTAAGGCAGATGTTGACCAGTATAATGATATCATAAGTGATGAGAGTGAAGCAAATATCAAACCGTTTACTATACTTCCGTCAATATAATAGGGTAATTGCATTAGGAGAGCAAAACTAACTACAATAGCAAAAGCCAGTCCTTTTAAACTCTTTGATTTGCTACAAGTAAATGTTATAAAATTAACCGTAATGGTAATCATAGTAAATACTAAGGTACACTCTGAAATGGCTGTGCAATAATTTAGTAAATAGGTAAGAGCACATAGCAATAAGCTGCTACCGATATAAAGTCTATTTTCTATTATCTTGTTTATCATGTTAACTTCCTTAATAACTTATGTTTATTTTAAATTAACTGCATCTTTAAGTTTCTGACCGACCTTGAATTTTAGTTGATTATATACTAGTTAAGATACCGTCTTGAGTTTCAACAATTATTTCATAGTTTAAAAATCCACTCTACTTGTAGCTACTCAATAAATCTAATCGGTATTAATAGCTACTATTATAGATATAATCCTTGTATATTACTTATATTAACCAGTTCATACAATAAAAATTACCTGGATAATCATAATTTGATCAATTATATTTTTGGCAAAGATGGATAAACTGCAAACACAGTTGGAGCGTTAGACTTAGTACTCCCAGCAAAGACCCATCCTTTTGGATAATGAATAAGAACAGATGTTAAAAGATTTTACCTTGTGTATGAACATGTAGCATATCCACCTTAACTATATAAAATGAGGTCCCATATGACAGGTTATATTGTGGTAGATAGTTGCTTCTGCAACTGCCATCTGCGAAATACCTCAACTTGGTAATATTGAATTTGGTTAATTAACTGCTTTAGTTGGTATTGCTCCTTATGCTACAGAAAGTGGTGGTTATAAAGGTAAAAGATCTATTTTTGCTGGCCGTGGTAAGGCTCTGTCTTTTTATGTGTAAATTCAAAAACAGGCACTTAAATTCTCCCCTTAAATTAAAAAATGGGCCATAGTTTTTCCCCAATTTTAAATAAGCATCCTCCGTTTTCGCATAATATAGTCTATTGTCAGGTACAAAGTCTTAAAAATAGAATCATCGTCAGGAAAAACCCGCTTATTAATGTACCCATAATTGATCGGTATAAATGCTGCCAAAAATCACACTTTCATTACAACCTGCAATGATCTGATTCTTCTCACCTCTTGTAAAAAATACAAAAGGACGAGTTTTACCAAATTCTGGGGTTTCTTAATTGATTTTTTATATCAGAAAATCAATTTCTACAATTGTAGGTGTGGATGTGTATTGAATATTTAATGAAGATTTCAGACCTGATCCTCCGTTTTTTCATCATCCAAGAAGCCGCCAACTTGTGCATCCCATAGGTTTTTATACACTCCCCCTCTGGCAAGCAAATCACTGTGGGTACCGTCTTCTACAATTTTGCCTTTGTCAAAGACCAGTATGCGATCCATATGCAGCAAGGTTGATAAACGATGGGCAATGACGATTGTGGTCTTGTTTTGCATCAACTTCCACAAAGATTCCTGGATCAAGTTTTCCGTGACAGAATCAAGCTGGCTTGTTGCTTCATCCAAAATAAGAATTGGTGCGTTTTTCAAAATAGCGCGAGCAATAGCGATTCTTTGACGTTGTCCACCAGAGAGTTTTACGCCTCGTTCTCCAACTAACGAGCCATAGCCTTGCTGTAGTTTCTCTATAAATCCATGAGCATGAGCTTTTTTAGCCGCTTCAATAACTTCCTCATCGGTTGTATCAATACGTCCATAACGAATATTTTCCATCAAGCTTCGATGGAACAATGATGGATCCTGGGGAATCATAGCAATGTTTTCTCTCAAACTATCCTGAGTTACATCCCTAATATCCTGACCATCGATCAGGATGGCACCATCGGTCACATCATAAAGACGGAGTATCAAATTGACAAACGTTGATTTTCCACTGCCTGAATAGCCAACGAGCCCAACTTTCTGACCAGCCTGAATCTCGATGGATTTATTCTGGAAAAGTGGTTCGGTACTTTTGTAATGGAATTTGACTTGATTAAAAGTTATTTGACCTTGTGTACAATTTAAGGTTATGGCGTTTGGTTTGTCCTGGATTTCTAGCGATACAATCAAAGAAATAAGACTCTGCTTACATTTCCCTGCTGCTTTGTTAAAATAATCAACTTCGCTCATTAGAAACCAAGTCATATGTCCAGTTTCCATAGATAAGCCTAAAATAAGAGCAAAATCTCCAATTGTAACTAAACTCTTGCCATACAAATGAATCAGGAAAAAAGCTGAAAAAGCCATCATTATGGCAATAAGACTACCTTGAATGCAATAAAGCATAATAGAGTAAATATTTAACGAATAATAGGCGTTACGCTGCTTCTCAAAGAATGGTATCATCCTTAAATTTTCATAGATCTTGCGTCCAAAAATTCTTATATTTGAATGATTTGATAGTGAATCAACTAATTCGCCAACCACTACAGTTTCTTCTTCGGCTAATTTATCAGCTAGAGAAACAATTTTTCTGGACATGGAGATGCTGAATGTAGCGAAAATTATAAACCATGTGATCAATATGATACAGAAAATTGAATTGACATAATAAGAGGCAGCAAATGCCGCAAGCAACAACGAAGCGCCTCGTAAAAAATTAGTTAATTTAAAAGTTATAATATCAACAATGCTATCAGATAAATTAGTAATCTGCTTAGAGATTTTTCCAGACAAACTATTTTGATAAAAGCCATGAGAGTGCGATAAGGTATAATCCAGCATCACGGAAATAATTTTGTTTTGTATTATGGGCGCATATTTAGCCCAAATATAATTAACGCCTCGCCATGTAAAATTATCAAAAACGATAAAATTTATAACGATTAGACTTGCTGGTAAAGCCAATATCGATACATCTCCATCATTAACGCTTGGTAATAAATCTATCAATTGCTTGATTAATATGCTATTAAATGGTCCCCAAAAACCAGCAATGATTGATAAAAATATCACCACAAATACGATACTTTTATACTCTTTCAAAAAATACCATATAAATGGAAAAAGTGTTTTTGGTAACTTTGTATCCCTGATCATTTTCTTCAATCCCAAAAATTATTTTCTCTCTGTGATGTGTCAACACTTTTCCGGACAAACAATCACGCAGTTTTTTGTAATGCTTTAGTTTCCGTTAATGCTTCAAATTCTGCTGATTATAAATAATCATTAGCTGAATGAATCCTAATACGGCTATAAAACACTTCAATATATTAAAATATTACATTCTTAACCTCCTTTCTGCTTTTAAATTTACACTGATGTGCCAACTCAGTTTTAAGAGTATGAAAAAAACTCTCTGCAACCCAATTATCCCAACAATCTTATGGCGTATTTTGCTAAATGTCTGTGATTTGAGATACAGTAGAAACCAACAGCAAACATTACACTAACAAAGCAAAAAGAAATAGACAAGGAGAAGCAGGTAGAACAATACCTAACCGAAGTAGAGCAGAGGGAAATTACTAATGTTTGCCCCGAGAATCAACTAAAAGTAAGGGGTGCTAATACTCTTGAATCGCCAAGAAACTATGAGCTGTTATCAAATATTTTGAAGTTGTCTATAATACTATGATAAGTTGCCTCAGACATATAGTTCAACTAAGTGATAATGATAAAAACGTTGTCTTAAGTCAGGTTTCAGTCTATTTATTCAAGGTCTGAGCTTGATACAAAAACTATAGAGTGCGTTGTAGAAAATATCTATAATTTTACAATTAGAAATAACAACTTGTGGAGAAAACAAACTGTAGGTATGACGACATTACAACAAGTTGTATCAAATATGTTTTTAAAAAATTATATATAAAAATTATATCGTCATATTTTGAGCATAAAAATCATCTGATCTAGAATTAGCGATAACAATAATTTTATTTATTAAAGCAGTAAGAGCAACCATCTTCTCTTTACCTCTTGCTATTAAGTTTTTCTATATCCATGATACTGACCACTGTCATTTGCTGCTGGCGCAAGACCGCGTAATCAAGCTATTTTCCTTCGGTCAAGACAACCAAGCTCTTGAAGCATTACTAATAACTCAAATGCTACAATATCACCAATTCCAGGTATAGTTTTTAGTATCTCTTGTTTCTGTTTTAGAATTTGATCAGAATCTATAAGCTTTAGTAATTGCTTCAATCTGTTCAGTTATAGCTTTAATAATTTTTTTACAGCTTAATTTAATTATTGAGACTGATGGCGCTTGTAGATGATTTTTCTCAGCAACTAGAATCTGTTTAAGACCTTGCCTGCGCCGCACAAGCTCAAATAAATTCAATACTTGCTTAAATTGTGGTGTAAATGGCTCTAACAAGCTTTTACGCTCAGCCTTATATTTTGCCAGTGCTTTTGCATCAAGTTTATCAGTTTTAGCACTATTACCGTATGATCTAATAAAGTTTTGACCTTGCTTGTATCAGCTCTATATGTACAGCAATGTTTAGACCACAGAGCGCATATAATATTTCTAGTTTATAACCACCAGTATTTTTTAAATACATAAAGAATAACCCAAAATATTTTTATAATCTTTGCTAAATTCTTTTATTTCTTGCATTCTATTATTATATTTCTTTGTTTCTTTTTGACCATGAACACCAACAACAAAATTAAATTTTCCAATATCTATTCCAATAAAGTTATTATATAATTGCATATACACCTCGAGAATAATTAATAAATGAATAATTTACGATTGTAACCGGGAGAGCATAAGCTTCCCATTTAACTACCCAAACGTCTTGAGAGAACGGGCCAGAGTACCTTGATATAACAAGGTTGTAAAACCAATGGAGAAAAAGTTGCTCACGCCCGCGTACTAGTAATCCCTATCATGAATGATAGGGATTACTATAAGTTCTTTCTTATTGAGTAATATACTACCTTCTTTCTATCATTCATATCCTATGTATATCATTTTCCTGACTTACAATGAGGAGATATTTGCCAGCAGCTAATCCAAACATACAATATTCATGTTTACAACAACTGGTTTAACAAACGACTCCTATTATTGACAAAAACGCTAAAACTATTGAGCTAAGAGCTCCAAACTCCTTTATTCATGATGGTAGTAACAAACCGATACGGGGATGCTATAAAAAAGGTCGCTAATGGGTTTAGCATGAAGTTTAAAGAAATAATTAAAAAAGAAAATCAGGATAAACATAGTGTATTTAGGACTTTAACCTTTCTCAGATATTATTCCTAAAGGAGTGACAGGAATATAATAATAGAAAAAAGTGAACGATTATATAATCATTTTTTTAGCTGTACGAGGGGATCATAATTGGATAATCTTAATATTCCTTAGTAAAACTAGAATAATTAATTTATGATACGGAAAGAATGTGTCACACAAAGTACTTGTGCTTAAAATGTTACCACTGATGTCTGATGTTGTTGGGATAAAGAATAGAGAAAACATAGTTTTATATAAGGATAGAGTTATGTTTGGTAAGATAATCTAATAGAGCAAAGTGTTTTATTAAAGAGAATGAACCTGGATAATAAAAATAAGGATCAGGATACTGAAAGCTTGGAAGGCCAGGAAGATAAAAAGAAAAGGCTTTATTCGATTAATGCCAGTGATGGAATCATATCACTTTATAAAAAACCTAAACTAACTGATATTGATGTAAAAAATAAAGATATCGAGCTGGAAATGATGTATGATCAACAAGCAGCATTTGCTCGCTATAGAGAGCTAGTAAAAGCTCGTAGGGAAAAAGAGAAATTGCAACCGAGAGATCCTGAAATATATCATCACTATATCTATAAAAAATAATATTGTATTACATAATAATCAATTATATCACTAAAACTTTAAAGAATAGTCCAGCAAACAAGGAAATTTTTGTAAGGCTCTGTCCAATTGATTGTGTAAATTCTCATAAGTTATAATTAAAAAAATTATAATTTAAGGAGAGATAAATGACTAAAAATATACAAACTGACAAACTAAATGCAGCAATAGATATGCTAATAGAAAGTGATGCAGATTTATCAAATGTACTTGGGAAAGAAGGTTTAATTAAACAACTTAGCAAACGTATTTTAGAGCGTGCTTTAGAAGCAGAAATGCAAAGCCATTTAGGCTACGAACGCTATAGTAGATCTGAGGTAGAAAATGCACGAAATGGTAGTTATCAAAAGAATTTAATAACCAATAACGGTCAGATAGAACTTAATGTTCCAAGAGACAGGAAGGGACAATTTGAACCTATAATTGTCAAAAAGAAGCAAAGCCGAATAGATGGTTTAGATGAAAAAATAATATCCTTGTATGCTAAAGGTATGAGTATATCGGATATCAAGATTCAATTAGAGGAATTATACGGAGCTGAAGTAAGTGAATCTCTAATTAGCAGAATAACTGACGATGTAATTGATGAAGTTAAATCTTGGCAAGGTAGAGCTTTAGAGTCTGTATACCCAATAGTATTTTTTAATTGTTTAGTAGTTAAGGTAAGACAGGATAAACGAATTATCAATAAGGCTGTATATATAGCGTTAGGAATTGATTTATCAGGTCATAAAGATATTCTTGGATTATGGATAAGTGATAATGAGGGAGCTAAGTTCTGGTTA
>Ga0214176_1000325_pt1 | contig 10755 bp, 11 predicted proteins | sample TroBogEpilimnion_18_FD_153014 | JGI IMG/M metagenome (GOLD analysis project Ga0214176, IMG submission 153014) | Freshwater microbial communities from Trout Bog Lake, WI - 20AUG2007 epilimnion | ecosystem: Environmental > Aquatic > Freshwater > Lake > Epilimnion/Euphotic zone | place: Trout Bog... | reverse complement strand
TGGGACGTCGGGATCCAGAAGATGCTCCACGGCCAGATGAGCCTAAAGGATGGCGTCGAAGGCGCTATGAGACAGATGGAGAGCATGGTTGAAAAGTCCATCATCAACATGGGCCTGCAGTGGCTGAAGTACTTCGTGCTGCAGCAGATCGAGGGTGACAAGGCCCACATGACCCAGGTCATGACCAACGCCAAGAGTGCCGCGGCTGCCGCCTGGAATGCCACGGTCGGCATCCCGTTCATCGGCCCCGTCCTCGCACCCATTGCTGCAGCTGCATCCTTCACCGGCGTCATGGCCTTCGCCGAGGGTGGTTGGGACCGGGTTCCATCGGACCAGGTGGCGATGATCCACAAGAACGAGATGGTGCTCCCGGCGAATATCGCCAACCCACTCCGCGAGAGCTTGGCGGGTGGTGGGAGTCTCGGTGGCGGCAACCACATCCACATTCACGCCATGGACAGCCAGAGCTTCACCCAGGCGCTGAAGAACAACACCGGCGGTCTGATGGAAGTCCTGGGCGGCGTCATGCGCAACGGACGGCGGTCATGACCGCCGTCTTCCCATCCTCCCTGCTCGGCATCGGCATTGCCGTGAAGCGGACCCCGGTCTGGTCCACGCTGGTCCAAACCAGTATCAGCGGGAAGGAGACGCGGGCGGCATTTCAGTCCACACCGCGGTATCGCTATGAATTGCCGCTGAATTTCGCCCGCCAGTATGGGTTTTCGGCGCAGACGGTCTATGACGAACTCAACACCATCCTTGCGTTCTACCAGACTCTTCAGGGCATGTGGGACAGCTTCTGGTTTCCTGATCCGGTGGTGCAGAATCTGATGCCTAACGGGACCAGTGAGCAACCAAATCCTACGGGGTTCGCAGCAGCCGGTCTGGTTGCAGGGAACGCATATCAGGGTGCCAACTGCAGAACGACTGTTGCCAGCACTGTCATCAGGGTCACTAATAAAATTCCTGTCACGCCCGGGGACACCATTTACTTTGAGTGCTACCTAACGGCGGGCCCATCGGGTACGGCCCTCCTATACAGCTATGGCTATGACGCATTCGGCGTGGGGTTGGGGAATTTAAACACTTGCAGCAATGCGACAACAGCCTACATGAAAAGCGGAGTCATCCTAACCGTCCCGGCGGGAGTGTATTTCGTCGACTTTTTCATTTATCAAGACGCAGGCTCTGGGAATTCCTATTTCGACAATTTGTTTGCCTGCCGCATGGCCACTGCTGGCCTCGTGGCCGCTCCCGACGGGGTGATCACCCAGGTGGCCGCGAGCGCTGACGGACTGAATATGCAGTTCCAGCGCCAGTGCCGGTTTGACATGGATGAGTTCGAGTTCGAGCAGATCGTCAGCCAGGTCTGGGGCAACTCGAAAATCAAACTCCTGAGCCTCAAATGAGAGTCGCTTCCGGACCTCTCACCTCCGCACTGCTCAACAACGCCGTGTTCCTCGTGGCGAATTGCTACACGATCACGCTGGCGAATGCGACGGTCTACCGTTGGACCAGCTGCGACCAGGCCATCACGGTGGGTGGCCGGACGTTCACGAGCCAGGCCGACCAGTCCACCTCTCAGCCTGGCATCAAGCGCGGCGCGATCCGGCACGCGCGCGGCAAGGAGGTCCAGACCTGCGAGATCACCCTGACTTCAGGCCAGACGGTCCTGATGGGCGGCGTGAGCCTGCCCCTGTTCGCGCACAACGGCGGGTTCGACGGGGCCCAGGTCCTGGTGGAGTGGGTACCGATGGGCCCGGGCGGATGGGGCGACACCTCGCTTGGCTCCGTGGTCCTGTTCCAGGGCAACGTGGCCGGCGTGACCCCCACGACTACGACCGTGGTCCTGGAGGTCAAGGACTTCAAGGAACTGCTGATCAACCAGATGCCCCGCACGGTGTTTCAGAGCAGCTGCTCCAACGCCTTTGGGGACGCGAACTGCGGCAAGTCCATGGCGGGCCTCACGGTCAGCAGCTCGATCACCAGCGGGCCCTCCACGACGGGCTTCACGGCCTCGGGACTGGGGCAGGCCACTGGCTACTTCAACCTCGGCACCCTCACCATGACCTCCGGGGCGGCGTCCGGTGCCACCCGGGCCATCTCCACCTTCACCAGCGGGGGGGTAATCGTCCTGGTGACGCCGCTGCCCGCCGCGCCGTCGAACGGGGACACCTTCACCATCACGCCCGGCTGCGATAAGCAGTGGACCACCTGCAACACGAAGTACAGCAACCCGACCCGGTACCGGGGCTGCCCGTGGGTGCCCCCACCCGAAACGACGGTGACGGGATGATCGCGGACACCATGCTGGCCGCCCAGGCTCAGATCGTCCACCTGCCCCTCGAGGAGCAGCAGCAGCGCCTGGCCGTGGTCCAGGAGGCCCTGACCTGGCTTCCCACCCCCTATCTCCATCAGGGCCGCGTGCGGGGCGCCGGCGTGGACTGCGGGCAGTTCCTGGCGGCTGTCTTCGAGGACACCGGGGTGATCCAGCCCACCAAGATCGAGGACTACCCCCACGACTGGCATTTGCACCGCTCGGAAGAGCGGTACCTAGAGATCGTGGAGCGCGTGGCCCACAAGGTGGACCGGGCGCCGCTGCCTGGGGACATCATCCTCTACCGCTTCGACAAGGCTATGAGTCACGGTGCCATCGTCACCAAATGGCCGGAGCTCATCCACGCCTACATTCGGCTCGGAGTCATCCTCGACGACGCCGAGCGCAACCACGTTCTGCGGGGCGCCCAGCAGGGCGTCTGGTCTTTGAATGTGTGGGGTGCCTGATGGGCGGCCGGCACAACCAGTCCCAGGTGGACCAGCAGATCGCGGGCATTCAGATCCAGACGAGCATCTACGGATCCTGCCTGCCCCTGGTCTACGGCACCACCCGGATCACGGGGAACCTGATCTTCGCGCCCCCCAGCGGATTCATCGCCACGCCGCACACCACGACCCAGAGTAGCGGCAAGGGCGGCGCGGGAAGTCAGTCCAGCACCACCTACACCTACAACGCCTTCGTGATCATCGCCCTCTGCGAGGGCCCCATCTCCAGCATCAACCAGGTCTGGAGCGCCGGGGCACTGGGCAGCCTGGCGGGGTTCGGGTTCACGTTCACGGCCACCGGCACGATTCCCCAAACACCCTGGGCAACCCTGACATCGAACTATCCGAGCCAGGCTGCTCCCTATTCCGGCTTCGCTTATGTGGCCTCTGCCTCGTTGCCTTTGAACACCAGCGCGTCCATCCCAAATTTCGGCTTCGAGATGGTCGCTTTTCTGGCGACCCAGCAGGATCCTCTAGCCACATCCGCCTATGACGCCCGTCCCTCGGACATCATCACGGATTTCCTGACGGACCCGAACCACGGGACTCCTGGCTTCACCGCCAGCATGATCGACGTGGCCGGGATGACCACCGGGGCGGCCTCCTACAAGACCTACTGCCAGGCCTGCGGATTCGTTCTGAGCCCGAGCTTCGATACCCAGAAGAACGCCGGCGACCACCTGCAGGACATCCTCGACGCCACAAACTCCGAGATCATCAGCCACTCGACGGCGACCGGGATGGTGCTCCAGGTACTTCCCTACGGCGACGTGCCCATCACCGCCAATGGGGCGACCTACACGCCGAACACCACGCCCATCTACAACCTGGGCTACGACGACTTCATTACCAACGGGCCCAGCGACCCCATCAAGATCACCCGCGACAGCACCCAGGACGTCTTTAACTGCGTGCCCATCGAGTACCTGGACCGGCTGCTGGCCTACAACGTGAACGTGATGCAGATGCCGGACCCGGTATCTGTCGCGCTGATCGGCCAGAAGAACGACACCGCGAAGAGTTTGCACTGCATCTGCCGGGCCGCCGTGGCTTCGCAGATTTCGCTGATTCTGAGCCAGCGCAACGTCTACATCCGGAACGGCTACCAGTTCAACCTCGGCCTGAAGTACATGCTCCTGGAGGCCATGGACCTCACGAACATCTCGGACCCCATCATCGGTTTCGTCAACAAGACCGTCCGCATAGTCTCGGTAGACATCCCCGGAGAGGACAACGAAACAGAGGGGATGACCTTCACCTGCGAGGAGTGGCCCTTCGGCGTGGCCAGCGCCGCGCTCTACACCGCGCAGACCCCCGCGGGCACGTCGCCCAATGTCAACGTGGACCCGGGCGCCTGCGCTGCCCCGCTGATCTTCACGTCGCCGGCCTTGTTCTCGGCGAGCGGCGGACCCGAGGCCTGCGTCCTTACGACAGGTGGTGCGAACTGGGGGACGGGGGACGTATACGCCAGCATCTCGGGTAGCAGCTACGGCAAGGTCGGAACTATCACCGCGCCGGGTCGCTACGGCACCCTCACAGCCTCGTTGGCTACTTGGGCGGGCGGTATGACCCAGGACAACACGAACACGCTCTCGGTGGTCCTGCCAAATGGTGGAACGCTCTCTAGCATCGATCTGGCTAGCGCCCAGAACGGGCTGAACCTGCTCTGGGTGGACGGAGAGATGATCAGTTACCAGACGGCCACCCTGACGAGCGCGAACCACTACAACCTGACCGGGCTTTTCCGGGGCCTCTACGGGACCACGATCAGCTCGCACAGTTCGGGCGCGTCCTGGGGGCGGTGCGATTCGGCCATGTTCCGCTACGAGCTGCAGCCGGGCCAGGTGGGCGTCCTGTCCTACCTGAAGATCCTCAGCTTCAACCTCTGGGGCGGCGGCGGCCGCGTGCTGTCGAGCGAGACGCCGTACTCGTTCACGCCGGCTGCTTTGACGCTCCCGGTCCCCTACAACGTAACCATTTCGATCACCACATAGGGGGAACTCATGCAATTTTATGACCCCGGTGATGGGATTAATAATAACGGCGGAAGTCCGACAACGATTATTCGAAACCGTATTACCGTCTCCTGGCTGTGGCCGTCGAACTGCGCCAACCCAGCCTATTTCGAGGTGGTTTGTTACACGGGTGCAGATGCGAGCGCGACATCCAGCTACCTGTTCGCACCGATACAGGTACACGGAATGGATCGGACTCTGGTCACACCGATATCCCCAGGCACATCCATGACTGGCATTAACGCTTCTGTGAGGGCTTTCTATGCCTAACACCGTAGGCCCATGGGGCAGCTCCTCATCTGGTGTAAACACTATCCCGGGCACACCTACGCCTTTGGCAACCGTGACATCTGCTACCTGGGGCGGCATCGGCGGCAGCATCACGTCGCAGGCCGATCTGCAAACCGCTCTCGCTGCGAAGGCATCGCTGAGCGGCGCGACGTTCACTGGCACCGTGCAGAGCACTGGTGGGCTGTGGAGTGTGACCGCCGCTGGTGTTGCGAACTTCACGAGTATCACATCCGGCGTGAACTGGGGCGGCATCACCGGCCCCTCACCCCAGGCTTCCCCGAGTGGTGGGTGGAGCACGGCGGCGACCTTCGCGTCCTCCGTCAGCATGGGTGCGCTCACGGCTACCAGCGCCACCTTCTCGTCCTCCGTCTCCATGGGCGCTCTCACGGCTACCAGCGCCACCTTCTCGTCCTCCGTCTCCATGGGTGCGCTCACGGCTACCAGCGCCACCTTCTCGTCCTCCGTCTCCATGGGCGCTCTCACGGCAACGGGCCGAATCTCAATGGCCTACAACAACTACACCAACGCCTTACTGTGGGCTGGAGGCTACGGTGGGGCAGTTCAGATTCTTAGCGACAACAGCACTTCAAACCGTTGGGTGCGGATTGGGATTGTTGATTCCACTGGAGCATGGTTGGGTGGGCTTCAGATTGCCAGCGATGCCTCAGCCACCTTCGCGTCCTCGGTGGCTGTGGGTGGAACGCTCAGTATCCCTGTTGGAAACTATCTTTGCAACGCCTCGACCACCGTCTTCTTCGGCGACTCCTCCTCCCTGATTTCCGGTTACGGAAACACCTGGGCTGCGGTGCGCGGCTCCTCTGGCGTGGTGCTGGGCACCGGGGCAACGTGGGGCGCTGTGATTCAAGGTGGCCCTACAGGGTTAGCCGACTTCTCTGGAAACGGGAGATTCGGTGGCACCACTCTCACTGTTTTAGGCTACTCAGCCAACGCAGCGAATCTCGTCCTAAACGCTCCTGGTCAATACATCGGCGTTGGAAATCTCTCAGCGAATGAGTGCAAGATCGCAAACTGCAATTCATTAGGCGCATGGGACGCGGCGAATCCCAGCATGGACCTTTTCCTTGGGTATGCGAATAATTTGGTTTTGCATACCGGCAACGTGGGCACCAACGCTGCAACGCTCCAGGCTGCTGTAGCGAGTGCCAACGCCCCGAAGATGGGCACCTATGCACAGATGATCGCATGGACTGTGGCCACGGGGACGACTCCATATTGGTATGCCACAGATGTCACCGAAACAGATGGTCTACTCGGGAAACTTTACCAGTGGAATGGTAGCTCCTGGGTCGCGGTTGGTGGCGCTCAGACTGTGACGGGCCGAGTTGTCGCGGGGGTGATTTCTGCTGGTGCCGTAGGTGCTCAGGCCATCGCTTCCGATGTGGCTCTCATTGGGCAGGTGCTTCGCAGCACAGGGTTCACCGCAGGAACGACCACCGCTGCGCCAACTGGTTTCAAGATGAGTGGGACCGCATTTACTTCCTACTGCTACAACGGCGACACGACCGGAATCTACAGCACATCCCTTTCCTCTTACATGGAGATCGGATCCGGCTGTTCACTCGGCGGATACGCCCTTGGTTCGCTCGTGCTTGGCAGGCTCATTAATGCTGGTATGAAGGTATATTCCCCTGGCACTTACACATGGGTCTGTCCTCCAGGGATTACCCAAGTTGTGGTCACGCTCTCTGGCGGCGGAGGATCTGGGTGCCATGATGCTTCTAACCCCGGTGGAGGTGGCGGCGCAGGGTGCTTAACTGTGATCAGTAGCGTCACGCCAGGAACCTCATACACGGTAGTCTGCGGGGCTGGTGGCGCTGGAACCAGCACAACCAGTGGCAACGATGGCGGCAACTCTACATTTAACGGTCTTACAGCACAGGGTGGCGCGGCTGGGCATACGGGAGGTGGCGGCTATGGTGGTGGTGCTGGGCCATTGGGTCAGATGACATCTGGTAACGGTGTCATGGCCCAGATGGCTACTGGTGCGGTTTACATCATGTGTGGTCAGGGCGCGAGGGGTGGAGGTGGCGGAACGGACCCTGGAAGCACTCAGTGGCAGACTGGAACGGGCTTCGGCGTAGGTGGAGGTTCGTCTGCGGCTGGCCCAGGCTATGGGTCCGGCAGTGATGGTAAAACGTCCGGATCAACCGCCGCTGGCGGACAGGGTGTGGTGATTCTCCGTTGGTAATCAACCGGGCCATCGTGCCCATTTAAAAGGAGATAGAAATGGCGGATTACCAGACTACGGCACTACAACTCGCTCAAGCCCAGGGAGCTGTTGCCGCACTTCAGGGGGCTACTCAACCCGTCGCTGATGCCCTAAAAGCCATCATCGCCCTTCAGACAACGGCATTCCAGTCGCTCCAGTCAGCCCAAACCTCTATGGGGTCGGCCAATTCTCTCACGGTAGGCATCCTCTCGATCATCGACACCCGGAGTCAGACAGAACGGGCAGCAGGGAAGGCAGCGGCCATCAATTTCGTCAAGGCAAACCCTACATGCACAGAGGCCCAGGCTATCGCCGCTTGGACTACCGGGGCGACAAGCACCTTTCCGCCTGGATGCACCATGCCGGTTAACAACCCCGCAGGGTTACTGGAGGCCTACATGAACAACGCCCACTCCATCGGGGCCACGCCGGATACGACCTGGGCGTCGTTCGTCACGCTCTTGATAAATACGCCTCTCGCAACCCTACTTGCTATGTAGGTGCAACATGCAGACAGGCGATCTAGTTCTCTTCCGTGGGCGCGGGCCATTCGCATGGCTGATTCGCACCTGGACCCGCTCATCCTGGGACCATGTAGGAGTCCTGTGGATTGTGGATGGCGTCCCAATGGTCATAGAGGCCCGCTACTTCGGCGGCGTGTCCTGCCATGCCCTCGCGAACCGGCAAGCGGATTCCCCGTTCATGATGTCCAGCGGACACACACTGAATGTCCCCATGGCACTAGATCACATGGGAGATTGGTACAGCGTGAAGAACGCCCTATCCGTTGGCCTGGGCTTCAATGAAACACACGCGGGCTGGGAGTGCGCACAGTTCGCGGCGTTCATCCTTGGCATGGATCTCACCAAAGGATGGACGCCGCAAAGTCTGGCAGAGGAACTGTCAAAGCCTACTGGATAAACTGGCGCCCGCGGGGCGTCGTGCCCTGGGCAATGAGGATGGTCTGTGGCATCCGGCGCACAGTCACGCCATCATTGTTTGTGGTGGTGGCCGTGAAGGCGATCTCCCAACCATAGTCAGAACCGACGGGAGGCGCAAGGGCGGCCTGCCCTTCCCCGGTCACACGGTTCGCGTTCCAGTCCCGGACCCAGGCGCGGGGGCCAACCAGATGCACGTCCTGGACAATGAGCTTGCCAGGCTGGGCCAGTTTGACGGTGGCGGCCCACTTGGAGACGGCCTCCAGCATCTGGGCCTGATTCGGTGCGGGTCCGATGTCGATCCCCGAGGGGATGGCGGAGGCTGGGCCGCAGGCCATCAGAATGGTAGCAGCGAGGGAAATGAAGATGGTTTTCATGGTAATTCTCCTTCCGCAGTAGCGGGTTGACCGGCGCACGGGTCGGGGATTGCTTTTTGGGTCTGGCGGGTGATGACGCCGGTCTTTAGGTCCACCTGGTCCTGGGGCGTGAGTGCGTAGACCTTCCCGATATGCGCAGATACGAACTGAAACGTGTTCTGAGCCGCCTGGAGCGCGGTCTGGGCATCTCCGAAAAGCGTGAGGTCTGAGGGGGTTATCTGATCCACTGGTGGATTCCTTTACATGGCGGGGCACACGGTCCCCGACCGTTGAAAAACGGTAGTGCAGGCTAATGAGAGGCCAGCCGACTGGACGGTATTGGGCCAAACAATAGACGGGATTGGACCTAGATATGATCGATGTTGGTTCTCATAATCCCTAGGTCGGCAGTTCGAGTCTGCCTCCAGCCACCACACAAAGCGCACTGGAATCAACACCTCCGGGGCGTTCTTGTAGGTGGCTCCGGGCATAACGTGTCGTGATAAGTCCTGCAAAACACGTGCGGACGTGTAGGGTGAGGCTATTTGGAGGCTAAGAGTCACGATGCCCCCCAGGTCTTTGTCATGGCGTTCTGGATGTCTTCCGCGTTGACCTCGATGTAACCCATGGTCGTCTCGATCTTCTTGTGCCGAAGGATGATCTGGATGGTTTTGATGGGAACGCCCCGGCGATGCATCAGGGTTGCGCAGGTGCCCCGCATTCGGTGGGGAGTTAGACCCTTGATCCCAACGGCCACGCCTCCCCTTAGAATGGCCTTCACTGTGAATTGAGCCCGATGGGGGCCCGTTCGCACTATGCCATCCTTGCCCTTGATGGGCTCGGCGGGGATCACCCAAGGGCTTAGGGATTTCTGCATCCGGATCAACTCCCTGAGATCATCCGGAACGGACAGCGCTACTGCCTCCTTCCCTTTGGTCTTTCCCGGCGTATAGGTTTCTAGGTCGCCCTGGAACCATTCCCACCTCATACCCAGTGCCTCGTCTTCCCGGAGTCCCATTCGAAGCATGGCCCGGACTGCGATCTGCTGGTGTGCGTTGGCCGTGCGATCCACGGCGACCAGGAAGGGTTCCACCTTTTCGTATGGCAAGAAGACCTTGACCTTCTGTTGGATCTTCAGAGGCTTTACATCGAACGGAAGCACCCGCAGGAACCCACGCTTGATCAGGGGCCGGATCACCATCCGGAGGTAGGCCAGGAGGGTGTTGGCCCCTTGTTGGGTCCGCGGGCCGCCCCGCAGGCGCTGAGATTCGCCTTCCAGGTAGCGGGTCCGGATCAGTTCCACCACATCGTTTCCCACAGCATCGGCGGATAACTCACCACAGACTGGCAGGATGTGGAATTTGAATGCCCGTCTCGCCCGATCCCGGTGTGCCTCGGAAACCTTCCCCTTGGTAATCTCTAACCAGTGTTCCCACGCCGTCTTTACGCTGGGCGCCGTGGCGAGGCCCATTTCCCCGTTGGCCAACTGATCCCGGTAGCGCCGTAGCCACAGAACGGCATCTGCCCGGCGGGAAAGGCCCGTGCTGCCCTGGTGGGTGGTCCCCCGGAGTCGGAAGCGGTAATGCCATGCCTGCCCCACCCTGGCGAGGCCGTCACGGTACCTGTAGGGGGAAGCCATGGCCAGCATCATACCGCCTTGTCCAACCCCTGGATGGCCAGCATTCGGATCACCGCGGCGGGATCCATCTGCCACTTTTCGGCCAGTTTGCGGATTTCGTCTGCGGCGGGGCCGGCCTTGATCACCACGTTGGCCCGGAGGTCGTTATGGTCTGCACTGGGTTTCAGGAGATCGGTTTTCCTCACCCCACCCTCCCAGCCTTCCACACTCTCCACTTGGCCCTGCGCTGCCGCCCCATTTCCAGTGCCTCCGCTACCGCCTCGTGCACCAGCGCGCGGAATTCGGCCTTCCGTGCGGCACGGGTGGCCTTTCTGGAGGCTCGTTCCTCTGGGGGTTGGGTTCGGTGGCGGATCACGGCGCGGGGCTCCGAAGGGTCGTGCAGATGGACAGGCTCAATAGGGCCAAGAACGGAGTTTGAGAATTGCTCCGTCCCCGCGTGGTTCAAGGATTGAATGGAAGTCCG
>Ga0214176_1000302_pt1 | contig 11325 bp, 12 predicted proteins | sample TroBogEpilimnion_18_FD_153014 | JGI IMG/M metagenome (GOLD analysis project Ga0214176, IMG submission 153014) | Freshwater microbial communities from Trout Bog Lake, WI - 20AUG2007 epilimnion | ecosystem: Environmental > Aquatic > Freshwater > Lake > Epilimnion/Euphotic zone | place: Trout Bog... | reverse complement strand
TTAGTAAATAAAAATATCAAAAATGACTGACAGACGTGGTACGGGTACATTTGTTACAGATACAACTGAACTCACTACATCACATCTTGATTTATATACGGCCCCGATTGTAGAGAATGTTCTTCATTCGGGTACCACAGTAGAAATTTACCCAACTAATTCAATTACTAACTCAGGACCTTTCGAATTTTTCATGCCTAGAGATTCAGATCATTATGTGCAATTACCTCTTACAAGATTATATGGTACTGTTAGAGTAGTGAAAATTAGCGATTCAACTGATATAACAGCTACAGATCAAGTTAGTGTATGTAATTTGTTTCCACATAGTTTATTTAAACAAATTGAAATAGAAGTTGAGGGTAAGCAAATCAATGACATTAGCAGCTCAACATATCCTATTAAAGCTTTTATGGAAACTGTTCTAACTTATGGAGTTGACGCACAAAACACACACTTAACTGCTGAAGGTTTTGTTGAAGATGATGCTTATAATGCTAATAAAACCACCGATAATGATGGTTGGGTTAAAAGAAAAAATGGTATTTTAGCGAAAGATTATCATTTTGCGATAATTATTCATGCAGACTTTTTTCAAATGGAAAGATTTTTAATACCAAACACATCTCTAAATGTTAAATTCATAAGAAATGCAGATGACTATTCTTTAATATCAGAAACTAAAATAGCAAAAATTGAAATTAAAAATTTAAGATTAAGTTTGCATAAAATAAAGATTTTAGATGACTTCAATCACGCAATCTTATCTAATTTAACCAAAGAAGTAGCACTTTATCCTATAACACAATCAAAAATTAAATCTTATTTAATACAAACAGGAACAACGACTACAACATTTCAAAATGTTTTAAGTGGTAGTATTCCGCAATCGCTTGTAATAGGTTTTTTACATACAAATAGTTTTAATGGTGAAATAACACACAACCCATTTGTATTTAATAATTTTGGATTGAATTTATTGAATTTAAAAATTAATGGACAGCCATTTCATCCAAGACCTTTACAACCGGATTATGATAGTTATAATTTCTTGAGAGAATATAGAATGCTATTTGATCACACAGGAATTCATCATGGAAATATGACTAATAATATATCTCAAAAGCAATTTCGAAAACTCTATAATTTTTATCCTTTTGATTTCTCTCCAGAATTATGCAATTCAGCACATCATCACGCTACTAAAACAGGACATATTGATATTGAATTAGGTTTCAAAAAAGCCTTACAAGATAGTATTTACATGATTTTATATTCTTCACATCCTTATTCATTAACTATTGATCAACATCGTAATGTGGAATTATTAGAATAAATGACAGGATTAACAAATAAATATTTAGAAGACATTTCAAAAAAATATGTCGGAAAATCATTCATAGGCGTATATCCTGTTGATGTTATTCCAAAGTGTAAAAAAAAGTCTTTTGCTGTGATATTTAATTTATCTAAACATTATGAACCAGGTTCACATTTCATAGCGATTGTTAAAAAGCAAAAACATATTATATATTTTGATAGTTTTGGAAAGAAATGTTCTAATAAGAATTTATTAACGTTTATGAAAAAATTTAATACAAGAATTTATTATAATAAACATAAAATTCAACATGATGAAAGTTATTTCTGCGGTTATTATTGTTTTTACTTTATATGTTATTGTTTATGTTTAAATAAAACCCTAACTCAATTTACAACCCAATTTAATACAGACCAATTAAAACAAAATGATTCTCTATTAATTTCTTATATTGTAGATACCATTAGAAATATGAAAATTAAATAAATGATCAAAACATGTGCTTTATTTTTTTTATTTTTTTTGTATATTTTTAAGGTGCATAATAATATTTACAATAAAAATTTTACAATAGGGTAAAGTATATTAGAAATATGATTTATAAACAAAATAAGTTGATATATCATAAATGAAACACCGATTAGAAAAATGCAAATAATAATATGAAATAGTATAAATGTTAGAGCTAGAAAAATTAAGATTAAAGTCACCAAAATATAATTTAAAAACATGCAAGGATATATGTGCATACTAGAAGTAAAATTCATAAAATCGTAGTTCAATTTTCCTGAAGACCGAATCTCCTTTGATTGTTGAAGAATGTTGTGTTAGCTTCTATCATGATTTGAAGAGCATTTTGCAGGGTCGGTGTGAGATTGAATGGAATGCTAAAATTATAGGCTTTATTATCTTTCATCTTCTTCAGAAAAGTCAATGCTGGAAAATCATTGTTGAAAGGTAATTTCGCTTGAAGACCATCAAGAACGTGGCACATAACAATCAAAGATGCTGATAACTTGATTTTTTTTACCTTTATGTTTGCTGGGGCTTCGTGGTATAGATTTACATCTACATTGGCGTCGTTGAACACCGTCAAAGATGACAATGAAGTTTTTTTTTTATTAGTACCTGATGTACTTGAACCGGCTTCATTTACCTCAGTGATTGTATTCGTTTCCGTGTTAGTATTTGTCTCAGTTGCACCTGTTGCAGATACTTCATTTCTTTTACGTTTTCTACCTCTTGGTTTCTTCACATTTGCGTTATTTTCTTCCATTTCCATTCCTGAATTTCCTGATTGAAACCCTGAATTTCCTGATTGTTCCATTGATTTTTTCTTGATTGTTAATTTTATAGGTGATGGATTCGCCTTAGATACGTTCTTTTTAGATGATTTCTTAGATTCCTTGATGAACTGTTGGGCATCGTGGATGTCATCATTTGAGTCACTATCTTCGGTGTCTTCAGACTCTTCCTCTTCCTCCTCCTCCTCTTCTTCGTCCTCACTTTCCTCATTGTTTTCTTCATCACCTGGTTGGTAGGTCTTGTCTTTCTCCTCCTCGGCATTTTTCTTCTTTTTTGATGGCACTATAAAATAATAGTCAATATTATAAAATCACTATAAAATTAAAATCAATCAAAAATTATTTATTTAAATACTGTTTTTTATTTTTCAGAAAAATTTATTGACTTACTTTTGGTAACTTTTTTGGACATCGAACTTCTCTCTTCAATCTTTGTGAAACGACTGTTATGTCGAAAAAAATGCAACAACTTAAATACACTGAGAATGTGAAAACTATCAAAAAGAGAAAAACATGCCATTCACCTGGTTTTGCGGCACCGGTGCGTTCAAGAAAAATGACAAAAAGTATAAAATGTTAGAAATGATTCAAATGATAAATCAGTTTATAATGGCTTGTCTTGGTTAAAACAAATTGAACTAAAATGTCTCTTAAATTTAAATGTGATTATAATGATTGTAATCACTCATTTTCAAGATTATACAATCTAAATCGTCATATATCAAGAAAACATAAAAATTCAGACATTAGTGAAAATTGTCTGTTATGTAGAAAAACTTTTCAAGATATTACAAAGTTACAAGAACATTTGATAATAGATCACGGACCTAGTGAAAAATTCTATGAAAAAGAATCAGCCTTTCATCATACTGTTCAAGTTTACCGCTACAACTACGATGGAAATCAACTAAATTTTAATCACGGACAAATTCAAGTTACAGAAGATATTAAAAAAACCATCCGATATGAAGCGGCGAAAAAACATCTTATTAAAGTAAGTCTTGTCTATATATGTCAAATGTCTATGCAAGATCTCTCCGGCGAAAAAATTCAAACAACTTTAATACCCTTTAGAAGCGCAGCTTTTATAACAAATGCCTTAAGAAAATCAAGCATGAATCATAAAATTAAAAAAGCATTCCAAGAACAAGAAAATGCTTTTGAAGAATTTTGTGATAGTGGATCAAATTGGGTATTTGATCGAGCTGTAGCCTTTGATATAGATATATCAAGCATGAAACCTATTGTCATAGGCCATGAATCAGATACCGATTCTGATTCTAATGACACCGATTTGGATGATCTTAACTACCATAAACATAGAATGAATATAACCAACTTTAAAAACAAAAAGTTTTTATTCAATCCCAATAACAGAGATAACAAATGCTTTCTTAGATGCTTATATTATCTTCTAAAGATACCTTATCCATTTAAAAAGTGGATTAAAACTTTAAATCTCAAGAAGATCTCATTCCCAATCACTATTCAAAAAATAAAAAAATTTGTGAAACAAAATCAGAAATTAAATATCAAACTGAACATTCTTTTTCGAAGCCTTGACGGAAAAATATTTCCTTTGGAATGTGGAATCGGAGATGGCGAAAAAATCCTAACACTTCTAATGTTGAATCAAAAATCACCCAAGAAGAATAAGAAACAAATTATAAATCACTTCCTAGCTGTTAAAGATGTTAACAAATATCTTAGTAATCAATACAAAACTTATAAAAACAAGATATGTTATGAAAACGCCTTTTTCTGTCTAAATTGCTTCAACAAATTTACAACGGAAACTTCACTACATAAACATCAGGAAATTTGTCTTATCAATAAAGCCATAAAAGAAATTGTTGAAGAAGGGAAAATTGAATTTTCGAATCATCATTTTCAACACCAACAAGACTATATAGGATTTCTAGACTTTGAATGTGTTTTAACACCAAATTCACAACGTTGCTCAGATTGTAATAGTCTACGTTGTAAATGCGATAAATCCTATTCACAAATCATCACACATCAAGAACCTATAGCATTCAGTTTTGTTGTACTCAACAATAAAAATACAATCATTCATGAATATACATTTGCAGGAGAAAATGCATCAGATGTATTGGTCACACATTTATTGGAATGTCATGAATTATGGTTGCAAACCTTGTTAAAAACTAATATCCCCATCCAAATGACTCATTCTAATACAGTCGATTATGAAGAAGCTCAAAAATGCTACATGTGTAAACATTCTTTTTCTGAAAATGATTTAATCAAATGTCGTGATCACGATCATTATACAGGACAATATCTTGGAGCCGCATGTCAAATGTGTAATTTACTTCGTCAACAGCTTAAAGAATTGCCAATATTCCTTCATAACGGCTCCAAATATGATTTTCATTTTATCATCAAAGCATTAAACAAGAAAAAACACATTGGACCCATCAAAGTGTTACCTTACAATAGTGAACATTTCAGAACTATATCTTTCAAAGGATTCAGATTTCTAGATTCTTTAGCATTCTTGCAAGCTTCACTAGCACAATTATCTAGTGATCTAGCCAACACTTCACATGAATACAAAATATTAAAACAAACTCATCTGGTGAAAACAAATAACCAATTGGATCTCGAGAAATTTAAATCAGTTCTTCAAAAAAGTTTTTTTCCCTATGAATTCTGTACAAGTCTCAAACAAATGGAAGAAACAACAAAATTACCATCAAAGAAACACTTTTACAGTCAATTACAAGAAAAATCAATTTCTTCAGAAGATCACAAATTCGCAGAAAAAGTTTGGAAGATGTTCAAGTGTAAAAATCTAATTGATTATACAAAAATTTACTGCAAAATTGATACAATCTTACTAGCTGAGATATTCCAGAAATTTCGTTTCGATATGATCAACTTCAGCGGTTTGGATCCATCTCATTATATGAGCTTACCAGCCTTTTCATTTGATTCAATGCTAAAATTTACTAATTGTAAATTAGATAAATTACATGACATTGATATGGTTCACTTCCTCGAATCTTCAATTAGAGGTGGTGTCAGCTTTATTAACACACGTCATCTCAAAGTTGAAGAAAATACAACAGAAGAAATTGTTTACATCGATGCAAATGTAAGTCTATACTATATACATTTTATAATGCAAAATGAATATGTACATTTACTATTTATGTTTACAGAATCTTTACGGTCTCGCTCAAATGTCGAAACTGCCTTATAAAGATTTCTGCTGGATGAATAAAGAAGATTATGATGAAATCAACTGGAAAACTATCAACACAGAATCAAAGTTTGGGTTTATTCTTGAAGTTGATATGGATTATCCAAAACATTTACATGAACTTCATTCAAATTTTCCTTTAGCTCCAGAAAATATTGAAGTGACATTTGACAATTTGTCAGATTTTTCAAAACAAGCATTGTTAAATCTTGAAAACAAACCACGTTACAAAGATGTTAAACTAGTTGCCACTTTATATAATCGAATGAACTATGTTGTACATTTTAAAAATTTAAAACTTTATCTTCAATTAGGATTGAAACTCAGAAAAATTCACAAAGTTCTACAATTTAAACAGAAAAACTTTATAGCCCCTTTCATTGAGAAATGTACAGAAAAACGTATGAAAGCATGCACTAAATTTGAGCAAGATCAATTTAAAAAAGTAGCAAACTGTGTTTATGGAAAAACAATTCAGAATGTGAGAAATTATTGTAAAGTTAAACTTCACACCAAAAAACATAAATTGTTGCAAGCAATTTCAAGTCCAACATTCAAAAATTTTTCAATTATTGGAAGTGGATTAGTACAAACTAATCATACAGAACCCAAAATCATACATAACAAACCAATTTATGCAGGATTTGCTATTTTAGAACTTAGCAAACATTTTATGTATGATTTTTATTACAATACACTAGCAAAAAATGCCCCTTTTATAATCGATCTTGGAATGAGTGATACTGATTCTTTCTTATTCAAAGTAAGTAACAGCAAATCCTTTAGACACCACATAAACCACTTGATGGATTATTCAAATTATCCAAAAAACCACCCATTATATACCTCAGCAAATAAAGCTAAACTAGGGTTTTTTAAAGATGAATTAGCCGGCCTATATACATGCAATGAATTTATAGGATTGAAATCAAAATGTTACGCTATGAAACTTAAAAACAAAGTCAGTAATCTTTTATCAGACAAAAAAGTTTGTAAAGGCTTAGGTCGTATAGCAATTCAGAATTCTTTGAAATTTGATCATTACAAACAATCTCTTGTAAAAGGAATTCACCATCGTTTTGATTTTAATTCTATTATATCCAAAAAACATAATGTAACCACCATGAGATTGAAAAAACGTGCCATCACCCATTTTGATTCAAAAAGATGGATTTATTCTTGTGGAATTCATTCAGACCCTTATGGTAGTGCATCAATTAAAAAGCAAAAATATTGTATTTGTTCTAAATGTTATTAAAAATAAATTAAATAAGTTAAAAAAGATTGTATAAGAATTAAACGGTGGTTGTGGTGCTTTGCATTGGATACATCATCATTCCACAATCATGACGTTCACGCTTCTTATAACTACAGCATATGAAACAACTGCAGATAATACCCATCAAAGCGAATCCAGAGAGAAATCCAATGCTAAAGATGATCCTTATAGCGGTCCAATAAACAATGCCTTCATTAGTAATTGCGATAACAACTTCAGATTTATTCTTAGCCGATTCTTCATCTTCAGCCATTTTCACCCGATCTAATTCACCATCAAATTCTCTGCCGTGGGTAAGTTTCTAAAAATAAAAAAATCTTTAATATTATTCCTTAAAAATGTTTAAATTTTCTTTGTTTTTACCGTTTTAGAAATCTTATTGTCATCATCCACATCATTATTATCATCATCATCATCAACAATCTTGTAAATTTGTAAATATAAAAATTTTTAAATATATACAAATTAAAAATAATGTTTTTTTATTTTTATTTTTACCTTTTGGATCTTTTTTAATCCGTCCTCAACCAATTTAGTCAAATTCGTAATTTTCTGACTCACATCATAAGAATTTTTAGCAGAGGCATATAGTTCACTGCCGAGGGAATCCAAATTTTCTTTGTAGATTTCAACCAAATCATCCAATTTCTGATGTGTGACAATTTTATTCGTCAATTCCAGTAAATTCTTTTTCATATCCTTAAAATCAGTCCAAATGTCTTCACCAACGTGAATCATTTTTTCAATCTAAAATAACATTATTTTATTTATGCAATTATGATAACTTAAATTATTAGTTAATAAATAAATTTAATACCAAGTCATTATTCATCTTCGCGCAGTCATCTACAACCTTTGTCACATTTGCTATGACATCCGCATCATTAACATCAGCTTTGATCATAGTAAGGTCGTTCACATCTATATTCACATTTTATAATTATAATAAAATTTTAACATCAAAAAATTATCTCATTCACATTACCTGCATTTTCTATGACTAAATCCAAGTTGATAGAATTAACATCAGAATCCATATCCGTTTCATTTTTAAACTCCGTTTTGTTATCTTTTTGATAGGCAATTTCCTTTTCCACCATGTTTTCTTTAACCAGAATCTCATCATTTTTGATATATTCCGATTCCGGTTCGTCCTATATTAAAAAATTACATTAGTAAATAAATAAATAAATAATTCACAATTAATAAAATATCTGTATTTAAACAACTTACCTCAATCACATACTTAACAAATTGACAATCACTCAGATTGATGATGATTGTTAATATTAAAACCAAAACTTTAATATTGAACAACATTTTTATGTTCTTCTGATATCCTTGCTTGTTCTTGTTATCCAAATGAAGATATTTTGAAGACTGATAATATTCATATTCCCTTGAGATTCTTTTATATTTGTTTCTTATCAACAGTAATCTGATCTTTTTCAATAAAACTTTACCACTCATTCAGTTTTCATTCTAATATTACAACATGCTATCTCTAGACATCGAAGAAAATAACATTAATATGTTAAAACATGATGAAAATACCAACTATAACAATGAATCCATGTGTTTAAGATACATACGAAAAAAATATAACTGTTTAATTATATATTGTTTGTTACTTATAGTCTTTTTACAAACATTACAACAAATTATTACTAAGTTAGATTCAAACTCTTTTAATACCCTATTAAAACTTTTTTCAAATACTTCACACAATATAGTAAACACAACCCAAATTAATTAATCAATAAATCTTTTTTAGTTTATTTATTTTTTTTCTGTTACATTTTATAAACTGTAAAGTGTAATTGTTTTTTTGAATCAATATCATCAATAAATTTCGTTTCTTCGTCGTTGAATTTAACTTGTGTAGGTATCCATCCTGAAGTAATATTACTTGTTTCGCCTGATCCAAAAGTTATATATCTAAAAAGAATAAGAAAAATATATAAATAAAAATAAACATTTATATAATCAAAAATACTTACTTAATAACATCTTTTAAAGATGTTGTTTCCAAAGCTTTTTCAGGTCCGGTTCCATTCATTGTTACGTCTTTTACCTTTTCCATGATTCCTTAAACTGATTCTAACTTACCGTCGACGTGGACGTAATGTGTTGGTTGAAATCGCAGGCGTATTTTTTAAAACCTTCTACCTCACAGTGACAATTCGTGAATATCTATTATATGATAGTAATTTATTTATATTTTACATAATTAACTAATTATTATTAATAATCACCTCATAAAATGAACCGCATTGAGTAATACATAATTTAATATCACTTTCTAAGTCTATAGCATCCATTTCAATTACAAGACATTCTAACATTGTTCTCTTTATATATCGAAAAGCTTCACTCGAACAATTTTTATCTTTCATTTCACTTATTAAGCTTAATAAAGCTGATGATCCTGTATATAAGGCTAAAGATTTTGCTATAATGTAATTCGACATGTTCACTCACATCTGGACTGAAAAAGAAAATCTTGATTAACTTCAACATTTAAGATTAGCCACATTTTTTCCCATAATTTTTTGTTGGATGTTTAAAAAACTATTACAAAAGAACAAAAAATCTTTCACATCCATCGGTAGTTTAACATGAACAAAGAAAAATCACAATTTCACCTTTCAATAGCAATTATCGAAATAAAATAATTTCACCTTTCAACATCAATTACTAGAAATATCAACAAAATCATCTCGGTCTATTGATTCCAAATGTCAACAAAAAATCATTTTGTTCCATCATTTACTGAACATGGACAAAGAAAAACATTAGTCCCACCTTCAAATGATCTTTTGACAAATTATCACTAATTGTCTACAAATATTACATCATGATTTTCCTTAACAATATTTAGAAAGTGATCAATAGTCATAAAAACTTACTCTAAAATAAATAGCAAAAATATCTTAATGTTTTATCGTATTTTAAAAAATCCAACCCCTTTGCATCCCCGCCTTATTTTAGTTTAACCGCCAAAATCTTACGTTTGTACTCTCGATCAATAGCTCCTTAGTTATCTTTATGGGTTGAATAATTTTATCTAAACATTCTCAAAATTCCTTCCAACCGATTCGGTCTTACCATAGTCTTTGGTTAATCTTTGTGCAACTATCCAGAAATTTTAGAAATGTCTTCTTCTCAAGATGGTAAGTTAATTTATATTTTTATTATTGTTAATAAGATAATTACTAATGTTGTAAAAAACCTTTTATAGTTTATATCTACGACAGCCCACACGAATTTGGGACAACTACTAATCGTAGTAAACTTTCTGACGAAGAATTGGATGACGAGAGCCATTCTAAACGAATTGACTGTATTTTTATTGACATTTTGACTGCAAACGGACGACCCATGACTACAAAGTTAGCGCCAACTTTAGTTGAGAAACTATGGAAATCATTAGGTCAGAAATTAAGCAACATTAGAAAGTTTCAATGTGTCCTTATCCCACGTTTGGGGTGTAGGATGAAATTTAAACTGTATCAGCCTATGCACCTTCAGTCATTGTCTGAGAACGAATTTTTTGATTTTTACGAGAAATTACCAGACAATATCACTCAAAATTACGACTTAAAACCCATTGTTTTCCAAGTCCGAATCCACACACCAATCCAGAATGAGGAATAACTTGTTTTTCTAGTTGATTGAAAATAAATTAAAACCTTTGTATATTTGTTGTGACATTGTATATAACTAGAACTAGAATTATCTTAGTTGTTTTTGTTGTGTAAATTCACCAAGTTTTCTGAGTAAACTGACCAAAAAAACCAATGTCTTAATTATGGGGGTTTCATTTCAAATTATTCATGGATAGGGGAGGGTTAAGGGAAACGAAAAGTCTTCCGAAAGGAAACGAAAAGTTTTAGTTTAAAACAATTAAATATCATTTTCTTTAGGACAATGACCTTAGCTGAAAAAATCGTTTCAAACTTAAACTTTTCGTTTCCTTTCGTTTCACGTTTGAAACGAAAATGATTATTCATGGAGAGGGTGAAGGAAAAGGGTGAGGTCATTGATTCACTTAATTCATTAAATTGTGAATCATTAACATTAACTGAAATAAAATTAATTAATATCTCCCTAATTAATTTTTCAGCTAAGGTCGTTGTCCTAAAGAAAATGATATTTAATTGTTTTAAACTAAAACTTTTCGTTTCCTTTC
>Ga0214176_1000288_pt1 | contig 11758 bp, 10 predicted proteins | sample TroBogEpilimnion_18_FD_153014 | JGI IMG/M metagenome (GOLD analysis project Ga0214176, IMG submission 153014) | Freshwater microbial communities from Trout Bog Lake, WI - 20AUG2007 epilimnion | ecosystem: Environmental > Aquatic > Freshwater > Lake > Epilimnion/Euphotic zone | place: Trout Bog... | reverse complement strand
CCTCCTCCCCCACCTCCTCCGCCGCCGCCCCCGCCCCCAGAGGACACGGACGCAGCAGCCCAAGACGATTCAGGAACTTCAGCATTTTTCCAGAAAATTTTCGGTAGTTATATATAAATGTGGACCAAGGTTCTGATATACATGGTTCTCTTCTACATCGTGGCTAATCCCGCGACGTTCAAGCTGGTCCGTAAGGCTCTGGGCTCGTGGGTCGCAAGTGCCGAGGGCCTTCCGACGAGTGCTGGTCTTTTGTTGCACTCGGCCGTGTACGTTCTCGTGGCGTGCTATCTGCCTTCCAAGATTGTGAGCGGGTACGCCGATGCCCCTGGTGCTCCCGCCACCAACCCCGTCACTCAGGCCGAGGCGGATGCTCAGAAGGCCAAGGTGGCCGCCGAGTTGGCGAGCGCTAGGCTGGCTGCGGCGAACGCGTACGCGACGGCCCTGAAGGCGAGCATGGCACCGCCCCAGCAGGCCGCGCCCACCATGTCCAAGTACGCTGAGGAGTACGCCGACGAGTACGCGGAGTACTAGAGACCGAGGACCGGGCCCGAGGGGTCCTACGGACCCTCACCCCGCTCGAGAGACTAGAACTCCTCATCGAAACGCACGCCGTCACCTTCGGTCATCATGTGCTTTGAGTAGTCTCCGACGCGCTTTTCAAAGAAATTCGTCTTGCCTTCGAGACTTATAGTCTCCATCCAGGCGAAAGGGTTCTGCACGTTCCACACGGGACTCAGACCCAGTTGTTTCAGGAGCCTGTCTCCCACGTACTGAATATATTGCTTCATTTGTTCGGCATCCATGCCTATGAGTTTGCATGGAAGCGCCTCCGTAATGAAGTTTTCTTCGGTCTCGACCGCGCTCCGGACGATGTCTTTCACGACGCTCTCAGGGACCTTGTTCGCCAGGTGGGCATACAGGGCCAGAGCAAACTCGAGGTGGAGACCCTCGTCGCGGCTGATGAGCTCGTTACTGAAGCACAGGCCTGGAAGGATCCCACGCTTCTTGAGCCAAAAGATGGCGCAGAACGACCCGCTGAAAAATATACCCTCGACGCACATGAATGCGACCAGACGCTGGGCGAATGGTGGTCCGGTCTCAGTGACGCCGTCACTGGTCCCCATCCAGCGCAGGGCCCAGGCCGCCTTGGACTTGACAGCCTCGGACGTTTCGACCGCTCGGAACAGTCCGTCCTTTTCGGCCCGGTCCTCGACCAACTTATCAATCATGAGACTGTACGTTTCGCCGTGGATCGCCTCGTTGAATCCCTGGTACGCGTAAAAGGACCGCGCCTCGGAAATCTGAACCTCGGCCCCAAAGTTCAGATTGATATTTTCCATGACTATTCCGTCACTCGCGGCGAAGAACGCCAAGACCATTTTTATAAAGTGTTTTTCGGGGTCCGTCAGGCGCGCCCAATCCTTGGCGTCGCTCGCCAGGTCTATCTCTTCGGTCGTCCAGAACGACCCGACGGCCTTTTTATACAGAGCCCACAGATCGGGGTACTTTATGGGAAACACGGTGAACCGATCTGTGGTCACGGTCAGGATGGGCTCCTCTGTCATTTGTTAGGTGAGCACTTTTTATTCTTAACTAGAGGCTGGCATACAAGTTCCCGAGAGGCGTCAGGGGAGGGAGTGCCGTGGGAAAGTGTTGATACGAGGCGAAAAGGGCCGACTGGTTCATGACGTCAGGATTGCTTGGGCTCATCACCGAGTCTGGCTGGCCCGCGAGGGCCAAAGAGGGACTGGCCGCCGTGGAACCAGGTCCCGCGAGCAAAAATCGCTCTTTCCACGAGTACCTTTGAACGTAGGACCTTTGGTTCAGGCCCGCGACCGTCTGCGTCATGAATTGGGCCGTGCCATTCGTATTTATGTTTGCGGGCGTGGGATACGACCAGTCGAACCCCGGAACGTGAACGGTCGGACAACACGTGGCGGACCAGTCGGCACACGAGTACTCTGTGACCCATATGGGCATGTGATACTTGGACCATACAGAATCTACGTAATTCAGAAAACTCTCCGCTTTGGGCGGTCCGTACCAGTGAATAGCCATGATGGACGGGAAGACGGGGCTCGAGGTCTGACTCAATTGAATGAAAAAATTATCGATCCAAATGGTCGGGTCGAGCGTGACTGTGTTTGCAGGCTGGCCCTTATTGGCCAAGTTTATGGTCACGGGGCCGGACACACCCGACGGTTGTTCCGAATTGTTTTTGGACGGTCCCTTTATCATACTTCCGTACATCACGGGGGCGACGAGCGTTCGACCGGTCGTGGCCAGGTTTTTCCAAAAGGCGACGGCGTCCGAGACTTGCATGTTTCCTTGGGCCTGTTCATTCGTTCCGTCCGGCTCGTTGTATCCGAGCAAGATGTCGTTCGGTCCCGGAGGTCCGTCCAAGGTCAGGGACGCGAGGACGCCCTGGGGATTCTTGGTCTTGGCCACGTTCCAAAACATGGGAAAGAAAGGAAGGTTCGGGGCCGGAGAGGGCGCCGTGGGTCCCCACGTGTAGAACCACCCGCAGTTCAGGGCCGAGATCTTGGCCGTACACGTCGGGTCCCCGACACCCGCCACGAATCCCTTTTTCGGGCTCGCTGTGAGTACCGCCGCCAGGGACGGGGGCGGTGCAGGGACTTGGGCCACGGGTGGGGCGTCCGGAGGCGACTCGTCCACGACGGGTGTGGTGGCGGGTGGGGGTGTGTAGTCGAGGAGCGCCAAGGCGGACTGTGTAGCTCCACGGGTCCCTGTGAACGTCGGTCCCGTCGGGGCCGCCGCCTGAGTCGGGACCTGAATGGTACTTTCCCGAACGTTCAGGGCCTGGATATCAGCCACCTGTGAATTGAACGAGGGAGCCTGCCATTTTCGCTCGAATCGTTCTGACATCTTGTACATCTCCAAGGTGCACAGCAGGCCAAGTATGATGAGAGCGGCGAACACGTCGTCCTCCATCGTCCTGTTACAAAGGAACAAAATTTTTAAGATTGTTCAGTACCAGATGACGTCGACCGTTGCACAAACGCCCCAGGGCGGGGTCGCATCCATAGTCACTCAAAACATAAATGGGTTTTATGCCGTGTCCAAAACAGCCTCAAATACACTCACATTCTTCGTCCAATCGGCCATGCCATACGGCATTCAGCCCGGCTGGGTCATAAACGACGTCCCCGGTCTCGTGGGCCAGACGCGCGTGACTCGAGTGACACCTTACCAAGGATCATATCCAGGCCAGGGGGCTTTCAACGGGACGATAGATTTTCAAGTGAACGTGGCGCAGACGATACAGGGCGTCCAGACGGCCAGGATGGCGACGGTCAGTCCAGCGCCGATCATCGTCCCGCCCCCGCCCCCGACCCTCTCGGGCGTTTACTTTACCCAGACGGGCGCAGTTGTATTTTATTCGAACGTGTCCCTGCCAAGAGACCTCACGCTCGGCTGGCTCATCAAGGGTCTCCCGGGCATCCCGGCCCAAATGGTCCTGAACGTCGCTTCCGTCTCGTTCCAGACGGGAAGTCTCGGGGCCATCAATTACAAAGGAATCGTGACCGCCTTTCCACTCCCTATTCCCGTGCAGACACCCTCGGATCCGAACGCATTTTCCAAATTTCAAGCAGTCATTACAAAATTGGGCAGTAGGTTCGAAGAGGTCCTCCGTGGGGAAGTCATAGGTCTGGCCCAGAAGCCCATGGCCGACCCGGCCAAGTTCCGTGCTTTACTCGTGGCGACCCCGAATCTTTTGAATTTTTTTTCACAAAAAACTCAATTGGCCACGGGGGATATCCTTGCGGACCCGTCTCGGCTCAAGTCGGCCCTGTCACAACTGCCCGAACTGGCGAACGCCATAGGCCAACGCATGTCAGTCTCACGGAGCCCTCTGCTCGACGGCTTCTTGAACGACGTCAATATGCTTGGCGCGCTCCAAGACGGGAACGTGTTGCCCGTGGCCCTTCCATCGACGGATGCATGGCCCCTCGGCTTCCCCGTGTACAAGCAAGGCGCGCTCGTGGATCCGACCCTGAGTACCGCTTTCGTGCCCCAGCCCGTATCGGCCCCGCCTCCTTTCGTACGGGCCCCCATAGAGGATTCGAACTTCAAGAGGTTCCCCGTGGATGTGCGCCCGCTCGGAGACGTCACGCCCGACCCACCGTTTCCCCTGGATAAAAACCTTACGGAAAAGAGAAACCTTGGGTTCAACGCGGGCGGTGTGCTCTCTCTCGATGCCGTGGGCCCTCAAGAGGAGTACATAGCGAACGTCTCGAGTTTTCACGAAAGTCAGTGGTCGGCCGAGTTTCCCCAGTACACGAATGCCGTCTTGTACCAACAGTACTTTCCCGTTGTCAAAAATTTTTCAAATACTTTTATTCAACCATTCGTTTCGGGTATAGCAACTGTGGAACTCCGACCCACGGAACAGGGCGACCTCTTTTCGAACATGCACCTCCAAGTGGCCTTACCAGCCTTGCCCTCGGGAAACAATTATACGAATCAGATTGGCCGGGCCCTTATTCAACAAGTAGATTTCATCATCAACGAGACGGTCGTCGAGACCATCTATGATGATTGGCTGACCATCAAAGATCAGACGTTCCTGGATTACGACGAGCAAATAGGTATGTTCAACCAGGTGAACGGAGGACAGGGCAATCAGAACCTGAGTCCGAGTGCGCCCCTGAACCTTTTGATTCCGCTCGAGTTCTTCTTCTGTCGGCGCCACAGTCACGCAAATAAAGGACGCGAACGGCTCCGAAGACCCTTCTTCCCCGTGTGTGCCTTGTGGGCCGGCCAGCGTATATACATTCGTTTTACTTTTAGGCCCCAGTACTGGTTCACAAATTACACGGGACCCATGGACATTATTAATCCTTTACTCGTCGTCGAGTCCGTCCTCTTGACGCCCCCGGAGCGCATTTACTACAGAAACACACCCTTGAGATACATAGTACCCATCGTCAAGAAGGAGTCGACGACACAGTATCAACAAGGAACGGTCGTCATGAACCTGACGGCGAACTTTCCTGTCCAGATCCTCGCATGGTTCATTCGTAATAAAGCCTATGAATCTCCCGTGCCCAATTACTACGACGTGAGGTACCTCTACGGGTACGCGACCCAGTACATCAGCACGGCCGTGCCTCTCTCGTTCCCTTCGGGCTCGGCCCAGTACATCGATGCCATACAGACGGTCAAGGTGACTGTGAACAACGTGGACATCCTTGACACTTTTGCGAACGGTCCGTATACCTCATTCTTGCAGCCCATGCAGCACGGTCTGTCCGTGCCCCAAAAGAACATTTACATGTACTCGTTCGGATTGAATATTACTGAATACAATCAGGGCGGGTACTTGAATTTTTCAAAATTAAATTCCCAGACGTCCAACTTGACCATCACCTTCTTGCCAGCCTACAGAACCTCCATCGCGAATTACTCTCTGTACCTGTTTTACTACGGGTTCTCGATCCTCGAGTTCAAGGGGGGCTTTGCGGCCGTATCTTATCTTTGAGCATGTAATCTATAATCCCATTCACGATGGCAAACTTAATAAAGTTGAGTTGGGCCACGGTCGTCGTGAGTCCCTGAAACTGTATGCGCTCGGTCCGACAAAAAGGATCAAAAAGTTTTTTCGAGTACCCGTCCAGACTAGACTTGTACGCGACGTGGACCGTGAAGGGCCTTCCGGTCGGTCCCGTGTATGTCACGTGTTTATTCTTGGCGTAATTCGTCACAAACCACTCGAGGTTCCGGAGTGAAACACCATGGGTCTTGGTCGTCAAGATATCGTGAAGTTTTCTCGAGTTTTCCGACTCGGCGTAAAACTTCGTCAGAGACTCGAGGAGTACGTCCGAACGAGTAGACATTACTTGCAGGGCCTTCTAAATGTTTAAGCGAGGACGACTTGAAAAGTTTTCACATGCAGGACAACCAGCCAGAAAGAGGGGCGGGAGACTGTGCGTGTGGTGGCGCGTCACAGTCTGAGGCTCAGGCGACTCGGCACGCATGAGTACCAGAGGTTTTTGGTCCTGGTGCGTTTTGCAGTACCCGTCTATACGTGCGTGACGTGTACACCTCGTGCCTTTGCCGACCAGACCTAGACACTGATCCGTCCGCGTGCCTTCGAGACCCGCCACTTCCTTCATGATGCGCTCGTACGAAAGTCTGTACGTCTTGGAAATGTGTTGGACGACGTTACTGAGTCGTTCCGAGACTCGACGGTTCACCTCGTTTTCTATGACTTCCATGATCTGTTTGTCCATTGCTCAAGACGCGTCCTGTTTCTTAAAATATGCATCGAGCGTGCGCATCTTCGGGTCGTACGTCCCCTTTTTGGACCCTGCCGTCGCCGCGCCGAAGATGACCTGTTCGGACCCTGATCCGACGAGAGGCTCCAGGAGATCCAGAACCGGCTTTTTGAACTGGTTTGTGAAATAGTACTGATAGTCGAGCGGGACGTTGTTGTCCCGGACCCATACAGGGTCTTCGACCTTTTCGAAGAGCTTTCCCGGTCCCTGAATCACGAGAAAAGGGACCCTGTCGCCTTGCTGAGGTTCGGACCCGGGGGCGCGCGCACGCATCTTGTCTCGCACGGCAACATGGGGCAACGCATCCGATTTGTAGCCCGTGCCGAGTTGCTTGCTCATCAAGAGCTTCTCAACGGGCACGCGACCGGTGACGAGGTCTTCGGCCGCTTGGCGCGCTCTGTGAATCACGGGTCTCGGGTCGGAGCTTTCGAGCATTTGGCCCAAGAGCTCTTTGAGCGTCTCACGCACGTACGGACACGAGTCGCGGCGGACCACCTGGAGACCCTTGACGTCAATCTTTTTGAACTGGACATTCACCGTTCCGTTAGAACCCGTCTTGCCTTCCCACATCTTCGCCGCGTACCTCTTTTTGGAGTACAAAAAGTACGGACAATAGACCTTCTCGAGCTCGAGACTGTTGGGCGCCCTGAAGAGCTTCGTACAAGCCTCCGCTGCGAGCTCGCCCTGTGCCCACGAGTAGTCGATCGCGTCTTGGCCTTTGCGGCCCTGAACGTCGAACTCGACCATAACGGAGTCGGTATTCTTGACAATCATTCGTCCGACACCCGCCTGAAAGGTACCAGCCTCCGTCTCGAGGTCGTACACATACCCGTCCCAAGACTCGTGAAGGACCTCGATCTTTTTGATGGCCTCCGGGTCCCTCCTTTGTGGACCCTTTGTCCAGGTTAGCCGAAAGACGGCGGTTTTGTCGGCTCGGGTGTTTAGTGATACAGAGAAACCCATATGTCGCAAAAATAGGTAATACCACTGAGCTGTTACTTGGTTCTTCGTATCAATACGGTGACATCCGATAGTCTCCTCATCCTTTCGACACCCATCAGATGCCCAAAGCCCATCGAGGAAGGCTTGAGCGTTCCGACCGAACGCCTTGATAGGAACCTTTTTCGCCTGTCCGTCGTAACACTGCTCTCGGTAGAGCTGCGCGAGTTCAACAACCGACCCTCCGCGCGGTGACAGTTTGTAGACACCTGAACTCTCGAGAGTATCCATAATAACAAAAGTATAACCTGGATGAATAATTTCACAATATTTTTTACATTTTTCGAGGAGTTTCAGGTCCTTGTTATTTATAGCCCACGAAGTCTTGGGTCCAGATGGACAATCGTACGACCCACACGATCCATCACCAACAAACATACCCAGGATGAAAGCCTCCTCGTCTGAACACACTTCGTCAAACCAGAGACTCTCTGGGAACGAGTGATACAACCTTTGACCAACCTGAACATCCTTGGGTTTGAGCAACATCAACTCCTTGTCCAGTAGAGAATGATCTTCTGTGACATCTACGAGTCCCGTGTGAGTCAAGACGCGATAAATCTTCTTGTGGCACTTGTGCCGGATGACGCGTTTGATGGGCTGCCACTGACGGTGTGTCCAGACCTCGAGACCCTCGAGCTCACTCTGTTCCTTATCAGTTCCCTCCTTGAGAAAGCCCGGATACTCCGTCCACGAATCTGAGAGAGAATCGATAGTTCTCACGCGAATACCATAAGGTCCCCGTACCAATACTGGAGTCCCGGGCATCACAGAGTCCCCGTACCGCACCTTGGCACCCGGAAAGTGCGCCTCGACGTAATTCTTCGTCTCCTCAATCATCTGGCGACCACGCATGGTGACGGTGCTTGCGATGGCCACGCAGGGCAACATACCCTTGGAGGCGCCCGTGAACCCGTAGATGGAATTCATGCTGATCTTGTACGCAAGTTGTTGGCCGTTATAGATGGCCTCCATAGGTGTTCCTTCAGAAGCGGCCATCAACTTCTTGGCCTTTTTGCGATAGGCCTTGAGGTCCGTGAGGATGGTGGGGAGAAGGGAAACCACGGGTTTCCCTTGCGAGGACTGCGCAAACTTGTACGGGCCGAACGTCTTGTACTCGACGCCCGGCACATCTCCCCACTTGGGGTCCATAACCAGGGTCGAGTAGCACAGGTTCTCGGCGCACATGATGCTTGGATACAGAGACGCAAAGTCCAGGGCTGTGATCGGTCCGTAGTACGCACCGGTCTGGGCTTCAAGCACGGTCGCGCCTTGGTACCCTCCATCCTCTCCCCCGGAACCTCCTCCCCTTCTAAACGTCGGAATCAGGAACCCGAGTTCACGAGCCTTTTTGGCCATCTGTGAAAAAACCTTGATCTGTTGGCCCCGTTCACTCAAAAAGGACAAGGGGACCCAACACGCCTTGGCCATCTCGACCTGGTTCTGGATCTGGCACAACTTGTCCATGAGTTGAAGGGGCAAGGCTGTATCCTGAAGACAGTACGCGGCGACCTCACCGAGTCGGTCCGGATCGCCCTCGGAAAAGCGTCTGAAGATTTCCTTGACTGGCATGTCAAACTTTTGCGACTTGAGAAAGTGCCTCGAGACGTTGTTCAGGGAGTAGCTCTCGAGTTTGTGTTCGCGCTTGACGTCCTGAAACAGGTCAAAGACGTACCGGCCGACCATAGGGACCATGCGAAGCTCGTTCGACCCGAGGGCGCTCGAACTCAGGTGCTTGACGACGAGTTCGGACGGCACGTCAGTCCTTCGACCCCACAAGGGCTCGACGCCATGACGCAAGGCCCGTACGAAAAGAAACTCGAGGTCGAACCCGAATATGTTCCAGCCCGTGATGATGTCCGGGTCGGTCTTTCGAAGAAACGCACCAAAGGCCCGAAGGAGGTCCCTTTCCGTCTCGAAAGATTCGACGTCCGGTCCCGAGGTCTTTTTGAGGCACAGACACTTCCGTTCCGGCGCTTGGCCCCGCCCAAACTCCTTGATGGTCATTCCAATCTGAAAAACAGCATCCTCAGGGTTTTTGGGGTCCGGAAAAGCTCCAGTGCTCGAGTGACACTCTATATCGAAAGACATGATCTTCAGGGGCGCGAGACCTTCGTGATCCACGGGAACGAGTACGCCCCGGAGATTGACGTCACAGGTCGTGTCCGGGTCTTCCTCGGCGTCCTGAACGTCTATCCAGCCCGTACTTGTGCACCCGCTCACGTGCATGAAACGCAGGATCGGGTCGAGGTTCGCCTCGTAGACGGGCCAGTTGTCTCGTTCGAGTACGTAAGAGGCGCTCCTGAATTCTCTGTGCGTCCTGAACGTCAATTTGGCGAACCGGGACTGTACCCCGTTCTGGAACCCCCAGAGGTCCTTGGCCGAGACGTACTGGACCTTGGCCCCTCGAACGTCCGGTACGGTCCTCGAACCCAACTTGATGAAAAAGTACGGTTCGAAGAATGTGCTTGCGGCCACGGACTGCCCATCGGCTGAGCGTCCGTAGGCCCTCACGACGAAACGCTTCTCCTCCTCTAGGTCGTGACTTTCCCAGGCGACGGCCTGGAATTTCATTTTAGTTTCTTAGCGCTCTTTTTCTCTAAGCAAGACGAAGATGACCAGGCCCGCAAGGATCGTCCAGCCGACCAAGTGGTCGACCCGACTCATCGTTCGGATCTGAGATTCGGACAATTTTAGATAGTCGGCCTGATAGCCAGGCGGTTTGAACGGGAGCCACATGTATCGACCGAAAGGCACGATGGTCGGCTCGAGTTTGTCCTGACACGAATAGGACCAGTCGTACCAGGCGAGTGCCAAGTAAGGAAACCACAGAAGGAACCCAAGGATCCAAATGTTCTTGGCAGGGGCGAACCAGTACCCGCCCGCCAGGAACAGCGTGAAAATCACGCACTTTATGTTGAAGTGGAACGGTGCACCCGGAAAGATACCTCCGGCCATTTCCTACTGTGTATGAAACATTTAATTCTTGCACCTCTTTTTCCTAATTTTTGTAGGAACTGCACACGACTTGGATTTGCGTCCGTATAGGGACTTTCCGTCGACCCGGACTATAAAGGCCCCCTTTGCGCGTGACGTGAAATGGTCGTCCCTTTGTGATGATCTTCAGGAGCGCCGCGCGTCGGGTCGTACCCCTGGCCTCCTTCAAGAGGGCGTTTCGGCGTGTCGCCATTAATTTTGACGCACATTAAATTCCAGTAGAGCCAAAACCCGAGTCCCCTCGGCCCGTGCTTGGGATCTGAGGGGCTCCGCGCTCCGTCTCGACCACCTCCGCCACCGTGAAATTCTCGAGGATGAGTTGGGCGATACGGTACCCTGGGCGAATCACAAAGGGCTGATTCTGATCGAGGTTCTGGAGCACAACCTTGACCTCGCCCGTATAGTCCGGATCGATCACACCCGCAAGAGTGTCCAGACCGTGCTTCACGGCCAGTCCAGAGCGAGGTGCAATACGTCCATATGTTCCTGGCGGGCACTGAATTGAGATACCGGTGGAGACGACCACGCGGCGACCTGGGAGAACGACGTAGCTATCAGTGCTGAAGAGGTCGTAGCCAGCTGCGTCACTTGAGCTTCGGACAGGGAGCTGGGCAGTTGGAACAAGCTTAGTAATAGTGAGCGCCATTGTATCATTTAAAATGTGCCAAGCTTTAAATGGAGGCGTACGTGCGAAAAAGGCTTTAGAGAATTACCTCCCTTTCTTAGTACAATGAAGTCGCTCAGGTTAGACGTAGACGGAGTGATTTTGCGCGACAAAGCCCTCCTCGAACACGTTCAGCAGAATTGCGTCAAGTACGTTCGGGCGAAACTTCCAGAGTGTAAAAACGCGGAGGAGACGAATCGTCTCTTGTACCTAGCCCACGGCCACACGGCACGGGGGCTCGAGCGCGTGTTCAAGGTGGACGTGAGCGATTTTAACCAAAAAGTCTATGATAAGCCCCTTTTGAAGCACCTTGCAGAGGTTATCGATACGGCCGAGTTCCAGTATGACGCGGCCCAGATTCACGAGTTGACCCGGGAGGGCTGGAACGTGTCCCTTTTTACGAATGCGCCATGGGTCTGGGCCTCGAAGGTGGGTCTAGCTATCGGGGACAATATCGGTATCAAGTGTCCGGGAAACCCCTGTGACTCTCCTTTGAAGCCCGAGGTTGAGGCCTATGTCTTTCCCTTTGATCATTTGAACGTTATGGTCGATGACTCTCTCAAGAACCTCGGAACGGCGAGGTACTTGACAAACTGGAAGTGCGTCCATTTTACGGAACACAAAGACCCTACCTTATGGTGTCCCCAAGTCGGCTCCATATGGGAACTGTGCCTCTTGGCGCGGTCGCTCGGTTCCTGACCGTCAAAAAAAATCTCCAATAAAGTAAAGATGAGCATTCACAACGCGGCTCGTACAGGAAATTTGAATCGCGTCAGGACGCTTTTGAACCAGGGCGTCC
>Ga0214176_1000280_pt1 | contig 11887 bp, 10 predicted proteins | sample TroBogEpilimnion_18_FD_153014 | JGI IMG/M metagenome (GOLD analysis project Ga0214176, IMG submission 153014) | Freshwater microbial communities from Trout Bog Lake, WI - 20AUG2007 epilimnion | ecosystem: Environmental > Aquatic > Freshwater > Lake > Epilimnion/Euphotic zone | place: Trout Bog... | reverse complement strand
ACTATTTTGGATGAGGGGAAGGGTGGATGAGCCAAACCCCCGGCACTGGCAGAAATTGGGTTTGGCTGCTTCGTTCCCGACCTGACCAGGTTATCCAACCCACCATGCGGGGAGGCCCATCCAACTCCATTTTAGCTTGTTAGAATAGGACTTATGACATCTTTGGCCCTAGCCCGTTCGTGGCGCCCTAAAACTTTCTCTCAATTGGTAGGACAAGACCATGTGGTTAAGGCATTAACCCATGCCCTTGACCAGGGACGCCTACATCACGCTTGGTTATTTACTGGCACTCGAGGTGTAGGTAAAACCACCATCGCCCGGATTATGGCAAAGGCCCTCAATTGCGTCGGTGAAGATGGCCAAGGCAAGATGACCTCAGAGCCCTGCGGCAAGTGTCCAGCCTGCCTAGCAATCGATGCAGGCCGTTTTGTGGACTATATCGAGATGGATGCGGCGAGCAATCGCGGCGTTGACGATATTGCTGCTCTATTAGAAAAAGCGGCTTACGCTCCAAGTAATGCGCGTTACAAGGTTTACATGATTGACGAGGTGCACATGCTCACCAATCATGCCTTTAATGCCATGCTTAAGACTTTGGAAGAGCCACCAGAGCACGTTAAATTTATCCTTGCTACAACGGATCCCCAAAAGATTCCGGTCACCATTTTGTCGCGTTGCTTGCAGTTCAATCTCAAGCAAATGCCAGTACCCCTCATCGTTGAGCACTTAGAAAAAGTCCTTGCTGCAGAAAAAGTCGATTACGAAACCAATGCCCTGCGTGTCTTAGCAAAAGCAGCCCAAGGATCGATGCGCGATGCTTTATCTTTAACTGATCAAGCGATTGCTTATGCTGCTGGCAAAGTTTCAGAAGAATCCGTACGCGGCATGCTCGGCACTTTGGATGATTCATACCTCATTCGGATTCTCGATTCTTTAATTGCTAAAGATGGTGCAACACTATTAGCCATTAGCAATGAGATGGGAGAGCGCAGTATGTCTTTCTCATTGGCCTTGCAAGATCTATCGAGTTTGATTCAAAAGATTGCTGCAGCTCAAATTGTTCCTGAGTCTGTATTAGAAGATTGGCCAGAAGCGAATGAGATTCGTCGCTTGGCCACATTGCTTACTAAAGAAGAAGCGCAACTCTTTTATCAAATCACCATTACCAGCCGTCCTGATTTATCACTTGCGCCCGATGAGCAAACTGGCTTTGCCATGACGCTTTTGCGTATGTTGGCATTTCGTCCTGGTAGCGGAGGAGGCGGTGGTTCTGCTCCAAACCCATCAGCGCCACCAGTCAATATTGCACGCCCAACTGCAACAACGCATTCAGCACCAGCTGCAAGAGCATCCGCTCCTGCGCCGGCGGCACCTGCAGCCACTAAGCCTGTTACTTCTACTGCTGCACCAGCTATCTCAGTTGCCCCCGTTGCAGCAGCCAGCAACGCAGTTGGCAACCCAGCTGAGCGCCCTGATTGGCACGCTTTGATGCGCCAGTTACCAGTCAAAGGTATGGTTCAGCAGTTAGCATTTCAGACAGAGTTGCAAGATTGGAGCGATTTGGCTACTGGCGTGAAAGCCACCATCGTTACGCCGATGCCACAGCTGGCTTCCGAAGCATCAGTAGCGCGCTTGGCCGATGCCTTAACAGCGCATTTTGGCAAACCCGTGAAAGTGTTCATTGAAAAAGGTCAGGTTGAAGGTAAGACCGTTGCCAAGGTAGACCAACAGATACATCAAGAGAAACGTCAGAACGCAGAGCAATTGATTGCAGCCGATCCTTTTATTCAGCAATTGGAAAAAGAATTTGGCGCAAAGGTTGTTGGCGGTTCTGTTAAACCACTCTAAATTTAAGGAATAAAAGAGATGATGAAAGGTGGACTTGCTGGCCTCATGAAACAGGCTCAGCAGATGCAAGAGAAGATGAAAACCGCGCAAGCGCAACTGGCTGCGTTGGAAGTTTCTGGTCAAGCTGCTGGGGGCCTAGTCAAAGTATCTCTTACTGGCAAATACGAACTCAAGCGCGTACAGATTGATCCTGCTGCGATGGACGATCGCGAGATGTTGGAAGACCTCATCGTGACCGCGTATTCAGAAGCATTTAAACAAGTCGAATCTGCCAATGCGCAATTGATGTCTGGCGCAACTGCTGGCATGCCAATGCCCCCTGGATTTAAGTTACCCTTTTAAGAATTGATTTAATGGCACGTCATGAAGCACCTCAAGATGCACTCGGTCGCCTGATCGAAGCGCTACGCGTTCTGCCTGGAGTAGGACCAAAGTCAGCACAGCGCATGGCTTTTTATTTACTGCAACATGATCGTAATGGCGCAGCTGTTCTCGCTCAATCTTTGGGTGAAGCAGTAGAGACGGTTGGTCACTGCGCCCGTTGCAATACGTTTTCAGAGACCCAAATCTGCGTCACATGTTCTGATGGTCGCCGTGATCCATCTTTGCTCTGTATTGTAGAAACGCCTGCTGACCAAGTGATGGTGGAGCAGACTTTAAGCTTCAAAGGTAACTACTTTGTTCTCATGGGTCGCATTTCACCGCTCGATGGCATGGGGCCAAATGAAATTCATTTTGATAGGCTGTTAGCCCGTATCGAAACCCCTGACACTGACGTCCCAGTAAGAGAGGTAGTGCTAGCCACCAACTTTACAAGTGAGGGTGAAGCAACTGCCCATTACATCGGAGAAGTACTCAAAGCCAAAGGCATTAAGGTCACCCGAATTGCCAGAGGCATTCCGGTGGGTGGTGAGTTGGAGTATGTTGATGCCGGCACTTTAGCTAGAGCCTTGATGGACCGCCGTTAATTATGTCTGCAGTAATCAGGCTGTCAAACCCATTAATAGAAGATGCCAGGCTTCATGCGAAGGCATCAGGTCGGTCTGTTTCTGAACAGATTGAGTATTGGGCTCGACTTGGTAAAGCAGTTGAAGATAATGCTGACCTAGGCACTCATATGATCCAAGATCTACTGGCTGGAATTAAGGATATAAAGCTGCAAAAGCTTGCCCCGTATCATTTCGGAATCTTGCGCTAAACCCATATTCACTGTGGCGTTGATATTGAGCCGGAGAATTATTAATAGCTCCTGACTATGAAATCAACAACTACTGACCAAACTGGATTAAGTTTGACCATGCAAGCCATTGCCGAATTAGAGGCCGGTCAAGGAAGGCGCTGTGAAACAGTCCAACAATTGATGCAAGAGTTGCTAGAGGATGACGTGCCAGATCAACTTCATCTCACACAGAATTACCTGCCAACAGTCGCAAAACGTCGCGAATAAGTAATAAAAACCCCATTAAGGCTAGATAAATACTAGATGTATTGATCTCTAGACCAAATCTTTGGATAATCGGTATCTATGAAACCATCTGTAGCCATGAATGCCCATCGTACTGAGATTCGCTCCATCGTTGAAGCGCATCACGCCAGTAATGCCCGCGTTTTTGGGTCGGTAGCTTCTTGTACTGATGAGGATGGAAGTGATCTTGATGTCTTAATCGATCCTAGCAATGAAACCACTTTGTTTGATATCGGTGCTATTCGTTATAAATTAAAGCAACTACTGGGCGTATCGGTAGATGTCTTGACGCCTAATGCATTGCCAGAGAATTTTCGTAGCACGGTTATCGCCCAAGCTTTGCCTATATGAGTCGTGATCCGCAGAGGTTGCAGGATTACTTGGAACATATTCTTTTAGCAATTAAGAGAATCCAAGAGTACTGTAGCGAAATTGATGAGTTAGGTTTTCTAAAGAGCCAATTAATTCAAGATGCGGTAATCCGTAATTTTGAGGTTATTGGAGAGGCCAGTAGAAATATAGAGCGCCTTTTTCCAGATTTCGCGGCAGCACACCCAGATCTTCCACTCATGATTGCCTATGAAATGCGCAATGCTTTGGCTCATGGTTATTTCAAAGTTGACCTCCAAATTGTTTGGAAGACAATCGAAGTTAATCTACCAATCCTTGAAGAACAGGTGCTTAAGGCTATTGAGGCTAGTTCTCGTTAGACCCCATTTAGGTTGCATAACTGCATCCTAAACACCCGCCCAGTCACTAAAACGACATAAATACTAGGTAAATTGCCCCTTATTGGGGATAATTCGGTCTGCACCACTGTTGAGCTTCAATCTCCGCCCGTGCCGCAGTACCGACGAATGACTAAATGAGCTGTATATACCCAGGCCTTGTTGCCACTAATTGAAATCGTGAATGACCCGCAAGTATTTCCTCATTCTCCTGTTGAGCCTCATGACTGCTTCTGCGTTTGCACAGAGGGCGGGGTCAGGTGCTGACCAAATAGCCAGTTTTGCCGATCCAATTGAAGGATTGCCAACAGAAGGAACCCTTTTTGGTTTACCGGTGAATGTCCACGGTCAAACGACCTACATTAATCAGCGCTATAACAATTTCACATCATCCTATTCGGGGATGAACAGCTTATCGGCCAATAAATCGATGAGCTACACCTGGTCTGGCACCTTATTCTTTGGCGCGCGGGTTGCGCAAAATACTGATCTTTATTTCAACCCAGAGGTTGTGTCTGGAGTCGCTTTTTCTGGGCTCACTGGTCTGGGTGGTCCGACCAATGGTGAGGCCACGCGTGCGCAGGGTGCGCAAGCCCACTTTTATTCCGCACGTGCTTTTGTACGTCAGACTATTAATCAAGAAGGTTCGAAAGTTGAACTTGATAACGACGCCAATCAAATTAGTCAAATTGTTAGTAGTAATCGCTTCGTCATTACTGCGGGCCAGTTTTCTACTTTAGATATTTTTGACGATAGTAAATATGCTAAAGACCCTCGTGTTCAATTTATGAACTGGGGCAATATGACCTACTTAGCCTACGACTATGCTGCTGATGCGCGTGGTTATGGCTGGGGCTTAGCTGGCGAGTGGTACCGAGATAACTGGATTTTCCGCGCATCGCGAATGACCACGCCAACTACACCTAATCAATTGGCAATCGATTGGCACATTTTTTCAGAATACGGCGACCAAATTGAAGTGGAGCGCGATCACTACATTGGTGATCTTCCGGGCAAGGTCAGTATTCTTGCTTACCGCAATAGGATGATCTTGGCGCGTTTTACTGACGCCACGAATTACATGATTGCTAATAATGCGCAGGGTACTCAAGCGATTTTTAATGTCCGCAATAGCGAACAAATTAAAACCGGTATTGGTATTAATGCAGAGCAAGCTTTGACTAAAGACCTTGGTATTTACATGAGGGCCTTTACCTCTGATGGCCACACCGAGACTATGGCTTTTGCTGAGGCTGACCAGTCCTTATCGATAGGCGCAGGCATTAATGGTGAAGGCTGGGGTAGGCCAAGGGATTCCGTCGGGGTATCGGCCATGCTGAACGGGATTTCATCAGACCGCAGGGCATATTTACAAGCGGGGGGTATTTCCAACTTCGTGGGTGATACGCCTTATCCCTACACTCCCGGGCAATACCTAACCTATAAACCTGAGCAAATTACCGAGCTGTACTACAACGCCTTGGTAATCAAGAATGTCTTGCTGGGTGCGAACTATCAGCACATCGATAATCCAGCTTATAACGCAGCTCGGGGGCCGGTGAATGTGCTGTCATTTCGTATTCACGCCGAGTTTTGAGTTAGATCTTACTTGAGCGATATTTTGGTATTTTTAGATGTTGACAGGGTGCCGTCCGTCCTTGAGAATGGCGATTCTTTGCAAAATGCACTATTTTTGTGCACGACATAAAAATATCAAATTAATGGGTATTAATGAGGGTTTTTTGAAGCGAATCCAGATTAACCCTATAAAATCGATCCGACATTTTAAGTATTTGGCTGATGGGCTTCTTGAGCTCTTATAAGTGGTTATAAAAAATGAAATTATCAAAAATACCTTGTGATTTTGCTGAGTTCCTAAAGGGCTTTTATGCGAAACATTTAGCCAAATTTGTTATGCCGCTTTACGCAAAATACTTGCAAAAGCATGTTGAATACTTCTATCTAAATCATCTGAAGCACAACAAGTTTTTTGAAGAATTTGTTTTTATTCTGAAGAGCACCCCAAGTTATATTGAGAGTATCTATAAAAAGTATGCCAATTACTACGCTAGTAAAACCAGCCCAAAGCAGCGTAAATGGATTGCTATTCTGATTGCAATTTGGATTGCCACCAAACTCGCATCTGCTGGGTATGATTATTTAGAGGTGGCTATTGAGCCTAAAACAGAACTGGGAAGGGATGACTCGCTCCTTATTACCCCGGCACAAGTTAAGCAAGTTAGCGCAGGCCCAGTCATTGAGAGGGATTTCTCACAAGATAGTTCCGCAGTGGGCATCATTGATTTTAATCAGGATCAAACCGTTCCTGTCTTTGGCTCCTATCAAGGTCGTATTGGTAAAGTGCTCGTGCAGGCCGGTGACGAGGTGAAAGTAGGGCAGGCGCTCTATACCGTAATGAGTCCGGATTTAGCGCAGGCTGCATCTACGTTAGTTTCCGCTGCGGGCGTACTCAAGATGAATAATGAAACTTTGAGGCGCGCCAAAAGTCTCTACGAAACGCGCGCCATTTCTCTCAAAGAGCTCGAACAGAATACTTCGGATCAGCAAACTGCTGATGCCAATTACCAGGCTGCTCTCAAAACAATGGGTTTGTTTGGTTTAACTGACGCTCAAATTAAGTCGATTCTTTCTGGTCGGAAGATCGATACTGAGACCGTCATCGTAAGTCCAGTTGCCGGCAAGGTGGTTGCCCGTTCTGCCGCGCCTGGCCAATTGGTTCAACCCGGTACAGCGCCCGCACCGATCACTGTTTCGGATACGACAAAGTTGTGGATGGTGGCGAGCGTTCCCGAAGGCGAGATTGCGCGCTATCACGTAGGGCAAACGCTTTTCGTACGCGTTCAAGCTTATCCAGATAAAACCTATTCAGGAAAAGTATTTTTTGTGGGCGAGTCATCCGATCCTGTGACGCACCGTATTCAGTTGCGTGCGAACTTGATTGATGAGGCCCACGAATTACGCCCACAAATGATTGCGGATTTCAATGTCGTATTGGGCGATCCCATTTTGTCACCAGCGGTGCCCGCAAAAGCATTGGTTAGGGAGGCGGATGGTACGTTTTCGGTTTGGGTGACCCAGTCGGATAAGTCAACTCAATACTTTAAGCGCGTAGTCAAAGTGGGATTAATGCAGTCGGATTATGTGCAAATTTTGGATGGATTAAAGCCCGGTGAAATTGTTGCTCAAGCGAACGCTCTTTTCTTGAGTAATCTTTTTATTAATTTGCATTAATCATTCTGTACCGCTTAAGGCTTCATGTTTAAATCGATCCTCGCATTTGTATTGACCAGAAGACCCCTGGTGTTGATGGGGCTGGCTGCCTTTATGGTCGCTGGTGTCATGGCATTTATGAAGCTCAACGTTGAGGCTTACCCCAATCCAGCCCCAGTCATTTTAGAAATTACTGCACAGTCTGCCGGCCTCTCTGCCGAAGAGATGGAGCGTTACTACACTAGGCCGATGGAAATTGGGCTGGCTACAACGCCGGGTGTTGACACTATTCGCTCGACTTCATTCTACGGCCTGTCCTTTGTTCGAGTGACGTTTAAGTATGGCGTTGATTACTACTTCGCATTAACCCAGGTCGCCAATAATCTTGCGCAGAATGTGAATTTGCCAAATGGCGTTCAAGCGCAAATTCAGGCATCGAGTTTGGTTGGTGAGATTTTCCGCTACCAAGTGACTGGACCGCCTGGTTATAGCTTGACAGATTTGCGCACAATTCAAGATTGGGTGGTGACACGTCGCATGTTGACCGTTCCGGGCGTGGTAATGGATGTTACTTGGGGCGGCACTACCAAGGAATACCATGTAGAGGCTGATCCTAGGAAGTTAGAGGGTTATGGTATTAGCTTGCAACAACTCCTAACGGCTGTTGGTAATGCTAACTCGAATGTAGGTGGCCGAACCGTTAGCGTGGGCGATCAGTCCGTGAACATTCGCGGCCTCGGTTTGGTGGGTAGTCTTGAGGATATTCGCAACATTGTCATTACGCAGCAAGGCTCCTTGCCGATTTCCGTTAAAGACGTGGCAACTGTAGCCGAAGGCTACGTGCCTCGCTTAGGCGAGGCTGGGAAAGATGATGTTAATGACGTGGTCACTGGCATCGTCGTAATGAATCGCACGCTGCATACTAATGAGGTGGTGGATCGTGTAGAGAAGGCGATCAAAAAGATCAATGTTGACGGTACTTTGCCGCCCGGTGTGAAGGTGGTGCCGTATTACGACCGTTCAACCTTGGTGAACGTCACCACCCATACCGTACTCCATAACCTCATCTTCGGTTGCCTGCTGGTCTTTTTCATTCAGTGGGTTTTCTTGGGCGATCTGAGAAGCGCGGTGATTGTTAGCTTAAATATTCCCATCGCTTTATTTTTCAGCATCATGATTTTGGTGTTTACGGGGGAGTCGGCAAACTTGCTATCTTTGGGTGCGGTTGACTTCGGGATCATTATCGACTCGGCAGTGATCTTGGTTGAGAATATTTTTCGTAACTTTCAGCAGACACCTGATAATCGCATTAAAACATTGCGCCAGTTGGCTTTGGGGCCTTATGCTGACGTGACCGATCCCGCAGATGGTTGGACCAACCGTTTGCGCATGATTTATTTGAGCGCGGTTCAAGTCGATACGTCGATTATTTTCTCGACTGCAATTACGATTGCCGCCTTTATTCCGCTTTTTACGATGCAAGGCGTCGAAGGACAGATCTTTAGCCCAATGGCGCGTACCTATGGCTATGCCTTGGCTGGTGCATTGCTCGCGACCTTTACCGTCACCCCGGTGATTGCTAGCTTTTTGCTTCCTAGAAAAGTGGAAGAAACCGAAACCAAGATTGTTGAGGCTATTCGTGAGTTCTATACGCCTAAATTGAAATGGGTGATGGCCAATACTCATCGTGTTTTGGTGCTGGGTGGATTTGCGCTTGTCATTGGCTTATTTATGGTCACTCGCTTGGGGAGTGAATTTTTGCCCGCATTAGAGGAAGGTAATTTGTGGATCCGCGCCTCGATGCCCCCCACAATCTCCTTGGAAGCTGGATCACCTTACGCCAATCGTATGCGGGAGATTATCAAGAGCCATCCTGAGGTGATTACCGTAGTCTCGCAACATGGTCGTCCTGACGATGGCAGTGATGCGTCTGGTTTTAATAACGTGGAGTTATTTGCCCCGCTCAAGCCTTTTGACGAGTGGGAACATGGCATGACCAAAGAGAAGTTGGTTGCTAATCTTCAAAAAGAATTCGAAGAAGAATTCCCTGGGGTGGTATTTAACTTCTCCCAATATATTCAAGACAACGTGCAAGAGGGCTTATCCGGGGTAAAGGGCGCCAATTCAGTCAAAATTATCGGACCAGATCTGGCTACGCTAGAAACTATCGCCAACCAAGTTAAGGCTGAGATGTCTAAGGTAAAAGGAGTTGCTGATTTAGGTATCTTCTACATTATGGGTCAACCCAACCTTAATATCAATATCGATCGCGCCAAGGTTGCCCGCTACGGTTTAAATACTGGCGACGTTAATGCAGCCATTCAAACAGCCATGGGCGGTAGCGTGGCCACGATGGTGCTTGAAGGCGAAAAACAATTCGGTCTCTCTGTGCGTCTTATTAATAGTGAGCGCAACAGTATTGAGAAAGTGAAGAACTTACGCATTGGCTTTACCACTAGCAATGGCGGCAATGGCTACATTCCACTAAAAGATATTGCGGATATCACTCTAGATACTGGCGCGACCTATATCTATCGCGATAGCAATGAGCGCTACATCCCGATTAAGTTTAGTGCGCGCGATCGAGATCTAGGCAGTACCGTTACGGAAATCCAGAAGCGAATTTCTCAAAACGTGATCTTGCCAGAAGGCTATCGTATTGCTTACGCTGGCGAGTTTGAAGAGCTTGAAGCTGCTAAGTCGCGTTTGATGTTGATCCTACCGATTGCGATTGCCATGATCTTCGGACTTTTGTACGCCTTGTTTAACAGCATGACCTATTGCTTATTAACTGTTGCGGGTGTCCCATTTGCCGTGCTCGGTGGTATTGTGGCGCTGTATATCAGTGGTCAGACAATGAGCGTCTCAGCCATCATTGGATTTATTTCATTGCTGGGGGTTTCTGTGATGAACGGTATTTTGATTCTGAGTTACTACAAAGAATTAATTGCCTCCGGCCGCTCAGTGCGTGAGGCAATTTTTGAATCTCATGAGCATCGGATGCGACCTCTATTAATGACGGCCTTATCCGCCTGCATTGGATTGCTTCCTGCCGCACTGTCTCATGGGATTGGTAGTCAAGTGCAAAGACCGTTGGCAACAGTAGTGGTTGGCGGCATGATTATTGGACCCATTTTCTTGCTCTTGGTGGTGCCCGCTTTATTGGTTGAGGTATTGCGTCGAGAGAAGCCTAAGAAATTGCGTAGACCAAAAGAGGGTGACGATGAATAAGACGCGCATCAAGAATATTCAACTAAACCCCTCTCCATTGCGTTTTGCCCTTCTTGTGCTCTTTATCGCAGGCTTGATGTCTTGTTCGGTAGGTCCTGACTTTAAAAAGCCAGATGCGCCAAAAGTGAGTTCCTTCACTCGCGAGCCCAAGGCTCTTGAATCTGCCGAATCAAATCCGATTGATGCGGAGTGGTGGAAGGCATATGGTTCGCCGCAGTTAAATGAATTGGTTGAACTGGCTTTAAAAAATAATCCGAATATTGATGCTGCTGTTGGAAATCTCAAGGTGGCTCAGCAAAATGTGATTGCGCAGCAAGGCTATTTTTTTCCACAAGTTGGCCTTGGGTATGCCGCCTCTAGGCAGAGTACGGGCGCAGGTCCTCAGCCTATCGTGAATGGTCCTGCAGCGCCGGTAATTTACTCCTTTCAAACGGCTCAAGTGAGCGTGGGTTTCGTGCCTGATGTCTTCGGTGTGAACCGTAGGGCGGTTGAGTCATTGGTGGGTCAGGCGAACTCGGCGCAATATCAATTAGAGGCGTTGCGAACTACCATCATCACTAACGTTATCGCATCAGCTGCGCAAGAGGCGGTGTATCGAGAGCAATTGGCCGATGCTAAAGCTTCAGTTGAGGCGCAGCGCGCGCAGTTAGAACATATGCAAAAAATGGCCAAGCTAGGCTATATGAGTGGAGTTGATTTGGCGAACGCGCAAGCCGCATATGCTGCCGCTGCAGCTCAAGTCCCCACGTTGAGAAAGTTGCATGAACAGGCCTTGGATTTGCTCTTGGTTTACTGTGGCAAGTTGCCGAGTGAGCAAGTCTTATTGCCTAATTTGGATTCCCTGCATATCCCAGATCATCTGCCCAATGCCGTGCCTTCGACCTTGGTTGAGCAACGTCCTGATGTGCGCGCTGCCGAAGAAATCGTGCGCGCCAATAATGCGCAAATTGGTATGGCAATCGGAAATCGGATTCCTCAATTTTCCATTGTGGGATCTGCTGGCGGATTCCCAACTAGCTTTACCCCTACGGGTGGATTTTTTGGTCCGAATTCATTTTGGGGCTTAACGGGTGGTGTCACGATGCCTCTCTTTGCTGGCGGTACTTTATATGCCCGCCAAAAAGCGGCTGAAGCAGGCTACGAGGTGGCGTTGGCCCAATACAGATCAACGGTCTTAACCGCATTTCAGAACGTGGCGGATACGTTGTATGCCATTGACAATGACAGTAGGCTTTATGAGTTGGCTAAAGATGGAGAGATCGCCAATAAGAACGTTTATGAGATGACTAAGAGTCAGTTTTTACAAGGTTACGCATCCGATCCAACCTTGCTGATGGCTCAGCAACAATACCTGCAGTCCAGGATTAACCGTGTTCAAGCTTTT
>Ga0214176_1000276_pt1 | contig 11968 bp, 10 predicted proteins | sample TroBogEpilimnion_18_FD_153014 | JGI IMG/M metagenome (GOLD analysis project Ga0214176, IMG submission 153014) | Freshwater microbial communities from Trout Bog Lake, WI - 20AUG2007 epilimnion | ecosystem: Environmental > Aquatic > Freshwater > Lake > Epilimnion/Euphotic zone | place: Trout Bog... | reverse complement strand
AACACCATGAGCTGTTTCATTCGGGTATTCATCTTGACGCAGGGAAATTACAAGATCGGGAGTTGAGCTATTGGCACTTTCAATTCGCTCTTGCTCACTTGGATTTGTCTGGGCATTACGGGTCATAAAGACATTGATGCCAAGTGCAATTAATCGCCCTTCTAAACGTTGTGCAAGATCAAAGATTTCAGGAAGTCCAGCGGGATCTAAAACAATGACTTTTCCTGCAAGAGCCGGGCCTTTACCAGTACGGTTTACTTCATCACGCAATTGAATAGGAGCGCCGCCTGAAACTATTTTCATTAAGCGCATCATCGACATAACTGTTGCTGGACCACATTGCCCGTCGACTTTCACACCTACAGATTTTTGAAATTCTTTCAGTGCAGACTCGGTCTGGGGACCAAAAATTCCATCAACCCGGCCGCAGTTAAATCCCATTTCACTGAGCTGTGATTGAAGTTGAGCCACATCGTCTCCGCGCATTGCTGGGGTGATCAGAGAAATTGTGCGATCTCCTAATTTCCACCGAGCTTCTTCAAGTGAACGAAGTGTGATCGCGTCAACAACTCCGCTAATAGTTAATCCTCTAGCTTGTTGAAATGCTTTAACTGCTTGAGCAACAGCATCGTCAAAACTATTTTTGGCGACAGGCAAATAACCTAACCTGAATAAATAATCAGAGAGCTGTAAAACAAGATCGCCCGACTCACCTTGAGTGATATCGGGCGTCATGATAAAACGTTATGTGCAGTTTAGATAAAAGCTTCGAGATCTTTAAGGAGCGCTGGCTTTGGCTTTGCCCCAACAATGCTCTTCACAACTTGACCACCAACAAAGACATTCATAGTTGGAATCGATGTAATTCCATACTTCATAGCAATAGAAGCTTCTTCATCTGTGTTGAGCTTAACAATCTTGATCTTTGCGCCATGCTCGGTTGCGATCTCTTCCAAGATTGGGCCAACTGCGCGGCATGGGCCACACCACTCTGCCCAAAAATCAACGAGTACAGGTGTCGTACTTTTTAAAACTACTTCATCAAAAGTAGCTGCTGTTACTGGTTGGGTTGCTCCCATTTTCTTCTCCTATTTTTAGTTTAAAGTCCTGGTAATTCTAGTGATGCGATAGAAACTTTTCAGCATCTAGGGCTGCTTGGCATCCTGTGCCTGCAGCTGTGATTGCTTGCCGGTAAGTGTGATCAACCAGATCGCCACAGGCGAAGACTCCTTGAAGGTTAGTTCGGGTTGAAGGAAATTCCACCTTTACATACCCCTCAGCATCTAAATCAACTTGCCCTGCAAGTAGTTCACTTCTTGGAAGGTGACCAATTGCCACAAAGAGCGCAGTAAGTGCGCGTTCTGACTCTTTGCCATCTAATGTATTTCGTAATTTAAGCCCAGTCATATTGTCCGCGCCTAAAACATCTATAACTTCTGTATTCCACATAACTTCAATTTTTGGATTACTTAAAACTCTTTCAATCATAATCTTCGATGCACGGAATGAATCGCGGCGGTGAATAATGACAACTTTCTTAGCAAACTTAGTTAAGAAACTTGCTTCCTCCATTGCGGAGTCTCCTCCACCAACAACTGCTATCTCGTGATCACGAAAGAAGAAACCATCACAGGTAGCGCACCATGAAACTCCGCGGCCTGAAAGTCTTTTTTCGTTCTCTAAACCAATTTCTTTATATGCAGAACCTGTTGCCAAAATAACGGCGCGAGCCTGAAGTACATTTCCTGAACCATCTGTCAGGGTCTTAATATCTCCATCAAGTTTCATTTCTACGATGTCATCACGAACAAGCTTGGTTCCAAATTTCTCACACTGTGCTTTAAGTGAATCCATAAGATCTGGGCCCATAACACCTGCAGGAAAACCAGGAAAGTTTTCTACTTCAGTTGTGTTCATGAGGGCGCCACCGGCAGTAACTGAACCTTCATAAAGAACTGGTTCAAGCTGCGCTCTTGCTGCGTAGATTCCAGCGGTGTAGCCAGCTGGTCCTGAACCTACAATTACTAGGTCGTGAATCTTTTCGCTCATCTGCGCACCTTATCTTTTAACTTATCTATTTCGCTTGAAGAACAACCCAAAGGCGGCGCCGACTTCATCGATCTTAAAGAGCTTGGCGACACCAAGGTATCCCAAGCCACTTACTCCAAGAACAATTACTAGGTGAAGAACATTCCCCCCAGGCAAGTGATCTCTCACAAGGAAGAGTGGTACCGCTATTACCCCAAAGATTCCTGCGAGTTTTGCATAAAGCCCAGCAATTTCACCAAGGTGAATGAAAATGCCATAACGATGCAAGAGACGAACAGTTGTCCAAGCTCCAAAGTAGTAACTCAAGGTAAGAGCAATAGCTAAACCAACTGTGACCCACTTAGCAGGAAGTGCGAGAGCCGCAATGACCGATGCAACGCTTGCAATAATGTTCATGATCAGGTTGCTCAAGACTTGTAATTTAATATTTTCAAAAGCGTTAAGGCCTCGAAGAGCTATCAGGTTAATGCTCAGCGGAAGCAGACCTAGAGAAAAGCCGGCCAATACATACCCCAGGTATTGGCTGTCGGCATGTGAGATTCCAAAAAAGAGTGCGTGACAAATCATCGGACCAAAGAGTAGGAACGCAATGGCGCTTGGAACAGTGGCTATTCCGACTAATCGAATAGCACGGACAAGCTGGTCGTGAACACTTTCAATATTCTTGTCCAATACATGCGCCGACATCGTTGGCAGAAGAGCAGTAACGATAGAAATTGTTATTACAGAATGTGGAAGCATCAAGATAAGAAAAGCATTTCCATATGGTGTGTAGCCCACACCTGTTGCTATCCCAGCCTTCGCCGCTCTTACAGCAGCACTGGTTGAAAGGTTTACCGTAACTAAATAACTCAATTGTGAGATCGCAGCAAATGCAAGCGTCCATGTTGCAAGGTGAAGTGATTTGCGAATTTCTGGATCTTTCCAATCAAAGCGTGCGCGGATCTTGATCTGCGTCTTTTTAATAACTGGAATCAGAAATACCACCTGGGCAACAAAACCTAAGGTTGTTCCGACACCTAAAATAGTTGCTTGACCATCTGAAATAGTCGACGCGTTCCAACCTTTTGAGATATGAAGAAAATAGGCAAAAACAAAGATCACGATAATGTTGTTAGCAACGGGCGCCCACATCATTGGTCCAAATTTTCCTTTTGCGTTAGCTACTTGACCAAGAAGAGCAAAAAGACCCATGAAGAAGATTTGTGGCAAGCAGTAGCGCATAAACAAAACGGTGAGGTGAAATTCAGGTCTCCCAACGTAACTTCCGGCAAATAACCGAACAAGAAGGGGCGCTGCGATTACTGACACCACTGTAAGGGTTCCAAGAACTACGCAGGTTGCAGTAAGTAACCTAGAAATAAATGCTGAGCCGCCGTCAGGCTGGCGAATTGCCCGCACCATTTGAGGAACAAATACTGCTGTGAGCGCACCGCCAATAACTAAGTTATACAAAATATTTGGCATCGTATTTGCGACGTTATAAGTATCGCCAAGTAGCGCCGTTCCTAAAACTGCTACGAGTAATAGTCCTCGAACCAAGCCAGTTACTCGTGATACGACTGTGCCAATGGCCATCGTCGCAGATGAGCGCACTAGTGCATCATCTGTACTCATTTGTTTCGCTTTCTGATGCGTCTAATACTTTGAACACTTGCAGCTAGGAATAACAATATTGCAGCCCCAGTCGTTAACCAGGTAGCAATTGGGCTGATCACTTGAATGTTCAACGGATAAACCGCGGCATCCCCTAGTTGGGTTCCGCTCTTCGTTGCGAGGGTAATCGTCAGTCCTGAACGACCAGAAGTGAAAACTTCTACTGAGACAAAGACTTGGGTTTTTGATTTTGGGGGAAGGTTCACAACTTGGTCGCCGTGGGCCATTATTCGCGCATTTCGTGCAGAGACATTCATGTTCACAGTTATTGCTTGAGGAAAATCATTGACTAACGTAATTGGCAACTTTTGTTTCTCTGATGTGATCGTAAATTTACCCGGTATTACACGAACCAGATGTGTCAGTGCATAAGCATTCGCAGTGAGATCACGTATGAGGTAATCTCGTCTTGATTTTGATAAAAGTGGATTCAACGTTTTGATTAAAGCTAAACGATATGTATCAATTTTTGAGGCTGTGATATACGCAGCTGTTTCATCAAATGCTGCAGCATCTGCTTTTATTGCAGCAGCGTCACTGTTTTGAAGGCGAAAAGTTGAGGAAGAATCAAACCCTATTGGAGGGCTAACTGGGCGCTCTAGCAAAGATTCAAGTTTTGTTTGTGAAATAGTTAGCAAGTAACTTTCATTGTGAGAACTTAGTTGTCTTACCAAATAGGCAGAAGGGTTTCCATAAACTAGGGCTGTTACTGGTCCAAAGCCCACGTCACGTTTCAGTTGAGCGAGCCATGCTTGTGCAAATAGTTGCCCGACGCCTGGCTTATTATCTATCAGTTTGTAACCATTGGACATATCAGTAACTTCGTCTACAAGAGCAGGGTCGATAAGCCAATGTATATTTCCATTTGGTGGGTTAAAAACAATTTGTCCTAGCCTTCCAGTGACTCCAAGTTGGGCTGCCAAATTATCATCTACGAATTGCCCATTAATTTCTCTATGGGTCGGTTCGGTAAGTACAACTGTTGTTTGTGCTTGAGCCACAGGAAGGGCAGTAAATGTAAAGATGAATGCAATTGCGGCTACGACTAAACGCTTCATACTTTCAGCTCACCAGATTTAGCAATAAGTTTCTTCTCATCTGGGTAGGCAAGTAAGTTAACAATTTCTTCTAGCGGGAACCAACCAACATCATCTACTTCAGTAATTTGTGGGGCAAGGGTTCCACCCACCTTGCGGAATAAATAATGGTGGACTGTTTTATGAATTCTTTTTCCACTAGCCATAAACCAAAAATCAATTACGCCTAGCTCTCTAGCGATTTCACTTTCAATTCCAGTCTCTTCATGCACTTCACGGATGGCAGCCATCTCTGGTGTTTCACCAGCTTCAATGTGTCCCTTTGGAAGTGACCAGAGCAAACGCTCCCGTGTTGCATCCTTTAAATCTCTACGTCCAATGAGTAAGCCCTTGGTTCCAGTTTCATCGATGACCAAACCACCAGCGCTGACTTCATCTACACGTTTGGCATACGTGCTATGCCTTTTAGGTTTTCTAGGCTCTGACTTTTTGGCAGGCGGATTTGATGTTGTAGCGCTTGTTGCTGCTACAGAATTAGTAGAAGTTGGTGTTTGTGGGCCCGCTGGACGCCGTCTCCGACGATTCTTCCGCTTCGCTTCGCCACCCGCACCAGGTGCCGGGGTCATAAGAGAAGGGTACTGCTCTAGCCTTGCCTACTGGGAAGGGGGACAGATGAATAATCCAAAAAATATTGCGACCGAGTTAGCGCTCACCGCTCTAGATGCGCAATCCCCCATGATCTCGTCGCTTGTCGCTGCATATAAGTCTGCTGGATTTACCTTGGCATTAGTGGGTGGACCGGTCCGTGATGCGATTTTAGGTCGACTTGGAAATGACTTAGATTTCACAACAAATGCAAGACCAGAAGACTCAACAAAAATTCTCAAACAATGGGCCGATGCAGTGTGGGAAATTGGCGCAGCATTTGGAACGATCGCAGCAAAAAAAGATGATCACTCAATTGAAATTACAACATATCGCTCTGAAAGCTATGACTCGACATCACGCAAACCGGATGTCGACTTTGGTGATTCAATCGAAGGTGATTTAGCACGAAGAGATTTCACCGTGAATGCGATGGCACTTGAGCTCACCGGAGATAAACCAGAATTTATTGATTTATTTAATGGTGTTGAAGACTTGGCAAAGAACGTTTTAAGAACTCCGGGCAGCCCAGAAGATTCTTTCTCTGATGACCCACTACGGATGATGCGTGCTGCACGATTTATGAGCCAACTAGGTTTCACTGTTGCACCAGAAGTAATTGAAGCGATGACCAAGATGTCTGACAGACTTTCAATTGTTTCATCAGAGCGCATTAGAGATGAATTCACTAAAACATTGATGTCGCCTAACCCGCGCCTTGGTTTAGTTTTACTTGTTGAAACCGGCCTCGCGGAACATTTCTTGCCTGAGCTACCAAAACTCAAACTAGAAATTGATGAGCACCACCACCACAAAGACGTGTATGAACATACTTTGACTGTTTTAGATCAGGCGATTGCACTTGAGCCCCGCTTAGGTGGACCAGATTTGGTTATTCGCCTTGCCGCTCTCATGCACGATATTGGTAAGCCTCGTACACGGGAACTTATTCCTGGTGGCGGTGTTTCATTTCATCATCACGAAGTTGTTGGCGCAAAGATGACAAAAAAGCGCCTGCAAGAACTGCGCTTTGATGGCGACACAATCGAAGCAGTTTCCACACTTGTCTTTTTGCATCTTCGCTTTCATGGATACGGAAGTGGTGAATGGACTGATTCAGCAGTACGTCGCTATATCCGTGATGCCAGCCCGCTGCTTGAACATTTGCATGTTCTCACGAGAGCAGATTGCACAACCCGCAATAAGCGCAAAGCAGAACAACTTTCTGCTACCTATGACTCTTTAGAAGAGCGCATCACAACACTTAAAGCGCAAGAAGAGTTAGATCAAATTCGGCCTGATTTAGATGGAGGCCAAATTATGGAAATTCTTGGAATTAAACCTGGGCCAGTAGTTGGTGAGGCATATTCATTTTTACTGGAATTACGCCTAGATCGTGGACCCCTTGGAATTGATGCCGCTACATCAGAGTTATTGAACTGGGCGCGCGATAAAAAACTTACCTGAGCGCAGGAGTACTAACGAAGTTAAAAGGTAAACAGCGCAGACAAAAATAGGCAAGATGATTGATTTCCCGCTGGTTGGAAGAATGAGAGCTGCAATTACTGCTCCTGAAACAATCATGCTGTTTGTTGCGACATCATAAAATGCAAAGACGCGTCCACGGTATTCATCAGCAATTTGTGATTGCACAAGGGCGTCATTCGTTACTTTTACTGCTTGCCCACACATTCCAACAAAAAATGCTGCAGTGATCAGCACCCACTCTTTTTGGTAGAGGGCAAAAACTAATAGCACTGGGGTAGGTGCTGACATCATGAGCCGAATCCAACGATGCCTTCCAAAATATCCAATAAATAATGGTGTCATCAAAGAACCAATTCCGATTCCAACACCTGCAACCGCCAAAGCAAATGCAAAAGCTGAAAGGCCGGCGTCAGGATTGTTTGGTGGATTAAAGGTATTGCGCTCAAGTAGAAGTCCACTAAGTAAGAGTGATGTCAGGCCACCGCGTTGGATAGCTGTTGCAGCAATACCTCGGAGTGCATCGGGGTGAATTTTTAAAATATTAAAACCATGTTGGAGCTCTCTCCACCCTTGAATCTTTTTTGTTATTTCGTGCTCAGCTGGGCCAATTTGTTTATGAGAAAATCTTCTAGTCGCAAATGCAGCAACTAGGTAACAAGCAATAGCGAAGAAAAGCACACGCGAATCTGAAATATCACTTTTACTAGAGTGGTCAAATATTTTCTTCAGTCCAATTCCAATACCACCACCAATAACAACTCCGATGCTTCCACCAGTAACAGCCATTGCATTTGCCGAGATCAAATCATCTTTTGAAACTACGAGTGGCAATCCTGCCGAAAGGCCAGCGAGAATTAAACGATTAATACCAAATGCGATGAGGACAAGGAGTGTTAAGGGGATGCCGGTATGGCCCCCCTTAATCAGCAATACAATCGCGAGTAGATCGATAGCGCGAATGAAGTTGGCAATTTGAACAATTTTCTTTCTGGAGAATCTATCTAGAAAGACACCTGCGTAAGGGCCAACGAGTGTGTAGGGAAGTAAAACGACTGCGAATGCAAGTGCTGCTGCTGCAGCGTTTGGTTGGCGCTCTGGAGAGAAGAGCACAAAGGATGCAAGAGCAGATTGGAATATTCCATCGCCAATCTGTCCACTCCATCTAATAGAGAGCAAGGCTGGCAACTTGCTACCAGGGCGAAAGGGCCAGCTGCTTAACCTCTTATATGTGGGCAGCTTCTGCATAAGGTAAGCGTAGTTAAGAAGAAAGGTTTATTCTTATTACTTATGTGGAGTCGCCGTGATGCCGTTGATTATTCACTTAAACGTCGGGCAACCTTGGTCGCACTTTTTAAGGGCTCAAGTTCTGCTCTAGATGCCTGTGACGCAGACCCTTACCTAAAGAGTGCTGCGAAATATCACGGTGAGAGTGTTGAGCGTTTGTGCCCTGTTTGCCGCAAACAAGAGATGGTGGAATTGCGTTATGCATTTGGCGATCAACTCGGCCAATACTCAGGTCGCATTAAGACATCGGGTGAATTAGATGAGATGCAGAATGAATTTGGTGAATTCCGGGTCTACATCGTGGAAGTGTGCCAAGGCTGTGGGTGGCACCACCTCATATATTCATTCAAGTTGGGTGATGGGAAGTACCGTAAACCGCCGCGCAAGGTACGCACGCTTGAAGATGAGGACTACGCGAAACGATAGCCTTACACCGTGATTGATAGAGAGAACCTTCGTACCTGGTTTATCAGGGGAACCATATTCACACTTGGTGGCGGTTTTGTTCTATTTTCATTTCTTTTTGTTTATGCATATTTTACAGTTCACATTCCCGACCCAAATGCCTACGTAAATAGTCAAGCAACAGTTATTGAGTACGCAGATGGAACTCCAATTGGTCGTATCGGCGCCGAAGATAGAGTGAGTGTTCCCCTTGCAAGTGTTCCTCTTAATTTACGTCATGCAATTATGGCCGCAGAAGACAAAAACTTTTATAACGAACACGCATTTAGCCCGACGGGAATCATCCGAGCTCTTTATCACAATCTTCTTGGAGGTTCACTGCAAGGTGGATCAACTATTACTCAGCAATATGCAAAGACGGCATTCTTAACACCACAGAGAAGTATCCAACGAAAAATTAAAGAAATTGTTATCGCTGTGAAACTTGAGCAACAGCAATCAAAAGATCAGATTTTTGAAAACTACCTCAATACAATTTACTTTGGTCGCGGCTCATATGGCGTTCAAACAGCCTCGGATGTTTTCTTCAATCGGCACGTTGATCAGTTAACAATTTCTCAAGATGCTGTCTTAGCAAGTGTGCTCAATGCCCCTGGTTATTACGATCCAGCGAATGGACCTCAATATCTTGCGCGCCTTAAAGCTCGTTGGCAATATGTACTTGATGGAATGGTAAAAGAAAATTGGATCACCAAACAGCAAGCTGCCAAACAAGTATTTCCAGATATTCAACCGCGGGTTGCATCAGGGTCATTAGCTGGTCCAAAGGGTTATGTAATTTCTTGGGTCGAAAATCAATTACAAACCCTTGGTTTCACTCAGGACCAACTGCAACAAGGTGGTTTAGTTGTTAAGACAACCTTGGAGAAACAAGCACAAGAAGCTGCTGTTGATGCAGTTTCAAAACGAACACCTGTAGATAAACAAGGAAATCTTCGTGTTGCACTCGTTTCTATTAGGCCCGGTACAGGTGAAGTCGTTGCCATGTATGGTGGACAGGATTACTTAAAGAGCCAACTCAATAACGCTACTCAAGCAATCGCCGAGGCGGGCTCTTCTTTTAAGCCATTTGCCCTTATTGCAGCACTTCAGCAAGGAATTTCACTGCAGTCCGTATGGGACGGGACATCTCCTCAGGTTTTCTTTGATCCTGGCTCACAGACCCCGTATTCAGTTTTCAATTACGGAAGTGAACAATTTCCTAATGTAAGTTTGCTGAACGCAACTGCCCACTCTGTCAATACGGTATTTGTCCCACTTACGATAAAAGTCGGACCCCAAAACGTAATTGATGTTGCAAGACAAGCAGGTATCCCCCAATCTGTTGCGATGGTTGCTGGTCCTTCTGTCGCACTCGGTGTTGCTAGCCCGCACGTCATTGATCTTGCAACAGCCTATGCAACTTTTGCCGCGCAAGGAATTTATGCAAAGCCTTACATAATTTCAGAAGTGCTTGGCAATAACCAAGGTGTTTTATTCCAATCTCAGGTTCAAGCTCAGAAAGTCTTTGATCCTAATGTGATGGCAGATCTCACGACGGCACTGCAAGGTGTGACAACAAAGGGAACGGCTGCGGCAGCGCTTGCAGATTTCCCTCGCCCAAGTGCAGGAAAAACTGGAACGACAACTGATAACGCAGCCGCTTGGTTTAATGGCTACACACCACAGCTTGCAACGACCGTTGCACTCTTTAGAGATGATGCAACGCAAACTTTGAACGGTATCGGTGGGTTGAACGCCGTCACGGGAGGTTCTTTCCCTGCAAGAATCTGGAGCCTGTATATGAAGAATGCTTTAAAGGGGCAGCCTGTGCTTCCATTTCCACCTGCTGCAAATATTGGTGGAACAGATCCGGTACCAATGCAAAATGCTGTACCAACGCTCGACCCAGCATTGGCTCAGTCTCCAACACCGATACCTCATCCTGCACCAGCAAAGACACCTGCAAAAAAGAAATAACTCGTGAAGAGTAAGCACGCCATAGGCGCAGTCATACTTCTTACTTTATTTATGGGAGCGCTTTCATTTATAAAATTTGATCACTGTTACAACAAATCGTGGGTAGTGCCGGATGTCTATACGCACGCCTGTTATAGCGACATTCCAGCTTTGTATGGTGCAAGAGATCTTGTTAATAACACCTGGCCATATTCCAGTGCGACAAATTCTGTTGAGTATCCACCTATTACTGGTGTTGTTATGTGGGCAACTTCCTTAATTACTCCTCACGGCTTAGAAAACTTTCATTTCTACTACCTGATAAATGTTTTCTTACTACTACTACTTTTTGTTGGAAGTGCTCTTTTGGTTTGGCATATGAACCCAGGAATCTGGCATCTCTTTGTAATCGCTCCAGCCGTTGTCGCCTCTTTATTTATTAATTGGGATATGTGGGCAGTTCTCACGGCACTTGCTGCAATTTATTGGTTCGATCAGAAAAAGTATGACTACAGCGGGCTTGCACTGGGAATTTCTGTTGCCACGAAGTTTTTTCCCATCGTGCTACTCATCCCGGCTTTTCTTATTTTCTGGAAAAGATCTCAGGTTAAATCAGCAATCCGATATTTCAGCATCTCTATGGGTTTATGGGTTTTGATTAATCTGCCATTTGCGCTGTTCACTCCTTCGGGCTGGTGGAGATTTTTTAAGCTAAATGGATCAAGAGGCGCTGATTTCGGTTCTATTTATTATTCACTCCAATTACTTGGAATTTCTCTTCCAGCAATTAATATCGCTTCGATTCTCTTATTTCTTGTGGCAAGCGCAATATTTGTGATATTTCTCTTTCAAAAAGATTATGTGCCAAACCTTGCTCAAATTGCTTTTATTGAAGTAGCAATTTTCACTCTTGCATCAAAAGTTTATTCACCGCAATATATTTTGTGGTTGACTCCACTTGCAGTTATCGCGCTACAAAAGAAGGATAGAAGCGCATTTTGGATATGGCAGGGCGCTGAAATCGTGTATCACTTGGCTGTCTGGGAATACCTTGCTACATATTCTGGTAGCCGCTTTGGGTTGCCTGCGGGGGGCTATGCCGCGATCAGCGTGATTCGTATAGCTGCCCTGATCTTTTTTGTGCTCAAAACAGCTCCATCCACACGGGAAGTTCCTGCACAGGAGCACCGATTTTCACTATCTAAGCCCTAAGAGTTACCCTTAGCCTTCCTTAACGAGCCATGAACACCGTTTGCGGCATTCGCTAAGGAGCAGTAACCCTCCTGTCGCGGAAATGCCGTGACCGTTTTAGTCCAGAGGAGGTGGGGTTAACGCATGCGTCATTATGAAATCATGGTCATTCTCGATCCTGACCTAGAAGAACGCACAGTCGCACCAAGTCTTGA
>Ga0214176_1000248_pt1 | contig 13454 bp, 13 predicted proteins | sample TroBogEpilimnion_18_FD_153014 | JGI IMG/M metagenome (GOLD analysis project Ga0214176, IMG submission 153014) | Freshwater microbial communities from Trout Bog Lake, WI - 20AUG2007 epilimnion | ecosystem: Environmental > Aquatic > Freshwater > Lake > Epilimnion/Euphotic zone | place: Trout Bog... | reverse complement strand
TTCACTTGGTTACTTCGCTACGCGCAAGGATAAAAGTGTGGTCTGGACCCAAAATAAGAAAGCCGGTATCGCCTATCGAGTTCAAGGTGGAGTCATGCTTGCAAGCGGTGATCCATTTGGTGAATACAGCTTATGGCCGGATGCTATAAAAGAATTTTTAACCATCGCTGAAATGCATGCTTGGACTCCGGCGGTAATGGGGTGCAGTGATCGAGGTGGGGAAGTCTGGGTAGAGCATGCTGAGATGACCGCAATTGATATTGGGGATGAGGCAATCATTAAGATTTCTGACTTCACTCTTGAAGGTCGGCCAATGGCAAATGTTCGTCAAATGATCAACCGAATTGCTCGAAAGGGATACATCACGACCACATCTAAGTGGTCGGACGTAGATCAAGAAACGAAAGTCAAACTACGCAAGCTTGCTCATGATTGGCGCTACGGGGTTGCTGAACGTGGATTCTCAATGTCTATGGACCGATTCGGAGAAGACGGAGATGAGAATACATTCATCACTATTGCATATCTTGCTGGAGAAATAAAAGGGCTTCTCTATTTTGTTCCTTGGACAACCGATGGACTCTCACTAGATCGTATGCAACGTGAGCGGGGTACCGACGCGGGAGTTAATGAGTTGATGATTGCAGATACCGTCGCATGGGGAAGAGCAAATGGAATAACACATGTATCACTCAACTTTGCAGCTTTTCGTTCCCTCTTTGAACGTGCTGACAAAATCAGTGCCGGTCCGATAACACGAGGAATGCGCAATCTAATTCGCTTCTTTTCCAACTTTTTCCAAGTGGAATCTTTATACAGGTTTAACGCAAAGTTCCAACCGGAATGGGAAACACGGTATGTCCTCTACCCTCGTGCCGCCGATCTGCCAAAAGTTGCCTGGGCAGCGCTTCGTGCTGAAAAATTTATCAGCGGATTTCGCAAAAAACAATAATTAAGGAGTCTCTACACTCTGCTGGCTAAGCCATTGAAAACCTGGGCCAACATATGGCTTCCATACTTCGATGTTATGTCCACCACTTGAAATTGGGATATATTTAATTGGAATAACGCTATCAACTTGATTGATAAATGTTCTTGCTGAATTCGCTGCATATTTGTCATTGACGCTAGAAATAATCATCAGCTTTGTATTTGTTGCTCCCGCTTTGATAACTTTAACTAGATCATATTTTGCCGATAAAAATTTACGTTCACGCTTTGACATGCCCAGGGAGAACATGGGTTGGAAGTAACCAGCAAGAGAAACTGCATGGGAGTATTGGCCTTGGTGGAGTACTGCGGCTTCTGTTGCGCACCATCCACCAGTTGAATAACCAAACGCACTCCATGGCCTGGAATCCACACCTAGAAATTTCTCTGCAAAAGTTTGCATATCTGATGTGATCCAAGTTTCGACTTGAGCGCCACCATCAAAATTCATACACTCAGTATCTTGACCAGGCACAACGTTGATCGCTGGAATAATTAGAATTGTTGGCTGGATTTGATTAGCGATTTCTAATTTTTCCATTGTTGTGACGCCATCCATCGTGCCTATCCATGTCTGAGGAACGCCAGGTGTCCCTGGGAAAAGTTCGATCACTTGATAATTAGTTCCAATGTTGTGCTGAGGAGATTTTAGTTGCGCAGCTATCTTGGGCGAGGCGACAACGTAGACGACATTTGATACTTGAGACTCGGCGCCTTTAATAACTTCTTTGAATATTAAACTTCCGCCAGCCGTAACTTTTGCTTTTGCTACATCGTTTTCAGAAATTGATGATAAGGCTTCTGATGTAAGTGCAACCTTCGCATACTGTTTTTGTGCACCAAATAGGTCCGCCCATGAGTCATAGAAATCTCCATACCTATTAATCGTGATGCCCATCGAAGCTAAAGCAAATATCTGGATAAAAATAATGAGCGAGAATCGAGCGGTGATGTGGTGCCATTTATACTCTGCGAACTTATGCCAAAAGGTGACGGTCAAAATGAGGGCCGCAAAAGTGATTACCCAAAAGAGGATTTCAAGAGTAAGTGAAAGTAAGCCAAACATAATGACAAGAGTCTACTTTGCTTGCCACAACTTAAATGTGTTTACTCGATTTCCCGCTTCGGGTCATCAGAATCATCGTATGGTTCCTGTGGTTGTGTGAGCTTCCAATACATGTAATAGAGAAAGACCCCAAAAAATGGCCACTCCATCACGTAAACCCAACTCAAATTGTTACCACCAAGGGCGCGGTTAAATTCAAAGACCCCCATAAGACCACAAAGAGGCAGCCCCCATAAAACCCATTTTCGTTTGGGATCCTGATTCGCTGGCGGAATCTGACTCAATTTATTCTCCCTCTGAATCTGAAAGAAATTTTTCATTAATGAACCAGTCACGCGCTGCAAGTACGATCCAAATCGTATCAATCAACATACCCATCGCCCACATAATGGCGCCACCCTTGTGTTGATCAGTTAAGCCCATGCTCATCGATGTCGTACTTGGCAATGAGTGTAAAACCTTATTTCCCGAGTAAAGAAAAAACCCAACCATTGTCTCTGGCAGCATCATCGCAAATAGGGAAATAACGCGATTGGCATAGGGGATAAAAATTGGATGAGGATTACCCTCCATCACTGGGTAATAATAAATAAATCCACCGAGAAGAAAAATTATAAGTTCTAGGCAGTGCACGTTTGGATTTGTCATTCCGGCGTTAGCCAGTGGTGAGAAGTGAGTAAGTATCAATACTGAAAGAAAGATCACAAACCCCACGGGAGCCTGAAAGAGTTGAATGAAGACTCTGTTGTGACCAAGTCTGTGGGCCAATTTATAGATGAAGGGGAACTTAGATTGTGACGCCACCTTGATGGGTGAGCCTAAAACAATGAGGGGTGAGACCAGCATCATCAAACCGATGTGTTGAATCATGTGTACATAAAAGAGGCGGATTGCTAGATGTGGAACCGGGCCTGCGAGCAGTATGAAAGCGAGCGCTAGCCCAAGATAAAAGAGGAGCTGGCGAATCGGTGAAACAGAAGCACGAGCGCTCTTCTCAGCAAAGTACCAGGATCCAATCGATGTAAGAGCGGCGGCAAAAGCAACGTCCCAGAGCGGATTTAGACCCACGTGGACCCCCCCCACCTTTTAAGAACTAGTTATATAAAACTTCCCAAAACGTGTTCCCGAACACTACATATGAGCGTACCCTGTCGTACTAAGCATTCGCGAAAATGAACTTGAGAGGACTACCGTGGCTAGTACCACCGCTTCGAAATCCAAGACAGCGTTAGGCGCCGTTGTTGCAATCGCTCTCGGAATTGCTGTTGTAGCAGGAGTAGGCGTTGAACTTCACGCTCACTCATACCTCAACGCACCAACTGAGACTGCAACTATCAATGGCACTATCACTGCTCCTGATGGCAAGAGTTACCCACACGCATTCATCACTGACGGACTCTATGCAGATCCCATTGATTCAAAGGCACATGGAGCATGTGCAACCTGTGATGGTGGACATCCAACGTGGCCGTCTTATGGTCCATTTACACACTTCGTGCTCCCCGCACATGCCTATGTCACGGTGACAATGCACGTTTATGATGGCGGAGAAAAATTGAATTCTCCTTACTTTGCAAATGTTGTTGGAACTGTTGGAGGAACCATGAATGTTGACGGTAAAGATGTTGCATCGTTAGCACCTGATGGTGTGCAGCACACATTTACAATTCACGGTCTTCCCACTGAAACCCAAGATCCACTCTTCGTAAACATTCCAATGCCAAAGACTGGTGATGGTGGACAAGACCAAGCTGGTTCACCACTTCCAAAGGGTCATGTAGTGACTTTCTCCTTTATTACAGGTGGTAAAGGTAACTACGTATGGAACTGTGAATATCCATGTGGTGACACTACTTACCAAGGATTTGGCGCAGTCATGGGATCGCAGGGTTACATGTCTGGAAAGGTAACGGTCCTCTAAATGGCGCACCACGACGATCAGGATCTGCTACCAACACCCGGACAACGAGTTGGAACCTTTCTCAAGCGTAAAGATGTTAGCCAAACATTTGTTTTGGGAATTTTCTTTACGGCGGTTTTCGTTGTTCTAGGCCTCTGGGTTTACCCACATTGGATGCCAAATGTGATGTCAAAGGAAATGCAAGGTAATGAAGACATCATGATTTGGTTCACAGTTATTTCAGCTCCGATCGCAGGCGTAGTACTAGCTATCGCCATGGAGTCATTTATCAATATGCACCGTGGTGATACACCTCCACCAGAGGATGGCCCAGGCATTAAAACCCATGGTCCAGTTGTTGTCATTTGGTCAGCTGTTTCAGTGCTCTTTACGATTGTGGCAATCGTGTGGGGTATCACGGAGATGAACACATGGTCAAGCGATGCGCTAGCTGGTTCAAATAACGCACTTGTTGTTGATGTGACAGGTTCACAATGGAACTGGTCCTTTAACTATCCAGCACAAGGCATTACATCTCACGAATTGAACTTGCCAATCAATCAACCAGTTGAATTCCGAGTTATCTCTGCAGATGTCAATCACTCATTCTGGCCAGTACAACTTGGGGTGAAGGTAGATGCAAACCGTCTATCCACAACGATAGCTCGCACAACACCAGATAAACTTGGCGTCTTTGACGTGAAGTGTGCTGAATTATGCGGACTTAATCATGCATACATGGAAACAGCAGGCCACGTTGAATCTGTCGCAGATTTCAACAACTGGGTCTCTCAAGCTAAGGCAACTGGAGGAACGCAACAATGACCACTCTTTCTCATAAGCCAGCATCAGCTCGGCCAATTCCAAATCCAGAACGTAGCCTGATCACTAGACTTAATATGGGCACGGGAACAGTTGTTGGCATCCTCTTTGCTGTTATTACTTATTACTTACTCCGCCACCACTTCGGAAGCCCATGGCGCGTGAATCATGGAATGGATATGACAAATACCCATTTCGTAAACGTCACAATCCTCTGCACCATGTTTGCATGGAGCTTTGGATTCCTTGTTGGTATCGGCGCCCTCATTGGTCCATTTAGATGGCTCATTGGTAAAGATCTGACTGCCGAAGAGCAGCTCTATCTTGCTGGTGATGGCCAAGGTATCAAGCGTTATTTCAAGTACTGCACAGACCACAAAGTTGTTGGTATCCAATATCTTGTTGGCGTAATGGTAATGCTTGGTGTTGGTGGAACAATGGCGATGATGATTCGCACCAACCTTGCAACACCTGGGTCACATTTCATTGCTCCTATTATTTACAACTCACTTGTTGGTCTCCACGGAATCACAATGATTATTGCGATGATCATTGTTTCAACTGGACCTTTTGGTAACTACATCATGCCAATCATGATTGGCGCAGCTGATATGGCTTTCCCTCGTTTGAATGCACTTTCATGGTGGGTTCTTTTCACAGCGATCCCTGTACTCTGTAGCGCATGGTTCCTTGGCGGAATTCCAACCGGTTGGACTGCGTACGCGCCACTCAGTGATCAAGCAGGACCAGGCATGAATGCCTTCCTAGCAACAATCATTATTTTTGCTCTTTCAACTGCGGTTGCTGGCATGAATATCACAACAACTGTTGTTGCTATGCGTGCTAAGGGTATGAAGTGGAACCGGGTTCCAATCTTCGTAGTAGGAGCAACAATTTCTGTTGCACTTGCTATCCCAGCATTCCCGACTTTTATGGTTGCAATGATTCAAACTGGTTTAGATCGCACCATCAGCACCGGCTTCTATGATGCCAACGTTGGTGGCAGTGGCTGGTTATATGCAAACCTGTTCTGGATCATGGGACACCCTGAGGTGTACGTCATCTTGATTCCAGGTGTTGCAGCTCTTATGGAGATCGCACCTGTATTTGTACGTAAGCCTTTGTTCTCATATGGAGCAGCTATTGCTGGTTTTGCTGGCATCGCTGGTCTCTCTGTCTTGGTATGGGCTCACCACATGTATATGTCAGGATGGATGCCAAATCTCAACGGTCCCTTCATGATTACAACCGAATTCATTTCTGTTCCGACCGGACTTTTATTCCTTGTTCTTGTTGGAACTCTCTGGCGTGGTAAGCCATGGATGAAGATGCCGATGCTTTCTGTTTACGCATTTATCTGGGACTTTTTGATCGGTGGAATTACTGGAATTTATCTTTCAGACGTTCCTGCTGATAACTACCTCCACGGATCAATGTTTGTGACAGCTCACTTCCATTACACGCTTATGGGCGCTGCGCTTACTGGAGCAATCGGTGCACTTGCATTCTGGTTCCCTAAGATGACAGGTCGAATGCTCAATGACCGTGGAAGTTATATTTCATTCTGGCTTATCCAGATTGGATTCAACGTTCTCTTCCTTGGCATGTTCATGGCAGGAGCAGCTGGTCAACCACGTCGTGTTGCTGACTATGCACAGGCCTTTGCACATGCGAACCTGATTAGCACAATAGGTGCTTACAGTGTTGGTCTTGGAATGATCGTCCTACTCTGGGCAATCATTCACTCATGGCGCAGCGGTGTTATCGCACCTATGAATCCATGGGGGTCAAAGACACTTGAATGGACTGTTCCTTATCCAGTTCCTCTAGTGAACTTCGATGAACCACCTGTTGTTACAAGTGATCCTTACAATTACGGAAGGAGTGCTAAGTAAATGGCTACTCATACAGAGTTTCACGTTCATCACGATTCACCTGAAAAGGTTGGTCGTCGTGAGCGCTTAGGTGTTCGCCTACTCATAGTTGCAGATGGTTCATACCTCTTTGCCATCATCTTCTCTTGGTTCTACCTACGTAACCTCAACGTCAATAACGCCTGGCTTCCCAAGGGAGTTAAGACATTCTCAACAGCTTCTAGTTGGTGGGTAATCGTTCCATTTATCATCGTCTTTATTGCCCACCGCGTCTCAATGAAGAATCGCAGTCTTCGAGTTCCAGCAATGGCGCTTTCAACTGTACTTCTTATTATTGGAGCTTGGTATCAATGGCACCAAGTGTGCAATATGCCATTCGTCGCGCAAGATGCAAATGGACGCCCGTTCTATAACGGTGCATATGCTTCCAACTGGATCATTTTCGCTGGCACGAACATGTTCCACTACATCATCACTGCTTTCATCACACTCGGTCTTTTCCTTCGCGGTTTGCGCGGGAACTTGCTTGACCCAGTACTTGAAGAGTGGCGCCAACGTGTTGCGGGTTCATGGTTCACGTGGGTGATGATTGGCGGAATTCTTTCAGCCTTCACAACCTCGTTTAAATAAGAAAACACGGTTAGAAAAAGCCCGACTGGAGCGATCTGGTCGGGTCTTTTTATTGCCTCGTGATGTAATCTAAAGCCCAGCAGTTCATAGTTCGCAGTCATAAGAAGGGATTTACAGATGGCTAACAAGGAACAGAAGAGCAACGCAAATACCAAAAAAGAGCCAAAGATGTCGCTGAAGGAAAAGCGCTTGGCTAAGCAAGAGAAGAAAGCTAAGAAGGAATAAGGATTATTAAACAGGGGCCCGGGGAATACTCCGGGTCCTTATTTTTTTCACCCCTCGCTAGTACCCTTTTCATATGACATTAACAATTCAGGATAAGAAGAACTGGTACAAAGCCTTAGCCTTTTTTGCGTGCTTGGGCTTGGGTGGATCATTGATCCTTAATCTCTTTAATATCGGTCCTGTTCCCATCACCGATGCGACTCTTTTTCAAAATCACTTCGGTGTAAAGGGCGCGCTTCCAAGAATTATTGATTTCCTCAGCTATTTCACGATCTGGAGCAATATCTTGGTCGCATATGTTGCACTTCGCTTGGCGAAAGATCCTCTGGACAAGCGCAAACCAATGTTGATACTAATTCCAACGAGTGTACTCATGATCACTATTACTGGAATTTTATATAACGCGCTCATCGCGCCGGTAGCTCCTCCCAAGGGCTGGAACATCGCAACCAGCGTTGTCTTGCACGGCATCGTTCCTGTTTTGGCACTTATAGTTTGGTTTAAGTGTGGGCCTCGTGCGCTATTTGATGCACGCAAGATCCCTCAGTTTTATATTATCCCTATTATTTATCTTCTCTACACACTTGCCCGAAGCACCGCTATCAAGCAATGGCCATACGCATTCTTAGATGAAGCAAGTCTGGGTTGGGCGAAATGGCTCATTACTGTTGCGGTCATCATAGTTTTTGGACTAGTAATTATTGGAATTCTTATTCCGATAGACCGCCTGCAGATTAAAAGGCACGCACCGAAACCTTAGAGAATGTCAGGATCTATCTGCGCTTGCTTGATTTTCAGGGCAAAGTCGGTTGGGGCAGGTTCAACCGCTCTTTGAACATTTCCTGCAATCTCATCAAGGTTTTTTGCAATAAATCTGCGTGGATTTAAATCAGTGACGTCAAGGTTTTCAAATTCTGGACCAAGTTGCTCTTTAAATTCAGATAAGGCGCGACTACTAAGTCCACGCATTCTTTGAAGAAAGCGCGCAGCATCAACTGCAAGCTTGGGCAATCTCTCGGGACCGGCTAAGAATGCGCCAAGAATTGCTAGAAATAGCACCTTCTCCACGCTTAAACCGAACATAAAGGAACGATACTGCTGGGTGTATAGTTAGGCAACGTGCGTTTCTTAAGCAACCCGACCCATGATCTGACTTACGACGATGTATTCATGGTTCCCAGCTACACCCAAGTAGCAAGTCGTATGGATGTAGACCTCACAACACAAGATGGAACTGGAACAACAATTCCTATTGTCGTTGCCAATATGACCGCTATTGCAGGACGCAGAATGGCTGAAACAGTAGCCCGCCGCGGTGGGCTAGTCGTTATCCCCCAAGACATCCCCCAAGACATCGTTGCAAACGTTATTTCTTGGGTAAAAGCCCGCCACACATTCTTTGAAACACCTGTCACGCTTGAAGCACATGAGACTGCTGCAGAAGCGCTGGAGCTTATTCATAAGCGCGCTCACGGCGTACTTCTCGTTGTTGAGAAATCAAAGCCCATTGGACTTGTTACTCAGGGAGATCTTGAGCGAGTTGATCGCTTTACTCAGCTCGGCGCGATCATGCAGACAGACTTCATCACTTTGCCCGATTCTGTTGAACCTCGAGATGCTTTTGATCAATTAGAAAAGGGACGCAGAAAGTTTGCAGCGGTACTGGATAAATCTGGGAATTTAGTCGGTGTACTCACTCGCGCTGGGGCACTACGCGCAACCCTTTACAAGCCTGCTGTGGATTCAAGTGGAAAACTTCGCATTGCAGCGGCTATTGGAATTAACGGAGATGTCGTTTCTAAGGCAAAGGCGCTCATCACGGCTGGAGCAGATGTGCTTGTTATTGATACCGCTCATGGTCACCAGACAAAGATGATTGAGGCAATCAAGGCAGTTCGTGCCTTGGATTCAAAGATCATTATCGCTGCTGGCAATATCGTGACAGCAGCAGGAACAAAAGAACTCATTGAAGCTGGCGCTGACATCGTTAAAGTTGGTGTTGGACCCGGAGCAATGTGCACAACACGTATGCAAACTGGTGTTGGTCGCCCACAATTTTCAGCCGTGTATGAATGCGCGCAGATGGCGCGTTCCCTAGGTAAGCATGTATGGGCAGATGGTGGAGTTCGCCATCCTCGCGATGTTGCTTTGGCACTTGCAGCTGGCGCATCGCAAGTAATGATTGGCTCATGGTTTGCTGGAACCCTTGAATCTCCTGGAGATTTGATTCGCGATACTGATGGAAAGCTTTATAAAGAATCATTTGGCATGGCATCAGCAAGAGCAGTGTCTGCTCGCACATCGACCGAAAGTCCTTTTGAGCGTGCGCGCAAAGCACTCTTTGAAGAAGGAATTTCATCATCTCGTATGTATATCGATCCTGCCCGCCCGGGTGTTGAGGATCTTCTTGATCAGATTATTGCTGGGGTTCGCTCTTCATTTACCTATGCAGGAGCTGCATCAATCAATGAATTCGCTGAAAAAGCGGTAGTTGGTATTCAATCTGCATCTGGTTATGCAGAGGGACGTCCTCTTCATACTTCTTGGTAATTAATTAAGTAAAATTGAAATTTCTAAGCCAGGATTTGATTCACTAAATCTCTTCTGACCGCCCAGACCCTCAATCTCCATTAAAACTGCTACTGAATCCACAATACCGCCGCTTCGCGCAATGAGCTTTGTTGCAGCGCCGAGTGTTCCTCCTGTGGCAAGAACGTCATCGATCAACATAACTCTCTCGCCGCTTATTACGGCATCTTGGTGGATTTGTAAGACACTCTCGCCATATTCCAGTGCATAACTTTCGGAGAAGCTTATTGCTGGAAGCTTTCCGCTCTTACGGATAGGAATAAAACCTTTACCAGTTATCTTGGCAACCGCTGCGGCAAAAATAAATCCCCGTGCTTCAACTCCTGCTACAAGATCAAACTTATTGCTTACTTGAGAAAACTCTGATACTGCAAGGCTAAATGCTTCTGCATCACGCAAAAGCGGAGTTATATCTTTAAATAAAATACCTGGGGTTGGAAAGTCTGGTACATCACGAATCAGGCCCCGAAGAAAATCCTTCGGAGCCTGATCGTTGTTTAGTGATGTATTAATTACTTTGCAGTCCAAATGTTAATTGGAGATTGCAAGAAGTAGATAAGGAATAGACCAGAGGCAACATAAAGAAGTGCATGCACTTCCTTTGCGCGGCCTTGGACTACTCGTACTAGTACGTGTGAAACGAAACCAGCACCAATACCTACTGAGATGCTATATGTGAAAGGCATCAAAATGATTGTAAGGAATGCAGGAATTGCAATTCCATAATCTTGCCAATCAATATTCTTAATTTGAGACATCATCAAGAATCCGACGATGATCAAGGCTGGGGTTGCAGCTTCGTAAGGAATAACGGCGACAAGCGGTGCCAAGAATGTTGTGAGCAAGAATAAAATTCCTGTAACAACAGAGGCAAGACCGGTACGAGCACCTTCACCCACACCAGAAGCAGATTCGATATAGCTGGTGTTAGATGAAATATTTCCAACTCCGCCGCCGATAGCTGCAATTCCATCAATCAACAAGATTCGATCGATATTTGGAATATTTCCTTGGCTGTCAATCAAACCACCTTCTGTTGCGATTGCTGTAACAGTTCCCACGTTGTCGAAGAAGTCTGAAAGTAGCAATGAGAAGATAAGAAGGATTGCTGAAACTACAGTTACGCGGTTAAACGCACCTGTGAGATCAATATGTCCGAAGAGACTGAAGTCAGGCTTTGCAAATACCTTTGAAGGTACTGCTGGAACGTTGAGTCCCCAACCCTTTGGATTGACATTCTTTCCGTCAAAGTTAGGACCAATTTTGAAAGCCTTTTCAACAATTACAGCAAGAACTGTTGTTGTAATGATTCCGATGAGGAGCGCGCCCTTAACTTTTCTTACGACAAGAGCGATCATCAAGAAGAGACCAAATGCGAATACAACGATTGGCCATCCGACAAGGCTTCCGTTATCGCCAAGTTGAACAGGAACTGGTCCTGCTCCGGTACGGCGTACGAATCCTGAATCTACCAAACCAATGAGAGTAATGAATAAGCCAATTCCCACTGCGATCGCAATCTTGAGTTGAGCTGGCACAGCACGGAACATCGCAGCCCGAACACCAGTGACGACGAGAATCACAATGATGATTCCCTCAATAATGACAAGACCCATTGCATCGGCCCATGTCATCTTTGAAGCAATACCAACAGCAACGAAGGTATTGAGACCAAGACCGGTTGCCAAAGCAAGTGGGAAGTTAGCCACTGTGCCCATCAAAATGGTCAAGATGCCGGCCATGAGAGCCGTCATAGCTGCGACCATGGCTAGGTTTGGATGATCTCCACTTCCACCTAAGAACTTTCCATCGCCATCTTTTGCTAGGCCGATGATGAGCGGATTGAGCGCAACGATGTATGCCATTGTGAAGAATGTGACGAAACCACCACGAACTTCTCTAGCTACCGTTGAACCACGCTCGCTGATTTTAAAGAACGAATCGAGCATGAATTAGCCTTCCTAATTTTGTTATCGGGGGTGTTTGCGACCCCGTATGAAATGACGGCTCACAGACCGAGGGAATGGCTAAACGTTATAGGTACGCGCCCCATTTTCGGGCCCTAACACACGGCTAAACACCTCTCAAAAGGGGTGAAAATGACCCTAAGGAGAGGCAAATATGGTTGATTCCTATAGGTCCCTGGAGGTCTAACAATCTAACTTTTTTGGGTCAATAGGATGTGCCTACTTAATAGTGCCGGGCAACTAACGACATCGGGGTTAGAAGATGGAAGATGTACTCAAGAACTCCTCAGTTAAAAGAATCATTAGTGAAATGAAAAGCAGGGGCATGAGCGGTGAAGTGAAGATACTTTCTGATAGCGCTCGGTCTGCGGCAGAAGCTGCGGCTGCTCTTGGAATACAACCGGGGCAAATTGCATCTTCTATCGTCTTTAAATTACCCACTGGAGACCCTTTGCTTGTGATTACCTCTGGTGCACATCGAGTCAATACAGAACTCGTTGCAAAAAATTTAGGTCTTGAAAAATTACATCGAGCGGACGCTGATTTTGTTAAGGCAGCATCAGGAATAAGTATCGGTGGAGTATCACCAATTGGTTGGGCTCCCAATGCTGGGATTAATCAACCAGTGATTGTAATTGATAAGGCTCTGGATGCTTTTGATGTCGTCTGGGCTGCCGCAGGGCATGCACATGCTGTTTTTCCAACTACGTATTCTGAATTACTAGAGCAAACCAAAGCAATTCCTATGATCGTTGGAGATTAGGCGAGTAAAGAATTAATTTGCTCAATGATCCATGAGCGCAATAGGTATGCAGCTTCCACATATTTACCCTGATTAAAAAATCCGTGAATTTGGCCTTCAAAATCTTTATAAATAACTTTATTTCCCGCTGCCTCTAGGCGCGCAGCATAGGAAATTCCATCATCTCGTAAAACGTCGTACTCAGCCGTTGGGATAATTGCTGGTGCCAAACCTTTATGGTCGGGGGCGATGTCGGGCACAGCATAAGGACTATTTTTATCCCCAGCATTTAAGTATTGATCCCAGAACCACATCATTCCTTTGCGGCGAAGACCATACCCATCAGCATTATTTAGGTAGGAGTCTGTATCAAAATCTAATTGCGTTGCTGGGTATATGAGTAATTGATAGGCAAGTTGAACTTTTTCATCACGCGCTCGAAGTGAAATACCGGCTGCTAAATTTCCACCTGCGCTGTCGCCTCCAACACCAATTTTATTTTTATCAATATTTAATTCTGCTGCGTTCTCTAGCATCCACTTTAGCGCGGCATAACAATCATCATGAGGTATCGGAAATTTATGTTCTGGTGATTTTTGATAATTAATTGAAAGGACCACGGAATCAGTTTTCTCTGCAATCTCTACCA
>Ga0214176_1000233_pt1 | contig 14070 bp, 7 predicted proteins | sample TroBogEpilimnion_18_FD_153014 | JGI IMG/M metagenome (GOLD analysis project Ga0214176, IMG submission 153014) | Freshwater microbial communities from Trout Bog Lake, WI - 20AUG2007 epilimnion | ecosystem: Environmental > Aquatic > Freshwater > Lake > Epilimnion/Euphotic zone | place: Trout Bog... | reverse complement strand
TATGTGCGATAAATTGAATTGTCTGTAGAAATTGAAATAGTGGGGATTGACCGTTATTGGGCGGTGCGCTAGCTGTTCAAACACAAGCGACCCTCTGAGTGACGACGCTGGCGTGTCGGCACCTTCAGCCAGAGGGAGAACAAACGTTATTATCCAGGTGATCAAGAGCATTCTTGTTTGTGTACTTATAGTTCTTTTCACTGAAGGAAGAGAGAGAGAGAGACCACAATCGTGGGAGAGAAAGCGAAAGAGAGCGGATGTGTTTAACTGGATTTGTTAAACGGCTTACCAAACAGGTGATGCGGACGCGTGCGTGGATCACAAAGATGAGTACTTTGAGTGAAAATCTCTCAAGATGAACTTAGTGAAAAGCGTTATCAGCTAAGTTCAGGTTTTGAAACTTGTCAAAGACTTTGAAGACTTTGGAGTGGAGACGGACGTGTCGCGTTGTGTTTGGATTGGGTGAAAAACGTCTAAGTCCAACTTTTTGGTACTTAGGTAAAGTTTTGAAAGACTTTGGTGATGAAAGACGAGGACCAGAGTGACGTCGATGGAGACCAAAATTGGAATGAGTTATTGGTACGAAAATGCTAATTATTTATACCCATTTGGGTCAAGTGAAGGGTGCTCTGAGTTGGGCATGCCAAATTCAAGAGGGTGAGAAAGAGAAGAAAGATTAAAAATAGATTTTGTTTTTCTAGTCGTAATTTGCTTTGAAGATGACCTAACCCAGGTGGATTGACTTGTGGTCAAGACAATCGGCGGCAGTCCGATCAAGACAGTCGGCGGCCGTCCGATTGACTGATAAGAGGAGCGAAAATGACCGAGTGGAGTCCTGGGTGGTCCTGGGTGGTCGCTGTAAATAGCCTGTTTGCACAGGTTTGGACTAATCTGCTGGGAACTTTTTGACAGAAGAGGGTGAGAACCAGAAGAGAGAAAGAGATATTTTGATTTTCTCACAGGAGAGAGAATATTTTGTAGTTTGAACATTGGTTTCAGAAAAGATTACTGTCGGTAAGAGAATATAACCGAAGAAGGAGCAGAAAAGATTCCTTCGCCTTAATGGGCGAAGGACCAGCAATGGTGATGAAAGACTCCTTTTTCTTAATGGGCGAAGGAGCCATGGCTAATAATAGGAATTTTTGATGAGATCAATTTTTGAGCTGAGAAAATTTATTGGTTGTCAAGAAAAGGCAAGAAGAATCTTGTCTCGACAGGGGATTAGCAGCAGTTTGCTACTGTGGTTTTTGCGTTAATCCCCTAATGATGTGTAATGTCTATTGTTAATCCGATAATTGTGTAGGGTAAATAAAATTGTGTAATTGTGTAATTTGTGTAAAATGTCATTTTAATGTGTAAAATGTGTAAAATTGTGTAAAATGTGTAAATTTGTGTAAATTGTGTATTTTTGATGTGTAAACAAAAATTATCGAAAAATCGGATTTGTTAATTGTGTATTTGATAGTCTATTAGATGAGCGGTCGATCTTGTATTCAGTCAAATTTGTTTTGTGAGCCTTAATAATCCTACCATTCACTAGATTCTTGCAGTTTATGGTCTTGTCATTATTAATGCTCTCAATAATAAATGGTCCCGTGAATGTGGGTTTCCATTTAGACGATGAGCCTGTACTGACTTGTAATTGTCTGTGCAGTACAAGGTCACCTAATAGAAATTTCTTATTTTCAGCAGATTTGTTTTTGTAAGTAGCATTTGAAGATTCTTTACTCTTTTTGCTTAATCCATATTTATTTCTTATTGCATTAGCTCTATCAATAAGGAGATCTACTGATTGGTTTATTGTGTCTGGTGAATCAGACAAGTCTATTAAATCTAAATGATTTTGCAGTTTCTGGCCAAACATTATTTCTTCAGGGGAGTGATTGAAAGAATTGATGGAAGAGTTAATGGAATTCAAAATCAGATGAATATGCTCATCCCACTGAGAAATGCAATTATTTTGGAAAAAGTATTTTCTGGCACAGTGTTTGAACGTCCTAATATGACGTTCAGCACGGCCATTGGAAAATGGTGAAGCTACGGCGGTTGCTTGTAGTCCAACATTTTGACTAGAAAGAAACTGATAAAACTCGGTAGAATTATAAATACCGGGTTGTTCATCAGTGCGGATCCATTTGGGAGTACCAAATGGCATAAAGATGTGATTCTTAATGGCTCTAATAATCTCTGAGGAGGTTGAATCCCTCAGAGGAACTGCAACTGTATAATTTGAAAAATCATCGACTGCTATTAGGAGGATCTTAAAGTTGTTAACAGATATTGGCAAGTCAGTGATTAAATCTAAGGACCAGGAATGTCTTGGTTTATCAGACCGAGGTAGACTTCCTATTTGTTCCGATGAAGATGCGGAGTCGAACAACTGGCAAACATGGCAACTGCCCGTGTCAAGAAGAATAAGACTATTGAGAGATTTAGGATCAATAAAATAAACGCTATTTATGTCCCTAAAGATTTGCGCACGAGATTTGTGCAAGCCAGGATGTGTGTAATGGTGTGAATTAATTAAAATTCGTGCTAAAGATTTTGGAAGAATTGGTTTTGCGTTGCCGGTGCGCGAAGAATAGAAATAAATACCGTTGTCGAAAATAAGTCTAGAGTCTTTGATGGTAAGGTGCTCTTTTACAAAAGGATCTTGGGCTTGTAGAGCTAAAAATATGGGTTTGTTTATAAAGCCATTAATGTTAAGTAAATTGTCTAATCGCAAAGTTTCATAGCTCTCAGGTAAATAATTCCTGAAAGGCTGTATGTCGGTCGGGGTGGGCCCTTCCCGGTCGACATACCGGTTATCTTCCTGACCTCCGTGTCGCACAAACCTTGCGCCATCGGAGCTCCGTCTATTACCGTCGGGAATGTCAGGGCATTTTTGAATTTGTGAACCTACATCTTGACCTACTGGCACTGTGAACGCACTGCCCACAGGCTCAGAAGCTCCGCTACTACTGGGTATGTCAAGATGCGCAAACGACGGTTCGGGTGGCTTCTGCCCCTCCGTTGACACCTCTTCGAGTGGCATTGGAGGCACTGGGAGGGTTCCCGATGTAAGTCGGGATGCAGAAGAGGCATAGGTGGGTCGATAATTCCCACCCTGTTGTGACTGGCCAGACTGGTCCCCACCGCATTGGGTTTGCAGCCTGGCTGCCTGCTTGCAACCACAGGTCGCGCCACAACTGGGACAAAAAGATGGTTTAATAAGAGAGAGAGAATTAGAAGAGTCAAGTCCATCTACACTACACACATCTGCTGCAACAAGAGATTGAAGAGAAGAAGAAGAAGAAGAAGCTAATTTTGGATTGTGCGAGCAACTGTCTGCACAAAGTGGACAATTTATGTCCAATCGTAACCTATTGTAACGATTATGATGGGTGCACTCACTGGCACAACGTGGACAGAAGTCCACTAATTGATTCGATATAGGATTTTTGGATAGAGATTTTTGTGTTGGAAGAGAACTAGAAGAAAAGTCATTAGCGTTGGATCTAGGATTGAAATGCGGCCAATTGGCCAAAGAACCTGGTGAAAGACTATGTTTGAACTTAGCATTGGATTTAGGATCAGAAATTTGTAAACTTGGATTCTTAGTTTTGGATCTAAGATTATAATTTGATGATATATTTGACACTTTACGGGCTTGTTTACAGGTTGCTTTGACTTTGGATGGAAGAGTTGGAACAGGTGGTACGTTTGTCCTTATGTTGGTGCGTTTATCAATATTTGGAAGACAGAAAGTTACTTTGCGAGGTCGCCCTCGTCTTTTTGGTAAATTAGAACGAGCGAGAATTGTCTGCGGGCCCCTTTTTGCACTTTCACGAGCTCCACCTAAGACAAGCGATGGAACTCCATGTACCAGGGGTGGGCGGGGGTGGATATCAACCGGCGGGGACCCTACTCCTGACGAACCTATAGATCGCAGTTTTGAGGGCACTTTAGCATTAGGGGTCGGGGAACCTGACTTCCGGGACTGAGATCTTGTCAAAATTCTGACCGGCAGAATGACACCAGGTCGCCTAACAGTGGACAGTTTGGGCATTCGGGTCTTGCGATTAGAAAGAGTTAAAGGTGTATTTTTAATGAGTTTTATGCCTTCTTTTGCTTTAGATTTAGATTTACGGGTTGATGAGCTTTCGCTTTTTGGGCTAGGCCCATCTAAAAGATGGAAAAATTGTGAGCTCGTAAGTGTAAAGTCCGATGGAAGAGTCAGGGCATCAATGAGCCTAATTGTGTCTTTCTCACTGATTGTTTGACTAGTGGCGATATCGGCTTCGATATCCCCAATTTTCTTATGTGAACGAGATAAAAGGTCCGAAACTTCGTTTTCGGCACCAGGTACATGTATAATTTCAGCTTCATATTTACTGAGTTCCAGAGAAAATCTCAGTAAAATGCCGGTTGACTCCTTGGCTAGCCTAATGTAAGTTAACGCTTTAGCATCCACCAAAATGATCAGTTTTGGTGCATAGCGTATAAAAAATTCCATTGATCGTAGTGTATACAACAATGAAAGTGCTTCCTTCTTATAGATAGTATAATGTCGCTCAGTTTTAGTGAAAGTACGAGAAACCGCAGCAATTAGTTTTTCATTACCCTGGTCATCTCTCTGGTAAAGACGACCACCGGCGCAATAGCACGATGCGTCGGTTTGAACATAGAACGGTTTGTTAGGCTCCGGAAAGAACGTGCAAGTATTATTACAAATGTGTGAGATTAGATCTCTAAAAAGTTTTTCGTGATGAGGAGTAAATTTAAATTGTTTAGGCGGAGCGTTTGCTAGCTCCATAAGTTCTCGAGAACATTCAGAAAAGTAAGGAATAAAATGTCGATAATAAGAAAATGCGCATATAGAAGATTTTAATTTCTTGGCAGTCGTCGGACTGGGCAGGTCCTTAAACGCCAAGACACGTGCTTCCGGTATAGATAGCCTATTCCGCTCAAAAATCATGCCTAGAAATTGTATTTGTTCCCTAGCTAATAGAAGTTTTTGTGGTCTCAGCTTGAGACCGGATTCAAGAAGTCTGTGTAAAACTAACTCAACAAGTTTAAAATGGTCTTCTAAGCTACCCTTTGTAGCAATTAGAAGATCGTCAACATAGAAAAGAAGATTATCAGAAAGATCCTGGAAAATTTTGTCCAGGAGAATTTTTAAATAAAGAGGACTATTTTTGAGACCCTGAGGGGCTCGAGTGAAACACATACGTTTATTGTTAGTTTCAGCGTAAAAAGCAGTTAAAGGTTGTGCTTTCTTGGTTAAAGGAATATGGAAGAAAGCGTCAGAAAAATCTAGGGAAGACAAATGATCTCTATCTATGAGATGTGCTAAAATTTCAGGCTTGGACACAAACGCCATCGGAAGACGCTTTGTGTCATAGTTTAACAATCGACCGTCAAATAATAGTCTAATGCTATCCTTATCTTTCTTAGGGATTACCATGATATTTGAAACGTATGGAGATGGTTCATGGCATACTCTAATTATGCCATGGTGCTCCATTTGATTCAGAATGTCCCTAACCTTGTCTCTCGCATGGAGGGGTATAGGGTGATATTTTTGTATCTTAGGTTTATCATCATTGATTAATTCAATGTCCATTTCTAGCACGTTTGTTTTACCTATATCATATTTGTGCAAAGAAAATGCTGGCCTACAAGAAAGGATAATCTCTTCGATTTGTCGCCTAGCTTTGGCTGGCAAATGGGAGAGTTCAAATTCTGCCAAGAGTTCTTTATCTGATAGAAATCTTGGTGCGTCAATTAGCTCAAACTCAGAAATATTTGAGCGTGATTCAATAAAAGAAGTAAGAGAGGGTTGAAAGAAACCCGAAGATTTTAAAGAAGAATTTTCTTGCTCAGTCTCATCTAAATTCATATATTCTTCATCAACTAAAGGTTTAACTGCCTTTAGTTTGTTCACAGCCACAAGAGGATTCGTTAAAGGAATTTTTAAGTTGAAAGGTGAATTATTTACAAGTGTTATTTCAGCAAAATTATCTTGGAATTTTGTACGTTTGAGATCTAAGAAGTCAATTAGTGGGGCAAATTCATAAGTTGCCTCACATAATTGAATTGGAATTGTAAAAGTAATTTGATTATTTGGTGTAACTATTGTTGAAGGAGATTTTATTAGTTTATTTACTTTGTATGTTTCTTTGTCGAAAGTTTCGGCAAAAATGGAATTATTATAAGCGTAAAATATTTTATCAGCCGTCATTTTATTGACGTACTGAGAAGCTAAGAAGTCTAAACCTAAAATCATATTGTTAGTAAGATTAGGTATAACTAAGACATCCAAAGGGATGGCAAAAGTTTTTGAAGGATTTTTAATGTTAAATGCAACCATAATGGTTGTGATACCAGCAATATTGTTTTCCGAACCATCACAAGTTGTCGTTGTCACACTTGCTGAAGGTTGGGAAAGAGAGAGAGTTTTATTTATGTTTAAAGAGTTATAGAAAGAAAGAGAGATGGATGTCATCGAACAACCAGTGTCTACAAGCGTCCTCGTAGATACTAGATGGTTCATCGATGGAGTTTCAAAGATGGACACTTCCAAATGGTGGATAGTGGCTACCAGAGTCGGCGACTTTAATGTCGGCGAATTTAAAGAGCTAGAAAGAGGAAGATGCGTTCGAGACTGCGTTGGTGCCTGCACACTTGTGTCGGTAGTTTTACATTCAACAAGTTGCAGGCGGAGAGAGTGCGATGGAAGAGCCCTAGCGGCTCTCATCGCGACCTTTGGGTTTGACTTGTACAAGGTTGACCCGAGACGTGGGACTTTGAACAAATCTGACATTTATAGAATGTAAGTGTCACTGAGTTGTTTCCTTTTCCAAAGGATTTTCTAAATGGAGGATTTCTATTGTAATTGTTGTTGTAACTTTTATTGTTACCATTGTATCTATTGTTACCATTGTATCTATTATTTGGATAGTATGAAGATGAAGAGGAAGAGAAAGAATTAGTGCGATAGCGTCCCCTAGAGCCGTCTCTATTACGGGATTGGGAGCGTCTATCGCGGCTAAATGATCTATTGCGCGAAAAGGAGCGCGAGTAAGAGCGCTGGCGTGATCTACCATCCCGACTGTATCTATTGGGATATTGGTAACTCGATAGACTCTGCCAGCTCCTTTGGCTCGCGTTTGAAGAATTATTAGAACCAAGGGAGGTTTGTCGAGAGAAATTCGAATTGAAGGGTTTGTTGACCTTGAAATCTCGCGTCCCGTCCGGGCGTCTTTGCGAGCTAGGTAACGAACCCGAAGAAGAGAAAGTAGAAGGATAGAAAGACTGAGGCGGAAAGCTATTGCCACCGGCTGGTTCAGACATCGCCCGTTTTAATTGATTTCCTTGGGCGGTGTTCCGCCGGGTGGCAGTCAATATTTTTCTAATTTCTGGCATTCTGCTCTTAAACGCAGGATTGGAGTTAAGAGGCGGTTGAGAAGACATAGAAGAAGAAGAAGGATAAGATTTCGGTCTATTGGGCGGAACATTAGAACGAGTCTTGTCATATTTTAGTCTAGTAGGTGCGAGAGCGTTAATTTGAAGTCTGAGCTCTTGCAGTTCTGATAACTGCTGATCAGGATGATTAGTCAGTTGGAGAGAATTGATGTTATAGTGCAACTTAGTGGCTAACTTGGGGATCAAATCATGAGTAGTCTCATATAATGCAACTAAATTGATGACATCCTTCATATCCATCTTTGTACCTATCTGAGCGTGTTCTAGCTCCTTGGAATGAAGGTGTCTGAAAGTCTTTTTATCTATCAATTGTTTCAATAAAGCTAATAACAAATGATACTTGCGTTCCGGCCAAGCTTCTGCCGTGCAAGTAGGTTTTAGTCTTTCCATGATCATACTAGCACGTCTCATGGTTGCTTTGATGTTCTCGTTAGGTAATCTCTGGAAATTGTTTAATTCTTCCACATCATCATAGATAGTATGTTGTGGAATGAAAATGTCTTGGATGGCCTCGATTATCTGATCGAGGTCACCTTTATATTCCCTTATCATACCATTGAGAAGGGTTGCTGCTGAACCCTTCATTACTGTCATAAGAAGATCTACGTATTCAAAAGCATAAATTTTGTAGTTCTTAGTATAGTTAAGGATCCTGTCCCAAGTGTCCCTAAAATCAGCTTTAGGGTTCTTGTCAGGATCAAAAGTTCCTATTGTTGCTACTGCTGCGTGACCCTTAAGTATTGCTAAAAACTTGGGATCACGTTCCTCATTTTCTGGTAAGATATTATCAGGTTTACTCAATGCATATATCAAAGTTGAGGCTTCAGGAGCAGCTTGACTTGCTAGTTTAGTCAGAGCTGTCTTTTCAACATCCGTCAACTTTGTTTGTTCAAATTGAAGTTGCATAGATTGTATCATTTGTGAGAGATGGAGAACTTGGTTTTGTAAAACATTAACCTGAGGATTAACTTGAGGACTCACGGCTGATGGAGAGCGGAGAGTGCCGTGAGTAACCATAGGAGGAGAGAAAGGAGAATTTAGAAAACTGGTGGAAGGTTGAACTACCGTGCGCTGTTGCTGCTGTTGCTGCTGCTGGCGAGTCAGTTCATCAACCCTTTCTCGCTCAGCCAGCGCGTTGTTTAGAGCTAGATAGCTAGCCGACAAAGGAGGTCTACTATCAACTAAACGAACAGGAGAAGGCGTGTTCCTTTGAGCCTGTTCTTGAGCACTCCTTAGGGGAGGGCTATGTAAATGTGGCGGAGGAGTTGTGCCATATTTTTCTTGATAATCATTAAGGCTCGCTATTTGAGCGCGTAACATTAAAACCTCATCCTGGAGAGCGTTGTTTTGGTCTGCCAGGATTGCTGCCATTTGATTTGTTGGAGAATCTACAGGTGCGGCAGCGCTTCTAGCTACTTCTATTCTACAATTTTCTGGTTCGTCCGATTGATTTAGCTGCAATCTCCTTTTTAGGGGAGTAAAAGCAGACGAAGAAGATTTTGGTCTAGCCCCCAAAGATTGGATTGGAAGAGAGTGGGCGGCTTGAGCGGCTAAAGATGCCGCTCCATTAATCGGAGCGTCTAATGCTAAGTCTAGTGCCTGTTGGTTATTTTCTGTCGGAGGACCTTTGTTATTGTTTGTTCTAGCTGGTCCTCTTTGTATAACAGTTGCGGCCGGTTCTATATGTAAATTTGCCGGGCTCAACTGTATACGATTGAAATCACGTAATTCTCTATTTACCGTAGATGATGGGTTGTCTGCCACTGGCGGACTGAAGAGCCCATCGTTTTGCCTATCTAAACCTGGAGTAGAATTATTAGAAGATGCAACACTAGGGGATCTTAGAGCAGGTGTTCCCCTATGTTGTGTGAAATTATCATTACTATCAGACATTATAGAAGAGAGATCAGGATAGATGTTGGAACGAGAAGAATATGATCTACGAGTGAGATTTGGTTCGAAAGACCTTGTGCTTTCGTTTGGAGAAGTGATTGGAGTGAAGAATTCAGGAGAAGAAGAAACAAATGGATTTGTTTGATCATATAAAGCATTGAAAGAAGATGACAGATGAAATGTATGAGATGCTCTAATCAAAGTCCTGTTACCTGCAGTAACTTGTACTACAGAAGTTATATATTTTGAATCTGTGTCTGTTATAAAAACTTTATTATCCCTACTAGGAAACAGACGGGGAAAATAATAACGCTGATCTTGATTAGCTACGTTACGAAAAGGAAGATAATGGATTTGTTGTTCAAATCTTTCTCTAAGAGCTTTATTATGAACATATAATTTATGTTCAGTTTTATTAAGAATAATTTGATAGTTGTAATCTTCAAATTGTTGTTTTCCTTCTACATGGATTCTGTATTCCGACTCTATACGTTGGAGTAAATTTTGTTTTTGCTCAGGTGTTATGAAAAGATATGCTAGAGGTAAGACCGTCAAAGGACGTCTATCCTCTACGCGGCGTAGTTTATTAAGTGCACAAAGGAGTTCAGTATCAGGAATTATGATGGGCGTGCTGCGTGGTCTATTTGGCAGCATGTCCAGAAAAGAAAAGAAGAGATGGAAATTGTGTCAATGACTCACGTAAACAAAAAAAAAACAACAAGTAATTGGTGCTTTTATGGATTATAAGTTCTAGACCAATAAGTTGGAATATCTCTAAGATTTAGATTAATTGGAGGTCTTAGTAACATTACTGAACTGTTATGAATCATAAAGTTTTCTATCAATATAAGTATGCGTCTGATTTGATCTATTTCGTCCTCGACAATAGGTCTGCGAGGAACTCTTATATCTATCGCGTCTAATTGGCGTCTTATTTTTACTAACTGTCTATTGAACATATGAAATTGTCCAGTTGGGCGGACAGGAGTTATTGGACGTTGATATCTTTTGTGATTCATTGTGCTGACATTCTTAACAAATAAGTAAATTGGGCTTCTCTAGCTAAGTTGTTGAATAACTGAAGTTTACTAAATATTTCGTCAAGTGCCAAAAGTGCGGCTGTACTTGTATGAATATGACCGTTTTTCCTTAACAATTTATCAAGAGCTACATAAAGACGTCTAAGATAAGTAAAATATTGTGCTCTTAATTGAGTTTGAGCGACTTCTTCTGGTCGCTCTCGAATAGGAGTATGAAAATAAGTTGGCATTGTGAACAAAACAATGAGATGGATGCTTATGTCTACCTGGCTGGTTTGAGTGCGTTGTCTTCGGAGAGAGTGTCATATGCGTCCAGATCTCTGCCTTGTCTTTTAAATGTTTTCAGGATAGTAAACGACGGACTTTTTATTTTTATCTTGCTATTGATCGAGTTGCTTCAGGGTTTCGACTAACTATTGGGGTTTCCGAGCTATAGAAGTGTTAGGTTTCGACAACAATCTTAAAAACACTAGCTGCATAAATCTATGCAGGGAAAACGAACGCGGAAATAAATATTGAAACGAACGCGCAAAATAAAAAATAATTCTACGAATACACATGAAACAACTACAACGACCTTCCCTAAACTGCCTAGCTAGTACGAGTAAGATACGAGGTGCAATGTATCTTCTCACCTTAAACGACCTATTGGCCACGATTCACAGCTGGCCAGACTGGCCCCCCCTTGGTGCCCAGAAATCGTAGGGAGCCTGCTCAACCTGATTTCGGGTCTCGGAGCGAGTCTGTTAGGGATTAGAGTGGTAAAAGCGTGAATGGAAACCAAGTGCAATTCGATCAAGGGTTAAAGAGTCAATAGTGAAAGCCAAGTGATTGAAAAGCATCAAAATCAGGTAAAAGAAGCCAATGAAATGTTAGTGATTGGTGTGAAAGTTTGACTTTTGTCATATACTGAAGAGCCATATACTACTGAGGAAATGTTTTTCAAGACGTAAAGATGTGCTATTGCTGAGAAGATTGCTACTATGACAAGTAATGCGATTGCGAAACTTTTGCATACCGCGCAAAGTTTTTCTTTATTCTGCATTATGCAACTGTAAAATTTCTAATAAGTAACCGTGAAATCTCAGGAGTGAACGGATTTTCATGTATTTCAAGGATGCTTAATACTAGGATAGCAATGATTATAGCCAAAGTAATGACAACCAGGGCTAGGATCATGCCAATTGCTATTTGGTAGTAGTCGAGTTCAATTGTAAAAGTCATGTAAAACTTTTGGAAGTTGTTATTCGAAGTTCCAAAGAGATTCGTTTGAGAAATTAGAATTCCAATTGATGAATGGAGTTGAAGTGTTATTTCTTTTTATTAAGCTTTTTGATTGTTTCTTTAATTGAACTATTACTAAAAAGAGGAGAAAGCCTAGAAAACCAAAGTATAGGAAAGCTGTTATTATGTTTTGGTTTTGTTTCTTTCTACGTTGATGAATTTCTATGATACCAAATTCAATTTGTATCATGCGTTCACGGTGTTTTCGTTCTTCGTTTCTCAATTCTTTTTGAATTCTAGGTGTAATTCTATAGTCGTTATTATGGTTGTTATTCATTTGCTTTAAAATGGAAAACAGCAAGACTGTCTTCCACAGCTTCCAAAGCAACTACCTAGACCACAATTTGGTTTACAGCAACAGGAACAAATGCAACAACACGCTAGGATATAGGTGGCGGCTATTGCTAGTGCTGTAAATAATGATCCAAAGTGTGAGATTTTTAACATCACCTTTACTTATTATCTATCAAAAGGGACAAAAAGTGAGCTCGGCTTTTTGTCACTTTGAGACAACAAACAGGTGTGCCACCAACTGAGTTTATTAGTTGGTGTTGTGAACCGTGAAGATTGAATTGAATTTATTTCTAATGTATGTTGTAAGAAGTGAAAGGATGTTATGTTTAGTGTCACAGCAATTGCACATATTCATTATGTTTGAGATCAGTGATCGATGTTTTGATCCTTCTATTGTATCAAAAAATTTTCAAAGTGTTTGTGTACTATCAAGACTGTATCTATTGTCTTGCAAAGTTTCTAAGTGTTTTTATTTGTTACTAAGACTGAAGTGAAAAAATTTTCTAAGTTTTGAAGTGAAAAAATTTTCTAAGTTTTTGAGTTGGTCTATTTTGAACTAAAAGAAATTTTGACAAAGTTTTTATTTACTATCATAACTGGATAGCAAAAAATTTTCAAAGTTTTTATTTTTGAAAATTTGACTAAGTCTTTTTATGTACTATCGTAACTGAGTTGGCAAAATTTTCAAAGTTTTTATTTTTGAAAATTTGACTAAGTCTTTTTATTTCAGTTCACCAAAAACTTGTAAAAAAAAGGAAAAAAATGTAGGCTTCTTAAACTAGACTCAGATACTTTACCAAATCCAGCTTGAAGAGTCCCGTGAGTACTGAATCCCTCTAAGTTCCAGACACCCCAAGTAAAAGACAGGGTAACACTGATAACTTGTATTTGAGAGATCTTGACACAACACTTTAAGTTTCACAATGAGAAGTATCTTGGATAGCCATCCAAGATTAACTGACCCCTATGTAGTAACTGGTCATCCCTTATATAGGTAGCTTGTTGACAGGTCAAGGATAAGTTTGATTTATGGGTTGCAGGTGCTCACACAGGTGCTTGTAATTAAATCTGGTCGGCCGCTTACAAAGGTCGGCTAATTACAAAGGCCTGTTGTGTGTGTGTGTGTGTGCTACGAGGTTGCGTGGGGCTACGAGGTTGCGTGATGGTTTTTAGGACATTGCGTCTACATTCGCGCCCGAAAGATTGAACGAGGGATGAAGTGAGATCTTTTGCGGGTAAAAGTAGCATGTACTAAAACAGTTCTGTTAAGCAGAACCGAGTTCGCGCCCAAAAGGCTTGCGATGTGAAATAAAGAAAGACTTTTGCTCAAAAAAACGAGTTCGCGCCCAAAAGGCTTACGTTGAACAGGGTTAAGGTGAGACTTTTGCTTTTTAATACTTCACGCCTTGGGCTGGCGTTTAAACGGTTGTAAACTGTAGCGCAAAAGGATATTACTACGTAGGGTTGGGTGCAACTAAAAATGATATGGTAATGTACATACAATGAAATATACAATACAATGAAATATACAATAAAATATAAATAAAATGACATAATAGAAATGAATTTGAGTTTGGACACGATTCTGGACACGATAGAAGGTTGGTGTTACTCAAAAAATAATTTTAAATAATATTTAACTTTTTAATAAGATGGTATTCAGTCAATGGGTAGAAGGTCTAGATGCAGCGAAAGACTTGAGTCACGTTTGAAAGACATAATGTAGAGTACGAACCGATTCGGCAATGAATCATAATAAAAATGTTTAATTTAAAATCAGATCGATGAATGAATAAATGAAAACTATGAAAACTAAAACTAAAACTAAAATGTACATTCGCGCCATTCGGGAAGTCTGGGCGTTCGCGCCATTCGCGTCATTCGCGCCATCAGATGCTTCCGGGGTTTTGTTGTTAATTAATTAAATGGAAAGTAAATGAAAGTACACGTAAAAATAAATAAGAGTCTCAAAACAAATTATCAGCTGGTTATTATTTTTACTATTTTTATATGGTTTTGTTGGGTTTTATGTGAAAATTTGGTCAGTTCCTGTTTTTGGGATTTTGTAAAATTTTATACTTTTTGTAGAAAG
>Ga0214176_1000211_pt1 | contig 14893 bp, 28 predicted proteins | sample TroBogEpilimnion_18_FD_153014 | JGI IMG/M metagenome (GOLD analysis project Ga0214176, IMG submission 153014) | Freshwater microbial communities from Trout Bog Lake, WI - 20AUG2007 epilimnion | ecosystem: Environmental > Aquatic > Freshwater > Lake > Epilimnion/Euphotic zone | place: Trout Bog... | reverse complement strand
GATGTGGTAGGGTTGGTATCCGCTATAACATCCACTGATTCGTCATCATCGACTGATATTTACGGAATCGGTGTTTCGCTGATAGCTATTGATTCTTCAGTAGCGACAGATTCCGTTATCCAGGGAAACTTTGCAACCTATTCTCCTTCAGAGACGGTTTCTGGTTCAGAAGGCTCATCAATATCAATAACGACAGCAATATTTGATTCGTCTTCATCTTCAGATGTTGCTTCGTTCACATCTGCGCTGAACGCAGCCGACTCAGGATCAGCTTCAGATGCAATTTCATTTGCGATATCATCATTCCCTTCAGAGATGTCTACATCAACAGACACAAAGTCTGTTATAATCTCTGTGTCGGCTCTTGATTCGTCAGCAACATCAGAGTCAACAGGAATCGTAGTTCTGTCAACAGTTACCGATTCCAGTTCTTCAAATGATACGAGAACAAACGTCTTATCCGTAATCACAACGACAGATTCCTCTGGGTCTTTTGATTTATTTGGAGCTGTTGTCTCGATATCGACCAATGACACGTCAACTCAAACAGATGCGTCGTTGGGTCAAGTGATAATACAGTCCACCGAAACATTAAACAGCAACGGCCTTGCAGGAATATCGGTTTCAACTTCCATATCAGAAAGTTCTGCGATAAGCGAGAATGTCTATACGATTTCAGCAATATCCCCAACTGAAACGTCCTTACTTTTCGATAATACTACATTCAGCACAACGTTTCTTGCATCTGAAACACTATACATAACGGACGTAGCTTCAGGGGTCTGGATTACCGCGGACATTGGAATCTACGCCCTTCATGCAGTAGAGCATTGTTCGTTTGTCACTGCTTCAGGAGAGCTTATAATGGCTCAAAATCGCACACTCAGTGATCTCATTGGATTTATACCAAGTGATCTCGATGAAATGAGCATAACTGGAATGAGTGGTGAATATATTGGCGCAAGCATGTCAGAAATAGAGTTGATAAACCAAAGCGTTTCGACGCAATAAACTTTTGAATCATGTTTTTAGGAACAGCTGTCTTGCTCAGCGCTCAAATAACCATTGTTGGAGGAGGGACTCCGGCATCGGTGACGGTATCTATTCTAGCTCCAGACGGGACTATTCCTGTATTGAATCAGGCGGCTACATATAACTCAGGAACCGGAACGTGGCAATATATTTATCAGAGTGGGTCTAATGGCTCCGGACAATACACGGCACAATGGAAATCTGTTTACGGTTCTAACGCAGGGAAGACAGAGTCAACATTTGCTTTGCGTCCAACATCTCTTTAAAAAAATAAACATGCAGATAACTCAAGTTGATTTCTCGGATTTTGTCGCAATAGGCACAACGTCAATTCTTCTTCTGGCAGGAATTGCCGCTTACTATGCAAAAATGGGATTCGCTCTTAACAAAGAAAACGCAGAGTTGAAAGTCTCTCTAAAAGAAGCAGATATCACGAAGTCTCTCAGCACAGTAACGCAAACAGTAAAGCAGATCAGCGACAATCAGTCTTTGCTCAAAGAGAACCTTGATAAAAGTCTTAGTGAGGTATTTGATCGTATCAGGACAATCGAGTTGAAACATGCGGAGGGGTGTGCATTGCTATTAAGATTAAACCCAAGAAAAAACGAAGCATCATGATAAACAGCAGAGACATTAAAGACCTGCACCCTAAAGCGCAGCCACTTTGCGAGAAGTTTCTCGACGAGTGCAAGAAGTCGGGAATTGACATCTTGATCACAAGCACGTATCGAGATGTTGCATGCCAGACCGCCCTCTATGCTCAGGGGAGGACAACCCCTGGGCACATTGTAACAAATGCACGGGGCGGGCAAAGTTTTCATCAGTACCATGTCGCATTTGATACCGTGCCAGTTATTTGTGGTAAGCCGGTATGGGACGACATGCAGGTATGGCTAAGCATCGGCCACATCGGGAAATCTTGCGGCCTTGAGTGGGCTGGAGACTGGAAGACATTCCAAGAAAAGCCGCATTTTCAGTTTACGGGCGGTCTGTCATTAAGAGATTTTCAAGCAGGAAAAACCGTGCCTGAGTAATAACAATCAACAAACCAAAAAAGGAGAACACCATGGACTTTTCAAGCATCTCATCATTTCTCGCGCCGGTTGTCATTTTTGCCGCAGGAGCTTTCAAGCTTTTCGGATACATTAACGGATACAAAGACAAGCTTGAGTTAGCCGAAAGAGCGCTTCAAGCTGTCAAAGCCGGTGCGGATGGTACTTTATCTTTACTAGGAGAGGTTGTTGCGGCAAGCTCAGACAATAGCCTCAGTCTGGATGAGTTCAATCAGATCGTGAAGACTGCCTCGGACATCCCTGGAGCGATAAAGATCGCACTGAAAAAGAGCGCTGTCACCAATCCAACGCCAGCCTCATGACGGACTGGATTGAAAAAGTCACCATAGCGATATGTTATGGTATTGCAAAAGCTCTATCGTCTCCTGGCGTGATGGTAGGGCTTGTCAGGGCATGGCGGCAGGCGAACGAGCCGCAGGAATTAACCGCAAGTAAACCAACAAAAGACGATGACAACTTTCTTCGGTCGGCACAAAAAGACGGCTGGGTTAATATCCCTGTTGTTGATAAGCGCGTGCAGCAGCTCAAGCAGGGTAATGTATCTCGGTAGTGGTACCACCAAGATGGTCCAGCTAAGAGAAACCCTGAAAGGGGTGAAGGTGTGGGTTAAGGATTCCACCGGAGTTGCAATCCCTATGGTAGCAGACCTGCCTGAGGGGGGATTTTATCGAAAAGATTTAAATTAAGATGATAACATTATTAAGTATAGCTTTAGGTATACTTTTATTGACATGCTCCGCAAGGTTACTTCAGTATTAACTCATAGGTTCCCGCCACCGCTCCACAAAAATATACTGCCGACGGTAAAGCACTCCCAGCGCTGAAAGAAAGATGCAGGAATGGTCGGATTATCTGGACAAGCTCAAGAAGCCGGTTATATATGCGCTGCGTTAACTTGCTGATCGAGTAAGTTAAGGATAGGCGCATAAGTTTAACTTAGTGTGGTGGGTAATAAAAAACCTCCCATTTCTGAGAGGTTCCGGATTACTGGCTTGGCGCAATCCCCGAGGCAATGCCCATGATGCCGTAATATAAGCACAATCTCTTATATTTTACAAGAGGCTATCCATTAAAATTCATGTTACCTCCAATTATTTGATCTTTTTGTTTGATGTTTTCAAATTATTTGGTTATAATTCTTTTGTGACAACTAAGAGACGGTAAAGATACACATAAGTGACATGATGAAAGAAAAGTTCGATAACCGGAAGCTCAAGGGGATATTTCCGAGAGTTCGTGATAGGCTCGAAGAAAGAAAGGGGGTGTCCATTTCAGTGGGAGCTGTCAAGAAAAGATTTCACCGAGATAACCCAATTGTTATGGAAGAGTACAGGGCGGTATACGGAGAAATGCTGAGGGATAAAAAGCGTGAAGAGTTGAAGCGAGAAGAGATCAGATGGGAGATTAACCAATTAACTGAAAAGGCAGAAAATGCCAACTAAACAAAGAAACCCCACCACTGTAAATGATGAGGTTTCGGTATCAACTGCAACGATTAAATGTACCACAAAAATGGAATCGACACAAATTAGCCATCCAGAACAAAAGTATTTCAGCTTAAAGAGCGCGCGGGAGTTTGCAAAAAAGTTTGCTGATTATGATTTATCTGAAGCGAGCTTTTACCGCCTGTCCAGCAAAGGAAAAATACCTGTAATAAAGGGGCCGGGCGGCAGGTTATTAATCCCTATTGACAAATTCATAGCGTGGTTGGAGAGTGGAAGCGAAGCAAACGGGGAGGCATGAATCATGAAGAATAAAAGCCAAACCCTGCATGGGCGAAATGCAGGGCTCAGAGATCAGGAAAAGCGGATTATTCGGGCGGAACAATCACAGCCTCAATATACGCACCCTTCAAGAAATTTCAAACCTTTTGACAAAAAAGCTTATTGCCAGTCAGTAGACCAGATCATTATTGATGCTGTTGCGATGTTGTCCGGGCGGCAAATGGAGAGTTTGAAAATCAAAACTCATGAACAGGAGAGCATCATGAAGCGTAAATGCATCGTATGGCTAATTCTCAGTCTGCTCGTTGGGCAATCGGCAAGTGCAAGGGCAGAGAGCTCGTATCGGCAGTTTTGCGACTGGAGCAACAACAATCCTTCGTGGGTACCTGTTGCTTCTCATATCGCTCTTGGTGCCGGCATTGCGTATGCGCTCAGGACGCAGGGAGCAAGCCCAGTTGTAAGCTGGATAGTACCATCAATGATCGGAATTGGTAAAGAAGAATTGCTCGACAAAAACGCCAGCATGGTGGATATGTCGGAGTGGGCGATTGGCGGAGCTGTTGGAGCTTGGCTTGGTGGTGTTCGGGTTGCTCCGAAACAGGGTGGCGTTTCGGCTGAATTTTCAACAACATTTTAAACGGGTAGGAAAATGACACGAGACGAGTTCGAGAATGCGCAGTTCTCTTTCTGCGATGAGTTCTACAATCGAAATGAGTACAGGGGTGATGACATTTTTCATCTCCAGACAGTCGATTTCGGCACAAGATCAATAAGGGATACTTGCGGTCGGCTACACAAGATGGATGACATAGAATTAATTATCCATAAACCACAAAACAGGAACCAACATGTCAAATGAAATCACGATTAATGGGGAAATTTACACAAAAAAGATTCCACCGACGGAATCGGCTAAGAATGTATTGATACGCACTTATTCGGCTGGCGTGCATTTTGGCGAACTAGTCAGGCATGACGGGATGGAAGTTGAGTTAAATAACGCTCGCCGAATATGGTCGTGGAAAGGGGCAAATACACTGTCCGACATAGCTGAAAAAGGGCTGAAAAACGTCAAAGAAAGCCGGATATCTTTGACGGTAAAGTCAATAATCCTAACCCAAGCGATAGAGATTATACCCATATCAGCAACCGCTTTGAAATCATTAAATGAGGTGGCGGAATGGACGGTATAAACTATAGCAATGGCTATGGCTATGGCGATGGCTCTGGCTCTGGCGATGGCTCTGGCTATGGCTATGGCGATGGCTCTGGCTCTGGCGATGGCTCTGGCTATGGCTATGGCGATGGCAATGTCGATGGCAATGGCTCTGGCTCTGGCTCTGGCGATGGCTCTGGCTCTGGCCTTGGCTCTGTCTCTGGCTCTGTCTCTGGCTCTGTCTCTGGCTCTGGCTCTGACTATGGCTATGGCGATGGCTCTGGCTCTGGTTATGGCTATGGCGAAGGCGATGGATAATTAAAAAGGAGGAAAAATGAAAAAGCTTTTGGCGGAGATCGGGCGCGTGATCAGGTACTCGATCACACGAGACACCAAGTTTTATGAGATCGTCAGAATTCTTGACGGCAGAATCCTGATAGCGGAAGACGGCTATCAAATATCGGTAGGGGAGGTAGAATGGGCACTATCGACATAATAAAGAACACACTCGTCATAATGATTATAGGGCTAATGATGGCTCCTGTAATCGACGGGGAAACGATAACCATGACATCTTTTGCAGGAATCTGTTCTGCCGTAATTCTTGGTATGATTCAGGCGCTTGAGGCGATAGCGGAGTGGAATATACCTAAGCCTTTATAATCAACAATCAAAAACGGAGAGGAAGAATGAAGACAATTGAAGTGGTAAAAACGGGGATGGTGCTAATGATCGTCGGACTCTTTGCTGTGCCCGCGATTGATGGTGAGCAAATGACTTCGTGTGCCTCGATTGGGTTCTGGATTGCGTTAGCTCTCGTTGTCGTAAAGACCGGTTATCTAATCTATGACTTCAGGTCGGAAGAGATGCTTGCGGACAAAGAGGGCGACGGTGTAAAGGAGTACTGGTATTAATCAACAATCTTAGGGGGAACAAATGACAATCTGTGACAAATGCGGGAAACTGACCAGCCAGCCGCTTGCTGACTCGACGTTCAAGGGGAAGCTGATATTCCGTAAAGGGATGGAAGTATGCCGTAAATGTTTTGATAAAACCTTGGAGGGTGTACGGGCTGGGGACGAAAGGAAGCCCGCTTCCTGCGACAACAGTAAGCGGGCTAAGAAGAACTACACGGTTAAAAGCATCAATCAACAATCAAAAGTACAAAAATGAAAAAAGAAAACGAAATCAACCTTTTTGACGACGATCCTATCGTTGTTAAGGATGTCGAGGAGGTCAAGAAGTCGAACCCACTGAAAGACCTGGTGTCCACCAAAGGGAACGCATCCCTGAACGACCTCATCCGACTCTATCAGGAAATCGAAGAAAAGCTCATTGAATCCGGTGGCGTTGCTGACTTCGGCGACCAGATGGCTGCAGTCGAAGAAAAGATTGAGACAAAGCTCGATAACTGCAAAGGATTGATTGATTACTGGAAAGGTCAGGTCAGCTACCTCGATGAGCGCGCAAAGGTGTTCAGTGCGCGAAAGACTGGTATCAAAAACGGTATCGAGTGGTTACGCTGCACCATGAAATCCGCATTACTCCTCACGGGGAAAGAAAAGGTCAAGACAATCGAAGGGACGTACTTCTTTTCGGCGCCTAAAACTCCGGTTAAGATCGATATGGAGAAGATGACTGGCAAGTACGAAGCAGCCCTTCAAAAGATCAACCTGAGGACGCATAACGTCGTGATAACCATACCCTCTACCATCCCTGACTTCCGAAAAACTGTTGAGGCGTATCTCAAAAAGCCAATCAAGGGCTCGAAGATGTCCATCACTGAGCCTGAGTACGATATCAAAGGCATCGCTGAGCGGTGGATGAAAGGAAACCGCAAATGGCCTGCTTGGTTGGCTCCGACAGAAAAGACATTCTCTATCCGATAACCCAAAAATGAGAAATATCATGACACAAGAGATGGCGGTACGGCAGCGTGGGGCGCTTACATCATACGCTTTGCCGATAGAGGATATAAAGGCCCAAGTGAACCTTATTCAGCATGTCATGCAGGACGTCATGAAAGAGGGGGAGCATTTCGGGACAATACCAGGCTGTGGCGACAAGAAGGTTTTGTTCAAGTCAGGGGCTGAAAAAATAATGATGACGTTTCGTCTCTCAAATGATACTGAGATCGAGGTGCTTGAGATGCTTAACGGACACCGTGAGTACCGTATCAAGTGCACGCTGTTTTCCCCTGACGGCCAACGCCTTGGCACTGGAGTTGGGAGTTGCAGCACGATGGAAGGTAAATACCGGTTTCGCCAAGGAGGATATACATGCCCTGCATGCGGCGCTTCCGATACCATCATCAAAGGCAAATCAGAGTATGGCGGAGGATGGATCTGCTTCAAGAAAAAAGGGGGGTGCGGTGAGAAATGGAATGATGGCGATGCAAGCATCGAGAGCCAGCTTGTCGGAAAAGTTGATCATGACAATCCAGCAGATTATTACAACACATGCTTGAAGATGGCTAAAAAACGGGCGCTTGTTGATGCTACACTGACAACGACGGCAGCAAGCGACATTTTCACCCAGGACATTGAGGATGACCCTGACCTTTACCGTAAAGGGGGATATCAACAGGCGACTGAAGAGGTAAAAAAGGAAGAGCAAGCGCCTTCCCAGGACGAATCCAAGAAAGAGAAGGCGCCAGCAAAGAAAGATTCATCCCCAGCAAAGGGTGAGCCGAAAAAGACAGTTCAGGAGCTGCGCAGAGAGAATCCATCCCCTGAGGATGTAGAGAGATTTAAGGCTGCGGCTCAGAAAGCTAAAAAGCTGTTAACCGACAGCGAAAAGTCGGGGATGAATAACGAATTCCGCGCTGGGTACACTGCAACAGGCATTCGTCTTGCGATAGATTTTCTGAATGAAGTCATAGAGAAGCGGACACCACAGCAAGAAGCCGGTGTTGAAGGAGAGGCTGCATGAAGGAGATATGGGAGGTAAGGGAAGTCGGCGCAAAGGGAGACTTGGCGATAGCTGTTAAAGGAAGCCCCGCGAGTGCTGGGCGTATCGCCACAGTGCCACACTACGAAGGGAGAGAGGGTAGGCAGATGATGCTGGCAAGTCTGATATGCGCTGCTCCTGATCTTTTCGTCACGCTGTCACAGTGGCTTGAGCGATACGAATACGGTGAGATCACAGGTGATTTGATTGATAGGACTTTTGCTGCACTCAAAAAAGTCAGGGGTGAAGATTTTGAACCAGATACCGAAAACTAATGCTCAACGTATCGCTGTTTAAAAATTGCCATTCAACTGCTCCTGTGGAGGATATCGAGTTTCTCGACGTACTCCACAGGATAAAAGGGGGATACTGGCAGGATGAGTACTTCGCCTATCGGTCAGTGCTCAAAAAATATGGTCCGTCAGCCCGAGAGACGAAAAAAGCTAAAGAAGCTCTCTCCTGCTTCATCCCGTCGGGGAGATTCTCCGGTGGAAGAAAGCGCTCCAATCTTGCGGAGCATTCTGGCATACTCAACATCGATATCGACGCAAAGCACAACGTAGGAATAGACCTCACTGAGCTAAAGGATACGCTTTTCGGTGACAAGCATATTTATGCCGGTCATTTATCCGTGTCTGGGCTGGGGTTAAGTCTCTATGTCAAGATTAACCCTGAGAAGCATATAGAGAGTTTTCTCGCAATGGAGAGGTATTTCGCTGAAGAGTTCAATATCGTCATCGATCCAGCCTGTAAGGACGTGACCAGGCTTCGGTTTGTCGGGTATGACACTGACCTCTATATCAATGAGCGCTCCATCCGGTGGGGGAAGTATGAGAAAAAAGAGGCTGTAGATTTTCACCGGAAAAAGATGGCCTGCTGCAACTCTGACATTGAGTATGTCCTGCAGCAGATTGAGCGTGATCAGCGAGACATCACAGCCAACTATGCAGATGGCGTAAAGATTGCTTTTGCCTTAAATACTGAGTTTGGCGATGCCGGCCTTGATTTTTTCCAGCGAGTTTGCCAGTTCCGCAAGGGTTACGATCCGGCAAAGACTGCTCTGAAATACAAGCAGTGCAACGGGTCAAAAGCGGTTTCAATCTCTTCATTTTTTTGGATTGCCAAACAAGCAGGATACGAGATCACCGCGCCAAAGACCAAAGAGATCATCAAGACTGCAAAGTATGCCCGAAAGGCGGTAACGGCAGGGGTTGAGCCGGAAGCATCGGCAAAAGAGGGCGCTGTCCGATACGCTGTTGACATGCAGGGGGAGTCAGCGGAAAACGCGAAGAAGCTGATTGACGCGGTATTTGATGGTGCAGCAGCCGGAGAAAAGGAAAGCGCTGATGAGATCTATGAGTTCATCAAGCGGGACATCGAAGGCAAGCGACTTCGCCGGAACCTGATCAACGACTGTATTGAGTATGAAGGCGAAAAGATCGTTGACAGGACAGTCTGCAAGTTCATGGTCGATCTTCGGTCTAAGTATGGTTCGTCGAAGGTTAAGCGGGATGTGTTGCTTGAGCTTATCGAGACCTCAGCGAAAGATTACAATCCTATTCTTGAGTTTTTCGAAAAGAACCGACACAAGAGCCCGAAAGGATGCGTCAATTCTGTGATTGACGCGATTTCAGGACGAGTTGATGCTCTTGCAGGAGGGGAGGCAAAAGAGTTTCGCCGGTACTTTATCCGAAAGTGGCTGCTTGGTATGGTATCCGGCTGGCACGGCACATATTCCCTTCTTACCCTGGTGCTGGTTGGCGATCAGGGAACAGGAAAAAGTAAGTGGTTTAGAGGGCTGTTCCCCGAAGACTTGCAGGCATACTACGCGGAGGCGAAGATGGATGGTGACAAGGACCATCTCACGCTGATGACAACCAAGGCGCTGATTCTCGATGATGAGTTTTCAGGGAAGAGCCGAAGAGAGGAAGCGCTTTTCAAGGAGATTTCCAGCAAGCAAGAGATAACCCTTAGAAAACCGTATGCCCGCATGGCGGAGACTCACCGAAGGATTGCTGCTTTGGCTGGTACCACCAACGATGAGAACATCAAAGGAGATTTAACGGGGAACCGGAGAATCTTGGCGGTGCATGTGTCGTCAATCGACTGGGATCTTTACAACTCAGTCGACAAGGTTGATTTGATGGTTGAGCTGTACAAAGAATGGAAGCTCGTAGGCGACGGATGGATGCTCTCCGGTGAGGACATTGCCATGCTTAACGGAGCGACTGACCGGTATCGGGAAATATGCCCAGAGGAGGAATTGCTTGTCAAGTATTTCGACCCACCGGAAAAAGCGCTGCCGGATTCATTTATGAGTAATACCGAGATCAGCAATGTGTTGTCAAGTAAGATTAATGGAAGCTCTATAAAGATCAACCAAAAGAAGTTAGGGCAGGTGCTCAAGAAGCATGGGTATATATATAAGCCCGTTAAAGTTAATAAAATAGCGAGATACCTATACAACATACGACAAGCAGTGGGGGTTGACTCGTGTGCTATAGTTGTGGGTGAGAGTCAAGTAAATGAGATATTGCCGTTTTAATACTGTTGGTAGTAATGTACAAGTTACTACTTCATCTAATCCTACTACCAACCTTACTACCAGTTAACCGTATATACTATATATATTTATTCTTAAGGTAGTAAGGTAGTAAGGTAAAAGAAGGGAAAAAGAGTCTAAAATAAAAACTACACACATACACACACACATGATGATGAATATAGAAAGTTTGAAAGTTTCTAATTCTCGATACTACCCTACTACCGATAAACCATAAGCTGATATGCAACAAGAGTTTAAGTTGGTAGTGGGTAAAAATCCTCTCGAACTGCGCCCGTATCAGCAGGAGATGGTAAACCAATTGCGGGCAGCGTTCGCGTCAGGGAAAAAACGCCTGATCATGCAGATGCCGACCGGCGGAGGAAAGACCGCGGTGTTCACCGACATCACCCGACGAGTGGTAGAGAGGGGCGGAAAGGTGATGATTGTGACTGACCGGAAAGAGCTGCATCAACAGGGCGGCAATGCACTGGCCAGACTTGGCGTAGGGTACCGAGAGCTTAGCGCAAAGACAACCCGCCTTGATGAGTCGCCGGTCACTATGGCGATGGTCGAAACACTTAAAAGGCGCCTTGTAAAGCCTGATTATGCAGCTTTTGTAAAGCGCTTCAAGCTGATCATCATCGATGAGGCCCATAAAAACACGTTCAACCGCCTTTTCGAAGCACTCGATGAAGATCAGTTGGTGATCGGCGCGACTGCCACACCGATAAGAACCGGAAAAATGAGGCCACTGAAATCAGATTATGACGGGATAATCAACGGACCTGAAATTATCGACCTGGTAGAGCAAGGGTTCCTTTGCCCCGAAAAAGCCTATGGCGTAAGTGTTGACTTGTCAGATGTTAGAATAACGGCAGGCGACTATAACGAAGGAGATATGGGCAAGGTCTACGGAAAGCGAAAGTTGTTTGATGGCGTGATCGAGAACTGGCGAGAGTTTGCCCTGGGGAAAAAGACTCTGGTATTTTGCGCTACAGTCGAAAACTCCATAAACCTTGCAATAGGGTTTCTCGAAGCCGGATTCAGAGCGGCCCATCTCGATGCGGAGACTCCCGAAAAAGAGCGCAACGCAATCCTGAGAGATTTCGCCAACGGGACGTATGAGGTGCTCTGTAATTGCGGGATCCTCAATACGGGGTACGATTGCGCGTCAATCGAGTGCATCATCCTTTACAGGGCGACAATGAGTCTTCCGCTGTACCTCCAAATGTGCGGGCGCGGAAGCAGGCCGTATTTCGGGAAGGAATTTTTCATCATCCTCGATTTCGGACAGAACGTACAGCGACACGGGTTCTGGAGAAATCCCCGTAAATGGTCGCTCGATATAAAGCCCAAAAAGGAAAGCAAGAAGGCCGGTGAAATGGTTATGGCGGTTTGCCCGTCATGCAAAGCGCTTCTTCCTGCGAGAGCAAGAAAGTGCTCCTTCTGCGGATGGGAAAAGGAGCTGGCGGAGGATGAGAAGATGATCATCAAGCTAAAAGAAATGACTCCTTCAGAAGTATTGCGGTTTTCTGAGACAGCAAGCGTAGAGGAGCTGGAATCTATCAGACGGGCCCGTGAATGGAAGATCGGGTTCGTATTGCACCGTTTCAGGTCGATGAAAGACTTCGTCGACTACGAGCATCTGAAGGGCTATAAAAAGGGTTGGGCGATGACGAACGGGAACCGGTATCTGGGCATAGAGTCCGGCTGGGAAAAGTGGTACGGTCGGAAAGAAAAAGACGTGCAAGAAGCTGGGTACGACTCTGCGAGAGAGCGGTTTGGAGATAACGATGCAGTGCGTGGCGTTGTCGATAAGTTTTTATCATCAGCGAACATCTTCGACTGATGGATAAGAGCGAGGGAAGAATCCACCAGGACTGTTATGTATGGTTCCACAACAGTTTCCCGCAGCTTCGGGGCTTGTTGTGCTACAATCTCAATAACAGCAGGGACGGCATTGATGGAGCAAGAAATAGAGCAAAAGGCGTGCAGGCAGGGCGGGCGGATTTTGTCCTTTATTACCAGGGTGAAGCGGTGATGATCGAAATGAAGGATGGGAAAGGGACGCAATCCAGGGAACAAAGGGTTTGGCAGAAAGTGGTAGAGTCGCAAGGGTTTAAGTATACCCTATGCAGGACTCTTGAAGAGTTTAAAGAAGTGGTTCTAGGAATAATCAAAAACTAAAAACAACCATGGCAAAAGGCGTGAACAAGGTAATCCTGTTAGGTAGACTTGGAGGAGATCCAGAGAGTAGAGAGGCTGGATCAACAACCGTCTCAAACTTCACTGTCGCAACAAGCGAAAAGTTCAAAAACCAGCAGGGAGAGTGGCAGGAGAGAACGGAATGGCATAGAGTCGTTGCCTGGGGACGGTTAGCAGAAATATGCAAAGAGTATCTGCACAAAGGATCGCTGGTATACATTGAGGGAAGGTTGCAGACACGGAGCTGGGAAAAAGAGGGGGTTAAGCAGTACACCACAGAGATTGTGATCTACGAAATGCAAATGCTTGATGGAAAGCCTCAGGGGGAGCAACAGGATCGAAGGACGTATGCGGCTCCTCCTGTATCGACAACTACAGTCAGAACAGACGACCTTCCGTTCTGACGACATTGAAAAATTTAACCTTAAAAAATGGGGGCAGAGATGATGAATGGAGAAGATGGAGAGGTAAAGTGCTTGATTAAATCTGTTAAGATAGGAGAAATTACAAGAATCTTTGATGCAAAAGAAGATGCGAAAGATGAGTTAGGCTCATACATTAGGAGTTTGAGAGATCCGTTAAAACTACAAAGAATGATAACTCTTTCGACATCAGGATTTGAGTTTATGCTTGATAGACTGTCACTATATCACCAGTATGATATAGACGAAAAGGATAAGCGTATAAAGGAGCTTGAGGAAAGGATTTTGGAGCTGCTGAATCCGCAAATGCCAGTTGATCATGATCGACTTGTCGCAATGGCGTTACGACAGAGTGATTCTGAAATCAAGAAAGGAGGGAAAAAATGAACGAAGGAACAATGGATACTGAGTTTGATAGGGCCACTAGATTAATTTGGGAAGATGACAGCACAATCGTCATGGAAGCAACAGATCTACTAAAAAATGCACATGTCATTGAAATGCGCTCCCTTGCAAAGGTAAATTGCGAGATGATCGAGATACAGAGAAAGCGTATTGCGGAGCTTGAAGCGCAGTTAAAACTTTCTGAGGAAAGAGCATTTGTTGCAGAATGGTCGGTTGAAGAGTTCGTTAAAGAACAAAAATACGAGGCATTTAAAAAAGAAATGGAGGATTTAAGATGAAGAATAATCTGAAATTAGAAGAAGCTATAAGCCGGTTAGCAGATTTGTTTGAGTATGGCCACTTGCAAGCTGATATGGATCCTGTCGGGTTCATCGACACGGCAACAGCACGAATCAAAGAGCTTGAAGAAGATTTCACAGCAAAAGGCCATCGTATTGCTGAGCTGGAGCAGGCACTACGCGCAGAAATCGACCACTCGAAGCAGCTTGTATCGGCCTGCCGGAGCTGCAAAAAAGTGCAAGAGCTTGAGAAGTCAACCAAATGGTATGTGGACTTCACAAGGGCACAAGACAAGAGCCTGTGCGAAGAAATCAAGCGTGCAGATCACGCTGAATCGTTAGTCGAGCATCTCAGGTCTGAAGTTGATTCTTTGCAAAATGATCTGTCAATCGCAAAAGAAGGAAACAAGCGATACAGGGCACAACTTTCACAGCGCAACGGATTATTGACGGCAGACAAGGCTATAAAATAACGCATAACGCACAGGAAGTGCATCAGGAGGCAAAAACAGGTTGGTGGCTGACAAAAGTAGTGGTTCAATAAAAAAAGATAGCTTAAAACATGCCTGAAACGATTAATATTGAAAATGAGGTCGTCGTTATCGAGCATAACGGCGAATACCGACATCAAAGTTGTCTCTTGGGTAAAAAGACCCGCGACATCAAAAGCAGGTCTCATATCTACTCTTGGACTGCTACCTGCTCAGTCAATAACGCAAAAATAATCACGAAAGGGAGCTCACGAGAAGATGTTATCCGTGATATTTCAAGAAAGATCAAGGCGCGGAAAGAGATAGATCGCGCTGAAATATTTTGCAGAAGAAGAAAGATCATAAAGAGCATTGAGGCACTCCATGAAGAACTAAAAGCATGCGAAAACCTTTGTAAAAAAATTATTTCCGGTTAAAAAGCATGCTTTTTTACATACGGTTCATTTTTAAATTCGAAATTTATGTTTTTCGTGCTATCACGCTCCATCTTTTCGAATCATCAGTAACCCGATGACGCACTCATTATAGAGGACTGCCCTGCCATAACGTTGCCAGTCAATGCCCTGTCGCAAAACCGGATCCGCAACGTACTCCTTGCCTCCTTTATTTTGCG
>Ga0214176_1000201_pt1 | contig 15349 bp, 24 predicted proteins | sample TroBogEpilimnion_18_FD_153014 | JGI IMG/M metagenome (GOLD analysis project Ga0214176, IMG submission 153014) | Freshwater microbial communities from Trout Bog Lake, WI - 20AUG2007 epilimnion | ecosystem: Environmental > Aquatic > Freshwater > Lake > Epilimnion/Euphotic zone | place: Trout Bog... | reverse complement strand
CGAAACTCAATCTCCACGTGTTCCTTTGGGGCCCAGTGACGAATCACGGGTTCGAAAGTATCGAAGACTTTCCGGGCTGTTTCCATTAAAGTTTGAGCGCTCGTCTTTTTTATGTCCCTTCCACGAGGACTTCCGAACCTCGGTGCGACGTGCTGGCTCAACTCGGCCGTACAGTGTCTGGCCCACGTGCCCCTCCTGGTCAACACGCTGAATCGCGAGCCGTACAAAGGGCCGTGTGAAGTGACGAAAGAACTCGGCCTTATTTTCAAGTCTCTGTGGTCTTCGGAAGGTCCGGGCCCAGATCCGAGTCGTTTCATTCGTGCATTCAGAACGCGTTTTCCTCGGTTCGACCCGGGACAGCACGATGCCCAAGAGGCCCTTCTGTGTCTCGTGGATGTGCTCGAGTCTTCACTCGGAAAAGAATTTATTAAAAAAATTTTCAACGGTCAAGAAATTCAGGAGACGAGTTGGGACGGAGGCCGTTCCGAACTCGCGTCTGATTTCGTGACTGTGATGTTCAGTTCAGAGGGCCAGAACGAAGTGACCCTCGGGGACCTGATGAAAGAGCGCGAGCGGCCCGTGACTCTCGAGGGCTACGAGGATGCGGCCGGCCGGAAACACGAGCGGGCCCAGGTGACGACGCGCGTCACGAGATGGCCCTGTGTAGCCGTGTTCACGTTCGCATGGTACACGGGCACGAAGCGCGTCGTGGTCCTGCCCGAGGTGTTCGAGGACCGGTGGTACCTATTTGCGGTCGTTCTTCATGCAGGGGGCGTCCATGGTGGGCACTACGCAACGGCCGTCCGCTTCAAAAACAAGTGGTACATAAAGGACGACGCGACCGTGTATGAGATTCCCGAGGCGCCCCGCAAAGGCCCGTTTTACATGGCTTTGTACAGGGCCCAAAATTCATCGAGTTGAATGTTTTCACGAATGTTCACGAGGGTCCGAAAGTACGTCCGACGATTGTTCGGGTGCGTCTTGTCCGTGCGTATCTTTTCAACGGACCAGCCGAGGTCTCCGTAGCCGCACTCGACGATGGTGCCATCCGGCAAGTCCCGACGTGTGTTCCGCCCGTAGAGCGCCGCCTCTTTGTACGGAACGCCCCTGTCCTGTACGTAAAGGTCCGTCCCTCGGAAAAGAGCAAAGTCTATAGTGATGCGGTCTCTGGGCTTCCACTTGAAGAGTGTTTCGTGCGTTCCGGACCGCACGGGCTCATCGACCGGCGTGAACACGAGCCCGTCCGTTTCCCAAGGCAGAGTTTCGAGGTTCGGAAGAGGACCGGGCCACGTAGTCATGTGCTTGACACGAATTTCAAAAGGGTCCTTGACTGACCGCACGACGGATTTGAGAAGGGCCCGAGCCGCGTCGAGTCTCTTCGTGAGAGGCTCGCGACGCACGTCCGTGCCTTTGACGCACACGGCGTCGTGTATCAGAAAGACGGGCCGGGACGCCACGGGTCCTTTGATGGAAACGAGTTCTCCGTCAAGGATGGTCCCACGTGGGATCATGGTACTGACCGTGACCGTTTCAAAGGCTCTGTTGACCAAAAAGGCGGCGCGTTTTCCGTCCAACTCGAGACTCACGAGGAGGTGCCGAACGCCATCGGTCTTTTCACACACGACGTACGCTCTCTTTTTAAATTCAGGAAAGTGTCTCCGCTCGATGGAGACGGGCTGCGGGCCTGGGAATCTTTCACCATCAGAAGATTCCCAGGCCTGTTGTATAAACTCCTGTATCTGTTTTTTCATCATCGTGTGTAAAGAGGGCGCGTTGGCTCTAAGTGGGTGAGCCCTCAGGGCGCCAACTTGACCCCGGCCGTCTCGAGAATATTTCCGACACACTCGTGAACAAAGTGACAGATGACTGTGGCGGATGTGACGGCTCCGATCTTAATTCCGAGACCTTGAAGAACACGGAACATACTTTCGTCTCCAGGGAGTTTCACGGGGACTTTGTCACCGCGCAACTTTTTGTCGACCGGACGAGCATCCATGGCCCATACGCGCGCCTCTGTGCTTTGGATTTCGTAGAGCGAGTCGCCGAGTTTCTTTCCCGTGACCGTATCGAACTCGAGACCCCTCTGGTTCGCCGGCTCCGTGGAACCCGCGAGTGTCTTCTTTTTGAACGCGTCCCAATTGATACCCTCTTTGACCGCCGGAAACACGAGGACCTGGAGATTCTTGTCGAACGGAAGAATCGCCTTGACGAGCGAGTCCGCGTCGAGATTCGTCCCGTACTCGAACCATACGATACGTTCGCCCGTCTTGATGAGTTTGGCCAGACCCGACTTGTCCGTCACGAAGGCTATGTCCAGATGGATTCCACGCATCATACACTGCATGTGTATGTTCATGACCGAATGAAGTGTCGTGGCGCTCACAGACTTGTTCTTCGTGACCATACATACGTGGACAACGGTCATTAAAAGAATGAAGCGTCTAGGCCTTAAGCCTCTCATCCATCACGCCATGGAAACGGATATTTCCAACGTGGCCGAGGGTTGTCGTTACGTCAGCGTAAATTTGCCCGCCCATTTGTTGCCACCGACGACAAAAGGCATAGTCCTCCGAGAGGTACCGCCGAGTCTGCGGGTCGATCATGCAATCAAAGCAGGCGTGATACTCGTCAAGGTCCCGATTCTGGTGGTCATTCACACACTGAAGGTCGGGGTACTTCTCAGCCATCTTCGAAAAGACGTCGCGCTTGATGAGCATGAAGCCCGTGGGCCCGTCGAGGACCTCGGTGAATCCGTTTCGGACGGGCGTGTTTGAATACTTGAAATTCATCACAAGACTCGAGCCCATCTTGTTCGGGTCGCGCTCGTCGCCCGCCTTGACACCCGCCTCGACTTGGTCCCACATGATGCACTTTTTGGGGTAGCAAGCCACAGCGACGTCGTGGCCCGACTCGATGAGACGCATCACGGACTCGGGATCAAAATGGATATCAGCATCGATGAACAAAAAGTGGGTCGCTTGGGTCTTTTGCATGAAGCGCGCGACGCCCAGGTTCCGGGCCCGGTGGACCAAAGACTCGTTCTCGGTCGTGTCGAGCATCATCTGAACACCTCGGGCCGCACACAGACGTTGAAGACGCAAGAGGGACTCGGCGTAGGCCGCGAGACAAATACCACCGTAACAGGGAGTACAGACGAAGAGGACGACTGTCATTACAGGTCAGGACACTCTAGCCCTTAAGTATTATCGCTTCGAGTTTTGTGATTGTCGGAACTGAAACTTCACAGGTCCGTGCAAGGTCGGCCTTGGTCACGTTCCACGACTTGAGCATCATGAACATGACGGTTGCGGCGATCGCCTTGGGCGTCCGGCCTTGAAGTCCTGGGTGATCCTCGAGTTCTTTGCAACGCGCGATGAGTTTCATACGGGTCCGACCCCGTTCCGCCTCGGGAACTCCTTTCACTTCGTTGAAGAACCGAGGAATGATATCCGCAGCCGTCGTGACGACCACCTTGGTGTCCGGGTTCTGTTCCAGGAACGTCTCGGTCGTGCGTGCAAGGTCCCGCACGGGAATCTCGAAAGCGGCCGCAATCTCCTGTGTCGTCCGTGAAATCCCCGCCTCTTTACACGCCTGAAATATACAGTTCGCCTTGACGCCCGTACGGACCGCTCCACGCGTGAGGACCGACTCGCTAAACTGCTTGTACTTGGTCTTGGCCGAACTCATAACAGAGGCCGGAAGTCCCAGGACGTCTCGCCCGATACGGTCCATCTCTGCATACGAGTGAAAAAGGCTCCGATCCTTGTGATTCATGGACATGTGGAAATTAATTCGGGCCATGCGTTTCAGAGCGTAACTCTGACTCCTTTTGACATGAATAATCGTGCCCGTATTCCAGCTTTCACTAAAGTGAGTGAGATCTGTAGGCGCCCCGACGCGGGAAGGGTCGGCGGCCCCGTCGTCCCCAGGTCCGCCTCGCCATTCAGGCTCGTCAGAAATAAAAGACTCATCTGTCCGTCCACACGACGCACACGTCATGAGACCATCGTCGTTCAGGGCCCTCGTACCTCCGCACACGCACTCGTAATCCGGACAGAAAATAGAAGGTTCGGGTCCGGCCCGGCTCGATCTCAGGACGTCGAGATCAGCCCAGATACGTTCGAGGTCTACCATTTTTTTGGTAGTGCCCCAAGGCGCGTTAGGCTCTTGAGCAAAAAACCTGTTTTTCTAGTAATGGATTACCTTCTGACTGCAATCGCCATCGCTCTCGTGTGTTTGGCCGGCTGGCTCATTTACAAGCGTTGGGTCGGTCGGTACCGTCAGCACCCCGCGGAGGAGACTGAAGAGGACGAAGAGCCCGAGCCCGAGGTCGTTCAGAAGGCTGTTGCCGAGCCTCCTCAGCCCGCCCCCGAGGCCGAGGAGAAGAAAGATGCTTGAAATTTTATAGAATCATATACCAGAGGAATGCTGAGTCAGGTTGACGCAGCATCATTAAGTGAACCCTGGAGGTACGAAACCAGGAGGGTCCGTCTGAGAAATGTCAGGCCCGTACCCGAGCCCGTACCTCCACCGTTTAGTCTAGGCGATTTCATGTCCATGTTCGGAGCGGGTCCAGGACCCGAAGAGTACAAAGGAGTTCACATCAAAAAGATTAGCGTCAAAGATGTCGGAAATGCTTTCAAAAAGGCGGGGACAAACTTGGAAAAGGGATTTGAAAGCACTGGTAAAAATCTCGCGGCAAGTGCCACGGCCTTGGGAAAATGCAAGCCTTCAGATGTGAAATGTATAGGAAAGAACCTCGGGAACGCCATCAAGGATGGTGTGGAACTCGCTGTACCTATATCCACGGCCGTTGCTTCAGAAGTTGGAAACGGTAATCCCGATGCAGGATACAAGAAAATAGGAAAACAACTCTATTCCATCACGGGAATCGAAGGGATTGTGAACGATGTCAAGGCTATAAAAGCATGTGGTGGTAATGCCGCATGCATAGCCAAGAACCTCGGACAACTCCTCGCCGCTGTCGCCGCCATGGCATCTAACGCCATTCCAGGAGTTGGTGAAGCGGCGGATGCCGCAGAGGCGGCGGGGACGGCTGCACAGATTGCCCTCAAGGCTGAAAAGATGGCTCAGGAGGCTCAGAAAATAGCCAAGACAGAAAAGGAACTTAAACACGCCGTAGAACTCGAAAAGGCGGCCAAGGAGGCGAAGGAACTCAACACGGCGGCCAAGGAATCGGGAGATGTTGAAAAGCAGAAATCGGCCCTTGAAAAGTTCAAAAAACTCAACGACAAGATGCAGTCTGTCCAACAGAATACCCAGGACATCGCTAATCAGGCCCCTGTTGCAGACTCGGGCGCCCAGCCTACCCAGGGGGGCGGCATCACGGGAACAGAAGTCGCGGAGGGTGCGGCCGCCCTTGCCGCTGGAGGTGCTTTGGCCTATGGCGCGAGTAAAGTACTTGGGGGAAGGGGAGGAGAGACGGCAGCCGCTCCCGTTCCGAGTGGACCCGTCGTGGTCACCCAGCCCGCCCCAACAGTCGTCACACAGCCCGCCCCAACAGTCGTCACACAGCCCGCCCCAGTTGTTCTTCCGGGCGCAGGATTCCCAAGTATAGAACTGAACATACAGGTCGCAGGTGAGGGGGGTGTTCTGACATCCGGTACAGGTGACGAAGTCATAGGCGGTCCGGGTGGCGACGAGCAAGAGGAGGAGCGAGAGGAGGAGGCCTCGCCCGGGGAGGAGAGTCCCGGATTGCTTTCGAAAATCAAGTCGGCACTCGGTTTTGGTGGTTCCTCTGGGTACGACGGATCTCGTGCCAAGTTCCGTCTCGGTCTTATGATTTTTATAATTTTTATTTTCTTTCTAATTTTCTAGGTGTACAAGTAGAATGGAAACGTACAGAGGAGGGCGTGGGGGTGGTGGAGTCGCGCAAAGAGCAGAGGCTGCCGCCGCCAAAAAGGCCGAGGGCGCCGTGGCCAAAAAGGCCGAGGGCGCCGCCTCGTCCCGAGTCAAGAGCGCGGTAGAGTCTCAGGTTGAGAACGCCGTGACCGGCGGTGGCGGCGGCGGCGGCGTGGGGTCATCAGTGATCAGCGCCGTGACCGGCGGTGGCGGCGGCGGCGGCGTGGGGTCGGCACTCGGGGCCTTGACCGGTGGTGGTGGTGGTGGTGGTGGCGGCGCATCACCAGGTGGGGCGTCCCTTGTGGGCGGTGGCGGGAGTCCTGTGTTCGGGCCAGCACCTCCTCCCGCATCTATAAGGATAAATCTCCAGGTCTTTGGAAAGAAGGGAGTGGCGTCTTCGGGTGTTTTTGAAAATGGGACGCAGGCCCAGACGCACGCCGAGGAGCCAAGCGGCTCGAACGTCGCGAGCTCTAGTCCGTCCCTTCTCGACAAGGCGAAGAATCTCCTTCCAGAGAAAAAGACCCCGTCTGCCAAGGAGGCGCCTCCGGCTCGGGCGCCTCCGGTGTCACGGAGAGGAAAGTCCAAGTTTACTCTGAATGGTGCGGAGATTGAGTCTCCGGATCATTCGCCGAGTGTTCTCCTTATTCTATTCTGCTCGATTGCTTTGGTCATATTGTTCATTCGGAGGTGAAAAGCGCGTTGTACTCGTTGAGCCAAATAACTGGGAACTTGTCTTGTCCTTCAGCCACCGTGATGGCTTGACCGCCCGTTATTTTTTGGTACCCGTTGTACATGCCCACAAACTCGTTAATCATGTTGGCCGACTCGTCGTCTTTCAGACTTGAAATATCTACCGGACCGCCCTTTCCGTATTTGAAAAATATACCTATTATATTCTTTTTGTAATTCTCGGCGGCATCTTCAGCGGCGTCGAATTCAGAAAGGCTTACAGACCGAAAAAGGATTAGACAGAGGAGAAGGATGGCCACACACAGGGCCCACTTCATTTACAAAATGTAGACATTTTTTTCATAGACGCAAGGTCCTGTGCAGTGAGTCCCCACTGCCCAGGGTCCCGGGATACTATCCGGTCGTAGAATCCAAGATACTCAGCCTTGAGTCCCGGTATGGACTCTTCAAGACTGTCGAGTCTTTTCCTTTTCATACACGCGTTCTGAAACTTGGTCCACATGGACCCGGGCCGGAGTTTCTTCAGGGACTTGTTCACGAGACGGGCCGGGCCGAATATGGCCGATTGAATAAAGTACGGCATGAGTTCCCAGGACTGTTCGCGGTACATACGCTCGTCTATGACGTCCGCTACCGTCATGGATTCGGCGATCCGCGCGAGGTCCTCGAGGTCCAGAGCCCCGTCGACGTAGTTTTCTTGGACGACGCCCCACATGTACCCGTGCTCATGCACGTCGCGAAACGTGGGCACGCGCCCTTGGGCCCCTTTACACAAGAGGACTTCACAGTCCTGTCGGGGCTCTTGAAAAAAGTCACGCTGGTCAGACTCGAACTCGAGTCCCTGAAGCACGGACCGCACGGACCCTTTCGACTCCTCGGCCAGTCTCTTCACAAGGGTCGGATCCGCTTCAGGTTTCAAAGAAAAAATAATTTTTAAAATTTTTTCGACACTGGGAGGACCGAGTTGGTGGTTGAACACGGGGAAGGACAACTTTATGGGTGACCGGGCCGTGATGAACATTTGTGACGTGGATGGACACCCCGTGAGTTCTCGAAGTCCCACGAGGTCCTTGACGGATTCATAGTCATCGAGAATGATGGCCCGGTCCGAGGATCGAACACGTTCGAGAAACTCGAGCGTGGTTTGTTTCGTTCGAAGCACGTCATCCGTGAGATGGATCCCGCCGGTCTGTTCGGCCAACCACGTCTTGCCTATGCCCTCTGGTCCCCATATACAGATGACTTTGGCCGATGCGAAATCGACGGGAGGATTTTTAGCTTTCTTTGTTTTAAGAAAGCGATCCATAATGGCTTCTGATTCGGACGATGAGTCTCTTACTCGTCAACTCCTTAATATGATTCTTGAAAATAACGCGTTCATGCCATACATCATAGGCTGGATGGCGTTCAACGTTCTGACCTTGGCGCTCGTGATTTATATCTCTATACGTATTAGTCTTAGAGGACCGCCACTATGAAGGGACCGCCCGTTCTTCTCAAGCCGGCCCCAAGGTCCAGTCCGTACAAATTCGTGGCGTACTTTCCAGAAGGGACCAGGACCTCCTTCGGTCTCAAGGGTTACTCGGACTATACGATTCACAAGGATCGGGCCCGCATGCTTCGGTACCTGACGCGTCACGGGTCCAGGGAAAACTGGAGGCGTTCAGGGGCCAAGACGGCCGGGTTCTGGTCCAGGTGGGTCTTATGGTCCAGGCCCTCGTTCCGTCAGGCCCTGAGTCAGACCCAAAAAGTGCTCGGTCGTCGTATTATTTTCCGGGCCAAGTAATAATGGCCAACGGGAATGTAGCCATCCCCCCTGCGGCGTTCCACCTCGGGTACATGGGCGCCATAGCGTTTTTCGGATTTCTCATGATTACACAGGCGATCGCCATCAGCAAGGCGCGGTCCGGAAAGCAAAACAAAGGGTTCGGGTACACGATGATGGTCCTGACTCTCGTGACTGAGATCCTGGCCCTCGTGTATTTCGTCATAGGGTACCTCAAGGCGTCTGGGGCTGCTGCGGCTATACGGGCGGCAGCAAACGCACGGTTCCGTGGGGGGGCGCCTCCCGTCGCCGCCGTATAATTTCTCAGACACTAGTAATAATGCCCCCACCAGAGGCTTTTGCAAATTTCGTCGTGTCCATGGCCCAGGCGGGTCTCGCAGCAGGCTCGGCCGCCAACGTCCGCAAGGGGGCCTCCAAGGGTGGGAGTGCAGCAGGACTGTTCTTCCTGCTCTTGGGTCTCTCGTTCTTCATTCTCATGGACTATAACGCGAGGTTCGGAGGTGCACTTTCCGGAGCGTCTTTTACTGGAACGATCTTCAAGTTTCTCATGGCTTCTGTCCTTCTGTCAGCCACGGGATTCATTCCTTATGTGGTCCTGTCCCGGAAGGGCAACGCCAAGGCGAAAAAGTTCGCGGGCTCCATATCTTCCGCCGTGTACGTGCTCATTTCGCTTGTGAGTGGCGCCTTCCTTGGCCGCAACACAGACGACGGACTCCAGTCCGTGATTCTCACGAATATGTACGTCCTTTTGGGCTCCATCCTGGGCTTTAACGCAGAGGCCGCAAGGAGCGACCAGGGAGCCATGAGCAACTCTGTCATGGCGGCTATAGGCCTGATACTCTTGGCGCTTTTCGATGCCAAGGGGTCAAACAAAGGTACGGGAGCGGCGGAGGTGAAGACGCCTGGTGCAGAGGAGGTGGCGAACGCAGATCTCGCGAAACTCGAGAAGGCCGTCACGAATGCACAGGCTGCTATAAACAAAGCTGGGGAGATATTAGATAATAACACCGAGGAAATGAAGGCGGGTAAACTTGCTCTTCAGCAAAAACTCAAAGGGGCCCAAGAGGCACTCGAGACCTACAAGGCCGCCCCGAAGGCCTGAACCTTTTTTACTCGCTAAAAATAAGCGATGTTCCTTTCGCGTGAACAGACGGCCGACTTTCTCCAGAGAGATCCGGACGGGTTCATAGGGCGCTTGACGCCCCTCGATCTTGAAGCACGCCACGCCCGGTCCAGGTCCGATTACCTGGCCCGAGCGGTCCGAAGCGCCGACACGTGGACACCCGACGAAAAGGATGCCCTGTGGCGCGAACTCCTTCTGGCCAAAGAGCACCTCTCAGGGACTCGGTACGCCGATCTCCCGTGGATCTTCGCCAAGGCGCACTACGAGGCAGAGATGCCCCATACCCGCCAGAACGTCATCTTTTTGCCCGGGTACGTGAGTGCCGCGACCCTCGTCCACGAGATGGTACACGTGAACCAGAAGATGCGTGGGCCCGTCATTCCTCCCGGGTACCGTCCCTCTCAGGACACGTTCAGGAATCTCAGGACGAATCCCGACGAGGATGGTAAAGTCTGGTACAGGGGGAACGTTCCGGCCGGGGCGTACTTCGTCCCACGACCCATGAGCCTCTTGGACGTCAAAGAGTACGCCGTACACCCTTTCGAGGCTGAAGCGTATTTAATGTCCGATTCTTTTCGTTAAAAATTCCAAATGGGGGTGACCATCGTGACCAGTCACTGGAAGGAAGACCTGACTTGGCTTGCGACCCAGAACACATTTCCCGTTGTTCTCATCGATAAAGAGGGTGCAGCAGACCCAGGCCCGCTCGTGCCTCAGCACGTCATCCCGAACCAGGGAAAGGAGGCTTCTGCGTACCTCAAGTACATCGTTGAGAATTACGATTCGCTCCCGGATCGCGTGGCGTTCATTCACGGCCACGAAACGTCCGTGCACCAAAAGCACACCCGGCCCTTGCTCGATGTGATCCAGGCGGCGAACCCCGCGTACGGTTTCGTGCCCCTGAACAACATGCATTTCGGTGGAGAGTTTGAAGATAACAGAGGCGCACAGATCCGTCTTTTCACATTTTGGGACCGGCTCTGTCTCGGGACCACGGTCGATGTCGTCCCGGAACGCGCGGGGCCGATGGTCTATGACCTCGGGGCCCAGTTTGTCGTGAGCCGCGAGAGGATTCTCAGGAACCCCAAATTGCTCTATGAGGGCTGGCTTCACATCATGATGGCCCACCCGGACTTTGCCGACGAGTTTGCTCTGATTCTCGAGGCGTGCTGGCACATCGTATTCGGTGAACCTTTCGTTCACGTGCCCCACAAGGACTGGTTCTTGTTCGAGTGGGAGGTCCATCACCACTGATAAAAATAAAATGTTCAAGAAACGTACCACCGCTTGATGGTCGGACCCGGGGACTCGTTCCCCTCTGACTCATTTTATGTTCAGGACCTCAGGACTCTGAAAAATGTCTATACGGAGTGGACCGAGGCTTTGCCCCATGTCCAGGCGTATTACGCAGTCAAGTGTAATCCGGACCCCGAGTTTATCCGGGTCCTCTCGGCCCTCGGATCGAACTTTGACTGTGCGAGTCGCGCCGAGATCGAAGCGGTCCTCGAGGCGGGCGTGGACCCTTCGAGGATCCTCTTTGCGAACCCATGTAAGCGCGCACAGGACATCGCATGGGCTTTCGACATGGGCATCAAGCGTTCCACCTTCGATTCGACGTGTGAACTTCGCAAAGTGGCTCGGATGGCCCCCGGGTCCGATCTCTTGTTACGGATCCGGGCCGATGACCCCAAGGCGCGGTGTGCCCTCGGAACCAAGTACGGTGCCGAGGAGGTCGACTGGGACCTCCTTTTGTTGACCTGTCGGACGCTCGGTCTGAACGTCACGGGAGTCTCTTTTCACGTGGGCTCTTTTGCTTCGAGTCCCGAGGTTTTTCAAGAGGCTCTGGCCAAGGCGGAACGGGCCGTAGAGCTCGCCCGGGCCCACGGGTTCGACCCGCGGGTCATAGACTTGGGCGGTGGGTTCTCGAGCGCTTTTGCTCTTCCCAAGGTTACATCGAACCTCGAACTCATCGCCGAGCCCGGCCGTTTCTTCGCCGAGCGTGTCTCGACTTTGTACACGCCCGTCCAGGGCACGAAGGGTCGGAGCCTGACCATCAGCGAGAGCTTGTACGGGGCTTTCAATTGTATTCTTTTCGATCATGCCCGGCCCGAAATCAAAGAGGTCCTCACGGGATCCGAAGGTCGGCCCGTCCTCGGCGCGCTCGTCCCCTGGACCATCTTCGGTTCCACGTGTGACGGAGCGGACATCATCGCCAAAGATATCCTTTTGCCCGAGGAAATGAAAGAGGGCGACTGGATCGTCTGGAAAAACATGGGGGCCTACACGAGCGCAGCGTGTACGCGGTTCAACGGAATTCCGTTCGATCAAAGAAAAAAAATTTACATCTGTTAGGAACATGAAGACCATATACCCCCTGCCGGACATGGGCCCCCCGCCCTTGAGTCCATTCGTGACCACGTGGACACCCACGAGTGTGGCGAAGATGATGGGGGTGATCATAACCGGCGGCGCGACGACAGCGGCCGTCTATCAGGCGCCTTCGGCATTTGCTCGCTGGGCCCCGACGATCATTTTCGTCCTGACTATACTTGCCATAATTGGAATAATTGCGTGGAACATATTTATTAAAGTCAAGGAGTCTAAGGAAGACCAGTAGAGATGGAAGTTCGGTGGGACGAAAAGACCAAAACATGGAGTATGCACGCGTTCGAAAAGAAAAACTTTTCTCGTCCTAAAGTAATGGTGAAGAGCACGTACGTTGTGGCCGGGGCCATTCTGGCCCTCGTGACTCTCATGTGGTTTTTCAGTCCCGGGCCCAAGAGCGTGGTGTCCAGAACCCCTACGTGTCCCCGGGGGTACTATTACCAGGTGCCTGCATCGACATGGGCCGGGTGGGACCGTCCGTGCGTGCCCATAGGCGAAGACTCATCTCTCGATGGTGTTCCGGCCGTTCGCCTAAGTTAAGGCCTCGGAACGCCTGGACCGTATGGAGACGTACCAAAACGAGCAAATCATCGGCTTTGCTATATTCTGCGTTCTGTTTACTACCCTTCTCATGATTACGGGCTCGTGTCTGATGATTCGAATCGACGCCTTGGCCCGTGTGCTCGAAAACGATGATCCGTGACCAAGAGGGCCGCCAGGGTTACGGTCCTCGCCAAAAAAACATGGCTCCGCTCGTCAAGTTTGCCTCTTTGCCCGCCAAGTATGCACCTAAGCGCAAGTTGATCGACTTTGCCCTGCCGGCCTGGCGGACCAAATTGGGCGAATTCGTAGATCAGGACCTCATGAGCTTTATTAACGGGCTTTATCAAGACAAAGTGTTCCGGACCCAAAAGGAATTCAACGACGCGTATGACCACGGCGTCGCTGAATTGCTGAACTGGACCAATAAACCCATGGTGCTGACTGCCGAGGACGTAGAGAGCCTAGAGGCCACGCACAAGAACGGCGGCTTTGACTTTGTGGACCCGGCCCGGCTCGATAAGCTTCTGGCCAAACTGAAAACACACCTCGAGACGGGCGAAAAGGTCATATTTGTGTACTAGGAGCGACCAGTTCCAACTCGTCCTCCTCTTTTGGTTTCATGTACACGCGCGTCGTATAGGCCACTACGACCACGTTCCCCGCGAGTTCCACGATCATCATATCCACTTGGGCCAGGAGGATGTGCATGTACATGAACCAATCAAACCAGCGATAAAGAACTTCTCCCAGGGCGACCTCTTGGGCGTGCTTGCGTGCGTATTGGTCTTTTGGTTTATCGTTCTGGACGGTCTGGATGAGCCAGGGAGACACGACCTCTTGGAGGACCGTACGGGCGACCGTACTTATCATCGTATACAGGATGACGATAAAGTACCTCCCAAACGTGTTTATTGGAACGTCCAGAATGATGAGATCTTCACGGGGTCCAAAGGAAAAGAATTTTGTGGATGCGGCCCGCGAATACGAAGCGACGGCCGTGCATACAAAAAGGATACAAAATGTCGCCCAGACCATGAGCGCCTTGTTTATCCGATCGACGGGGATCATTCTGCTACTGAAGACTGAATTTCTTTTCGCGATTCAACAGACGCGTTAGACGCACCTTGACGGACTTGAGCCGGTCGTACTCTTCGGCCGCCTCCTCCATCTCCAGCTCGATGTTCAGAGGGGCCACGGCCTTTCGAAGCTCGTCCGCACGCGTCTTGGCCGCTTTGGCCTTGGGAGGGCTCTTTTTGTATTCCTCCCAGGCCTTCTTACAGTACTTGTACTTCTCAAGGGCCGCCTCAAGGTCGCTCTTGATGCGTGCGAGGTCCTCTTGGATCTCCTCCATTTTCTCGTCGTGGAGCTGTTGCTTTTCCTCGTCGCTCAAGTCGGCGTAGTGTCCAAGGGCCGAACTCATGTGCTCTTCACAAGCGGCGGCGAGGGCGGCGGCCGTTCCAGGACACTCGTCACGGATCATGTCCAGTTCTCTGTGCGCCGGACCCTCGAAATAGTCTAGGACCGACTGGCGCGCGCTCGGCCACTCGGGATAGTCCTCATAGTCCCCGGCCGTCGAGCGCCACTTACACCCATCCGCACAGTACACGCGGTCGTTCGCGTCCAAAGCGAAACAGATACCCCAGCCCATTTTTGATTCAAAAACGACTCAAGCCTTTAAACAGCTTCGTTGGAGATCAGCAAACTCTGCGGACAATTGAAGGTGCCAAGGATACAGAACGAAAATCTGAAAACAGAGCGCAAAAGCCCCTATACACGCGCTTACGACCGGAACCCACTTGAGAGTCTCGGAGTCCATCACTTGTGATTTTTAAAGAAAAAATATAGGTCTAAAATAAGACGATGCCAGAGACGGAGGTGAATAGACTGAGCAAAAGAATGTCAAATTTGAAAAGAAATTACTACAAAGTTATGGAGAAACTCTTGGGTCCACGTTGGGCATCGGGACTCTCCGTCAGGATGTCCATGTCCAACGCCGAGCGCGAAAAGCTCGAGGCGAATGCCAGAGCTCTTATAAACAAAGAGGTAGCCTTGCAAAAGGAACTCAATAGTGCCCTGAACCGTAACGCCACGTCCCTGAAGGCTCAACAACGCAACATCCAGCGTCAGATAACCGCGATGTATAACGTGATGGAGACGGCCGTCAAGGCTCTCAAGAATCTCAACGCCCGGGCGGCTCGGGCGACAACCAACGCTGAAAAGGCTAATATCGAACGCGAGAAAATGCCTCACCGTCGTGCGCTGCGGCTATACAAGGCGAACAAGCCAAAACTCGAACAACTCGAGAAAAATCGTTCGAACTTGATGCGTGCTATAAACATCCGTCGAAAAGTGCTCAACCGGGAACGTCAGCCTGAGATGGCCCGTAAGACGATTGCGCGCTATCTTTCAGCATCCATAGTTCCACACAAGTTGTACGCCCTGTACGGAACCCGAACGGTCGAGGCGCGTCGGCAGTTCAACACGGCCGCGGGCCGCCAGAACAACTACTTGGAAAACTACTACAAAGCTATGCGTCGGGTAGAGAGACTCGAGTCGGCTCTCAAACGCAAACGAAATAATAATAACAGGAATAACAAGGGGAATGCATCCCCGTCACCCAAGGCACGTCGTCGTAACGCGTAAGTGGCCCGAGAGGTACTTTGCTGGTCTGAGCCGGTCCCTGAAACTCGCACGCGAACGTGAGCTTTTGAAGCGGAGGCGGGTTCCTTACTCGAAGCTCCGTCTCGGTAAATCCAACGTTGGTGGGACGAAACGCAAGTCCAAGTGGACCCAGTTGTTTCACAAGACGTATCCAGGCCTCAAGTTTAACAAAGGGGCTATCGCGCGTCGAACGGGAATAAGTCGTTCGACGCTCAACACGGTCTTTGACCGAGGACTCAAGGCGTGGAAGACTGGTGGGTCCCGCCCGGGGGCAACGGCGCCTCAATGGGCAACGGCTC
>Ga0214176_1000189_pt1 | contig 15971 bp, 5 predicted proteins | sample TroBogEpilimnion_18_FD_153014 | JGI IMG/M metagenome (GOLD analysis project Ga0214176, IMG submission 153014) | Freshwater microbial communities from Trout Bog Lake, WI - 20AUG2007 epilimnion | ecosystem: Environmental > Aquatic > Freshwater > Lake > Epilimnion/Euphotic zone | place: Trout Bog... | reverse complement strand
GCGTCCAGATCCAACTTGGGTGACTGTCAGCGGAAAGGTATTTATTGTCCAGATTGCGTAGAGGTTGACGTTGGCAGTTGCAATTGTGTACGTTGCAGCACCTGACGCGGCATAGGTGGTTCCCATTCCGTTCGCTAGCGTGTTCCAGCCACCGAAGGTGTACCCCGTGACAGCGAGTGAGCCAGAATTCGTCGATACCGTCACCACGTTGGTTGAAAGAAGTCCAGTAACCGCAGCAGGGACTGTTCCAGTATCAGTTGTAGCAGCTGGGAAATTTGCATTGTACGTAAGTGTGTACGTTGTCGCTGCGCTCCACACTCCGTAGAGCGTCACATCAGCATTTACAGCTGGCAAGTTTCCAGGATTAGCAACTGCATACGTTGCTGTTGTCGCGCTTGAAGACGTTGACCAACCTATGAACTGATAATTCGTGGCACGAAGCGTCCCAGTGTTTCCAGACACTGCAGGTGTTGCACCTGAAAGGAGTCCAGTAACTGCAGCAGGGACTGTTCCAGTATCAGTTGTGGAAGCTGGGAAGTTTGCCAGATAGGTCAGCGTATAAGCACGAACCCAAACACCGTAGAGCGTGACATTGCCGGCAATCGCAGACAACGGTGTAGCCCCATCAGCCGCATACATCACTGTTGTTGAAAACTGAGAAGTCGTCCATCCCATGAATGCATAGCCAGCGAGTGTGAGGCTTCCAGAATTTGTTGAAACTAGCGGTGTTGATCCCGGTGTCAAATTTGCAACTGGTGCTGGAACTGTTCCCGATGTTGTTCCAACAATTGGATAGCCAGCGCTATAAGTCAGGGTGTACAGAGGCTCCCACTGCGCATAGAGCGTTACGTTGGCGTTCACGGCCGGCAAGTTTCCAGGATTAGAAACTGGATAAGGAGACGACGTCCAAGTTTGATTGGCAGTGCTCGTTGTCCAGCCCAGGAACAAGAATCCACCAGAGGTAAGGTTCCCAGGGTTTGCGGCAACCGCCGGAGTGGAACCTGCAATGATTCCCGTGACCGTGGCCGGTACTGTTCCGGAGTTGTTTGTACTTCCACCTCTAAAAGTATTTGAATACGTAATCGTGTACGTGCTATTCCAGATTGCGTACAACGTGACATTTTGCGTCATTGCAGGAAGCGTTGAGCCCGCTTGAAAAGTTGAACCCGCGGCGCATGTGCCACCGAGTGAAACTGTTGATGAGCACCAACCACCAAAGACGTAATTGTTTAGCGTCAGGCTTCCAGTGTTTCCTGAAACTGTTGGTGTTGAGCCTGTTAAAAGCGAGGTAATCGTTGACGGAACCGTTCCAGAAGTTTGAGTGTAGGAAGTTCGGTAGGTAACAGTCCATAGATTCGCCCAAATTGCATAAATTGTCACATTTGAGTTCATGGGAGCAAGCAAGGAATCGCCTGGATACGTAGTTCCCGTGCATGAAGTTCCAATAGTTAAGTTAAGCGTGCACCATCCGGCAAAAACGTAGTTGGTAATCGACATGTTGCCTGTGTTTCCCGAAACTAACGGTGTCGAACCTGCCGCATTTCCTGTTTGAGCCGCTGGGAGCGATCCAGAGGTAAGTGAGTAACCAGTTGCGTAAGTAAGTGTGTAGGTCGTCGAAGAAGTCCATGTTGCATACAGCGTGACTGGTCCACTCGCACTAAAGCTTGCCCCAGCTGCATAGGTGGTGCCCCCAGCATTTGCACATGTCTGACCGACAGTGGTCGCAACCGTGCACCAACCAGTAAAGCTATTTCCCGAATATGACATTGTGTTCGCGGTGAGGTTGGCAGAAACTTGATAGGAGAACTGCTGCGTTGAGACACTTTCCGTTCCACCATTGGGATTGAAAGTGACGTTGAAAGTGTTTGGAACCCAAACCGCATACAGCGAAACGTTCGTTGTTACCGCGGCCAGAGGCCCAGTCGTGTAAGCAGTGCCATTAGCACTTGCACATGTCTGACCAGGTGTTGTCGCGACAGTGCACCAGCCGTTAGCTGTGTAATTAGTTGAGGTCAACGTGTCTGCGGTGACACCAGTCGTTGTCGAACCATATAGAACTCCAGTTACCTGGCTCGGGAGCGTCCCGCCGGTCGTTCCTGCGCTCGCTGGAAAGTTTGCGTAATAGGTAACGCTCAGTGTTGAAGATGTTGAAATCCAAATCGCGTAGAGGGTCAAGTCCCGATTCGTGGCGAATGACGCACTATTTGGATACGAAGTTCCAGTGCACGAAGCTCCGGCAGTAACCGCAACGCTGCACCAACCACCAAAAACGTATGTCGGATCAAAGGTGAAAGCATCGGCTGTTAATGGCTTGGAGACACCAGTAGTAAAGGATTCTGTGCTCATGGTGCCCGAACCACCGGAAGCATTAAACGTCACCGTATTTACATTCGGAGACCACATTTCATAGAGAACAACGTCAGATGCCATCGGCGACAGAGAGCTCGAATATGCATACGACACTCCCCCAGCACTTGCACAGGTCTGACCAGGAGTTGTTGCAACAGTGCACCATCCAGTTGGCGTGTAACCAGTTGCAGTGAGAGTCCCTGTGTTCGCAGCAACGCTTGGTGTTGATCCTTGCGCATTTGAAAGCTGCGATCCAGGAACTGTTCCAGATGATGCGACACCAGCTGGGAAGTTTGCGTTGTAAGTGAGGTCGAAGGTGGAGCCCACACTCATCAGAAAGTCAAAAGCGTCACCAGTGAAGTTAGCCAAACCAGGTGCGCTGTTATAGCCCGCTTGAAAAGTAAAACTTGAAGCCGTTCCAAGAACCATCACGGATCCACAAGCCGCAATTGGTGCAGCTGCGCAGTTTGTGGAAGAGGTTGCGTTCACCGGCTGCAGCAATGTTCCGCCAACAACTTGCATGTTTCCGTTCGAAGCCAATTGTGTCATGGTCATACCCGGGTTCGTCAGCGTCAAATCTGACCACAGTGGGGTGCCTCCATTTTGACCACCAATTCCAGAAATGTTGAGAACTGGATTAACAACTTGGATTGGGTTTCCCGATGAATCGGTGAACGAGAACGTATACGTTCCTACGTTTGCGACACGTTTTCCAGAACCACCAGCGCTACAACTGGCAGGACACATTGTCATAAGAGCAATCGCAGATGCTGCAGTGCTCACACCGTTAACAAACATGCTGGTCGTTCCACCACGAGTGGCCAAGGATTCGCTGCGGTCGTTATAGATTCCAACGCCGTCTCCACTGACACTTACGGTGACATTCCATCCGTTGTTAAGTGTCGATGTGTCAGACGTATTAATGGAGGTTGTTGAGAGACCAGTGTTCGTCACACCTAGTGACCACGTTCCAAAAGATTGATATGTTGCGGCCCCTGAAGTCAACGTTGTTGCAAGTACAGACACGGTCAAAAGGCAGATGAATACAGCAGTTCGAAAAATTCGCACAAACATGTATAAGGCCAAATGTAAGCAATGGCGTTGTAAGTTATTTTAATTTTGTCTTTGCAAAACATTGTTTATTGTACGAATGCGAGCGGGAATGCGAAAACCCCCCACCGTGAGGTGGGGGGTTTTCAAGAAATCCGGCGGCGACCTACTCTCCCAGGGGGGGACCCCCAAGTACCATCGGCGCAGATGGGCTTAACTTCTGTGTTCGGAATGGGAACAGGTGTGACTCCATCGCCAAAACCACCGGAAACTGTGCGCTTGCCTACCTTGCGGTGGCGAAACGGAGAGGTGGTTTAAACCCTCCGCTCCTTGAGCGTCTTAGAACGAGCACGAGCATCATTAAATTCAAGCCCTCGGCCGATTAGTACCGGTCAGCTGAATGCATTACTGCACTTACACTTCCGGCCTATCAACGTGGTGATCTCGCCACGGGCCTTACCTGGTTAACCCAGTGAGAAATTTTATCTTGAAACGGGCTTCGCACTTAGATGCTTTCAGCGCTTATCCCACCCGCAGGTCGCAAAACAGCCATGCCCTTGGCAGGACAACTGTCACACGAGAGCTGCGTTCGTCCCGGTCCTCTCGTACTAGGGACAACCTTTCTCAATTCACTTACGGCTGCATCGGATAGGGACCGAACTGTCTCACGACGTTCTGAACCCAGCTCGCGTACCGCTTTAATGGGCGAACAGCCCAACCCTTGGGACCGGCTTCAGCCCCAGGATGCGACGAGCCGACATCGAGGTGCCAAACTTCCCCGTCGATATGGACTCTTGGGGGAAATAAGCCTGTTATCCCCGGCGTACCTTTTATCCGTTGAGCGATGGCGCTTCCACAAGCAACCACCGGATCACTATGCCCTACTTTCGTACCTGCTTGACCTGTAAGTCTCGCAGTCAAGCTCCCTTGTGTCATTGCACTCAACAGCTGATTGCCAACCAGCTTGAGGGAACCTTTGGGCGCCTCCGTTACATTTTAGGAGGCGACCGCCCCAGTCAAACTACCCGCCTGACGCTGTTCCTGATCCGGATTACGGACCGAGGTTAGGGTTCCGGCGCAGAAAGGGTGGTATTTCACCAATGGCTCCAGGACAGCTAGCGCCGTCCCTTCAAAGCCTCCCACCTATCCTACACAAACTGAACCAAAACCCAACATCAAGTTATAGTAAAGGTGCACGGGGTCTTTTCGTCCTGATGCAGCTAACGAGCATCTTTACTCGTAATTCAATTTCGCCGAGTCTCTAGTTGAGACAGTTTGGAAGTCGTTACTCCATTCGTGCAGGTCGGAACTTACCCGACAAGGAATTTCGCTACCTTAGGACCGTTATAGTTACGGCCGCCGTTTACTGGGGCTTAGGTTCTCAGCTTCGCCTTACGGCTAACCGATCCCCGTAACCTTCCAGCACCGGGCAGGAGTCAGAGCGTATACATCGTCTTACGACTTAGCACGCTCCTGTGTTTTTGGTAAACAGTCGCTTCCAACAATTCTCTGCGACCTCCTCACGCTTCGCACGCGAAGTGCTACACGCTAATGAGGCCATCCTTCTCCCGAAGTTACGGATGCATTTTGCCGAGTTCCTTAACTAGAGTTATCTCGATCGCCTTAGTATTCTCTACTCACCCACCTGTGTCGGTTTGGGGTACGGGCACTACGTTCACTCGCTAGAAGATTTTCTAGGGAGCATAGAATCAGTGACTTCGCCTAATGGCTCGGCATCGTGTCTCAGGCATGTGAACCGCGGATTTGCCTACGGTTCGCCCTACGCACTTACCCCAGGACAACCAACGCCTGGGCTCACCTATCTTCCTCCGTCCCTCCTTTGCTTCCCGCCGCCGGATTTGTCAGTTCGATCCGAAGATCAGCCCCTTAGTACTCCAACTTTGGAATGGACGCGAACGCAGTGGTACAGGAATATCAACCTGTTGTGCATCGACTACGCCTCTCGGCCTCGCCTTAGCTCCCGACTTACCCTGGGAGGATTAGCCTTCCCCAGGAACCCTTGGGTTTACGGCGGAGGGGTTTCTCACCCCTCTCTCGCTACTCATACCAGCATTCTCACTTGAATACGCTCCACGTAGGTTTACACCTCCGCTTCATTGCAAATTCAACGCTCCCCTACCACTACACATAAATGTGCAATTCTAAGCTTCGGCTCTGGACTTGAGCCCCGTTACATTATCCGCGCAAGACCACTCGACCAGTGAGCTATTACGCACTCTTTAAAGGATGGCTGCTTCTAAGCCAACCTTCTGGCTGTCTGAGCGTTCTCACATCGTTTTCCACTTAGTCCAGAATTTGGGGCCTTAGCTGTAGATCTGGGCTGTTTCCCTCTCGACCAACGAAGCTCATCCCCCGTGGTCTCACTGCCAGTCTCTGGAGCATCGGCATTCGGAGTTTGGTTGGGGTCAGTAAGCTTGTAGGCCCCCTAGCCCATCCAGTGCTCTACCTCCGATGCTGAACGACTGACGCTGCACCTAAATGCATTTCGGGGAGAACCAGCTATCACCGAGTTTGATTGGCCTTTCACCCCTTACCACAGGTCATCCCCGTCATTTTCAACTGACGTGGGTTCGGTCCTCCACAAGGTTTTACCCCCGCTTCAACCTGCCCATGGCAAGCTCACTCGGCTTCGGGTCTGCAACATGCGACTGTACGCCCTATTCAGACTCGCTTTCGCTTCGGCTACCCCTCCCGGGTTAACCTCGCCACATACCACAACTCGCTGGCTCATTCTTCAAAAGGCACGCTATCGAGGCCATGTCCGAAGACATGACGACTCTTTAACTGATTGTATATCAACGGTTTCAGGTTCTATTTCACTCCCCTCCCGGGGTACTTTTCACCTTTCCCTCACGGTACTTGTTCACTATCGGTCTTCTATGAGTACTTAGCCTTATCAGATGGTCCTGACAGATTCACGCCGGCTTTCCCGGATCCGGCGTTACTCGGGTGTTCACCTAGAGATCTCATCGTTTCGCGTACGGGGCTATTACCGTCTTTGGCTTACCTTTCCAGGTAATTCTGCTACGAATCAATTTTGTAACTCTATGTAGGTTGTTGGTTCCTACTGGTAAATCCCACAACACCGCGTTGGCAACGCCCAATGCTTTAACACCAACACGGTTTAGGCTCTTCCCGTTTCGCTCGCCGCTACTAAGGGAGTCACTTTTGTTTTCCTCTCCTCGGGTTACTGAGATGTTTCAATTCACCCGGTTCCCTCTACCCGCCCTATATATTCAGGCGGGAGTCGTATCCCATTACGGATACGAGGTTTTCCCATTCGGACACCCATGGATCAAAGCTTGGTAGACAGCTCCCCATGGTTTATCGCAGTCGCCCACGTCCTTCATCGGCTTTAGAAGCCAAGGCATCCACCGTTGACACTTTGTAGCTTGAAAATTAATAATTAAAAAAATATAGATGCTCGTGCTCGTTCTAAAATTCTCAAAGATCAGCGCAATGAAGCTCTACCCGCATCCAATACCCGGATCGCAGGGAACATTCATGAGGTCAGCGGTCATACATATAGATATGTATGACTTCACCTAAGGAACGACTTACGTCGCTCCTCCAAAACGGAAGACGAGAGCTTCAGACCTAGTAATCAGGCACCTGACAGGAACAACACTTGTTTGTTCCCCAGTGGTATTTACTACTAGCCGACTAACCAGCATTCAACTCGGTAGCTATCTGACCTTTGTCAGTGTGCTCCTTAGAAAGGAGGTGATCCAGCCGCACCTTCCGGTACGGCTACCTTGTTACGACTTAACCCCAATCACTGATCCCACCTTAAACGGCTCCCTCCTTGCGGTTAGGCCACCGGTATCGGGTGTTACCAACTTTCGTGGTTTGACGGGCGGTGTGTACAAGGCCCGGGAACGTATTCACCCCGGCAATGCTGATCCGGGATTACTAGCAACTCCAACTTCATGAAGGCGAGTTGCAGCCTTCAATCTGAACTGAGAGCGGTTTTAGGGATTGGCTCCACCTCGCGGTTTAGCAGCCCTCTGTACCGCCCATTGTAGCATGTGTGCAGCCCTAGACGTAAGGGGCATGATGACTTGACGTCGTCCCCACCTTCCTCCGAGTTGACCCCGGCAGTCTTCTACGAGTCCCCACCATTACGTGCTGGCAACATAGAACAAGGGTTGCGCTCGTTGCGGGACTTAACCCAACATCTCACGACACGAGCTGACGACAGCCATGCACCACCTGTGCTGAGCCCCGAAGGACACTACATCTCTGTAGCTTTTCCCAGCATGTCAAATCTAGGTAAGGTTTTTCGCGTTGCATCGAATTAAGCCACATGCTCCGCTGCTTGTGCGGGCCCCCGTCAATTTCTTTGAGTTTTAGTCTTGCGACCGTACTCCCCAGGCGGGGCACTTAATGCGTTAGCTGCGGCGCGGAAACCGTTGAAAAGTTCCCACACCTAGTGCCCACCGTTTACGGCGTGGACTACCAGGGTATCTAATCCTGTTCGCTCCCCACGCTTTCGCTCCTCAGCGTCAGTATTGGCCCAGATCACCGCCTTCGCTGCTGGTGTTCCTCCTGATATCTGCGCATTCCACCGCTACACCAGGAATTCCGTGATCCCCTACCAAACTCTAGTCACGACAGTTTCGGATGGCTGCCCCAGGTTGAGCCTGGGGGTTTAACACCCGACTAATCGAACCGCCTACGAGCTCTTTACGCCCAATAAATCCGAATAACGCTTGCACCCTATGTATCACCGCGGCTGCTGGCACATAGTTGGCCGGTGCTTCTTCTACAGGTACCGTCATTATCGTTCCTGTCGAAAGAGGTTTACAACTCAGAAAGCCTTCGTCCCTCACGCGGCGTTGCTGCGTCAGACTTTCGTCCATTGCGCAAGATTCCCCACTGCTGCCTCCCGTAGGAGTCTGGGCCGTGTCTCAGTCCCAGTGTGGCTGATCGTCCTCTCAGACCAGCTATCCGTCGTAGCCTTGGTGGGCCGTTACCCCCCCAACAAGCTGATGGACCGCGAGCCCCTCCCAAAGCGAAAAAACATTTCTTTATCTAATCATGCGATCAAATAAAGGTATCCAGTATTAGCACCGGTTTCCCGGTGTTATCCCAGTCTTTGGGGCAGGTTGCTCACGTGATACTCACCCGTTCGCCACTAAATCTTCAGGAGCAAGCTCCTTGGATTCCGTTCGACTTGCATGTGTAAAGCACGCCGCCAGCGTTCATTCTGAGCCAGAATCAAACTCTCCATCAAGATTTTTTCCGGAACCGAAGTTCCTTAGAAATCAGAGAGTCAGACGAGTGACTCTAATACTCGTCTAACAACCATAAGAACACGGGGTGCTCTCATGGCCTACTGCAATACTTCTTTGACGAACCACGTGACTAGTTAGATCTACTCAGCGTGGCCCGTACTGGCTTTTAGCTCTCGTTCTTCCGTTTTCAAGGAGCGACAACACACACGACCGAAGCCGGAGGTGTGAAGTACACCATCAAGAATTGCTTCTTGAATCTGACTCTGAGTTACCCCCGAGTCAGGGATGCCTACCTTATCAGCGCGGTCTCTCACCTTGCAAATGCAAGCGAATCCGTCTCTGTGGCAGGACTGACAACCCTAGCAGGTGCCAAGACCCCAACGTGTCATTTCCGTGAAATCTAGGGCTTTTTTGACTTTTCTAGAAAACCTGCAATCAGCGAGGTTTCATTTTCCCTGGCTGAAGTGCTTAATTTGTCGCTTGAACGTACTCAACAAAAGCACTCAAAGTTGCGATCAAACGCATCTCTTCGATGTCCCTGGCGCGTGCATTGAGTAGTTCATCGGTGCAAACAAGAAATGCGAGACAACGTGCGCGACTTATTGCAACGTTAAGACGATTGCGCGAGAACAAAAACTCTGGACCACGAGGCATGTCCTCTGCCGTTGATGTTGTCATTGTGAAAAATACAACTGGAGCTTCTTGTCCTTGAAACTTATCTACTGTTCCAACTTGTACACCACGTAGTTGTTCATCGCGATTGAACATTGACTTGATCAAATTAACTTGATCGTTGTAGGGAGCAACAACCATGAAGTCGCGTGGCTCTAACTTCCACTGCTCCCCCTTCTGATTAGTCCACTTCGTTCCAAGCAGTGAACGAATTTGCTCTGCAACAACGTCTGCTTCAACTTGTGACTCTGTTGAACAGTCAACGTGATCAACATTGAGCCATCTAAGTCCTGTTCCCACGTCAGTGTTCTGCACTGCACAAGAAGCGTGACTTGTAAGTCGACCTTCGTAAATCTGTCCCGAGATAAATGCGCACACGTCTGGGTGCATTCGTCTCGTTACTGAGATGAACACACCATCACTTGGCGCAATGGTTGCGTGTCCCTTTAGAACATGTTCAAGGACGCTTGCACCTGAACCGTTTGGATGTTCTGCTTGCGAAACGTGTGCAAGTTGTAAAGGGTCACCGAGCAAGATCAAATTACGCGCAGCGTTCGTTGCAGCAATTGCGTCTGCGAGAGCTAGCTGTCCTGCCTCGTCAACCACCAGCACATCAACTGGGTATGCGCGAAGTCCGGGACGCGACCACATCCATGTTGTTCCCGCTAACAAGTTGTACTTCGTGCTCTCTAAGTCCTCAGCTTTAGGGCTGTACTTCACTCCGGGAAGTGAGCCTTCTTTTGGTTTCTGACCTTGACGAAGAATCTGCACGAGATGAAGCTCGTCATTTTCTTTAAAGAGTTCGTAGGTAGCGCTCATTAAGTTGTCAATCGCTGCGTGACTCATTGCTGTAATGCCGACGCGCTTTCCCGCTTTGATGAGTGAATAAATAATTCGTGAACCGCTGTAGGTCTTTCCAGTTCCTGGTGGTCCCTGGATAGCAACGTAACTCTCATCAAGCTCAACGGCCCAACGCTGCATCTCATCTAGGTCTTCGCTGAAGAGACCGTTCGCCGGCCCATTGCCGCTGGTGAACTTTGGTGGAGCACCTGCAAGAAGCGCCATTGAAACCGGGTTCGGCGGATTAACAACAGTGCCATCAAGAATCTGTTCTGCAAGGTGGAAAAGAACTCCCGGCTTATCGCGAGGAGACACGTAATCATCAATGGTGAGTACTGAAGGAACTGCTCCTGATGCGTCATGGGGTTCGGGCCACGTCATGGTGAGCGTGCGATTTTCTAGGTCGAATTCCTTGATGTAGCCGTAGCCATGCTCAACTCCCACGCCAGTAAAGAGAACTGTTACCTGCTTGGTGAACGCTGGGCTTAGAGCCTGCGCGCTCCACGTGAAAATTGCCTGTTTGATCTCCGCGCCCGTGCGATTGTGTGTTGATTCAATTGGAGAAACAAGTGACAGGTTCGCAATGAATTCTGGGTTGTCATACAGGGTTCCAAAGTCTGAAGCACACTCAATGAACTTCGGAGTCGTGTACGCACTTCGCTCTCTACGCCAGTAATTGAGCAAGTCTGCAAGCAATGCTTCTGGTGAGCCTTCTCCGAAATTCTTTAAACGCTCTACGAGTTCATCAGTATCAAGTTCAAATTCTTGAACTTCCATAACTGGATCACGCCATTCAAGGTCAATGGGGCGCTGGCTTACGAGCCAGTCGCGAAGTGCTTTTGTTGCCTGCACGTCGTCATCGTTGTATCCAGCAATGCTGTCAAGAATCTTGGCGTCACCAGTCTTCATCCACTCTTCGTACTCAACAACTGCACCCGCTCCACCTTCGATGTCACCGTGACGCGTAAACCCAGAAAGCTTCTCTAAGTGTTTGAGACCGTACGACTCTGTTCCAACTGCGAGAGCATTGCGAGCAACGTTGAAAAGGTCGACAAAGAGTCCGCCCTCAATGAGCTTTGCGAAGAGCACTTCTGATTCAGTTCCAGCAGTGAGACGTTCAAGTGAAGAGCGCTCCGTGTGGTTGTAGTGATACACGTGATAATTGGGATACTGCTCTCGGCGCTGTGAGAAGAACTCCACGAGATCTTTAATCATCTTCTTTTGCTGCTCGAGATTGTGTGCCCAGATTGCGTCGTAGGCCCACTCGCCATTCTCGTTAACTAGGTAGAGACCCGATAAGAAGAAGAGCTCATCCTTTGCCGTCCAGAACGGGTGACCTTCAAAGTCAAAGAAGATGTCACCTTCATTCGGTTCTGGCATCAAGCTAAAGCCGTGTCCATAGACCGGGTCCTCAGTTGGTTCTACGAGTTCAAATGCTGGAAGGTCGTCCGGGTGTGTTCGAGACTGCACCTGCAGTGCCGCTTGGCGAGTGAGTCGTTGCAACTTCTCTTCATGAACATCTACAACGGGATCTTTTCGCGTCGAGAGCTCCACGAGAGTGGAAATGCCAGCGTCTGCAAAAGCTTCTCGTTCACTAGGTCGAATGTTTGCAACATAAATAAGTGAGTCAGCGTCTCGCCACTGCTTTTCGCAGCGATCAGCGAATTCGCACATCTCGCAGTGCGAGCAGGGCTCAGGAGTCGTTGCTTCTGGAGTCTCTTCGTTGAGAAGACCAGCCAGCTGGAGTCTGAGTCGTCGCCAGTACGGCGCGTACTGCTCAGCAACGAGTGTTTCCATCTCGCCAGAACCGAGCCAAAGGTGAATCTTCTCTGGAGATTTACCCGTTAGCGCTCGAATGGCGTCTGAATAGAAGCAGAGCTGGAGCACGTGACCGGGCTTTCCCTCACTTCTCGTTAACTTCGCGTCAATGGGTTCGTAGCTACTGAATCCATCTTCAGCATCAACACGAAGCAGAAAGTCAGCAATTCCTCGAATACCTTCATGGATAAATGGCATTTGATAAATAACGTCGTAGCCCTTATCGAGCGTGTCTGAAACTCGCTCCACCCACTGCGCAAAGTTCTCGTTTGGGTTCCTTCCAGGAACTGAATAAACCGACTTGCCCTGCTTTTCAAGATCGCTTAAGCAGTCGCGTTCGTGGGTAGACCCCTTTTCGACCAGAAGATCAGCGAGAGATCCCATAGGGCGCGGCGTTACTTCAATAACGCCAGCATCGGCCTGGTTGCGCAGGGTCAAGAAGTGGCCACATTCAAGCCAGGCCGTAATTTTTGATGGGGTTAAAAGCCGTTCATTCATGCATTCTCACTGTAGGTTCACTTAGCGTGGAAAATTGCCACCCCATAAGACTGCCCAGTGGGTGTAACACCCCATACGTATCTTTAAGCAATGCAAGAGAATGAACTGATGACATCTACAGATAGCAGCGACAAACAGGAACTGGTGAGGGCCATTTCCGCCCTGCTCGCTGAAGAGCCCGGCCAAGATGCCAAGCAGCTCGGTCGAAAGTTAGGCCTCCACAAGTCAGTTCTAAATCCAATCCTGTATCACGAGAAGACATTCACCCGCAGCAAAGACACTCGCCCACGCTGGTACTTAAGCGAGAATGCGGACCTCATTACTGAGCCGGAAGAACAAGACGATCAAGTCATTGTCACTAGCGAACGAGTTATTCGAATTGACCCCGACGAAGTCGGTGAAAACCCCTACGACGAAGCGCTCATTGACCCAGAAGTACTGAAGCGATTTATAAAGAATGAACCAATTGAGCGACTCGCGTTCGCTGCACCACCCATCGATGAAAACAATCCCCTCGGTCTCTATGCATGGCAACAAGAAGCACTCGAGAGCTGGAAGATTTATCGTCACAGCGGAATCATTGACGCAGTAACGGGAGCTGGAAAAACTCGACTCGCAATTGCGGCACTCAAGGAACATCTTGAATCTGGTGGCAAAGCAGTTGTGCTGGTTCCAACCATTGTCTTGCTCCACCAGTGGGTAGAGGTTGTTCATTCACTTCTTCCGGATGCACGCATTGGCCTCGTTGGCGATGGTCACGATGACAACCTCGATCGCCACAATGTTGTTATTGCCGTGCTGGCATCAGCACGAACCAGAGCCTTCATTCTTGGTGGCGCTGAAGGACTGCTCATTGTTGACGAATGCCACCGCAGTGGATCAGAAAAGAACCAGGAAGCCCTTGATGACCGGTTCGTTAAGAGACTCGGTCTTTCTGCAACGCACGAACGACTCGATAACGCTCACGAAACAATTCTTCTCCCCTACTTCAAGAACATTGCATACCGACTCGGCTACCGGCGCGCAATCGATGATGGCGTTATTGCCAACGTGCGAGTTGCCTTTGTCGGTGTTGACTTCACCGAGGAAGAAGCGGCACAGTACGACATCATCGTGAAAGAGCTCTCAAAGGCTCGAAAGAAACTCATTCGTGACTGTGGTGTTCGTCAAGGCCCATTCAGCGTTTTCTTGGATGACGTGGTCCGACTAACCAAGCAAGGAAAAGCTCGTGAGGGAATGCTCGCTAATCGATGGCTGACTCTGTGGCGAAAGAAGAAGGAGATGCTTGCAGAAACTCCTTCGAAGCAAGAAGCCATCTCCAAGTTGACCGGAGCAATTGCTGATGCAGACCGGACTTTGCTGTTCACTCAGTCGATTAAGTCAGCGAATGCAATCAAAGAAAACTTGTACGAACGAGGTGTCTTCATTGGCGTGCACCACTCAGACATTGATAGCGCAGAGCGAGACCAGATAATGACTGACTTTGAAGAAGGACGACTTCGTGCACTTGCATCAGTGCAGACTCTTGAAGAAGGGGTCGATGTTCCAGACGCCGACCTTGCGATCATCGTGGCGTCATCGAAACAACGTCGTCAAATGATTCAGCGAATGGGCAGGGTTATGCGTCGAAAGGCCGATGGTCGTGACGCGAGGTTCATCATTCTCTATGTCCGAAAGACTGATGAAGACCCCCGGTTCGGAGCTCATGAAATCTTCGTCGAAGAACTGCTGGACGTGGCTCGTGAATCAAGCATGTTTGACCTAGAAGAGAATGCTTCAGAACTTAGGGAATTCCTTAATCCTCATCGCTCGTAACTCGTAGTATTTCCTCATGGCAGAAACCCTTCGCTACGGACTCCTCGGCACCGGCATGATGGGGCTCGAGCACCAGCGCAACCTCAACGCAATTGAAGGCGTCGAGGTTGTTGCAGCTGCAGACTCGTTTGAAGGCTCCCTAGAGCAAGCGCGTGTAACTGCAGAAGGCAGAAATCTAGAAACGTTCAGCGATTACCGCGAACTATTGAAGGCCGACATCTGTGATGTCTACGTAATTTCAACACCAAACTTCACTCACCGAGCAGTGCTGGATGATGTTATGAAAACAGGCAAAGCGATCTTTGTAGAAAAGCCAATGTGCACTGAAGTAAGTGACGCCAAAGTTATTCGTGATCTCGCTCTCTCCTACTCGAATGTTTTCTGGGTAGGACTTGAATACCGCTACATGCCGCCAATTGCTAAGGCCATTGAAGTTGCGAAGTCAGGTGAACTCGGTGACGTTGTCATGATTGCCCAGCGTGAACACCGCCACCCATTCCTCGTGAAGGTTGACAACTGGATCCGTTTCTCAAAAAACACTGGTGGAACACTCGTTGAGAAGTGCTGTCACTTCTTTGACCTGATGCGCCTCATTGCCCAGAGCAACCCAGTTCGTGTCATGGCATCTGGCGCCCAGTCCCATAACCACTTAAATGAGAACTACGACGGCAAAGTTCCAGACATTCTTGACAATGCCTATGTCATTGTTGAGTTCGAGAATGGAATTCGAAGTTCTCTCGATCTCTGCATGTTCGCTGAAGGAACTACGAATACTGAAGAACTGACAGTTGTTGGCACCGAAGGCAAGGTTGAAGCATTTCTCCCTACTGGATTAGTAAGAACCGGAGCTCGTAAAGGCTGGACCAAGGGTGTGAGGGAAGAAATCGTCACCAACGAAGAAGTTCTCGTTGAAGGTTTCCATCATGGGGCAAGTTTTCTAGAACATCTCGATCTAAAACGTGCAGTTGAGAATAAGACACCTGCACTGGTGAACGCTGAAGATGGTTTCTGGAGTGTTGTTATGGGAGCTGCAGCTCACCGGGCTATCGACGAAAAGCGCGTCGTGGAGATTGCTGAATACATCGAACAGCTCAGGAATTAATTCAGACCTCACCCTTGTCCATGCTCAATTAGGAATTTTCAAGTTCAAATGTTCCTGCACAGAGTTGCAGATTCACATAATCCATGGGCAAATGAAGAGTCGACCTATAAGCCGGACACAGTAGAAAATAGGCTCTGACCAGCATAGTTTTAAAGAGTATTACGACGGACGTGTACGAGGGTTAGCTCAATACATCCATGATGCAATACAAGCCCAGTAAAGCCTTATTTCTCAACTAGAAACTGCCCCATTAGACCGCCATCCTCATGGTTTGCCATGTGGCAGTGATACATATAGGGCCACACAGAACTTGCATAGTCATCAAACTTGGCAAGGAAAGTTACTTTTTCACTAGGCTGAATCGAGAAAGTATCTTTCCAGCCATTTTCATGCGCAGGAATTGCTCCCGTACTTCTAGAAATTATCTTGAACTGCACATCATGGATATGGAATGCGTGCCCAAAGGTAGGACCATTTGTAATAGTCCATGCCTCGGTTGCTCCTAGTTTCACATGTTGGTTGATGTAGTCCATCGAGTAACTCTTACTGTCAAAAGTAAAAGGTGTTCC
>Ga0214176_1000181_pt1 | contig 16219 bp, 28 predicted proteins | sample TroBogEpilimnion_18_FD_153014 | JGI IMG/M metagenome (GOLD analysis project Ga0214176, IMG submission 153014) | Freshwater microbial communities from Trout Bog Lake, WI - 20AUG2007 epilimnion | ecosystem: Environmental > Aquatic > Freshwater > Lake > Epilimnion/Euphotic zone | place: Trout Bog... | reverse complement strand
GAGCGCCGTTAGTTCCGTTAGAACCAGCAGTACCTTGTGCGCCTGTTGAGCCAATAGTTCCTTGAGAGCCGTTTGTGCCAGTTGTTCCCTGGATACCTGTTTGACCTGTCGCACCTTGAACACCTTGCGTACCAGTTAAACCTTGAAGCCCTGTTGAACCTGTTGTTCCCTGAGTTCCTGTAGCGCCTGTGAAACCTTGTAATCCAAGAGTTCCCTGCGTTCCTTGAATACCTGTAGAACCTGTGGTTCCTTGCGCGCCTGTCGTTCCCTGCGCTCCTGTAGAACCTGTTGTTCCGATTGCGCCCTGAGTTCCAACTACACCTTGAATTCCTGTAGTGCCTTGGATTCCTTGTGCGCCCGTAGCGCCAGTTGAACCTTGTGTTCCTTGTGGACCGATACCACCAGTTTGAGCAAAGGTAATAGCATCTGTACCAATGATAATCCAGCCGTTAGATTGGCTACCTATTGAGTTTTCAATCCAGTTAGTACCTGATTGCGTTGTACCGGATACAACATAAAGGAAATCGCCGTATTCGACTTCGCCATTAACAGAGTTGTCGTAATCTGATGCGCGAGTAAGGATATAAGGAGTTGAGCCTGAACCTTGTTGAGTAACTACATAAATACCATTTTGTGTTTGAGTAGTTTGATTTTTAACAAGTACGCGATCATTAGTAGTAAATGAAACACCATCAACTGAACCACGACCATTGGCGGTAGCAGTAAGAGTTGCGCCTATGCCATAACCACCATCAGCACCTAAAGTTCCTGCGGTGTAAGTAGTAGCAAGATTGGCAGTTGTAGCCATACGAGCAGAAGCGTGTGCGTTGTTAGATGCTAATGGACCAACTAATCCTTGAACGCCTTGTGTACCTTGAACGCCAAAAGAGCCTTGTATTCCTGTATTTCCTTGAACACCTTGAGCGCCTGTACCTGTAGTTCCTTGAATACCGAGGTTACCTTGAGTACCCGTATTACCTTGAACGCCCTGAACACCTTGAGTTCCTTGCAGACCAGTATTACCTGTGACACCCGTAGTTCCTTGATTTCCTGTCGCGCCTTGTAATCCTGTTGCGCCTTGTATTCCCTGAGAGCCTGTGTTACCAGTATTACCTGTAAAACCTTGAGTACCAGTTGCTCCTTGAATTCCACTCGTACCTTGAGTTCCAATTCCAGTTACACCTTGAGTACCTTGACGACCTTGAACGCCTTGAGTTCCTTGTGTTCCAAAAGTTCCTTGTGCGCCCGTTGTGCCTTGTAGTCCAAGCAAACCTTGTGTTCCTGTTGCACCTTGAGTTCCTGTGGTTCCCTGTGCGCCAGTTGTACCTTGAAAACCAAGTAATCCCTGTACGCCTTGTGTGCCTTGAACGCCTGTATTACCTTGCATTCCTTGAACACCTTGTAAACCTTGTGTTCCCTGTACGCCTTGATTACCTTGAATTCCTTGTGTGCCTTGTGTGCCGACATTTCCCTGCGCGCCTACGAAGCCTTGTGTACCTTGAAGCCCTTGAACACCACGAAGCCCTGTTTGTGCGATTGTAATAACAGGTGTAGTTGCTTGAATATTTATGATGTCGCTCAACGAGATACCTCAGCATTCACAGTAACTACGCCAGCGCCAAGAACAATGTTACCAGTTGAATTTTGTAATACACAATCCCACTCGTATTTTCCCGGGGCAACATTGACAATAGTTGAAACTTGAACTTGTGGAGTAGCGTTTGCTTGAAATGTAATTCCATTACCTGTTGTCAACGCAAGAACTGTTGTTTTAGCGAGCGCGGATGTACGAAATTGAAGCAAAGGTGTATAACCAGTTACATTAACTGTTGAGCCGTCTGGATTAGTGTATGAAAATCCTATGTTCCATGCTTGGTTTTGACGAAGAACTAAGTTGAGTGGGTCAGGAGTTTGGCTTAGTGATTGAGCAGTCATTTGTTTCTCCTAAAGTATTTGCCCGCAATTCGTACATACGCCAGCAGACTTGATATTTGGAAATGAACAAGTAGGGCAAAGTTTTCCTAAACTTGCCAGACTTGAAAGAGTGCCCGTACCCTCTAACAATTCAGTTAGAGCCCAAACCATTGCGTCCATGCGATCAGGTGATTCCTTAGATATTCCGGGAACCCATTCACACATTTGTTCTTCTAATTGTGGAAATGAACCAATGTGATGAACCCGACCTTGTTCGTATAGTGCTGAAATAGGTTCTGCACGAACCGCTTTCCCTCGCGTTGCTGTAACTTTTTTGACAGGGATATTTGGTCGTACAGAATTCAAAAGATGGATTACTAAATCGCCACCATTATTTATTTCGCTGATGATTCTATCAGCAGAGTGTTTATCGTAGGCATACGCTACTTTGGTTGCCCACTCTTGCGGTGTTCCGCGCATAGTGTCATCAGCAATTATGTAGTAATGACCATTTGCTGCGTAGCCAGCCGTAACAATACCTGTTGAGTCCGAGTCTTCGTTGTTAGTAACTGCTGGGTCAACGCCAACTACTATTCTAACCAGAGCAGGAACTTCATCTATCGTAACTCTATGTTGATCTATGTTAGTGCGATTCCATAACGCACCTTCAAAGTCTTCCAACAATTCGCCGTATAACTCTTGGCGACCAATACGAGTGCCTTCGTATCTCGCTTTTAATTCTACGAGTGCTGCCTGCGAAAGATTGTTTGCGTTATCAAATGTTGAGCCGAGCGTTACATAAACTGAACCATCTGTACGCTTTTTCCACTCGCGCAATAATTTGATTGGTTTAGGTGTAGTAGTAACTACAACTCTTGGTCTTTTACCAATACGCAAAGAAGGCGCAATACCCTCTGTCCATGTTTCATAGGAATAACCCCACATGGCTAACTCATCAAGCCATCCGCCTGAAAGGTTTAATCCACGACCAGCATCAGGTGTGTCTGCGCCGAACATGTGTACGCGCTGACCATCTTTAAATACAATTTTGTAGGAAGATTTGTTGTAAACGTAATCTTCGTTTGGCTTTAATCCGCGATGTTCTAATGCTTTCAGAAATCCGCTAGGACCTTCAACGCAAATGTTTTTACTGTCGCCGAAAGTTGAGCCAATGATCGCCCATTGAGTAGGACTACCATCAGGGGCTATTGGATTTTCTAATACATTTTTAGCAAGCCACTCTGCGCCAGTACGGGTTTTGCCCCAACCGCGACCAGAGAGGATTAGCCAAACTACCCAATCACCCTCAGGCTCTTGTTGTTCAGGTCTTCCGATGAACCACCAAGGTCTGCGTTTGATTTCATGAACTACATCTTCGGGTAGTGACTCAACCCATGCCTCACGCTGTTCAAGCGGTAGTTGTTGAATCTGCTCCTTCAGTGATGAACTCATCTTCGCCCTCGCCTAAAAATGCTAATACTGCTTTCTTAGCATCTTCAATAGTTAAACTTACAGGTGCGCCTTCTGGACCTGATATTTCCTGCCGAACCTTATCGTTTCTACCCCATCTATCGCCATGTTTGCGTTCAAGATACCATGCGGCTGCTTGCCATGTACCTTCATTTGCTGCCTGCCTAATACGAGCAACAGATACAACTTCGGCTTGGGCTTCTGCCCTTTTTATAGACTCCCGAAACTCCCGATATTCTTTTTTTCCATCGGGTTTAGCCCCTTCTTCCATCCAACGATAGAAGGTAGTTTCACCAATTCCGACCATTTCAGCAGCAACTTTAGAATAATTGCCCGCATTTATCGCCATTACTATGTTTTCTTGTAGTTCGGGTGTGAGTTTAGTAGGTCTTGCCATTATCGACTCCATACCGCAATGGCTTGCCAGCCTTTAGGTGTTACGTGCGGCTCTTTGATGGCAGTCCAATTCTTAAAATTTTCTATCAATTTGGGTGCTTTATTTTCTCTTAAATCTTTGCGATTAAGGTGGATTTCCATTGTTACGTATTGAACAGAATCGGGCAATGTATTTGGTAAATCAAATTCATATTCCGCGCCTTCGCAATCTATTTTGACTACATGAGGTTGAACACGATTGATTACATCAACGAATCGTTCGCTTGGCACTGTTATGTGGTCGCGTGTTGGGCCATCAAATAAAATGCTATGTCCGCCAGTATGACCTGAAGTTTTAACATTAAGCAATACATCTCTGCCATCGCCAGTCAACGCTTTATTGTGAATTTCTACAGGTTTACCGATTGTATTGATTTTTAACATACGAAAATTATCTGGCTCTGGCTCATACGCTACTATTCTGCCAGCACCTTGCTCTAAAGCCCAGTTAGTAAAAGTTCCAATATGTCCACCAACATCTAACACGACACAGTCTTTTGGTATCGGGCATGATTTGTATTGACCGATTGATTTTAGCGTCATCATGTCTGTTGTATTGTCGCGTGTTTGAATATTCATTATGCCCTCGGATATTTTCTAAATGTAATCGGCTTTAATCGTAGATTAACTACGCCACCAGCCTTGATTTGAATAGAGGATAGTTCAGCATACTGAGATTGAACCCAGCGTAGTTCCTCGGCGTGCTTTTGTGCTCTAGTTCCGCCATCCTCTGTCACGCAAGCATCAATACCGCCTGCGGCAAAGTATTTGGTCTTGGGGCAAAGAAACTCTAATCTGACTACTGCTCCATAGCGAGTGAAGCCACGCAAAGTACTGTGATGATCCTCGCCCGTAGGTGTCATGCGTCGATTTGGGTCAACAAATATCCAATCGCCTGCGTATGTGCCCATGAAATTAGCGCAGATGTAACGCAAGCCAACTGATATGAAATTCTTTAGGAAGAAATGGTTCATAGTAGGGTTGATGCCCCACATCCTTGCGCCTTCTTTTTCAGCGAAGGTGTAACCCATTTCAACGATTTGGTCTAGCGTGTAGCGTGTAGGAATTAACTCGCCATCACCCAGTTCATACAGTTCAGCCATGTCATCGTCAATGCTGACAATACGTGTGCCTGCTGGAAAATAGTTGTGATAAAACTTGCGCTGGCTAGATATGCCTCTTACGCCGACTACTATTTTGTATTCTGTACCTAATACTGCGCGATAAGTTGCTTCTTCTTCTTCGTTTGCTACAAATACATAAATCTTATCTTTAGAAACACCCAATTTATCTAATACTGTTAGAGTTTGGTTTTTACAGATTTCAGCCCTGCGATAAGAGGGAACTACTACAACATAGTCCATTATTTTTTACCGACCTTGAACTCCGTTTCACCTTTGATCGCAGAAACTAAGCCTTCTTCGCGTGCTGTTCTTTTTTTACGCGCTTCCGCCTGCTCAACTGCGTAGGTAAAACAATCTTTCATGCCTCTTAAACAGTAGTACACAACTGAATATCTGTAAGCATCTTTAGTGACATGCTCTAATGGGGTCACGCCATGTAGTAAACGGAAACCGGGAAAGAATAGAACCCATCCGTCACGACATTCAACTACCGCATCGTATTCAGGTATAGATAAAAATGCTCCGCGAATACCACGCCTAACAACAGGCATAGCACTCCACATATTAAAATTGTTGCCATCATAATGATATGGAAGCGTTGAGGTTTTGTTGATAACTCCGCTAGTCCATAAAGACTTTTCACTAATACGCCACTCATCTGATACATCTTGAGTTTCAATAACATCCGCATCATAAACTTCTGGCGCTATTTGACGCATCATTTCTGCTAATTTATCAGCAATTTCAACCAATACGCCATGCTCATTAGGTTGTTCATAAGATAAAGCAGTTGGTCGGCAAGCCTCGCGTGTTTGAAATGGCTTGCGCGGTGACATACCGAAAGTTCTAGAGTGATTTTCTATTCCTGATGATTGTCGCGTAACCCCTGATGAAGAATACTTAACATTACGAACTGCGTGTCTAAGTTTGCTAACATCATTTTCGTCCATAGCGAGGTAAACAAGAAATGGTTCGTTTGTTTCTTCATCAACATAAATTCCTGCCTTAGTGATATTCGCATCTAAATCTGGAACTGTTTCGCCTTTGGATGAACGCGCTTCTTTTTTATCTCTAACGCGCTTAACTTTGATGATATCAAGTTCAATCATTTTGGTGCTTCTTTTCCTGTATATTCCTCTATAATTTTTATGATCATGTCAGCATTGTTGTCAATACCAAACTTTGCTCTTTCTTCAGACAATCTTTCAACTACCCAAATGTATTGTTCGTTTGGATATTCGCACATCAACAAACGAATAGTGCGTTCAGCATAATGTTCTGCGCGCTCTGCAAGTGTTGGGCGGTGTTGTACATTTTCTTGTGTTGAATTTTGTGGCGCTGTTTGCCATTGTGGTTCTGTTTGTTCTTCAATTAAAGCAAGTAAATCATCTACATCTGCTTGAACATAACCAGTACCTTCAAGTGTAATGTCTTCTAATAATTTTAATAAAGCGTTTTCATCATAAGAGCCCATGTCAGCCAAACGATTATCTGCGGCAACAATTTTTTTAGCGCGGTCATCATCTACATCAACATAAGTAACAAGAATATCTTTCCAGCCTAGTTGTTTCGCTGCTTTCCATAAATGGTTTCCAGCAAGAATTTTTTTAGTTGAAGCCTGAACAACGATAGGGCGATATTGTCCATTAACAGTTAGTGATTCAACAAGCGCATTTACATTACCTTTGCGCGGATTGCCTTCAAACTCTTTTAATGAATCAATAGAAACTTTTTCCATAATTGCCTCCTGATAAAACAGGGAAGCCTACCCATCGTAGAAGGGTAATAACACGATAGATAGACTTCACCCATTGGCAGAAAGTGTAACACACTTTTAGTCGGAATGCGCCCCTGATTCCAACTTTCGGCGTGTTTGTAGTGCCAGCACATCAGCCAGTAGAAACTGGCTTCTGCGTTTCTGCCTTCCTTGTGGCACTAATTGTTTGCGATAAACCAACTGGCGTAAGTTGGATTTACTTATCCCCAATAACATTACGGCTACTTCTGAATCAATCAAACCCTCGGTCACTTACTCTCCAATATGTTAATTATCGCTCTCAGCCTTGTATAAGCATCAGCACTAGCCTTTGCCTCTTGTAACAATTCTTGCGCGAACTCTCTGCGTATCCCGTTATACATCTGCTCGCATAACATTTGTCGATTTAATCTTCCGTGATTAAACCTCAAAACATTATCTAAGATGGCTTCAACGCTTTTATAGCCTTCGGCTACCAAGGGAAATCGTCACCTACTGGGTCTTCAACTGCTCCTGTGAGTACTGGATTAACTGGGTCAGGGATAATTTTAGGAACTACCCCAACTGTGTCAGCGTTGATTTGTAGCGATTTGCGCTCATTGCCTTCTTTATCCACGTATGTTTCTTGGATAAGCCTGCCTAACACAAGAACTTTATCGCCTTTGTGTAACGCGCTGGCTACTCCTGCTGCTTCTCTGTTCCATACCATAACGCGGAACCATGAAGTTTCGCCATCAACCCACTCATTGTTTACATTTTTGCGTGGAGTGTTAGCAAGGTTTAAGTTTGTAACGGATACGCCATTAGGTGTTTTGCGGTATTCCGCATCTCCGCCTAAAAATCCTGTAACAATAATAATAGGTTCGTTAGCCATTTATTTTTCTTCCTCTAGAAGTTCTAAGATATGTGCTATGGCATCTGTTTTGCCTTTGTAATAACCTTGGTCAAACGGCTTATTACTTATTTTTTCAGCATGAATAGTTGCGCGCAAATTGCGTTGTTCTATGTTTATCATTTCTGTCCTAGTAGCCATCAGGCTCGCCTCCTTCTAGGTATTTGTAACTGCCTTCCTCGGTCAGTATAACAATACTACCGCTTGGAAGTGTGACAGGACACTCCGATGGTTCTTGCCAACTTCCAACCATGAAGCCCAACTGCTCGGCTGCTGCTGGATTGGCATGAACGCTATCTGTTGCCAAATTATGGCAGGAGTGATGTAGGGCTACGCAGTTAGAAACAGTATCTTTTCCGCCCCTGCTTTTGAGTTTTCTGTGATGTAAAGCCCAACTATCTTCTTTCATCCAAGAACCGCATTTTTCGCAATAGCCTTTGGAGCGAGCCCACACTATTTCCCGTAACGCTTTCATCTCCATCTTTTGACCTCCCCTGTTATCGGGTTGCGACACGCTGTATTAACGCAAATGAGATAATCGTTGTAACGCATTACAGAATTGTTATTACAGGTATCACATACTTCTTTTTCTAAATAAGTAAAAATTTCCCCGTCATTGACTTTGCGGTTTATCCGTGTTTGCCAAATGATTATGTCGTTCGTTAATGTTTTGGCTAGGCTTTTATTTTTATTTTCTAACACTTGCCATGAAACCTGCATCCAATTCAACCTAGAAATTACGGCTGGACACGCGCCTACTTCTGCCCGTTTAGCGAATGTTGGAACTTCTAATCCTGTGGCTTCGCCAAATAGCGTAGCGGTACGAAATGTCCATTTATGGAAATCCACAATCATGCTAAGAGTATCCATAGGTAGCGGATACCTTTGTGCGTGTTTGGTTCGGCGTTCGTTTTGACCTGTATCTGTTTTATAGAATTCCCAAATACGCGGATATTCTGAAACTATATGTTGTAATAGATTTACGGAGTCCATGATCTTTCAATGCCTATCCATGCGCCTTCTTTATCCCCATATACTTTACGAGCAGTAATAGTTATTACTTGGCTATCATCTTCATAAGCCACACCTGTAAGCCCATCTAATACGGCGCGTATTAATTTATCTAGATCGGGCTTAACCCAAGGGGCTGGTCTTTTGACAGATTTGGGTGCGCGAAATACAAAAGTAAGGCTGACATGAATTCCACCTTCAACGGGTTTGTACCCGCGAAGTTGTGCGTTTCGCGCAACATCAGCGCGCCAAAGAGCGAGCGCAGAGCCCTGAGAGTGCAGTATGTGTCCGTTGATAACTTTCATCGAACCCTGCGGTACAGGCTTGCCACTCACCCAAAATTTATCCATCAGTACCAATAATTCCTTTTCCAAAATGACCATGCTTTACATGGAGTATCGTAACGATACACGATATAACGCATCCCATCGCGGATTTGTTTCGTTGGCTCTATTTCTGTCTCAGTTATTAGTTGGGCAATACCCATAGCGGTGCTATTTGGGTTTTTAGCCTTGGGGTTCCAATGTGATTCATGAGTCCATAACTCATTTAAGCATTGAAACTGTTTTTGACCCCAATGGTATTTTTGCCAAGAAACGATCTGAGCATATTTCTTGGGATGAAGGGCAAGTGCTTGCGCCATATCAATTTTTGGGGCATGAACCGCGACAGGGAAACCCCATGTCAAGGCTGATGCGATTATTATGATTCCGAGTATTTTGACTTTGGTCATTAGACCTCCTTAAAGAGTTCGGGTACGCCCCCAACTTTCTTCTTCTTGGAATTTCTTTTGATTCATCTTAGATTGGGCTCTCAGTAATTCACCCAACTCTTCAGGATTCCGCGCTTTACGGAATATCTCTGCTTTTTCAGGATAGCAGGTAGGACAAGGTCGCACGACCTCACGGATAATCGTATCATGATGCGCCTCCGTTTTGCTGGTTTTCACCAACTTCAACTCCTCTACTGTATGCGCTATCCAGCCTCTTTCACAAGGTGCTGTATGGGTACAAATACAGAAATCTTTCGCGCATTTCATTTGGTTTTCCTTTCTTCGTACATCCTTTGGGCTATCCTGAAAGCATACGAAACTAGATCATCAAGGTCTTTGCTCGCTGCTTCATCTATGGCTAGCAGGGCTATCCTGCCGAAGCGTTTAGTCATCTGTCCTATTCGGCTTATTTCTGCGCTTTCTAACTTGCGTGATTGAAGTTCTGAGACATACCAAACAGTTAGAGCAATACATCCACCAATGTCGTTGGCTTGATGCAACTTATCCCATTCTTCTTCTATCAATCTAGATAGATTCCACGCATTTACACCTGCCTCACGCGCCTGACCTAACCTCTCAGATATCCTTTTAACGGCTTCTAGAGCGGTTTTAACGCGGGGTAGTGCGGTTTCAGGGGTAAGGGTTGGGTCTCCATTTTCATTTGGCTTTAGGTAGGTGTTTAGTTCTTTATTTGGGTTGGGTTGGGTTGGGTTGGGTTGGGTTGGGGGTGGCGTTTCATTTGCGTTTCCGTTTTGTTTCTCCCTGTAACGCCTTAAACGCTCTTTAGCCTGCTCCCTCTTTTCATTTACCTTCTCCCTAGTGGGCTGATATTCATTGTAAGAGCGAATTAAATATCCGCCTTCAATCTGTTCCCACAAGCCCGCACCGACAAGAAACTCAGCCTCATCTTCCGAGGACATTTTCGCGTAAACCGCCGTAGCGATAAACCCATCTGTGAGTTGCCTGTTGCTGTAACACAATGCCGATATGTATAAACGAAATGCCGAATCCGACAAACCGATTATCTTTGGATGATCAGCGAAGTTATCATCAATTCTCACCCAGCCCATTTTTATTTCCCTTCATTATTCGTTTTATGATGTCGTCAATATCAGGCGGGTTTTTTTCAAACGATTTTTCAATCGCCTCACCCATAATTTCCTGATAATAATCGGGTCCAATTTCTAACATGATGCGGGCATTTATCCACGTCATGGCAGTATGAGTAACTGTTCCTATGAAATTTAATTCGGTTTGAATTTTCTTTTGTTTCAACACCACCCAAACAGCCAGCGCGATAATGCTGGCTGAGTTGATGGCTAGAATTGCGTAAACAATTATCATGCTTGACTTCTCCTAGTTCGGCGACCCCCGCTACAACCTACCTCACCTGTTTCGTCATAGAAACTGCAATAGTATTTACAGAACGATGGGTCTTTTTCGGGAGCAGGCATTTCTGTGGCTGACTTGACATGAGCAAGCCAATTCAACGCCTGTTCAACAACAGCGAAATCGTATGGCTCTGTGTGATATACGATATCGCGTTCATCTCCATCGCGGGGAATAGCAACGAGAGTTACATTTTTTACGGGATGCCCATTACTTTGTAATAGGTAGCCGTAAAGTTGTACCTGCCAAATCTGTGATTGAGAAGGGAAATAACTCAATCCTTTTTTCTTGACAGTTTTCCAATCAACTACTTCTTGATTTTGTATGTCATACAGATCAACATGACCCATCAAGTCATCTTTTGTAACTTCAATTTCTAACATATAGCGTTCTTTGAATGGGTCTTGTTTTTCAAATGCCTGCTGTATGTATGAGTGAATAGCAGTACCCATAACTGAAGCGAGGCGTAATGTTTTCGGATTAGTGCGCACTCCGTCATTTAAGCGTAGCCAAGTTTTGCGAGCACAACCACCTATTTCACTAGGACCGATTGCTTTCTGGTTGCTTCTGGCTTCGCCTTTCTGCGAGGAGTGAATTACTTTGACCAGTTCTTCTGCGATAGTCATTTATTATTTTCTTTGATATTGGCTACGGCTTCTGAAACTACGGCATGAATATACTTTTGTAGTTCTGTGTCCATGAGTACCCAATCGGTTATCTGTTCCCAACGGCGGTGAGTTATTTTACCTTCGTTGCTGTCTAACCGCCCAGCATCAAATGGGTCGAATATCCACACAAGCACATCATCTGTGTTGTTGTATTCTTCTTTTAGCCTACGCTTGAGTTCCTTAATCTTCACTAACTGGAGCATCGTTTTTCCGCCTTTCCTCTAGGACTTGATCCATGTAATAGCGAAATGAGTTTTGTAGTTCTTCCCAAATTACTTCATCATCACTCATCTTATTTACAATTTGTAGCCACTCACGATCTGTTAGTGGAGAGTAATCTTCTTCGTTATTTTCAATGAATTCATCTGCCTCATCTCTGTCATAGATTGCGGCAAACACATGATCATCATTGTGTAGGTCTTTGATATTTTCTTTCAACTGTTTGATTCTCATTACCCTTCCTTTCTGTTAGATATGAAGCGAAGCGCGAACGCTTGCCCCAACTGATTGTGCGATTTGTACCTGTGTATCAACTCTGTCGGAGTTAGATTTAGCAGCGCGAACTATTTGTTGTGAACTGAGATATGCGTTGTAGGCATCTTTGTTGATAATGATTGCCCTGTCTTCAATTTCACCGACACGCATTTTTTGATCACTATGGCTGATACGCAACCGCGCTTCTGCCATACCCATCTTAAAGTTATACTCGGCTTCAACTAATTGCTTATCTGCGTTTTCTAATTTGCTATGAGCCTCATCTACTTCTCTTGATAACTCACGCAAACGGCTTTCAACTTGCTCAGGTGTTACTGTCATTTTTTTCCTTCCATTAAAGAGCAGGTAGCACAAGGATTTATTCCGTAGTGCCACCCACCGCATTTGCCTCTGTGGATGTTTTGTGGTTCGGGTTCAGGCGTTTCAGTTTCCGTTGTTCTAACTTCTGGATACTGTAACCCCCAGCCGTCTTTCCAGTACTGGTATTTCCTTTTGGTTTCTGTTTCCATGCTTTGCCATTTTGCCTTTCAGTATTGCGTTCGCCTTTAGTTTTCTTAGCCATTTAGAAAAAACCAATTCTCTAAACTTACTTTGGCATCTATCCACACAATACAATCATTACCTTGCGGGTTTTTTCGTGTTTGACCTGAATCAACTATGAAGCCATCAAGCACTAGCGAACGGCGTGAAGCGGAAATCGTTTGATGTTTTCCGTTGAGTGCTTGTTCTAACTCATGGTCAGTTAAACCGCCCATGTGTCTATGTTGAATTGCCTCATACACTTTCTGCCTTATTGAACCTGACCTCGGCATTATTTTATTTGCGGCATTACGGGATGTGCTTTTAGCATTCTTGCTAATTGAAACCACATTGTCCGTAACAGATCGAGTTGGTTGTGCTTTTCTTGTGTTGTAGTAATGTAATTTAACAATCAAATTAACATCTTCTGCTGTTTGATGCGGTGCGATTTCATGCGTTGTGCGCATAAGTTCGTTATCCCAAGCAGCAGGATGAAACTCACAAGAGGTTGAGCCATAATCATCAGCCCAAACAACTGTGTGATGTTCCCGCATGATATGAGTTTCACACCAAAAGCAAACATTATTTAACTGCGTGTAGTTTTCCATCATCTCCCCCTTCATGGAATGCGTGGACATAACTAGGTAATACATCTAGCAAATTAACCAAAACGGCTTCGGCTAATTCAGGATCACCGCTTACTGCCGAGTTCCATAAGTTCTTAGAAGTATGAACCATGAAGTCGGCAATACGCGGGTCAAGTGGGTTATGCATTAAGTACCGCAACCTTATCTAGTAAGCGTTCGCGGAGAGTGGTTTCGGTATTCAGTATGACGACATCAAGGTATTGAGAATACTTATTCCAAATTACCTTCACTTCATCTTTGGTTTTACATTGAGTCAACTGTGCAAGCACATCAACCCATTGTTCATCGTCAAGTGGTGTTTCAGGTTCGGCGTTAGGCACTACCTGTAATTCAACTTTCTTTGGTTTTGCCTTTGGCTCAGGTGCGGGGATATCAGCCTGACCCATTTCCTCATCTGTGTATAAACCTGACATATCGTTAGGAAACGCTTTGCGTAACGCTAGTGACTCTGCGCATTTAGCCAACATAACTTCAGGCATCTTCGCCCACAAGCCCATTGGCTTACCTTCACGAGTCATTGGGCAATACGATTCAAGTTTGGCTACTGCCCAAGTTGCTTCTGCGAAACCTGCGCGATAAACACCAATCTTTGCCGCAAGAGGTGGAACGTGAGATAACCATACATCTTTCCACTCGCCATCATTTCCACACCAATACGGTGCTGTTTGTCCTGCGTACTGATTACTGCGTTGCGCGATAATACGCAAACCATCAATACTGGTTTGAATACCATAACGACCACCGCGTTCAATCATGTAAATTTGGCGCGCGAAAGGATCTAATCCAGTTCTTTGCGCCTGATGAAAGAAGAAAGATAAATCTCCTTCCGATGCGTTAGATAAACCGAGTTGTTTCAACGCGGATATCTGTGCGGGTGTCCAGTATTTTTGATCGTTACTTATTGCTAGTTGTGTCATTCTTTTGCCCCTTCTATTCTGATTGGTGTTCGTAGCGTTGTACGCCACTCTTGTATTGTGGCTAATCGCCACAAAGGTGTACGACCATATTCACGATCAGGCTTCGGCATTTGACCGCGAGCCTTATACGCTGAAATGGTTTTAGGTGAAACCCCAAGCAGTTCTGCTACTTGGGAACTGGTGAGATAAACCGCACCATTTTTCATTACTGCCAAGTTATCTCCATTCTTGTATGTGCCTAGACGAAATGCTTCTTCATCCATGAGTGGCCATACATAAGGTATGTTGTTTGGTACATCAAACAGTAGCGAGTAAAACAATGAGTCTTTACGCACTAGGTTTGACTTATGGGAAAGTTGAAACAACTCATTAGATGCCCACCAAGGTTTAGTGCTTGATTGAGTGTTGAGTGTTTCAAGTGCTTTATGAAATGTATCTAGCAAAGAGTCGTCGAAACCTTTATTTCGCCATTCTTCGCAAATGACATAACCATAATTTGCTAATGACCATTCATGTCCTTGCCACATTTTTGTAGCAGGATGATTGACCCAACCATTTGAGTGACCAAGCAAAGCGCGTAAAATTTGATACGCTTCTACGCGCTGTTTGCCTAATCTTTTATTGTCAAGGCTTTTAGCAGTTTGATGATATGTTTCGGAAACAAGAAATGTTTGCATCAATACCCCCAAACTAAGTGGCAAGTTCCGCTATCGCAGTTCCACCACATACCTTCAACCAAGACCATGAATAAACCTAATGCGATACCGCATAAGATTGCTATGACAAGCCTGCCTCTAACAGTTAAGTTATGACCTTCGGTTTGTCTTTTGATTTCGAGATAGCGGAGTGACATGAAAGTTCCTATCACTCCGCCGATTATGAACACACATACTGCGAACATATTTACCCTTTCTAGTTGTGATTATTCTTTTTTCTTTTTCCCAGCATGACTACGCTGAGTACCATCTTTCTTAGTTGTAGATAGTTTGCCGCAAACCGCACATGGATTTTTAGTTCCTGGAGTGTGCGGAGTTGGCTGTAATGAGCCTTCACATATTTGCCTTGCCATATTTACCTTCTTTCGTTTGCCTTCCGTAACCACTACGGCTCATTGGTCATTTTACAGCGTGACCCTGCCTAATCAAGACAGGGCTCGCCGTATGAATTTATTTACGCAAGAAGAAGTTCGCGTGCGCGATTCTTCATAGATGATTCGCCTACTAGCCTGTTGGTGCTTTTCATTGTTTCTGTTTTTCTAACAGGCTTGAACCAATCTACATACTCGGCTACTGCGTTGTAAGCAGCCCACGCAGTATTTGCTACTGGCTGTTGCGTTGGTGCTTTCCACAAGCCCAGTAGTTCTGAGCGAGTTTCTTCAACCGAGTTTTGTTTGCGTAATGTTGCGTCTTCAGGAATTGCTGGCAGTAAAGACTCTACGAAATTCTTATAGTCTTTGTCTGTCATTTTGATTCCCAACATTGCGTTGATTTCGTTCTCAAATTCAGCCTGCTCTGCGAAAACTAATTGTAACGCTTCGCGGGCTTCTTGAACTTTGATGACGGAATTAACAGTATGGCGCAGAGTAATCTCTGAACCTTTTGTTTCGCGTGTCAATCCGTTGGTACAGATTAAACGCAGGAACGATGTATAAATACGAAATGATGACGAACCATCATGGGAGTTGATACAGGTCAAGTAAGTTTCTAACTCATCTTGTCCGTTGGCAACAACTATGTTGTTCGGCATTTTCATGCTAATCCAGCAACGCTCTCCGTTACCTACGCGACCAGCATGATCAAAGATTGCGCCCGACTCATCAACGATATTGTTGAGCAGATCGAATGCATCATGATTTTGAATTGGCGTATAGCGATTACCGACTACTCCTAGTGCTTCTATTTTGCCATCAGGATATTCGGAATAGGTAATAAACTTATCGTTCACGCTGATAACTTTTTCACCTACATTTGTGTAAACAGATTCATCGCTGACTTTTACAGTAAAGTCAAGATTACCTATTTTGATTGCTTCTTGTGCTGTCATGGCTTTCGCTACGGACTTTCCGTGCTTGCGCCATGTTGGCGTCCTCATTGATGTGTGTGTCATTTTATTTACCCTTCGTTTAGTTAGTTGTTGTTAGTTGATGACCGAAAATGTTTTCGGTCACTTTTGGGTGTAACTCTTTGCGCATAGTTTCAAATGATTCAGGT
>Ga0214176_1000169_pt1 | contig 17410 bp, 25 predicted proteins | sample TroBogEpilimnion_18_FD_153014 | JGI IMG/M metagenome (GOLD analysis project Ga0214176, IMG submission 153014) | Freshwater microbial communities from Trout Bog Lake, WI - 20AUG2007 epilimnion | ecosystem: Environmental > Aquatic > Freshwater > Lake > Epilimnion/Euphotic zone | place: Trout Bog... | reverse complement strand
TGGCCTCCTTGCCCGCCTTGCCGCCGGTCTCCCACCAAAGGCGATGATCGGCGACGATCTGCTGCAGTTCTTCTGGGGCGGCTTTGAACTCGTTCATGCCGCTGGCCTCAGCGGCTTCCTGGGACGAAGGCGGATGATGCGTTTCATGGCGATTCTCCTTTGGTTGAGGTAGACCTTCGGCGCCCGCCCTGCCCGGCGGTGCTTGCTGTTCGGGGGTGCGGGTCATGTCGTCTCCTGGTCGCTCAGGGGTTGTGGTGGCGGTTGAAGTGGGGTAGGGGCGGAATCTTTCCACAGGCTCCAGCTCTTGGCCCCCACCCCTCAAAAATCATCCGGTCTGCCTTGACTCGCCGGGCTTGCATGACTTAATGATGTTCCGGTTTATGGCATAGTCAAGTGATAAAAATCACAGCCTTCCAACGGGGGCAAAGGTGTCCTTGATCTTTGAAATATCGCCCTTGAACGCCACAATGATCTTCTGTTCTCGTTTGGGGAACTTCCGTGTGTTCAAGGTCTTCTTGGCCTGGGCCAACCGGGTGAACTCGCACTCCAGGTAGATGATCTTGTTGTAAACAGACAGCCCGTTCTCTTTGAAGAAAAGCTCTGTCTCGGACTCAGAGCAGTAATAGGCCCCATTCTTGTCCCGACTGTCTCCGGTCATCACCACGAAGAAGCAGTTGTCGTTCAGGTGTTCGATGGCCTTCTTGTAGCCTGCGAACAGAACATCACGGAACTTCTCGTATGTGTTCAGGGAGTTGATCTCACCCTCCGGTGAGTTGCCATCGTAATCCACATACTTTTCCACCTTGTAGTAGGGGGGGCATGTGAACACTAGATCGAACATCCCGTCAGGATCGAAGGTTGACGAATCGCTCTTGATCCATTTCACATTCGGGAACTCGGAGCATATTTTGTTGTTCGCATCGCTTTGGTTCTGCCGGATCTCGCTGGCGATGTATTCAAACCCACAGGCCCCGGCCACATAACCGAATTGAACCCCCCCGCCAAAGGGGTTATAGATCCTGCGGCCATCCTTGGGCATGAAGAACCGGGCGATGACCTCACAGGCCACAGGGTCAAGGACAGAAGCGTTCCCGTTGTGAGACTTTTCTTTGTTTGTCTTGATCTCACCGTCCTCAATGGTCCGGGTCTGAAGGACCACATTTGAGAAACCAGCTTCACCCTGCCAACATCCCTCGCGGGTGGCATAGGCTGGGTTCGCTACGCCGTTAGCTTCACCAGCAGCGTCGATCCGCTCCCGCCACTCGCACTTCAACCGTAGCCAGTCGCCCTTGATCGAATTCCACACGTTGGTCATGGTGATGTGGGCCAGGAGTTTCATTCGGACATCTGCCAGGTCACCGTGAACCATGTAGTGGAACCCAGACATCTTGAGATAGGTCTGAAACCCCACACTCTCGAACAGGGCAGGCGTCTCAAACTTGCTCTTGGGGTCAGTGGTGATGATTGCCGGGTAGGCGTGTAGGTTTCGTGCGATCACTTCCCGCACCATCTGAGCATAGAGGGCCTTGGTGTATTTCTCGGGTTTGATGACCGACTGGAGAAGACAGAACTCTCGGGACACATCGTTATTCTGGAAGGTGAAGAACCCGGAGAACTCCCCGCCGATCTTTAGGACAATGGCAGAATGAATCTGCATGTTCTTGCGTGCCGCACGCTTTGCGATCCCATCTTCAATTGCGAGTTTGGCGATGTCCTCTTCAAACCCAGACCCGATGATGCAGGGCACATAGACCCATTCGATCTCAGAGGGGAAAATGGGTGTTTCTTGGAAGGTCATAGATCCTACTTTCGTTTTGTGCTTAAATGGTTCTGAACCCCGCACTGGTCTGGACAAGTTTCACAAGTTCCGAGATAGACACTTTCATTGTGAAGTGATAGGTATTTGCCACCTCCCCTAGATTCTTGGTGCTTCGTTAAGAGAATGTCACCACTTAGAACCCGCTGGTTGAGTTGTGATGCCCTCAGTGGATTGTCGATTGATGGTTCAAGTGACAACAGGTAATTCTGTTTTTCACGGCACTCGCGGCCCCAACCTGTGTCACCGTATTCACAGGTCACAACCCGGCAGACGCTCACGATCCCAAACGATTGGATTCGACCAATCTGCCCAACCAGGTAATACAGTTCGGGGTTTGAATCCATGCCGCTGGTTGAGGTGTTTATTACAGCAGCCAGCGCCGAAAGCCGCTTGAGTTGGTCATCACTAGCGGCGATCCAGTGTTTGGTGATGATGACTGGAACCTTGCCTGTTCCCCTCAAGGCCTCGCAAACCCTGACGGTGTTCTCCCAGTCGTGGCAAGGATCACCAGCGGTCCCAATCCGATACCATGTTGCCCGGTGGTCCCGCACAATACAAAAGACATCCCGCCATGATCTGTGATTCATCTGCCGGGTGACACTGGTTGCGAAGTCAATTCCATAACGGGCCGCAGTCTTTGCGGCGTAGCACTCCCCGTAGCAACCGCCCTCCGGATAAGCCTGCATCCCAAGGGTGCAGCCCTTCACGGTATCAACATCCAGAACACCCTTCCCATTTTCAACGGCTGTCAAAATTGGGAGGTATGCTCTCAGCCCGCCAATCCCAGGCTCGGTATCAAATAGGCTGCCGTTCGGGGTCTTTCGCATAGGTTCATGTTATGCCGTCCAGCGGAATGTGCAAGTGACAATTATCACACTGGACGATTCCAGGGGGGAGCATATACTTGGGATATGACAGATCTCCGACCCTATCTCACCATGCCCATCCGTGACCTGCAGAACCGTGTAGGCTTCAAGTCCTACTCTCAATTCTGGTGCATCATCACCGGGCGCACCCGCGCCACTGCTGAGGTTGCGGTCAAGATCCACAACGAAACAGGCATCCCGAAGTCCACCATCCGGCCTGATCTATGGCCTCCACGCAAAAGCCGCCAGAGCGACCCGGCGGCTTGACACTCACCCGTTCATAGGAGGAACGAGCATGACCAAGAGTAAATCAGAACCCTTCGCTCTGCAAGACGTCCCACTGATCATCTGCTGCTTCATGGCGGCCGCCCTGGTCTGGGATGCCGGACTTTCCATCGAGGGTGTCGCCCACAAGGCGGGGCACGACGGAGCTTATATTAACCGGTTCGTCGAAGCCATCCTGCAGCTCGCCGAAGGCGGTGTCAGGTGATGACCACCGAGGCCTACCTCCGCGAGCTCCACCAGATCAACGGCCGGTTTCACGCCGCCCAAGTCAAAGCCCATGAGGACCGCACCACGGCCATCATCCAGCTGGTTGAGAAGGCCGTGAAGACCGACTCGACGCCGGAGCCTGCGCCCGTCGAGCCTGCGGGCGAGGTGCAGTCATGAGCCGCACAACTTGCGAGCACGGCGTCCTGCTCGAACGGCCCTGTTACGACTGCCAGATGAAGGCCTTCTCTGGTCCGGCCCTCACCGCCAAGGACGTCCGCATCGCCACACTGGAGACCCAAATCAAAGCCATCCTCGATTCCCACTGGGGTTACGCGCACAACAAACTCCGGGACGGCTCTGGCAACTGTGATCCCACCTGTATCCTTTGCGAGAACTCCCGCCTCCGCCACGACCTCGCCAACGCCCAGCAGGTATCTCAGTTCGCCATGGAGCTGATGCACATGGGGGAGGTGCCGCTATGAGAAAGCGCCTCAAGAACCCGGTCGCCTCGGTGGCCGCCTTCGGACTCTTCCTGCTCAGCTGGGTGACGCCGAAGACCTGCCCCACCTGCCACGGCAAGGGCTCCTTCAAGGCGCCCTACTACTCTGATTTCAGCGCCGAAATACGGGACGTTCCCTGCGGGTGCATACGCCACCGCGCGACCTTCGCCGGTCTCTGGACGGTCCTCCTCTTCCTCGCCGGCATGGCCCTCGTGGCGTGGGCCGCCCAATGACCGACGGCGCGAATCTCCTCAAAGCCCTGCACGCCATCCAGGAGGCCGACGCAGCCCTGGTGACCCAGGAGCCGAGGATCGGCGATGCTGTGGCCCATCTGCGTGAGGCACGGCAGACCATCCTGGCTGAGATCAGGGCGCGGGACGGGGCCTCATGACCGCCGCCCCTCACCATCGCCCGAACCCCCTGGACCAGGCCCTGCGCCTCCTGTCCCTGGGGTTCTCAGTCATTCCCCTCAAGGCCCGGGATAAGCGACCGGCCCTGGCGTCCTGGAAGCCCTACCAGGAGCGGCGCGCTACCGTCGAAGAGGTGCGCGAGTGGTTCGACGGCGGGGTGGACCTGAACATCGGTATCGTCACGGGGGCCGTGTCCGAGTTGGTGGCCGTGGACGGCGACAGCCTGGACGCCGTGAACTGGCTCCAGTCGAACCATCCGAGCCCCATGCGCACCCGCACCGGCAAGGGGAAGCACTTCTTCTTCCGGCATCCAGGCGTCACCATCAAGAACAACGTGAAGCTGGGAGGGATGGCCTTGGATGTGCGGGGCGACGGTGGCTATGTCGTGGCCCCCGGCTCGATCCACCCGAACGGCGCGATGTACGAGGAGGAGGGGAACTGGGCCCCCGGTGCCACCCTCCCTCTCTTCCAGCCGGCATGGCTCGGCGCCCGGGTCACGCCCCTGCCCCGCGTAGCGCATGCCGACGGGGACAAACGTGTGGTGGCCTACCTGGACGCCACGCCCGGCGCAGTGGAGGGTCAAGGTGGCGACGTGCACACCTTCCGCGTGGCCTGCAAGCTGGTCCGCGGGTTCAATCTGACCGACGCCCAGGCGCTGGAATACCTGCTGGCCTGGAACTCGAAGTGTGTTCCGCCCTGGTCCGAGGCAGAGCTCCACACCAAGGTCACCAGCGCCCGGGAGAACGGGTCCGAACCCTTCGGCTACCTACTCGAGGCCGAGCCCCTGCGCACCGCCTACACGCCACTGACGCCCTCCACCAGCACACCCACCCTGGACGAGGGCGGCGAGGTCACCCTCCAGGATGTCCTCACCCACACGAAGAACGGGACGATCAAGAAGACCCCGGGCAACCTCGCCAAGATCCTTCGGCTCGATCCAGCATGGGGGCCCGCCCTGGCCATGAACGAGATGACCCAGGCGGTCATGTTCAATAAGAAGGACGTGACTGACGCCTTCATCGACTGGGCCCAGGAGCAGATCGAGGACCACCACGGCATTGCCTTCGGCCGTGAGGAGATGGCCTCCAAGATCATGGCCCAGGCGATGGAGACCAACGTCCATCCCGTTCGGGAGTGGCTGAAGGCCCTACGCTGGGACGGCGAGGAGCGGATCCACCGGGTGGGTAAGGAGGTCCTCTTTGCCGAGAGCCCCCTATCTACCCACTACCTGCGGTGCACGATGATCGGCGCGTGCCGGCGCGTCCTGCGGCCCGGCACAAAGCTGGACACCCTGCCGGTGCTCGTCGGGGACCAGGGCCTCGGCAAGTCCACCTTCTGGCACACCCTCATCGGGGACCAGTGGTTCGGCGACAGCCCCCTGGATGTGGAATCGAAGGACGGCTTCATGGTCATGCACCGGAAGTGGTGCACCGAGCTGGCCGAGCTGGACCACACCACGGGGACCAAAGCCATCGAGCGGGTGAAATCGTTCCTCAGTTCGAGCGAGGACGTCTACCGTCCCCCCTACGGCCGCACAGCCCTGGCTTTCAAGCGCTCGGGGTTCCTGGTGGGCACCACCAACCAGGAGTCCTTCCTCTTCGATCCCACCGGCTCCCGGCGCTTCTGGCCGATCAACTGCACCCAGATCGACCTGGACCTCCTCAAGGATTGGCGCGAGCAGCTGTGGGCCGAGGCCATGGACCTGGAGTCCCACAAGGTCCCCCACTGGCTGGACCAGACCCGGGAAAGCCTGCGGGCCAAGGACGCCGCACGGTTCGAAGCTGAGGACCCGTGGGAGGAGTTGATCCACCAGGCGGTGGAACTCATCGACAACGCTGCCCGCCGAGCTGCCCAGGAGCGACCGTCCGGCTATAGCCTGTCAGGCCTACTCACCCACATGGGCATCCCTGCCGCCCAGCACACGAACGCGGCGGGCCAGCGCCTCGGGAAGCTCCTTCGAAGGAAGGGATGGGTGCGCTCACTTACTGGAGAAAGGAGGGTTGCGATATGGATTCCTCCCCAGGAATGAGAGGGGTGAGAGGGGTGAGAGGGTGGTCACCGAGAGGGGTTGGAAGTGCGCAGCTATGCCATCTGAGAGGGGTGAGAGGCTGGGGGGCGATTTCCAATCCTGCCTTTTCTTCACTGTCTGTTTCTCCGTCCTTTCTCTATATACCTCTCTCACCTCTCTCTCCTCTCTCTATTCCTTATCTCTCTAAGGAAATTTTCGGAGAGGGGTTTTCAAAACGAGAGGGGCTGGCCCCTCTCAACCGTGAGGTGCCCTGTGAATGATTCCTACTCCCCTCCCCTCGGTGGCTTTTGTGAGCCCAAGCCGAAGAAGCGAAAGGCCCAACCCGAGAAGGCCGTGCAAAGGGCCATCCAGGACGCGTTCCGGCTCAAGCACCGCATTGCCCTTGTCCATGTCGATTCCGGGGCCGCAGGGATGCGTCAGGGGCAGGCACGAGGCGCTGGGGGCTACTCGGCCACCCCAGCAGGCTTCCCGGACCTGGTGGGCGTGGTTCCACCCTCTGGCCGTGCAATCTACATCGAGGTCAAGGCACCTGGTGGCAAGCCCACCGAACTGCAGGTCCGCATGCTGGCCTTCCTGGCCGCCAAGGGTGCCATTGCGTTCTGGGCCTCGTCCGTGGCGGAGGCCCTGGCGCAGTTTGAGGAACAGGTGGCGGCATGAAACCCAAGCCTGTTGGCCGCCCCCCCAAACTCACAGAGCCCCAGTGGGACGAGATTGGCCGGCGCGCAGCCAAGGGTGAGTCCATGGCCTCACTCGCCAAGGAGTTCGGGGTGGACAGGGCCTTGGTGTCACGTCGGGTTTCTCACGGGGTGAAGATTGTCAAAACCCTTGTGACGCAAATGGTAGAGCTACCTATTTCTCAACAGCGTGAGGTAGTGGCCCAAGTCGAGGTTGAGAACGAACGTCGAAGGATTGGAGAGAATACACTTGCAGGTGCAGCGCATCTTTCTCACATGTTTAGGGCGCGGGTGCAAGGGTTGGATTCAACCGCCAGTGCCGAAGACTTGCGCGACCCTGCGGCCATGATCCAAGTTATTAACGCGGCTGCACCTGGTGCTACAACCCCACCTCCACCCGCCCAGAATGGAGCGACTAACACCTCAGACGCCAAGGACCGACTCAAACGGATGTTGGGCTTATGAGCCAGTCCCTCGCCGAGCAGGCCATGGCAATGCCAGCCGACCAGCGGTTGGCGTGGGTCGAATCCCTGGATCCACAGACGGCCGAAGCCTTGGCTTATGACTGGGACTACTGGGCGCGGCCCGAGCAGTTACCCCCTCCCGGCGACTGGGTTTCATGGCTGATCCAGGCTGGCCGAGGTTGGGGCAAGACCCGGGTAGGTGCCGAGTGGGTACGGGCTGAGGTCGAGGCGGGGCAACGGGGACGCTTCGCCCTGGTGGCCAGGACCGCGGCTGACACCCGAGACGTGATGGTGGAGGGTTCCAGTGGACTCCTGAGCGTGTGCCCGCCCTGGAACCGACCAAAGTATGAGCCGAGCAAGCGCCGCGTCACCTGGGCCAATGGAGCGCTGGCCACCTTGTATTCTGCGGATGAGCCGGATCTGCTGCGCGGCCCCCAGCATGACGGGGCATGGGTGGACGAGCTGGCCTCCTGGCGCTTCCCGGATGCTTGGGACCAGCTGCAGTTTGGCCTGCGCCTGGGAACACAGCCCCAGGTGGTCGTCACCACCACGCCGCGGCCCACCAAACTAATCCGCGAACTGGCCGCCAGCCCGACCACACGAACCACGCGAGGCCGCAGCGTGGAGAACAAGGCCAACCTCGCCGCCGCATTCTTTACCCATATCGTCAACAAATACCAGGGCACACGGCTGGGTCGGCAGGAGCTCGAGGGCGAGATCCTGGACGACAACCCGAACGCTCTATGGAAGCGGGCCGATATCGAAAAGGGCCGGCTGCGTAAGGCGCCCCAGCTATTGCGCATCGTCATTCCGATTGATCCGGCCGTGACCAGCACCGAGGATTCAGACGAGACGGGTATTGTGCCGGTGGGCGTGGACGAGCAGAGTCCGGAGCACTACTACGTTCTGGAGGACCGCAGCCTGCTGGCCAGTCCGGACGAATGGGCGACGGCAGCGGTGCAGGCCTATCTGTTCTGGGAGGCTGACCGGATCATTGGCGAGGCGAACAACGGCGGGGACATGATTGAGTCCACCGTGCGCCACGTCGTGATTGACGGCCGCCCTGCGGGTCGCAACGTGCCGTTCGAGAAGGTCACAGCCAGCCGCGGCAAGGCGATCCGTGCCGAGCCTGTGGCTGCCCTTTACGAGCAGGGCCGTGTCCACCATGTGGGGTTCTTCCCTGAGCTTGAGGACCAACTCTGTGAGTTCGACCCACTGGACCCCAACCAGAAGAGCCCGGATCGCATGGACTCGCTGGTCTGGGGCATTACGGCGCTGATGGGTGCCCGCGCTGGCGAGGGTTTCCTTGAACACCTGCGGACCAAGGAAAGGAGCGAGGAATGCCAGACCGTCCAGACGACGAAACCCGTCTACTCAGTTCAATTATGAGCGTGCCGGACCCTGACCAGGAGATCGACCTCCAGCCGGCCTTCGCCACCATGCGATCCGAGCGGGTCTACCACCTGGTGAATAAGTGGCAGGACGAGGGGATCGTCGAATACGACAGGGTGTTCTATCAAGTGCGACTGACCAAGTTAGGGCGTCTTATGAGGGAGCCGGAATGACCTCAATCCTTGAAAATTCCGAGTTTATAGCATGGCTTGAAACTAAGCCGCCGAAGGTGCAGGAAGTCATCCGACGCTGTCCCCCTGGACGCTACCGGCTCAGGGACCAGGAAGCCCCTCTGGTTGCCTACTACATCCCACAGAGCTACGACGAGCCTGAAGACCCACCGCCCTGCCGATACTTCCCTGTGAAGTTGTTCGAGCAGCGGAATCCGCGCTGCGCCTACTGCCAGACCCTCGTCGTCATCACTGCATCCGTGCGCTGCCCGTCATGTGGAGCTCCGCGATGACCGACGACCTGCTCCAGATCCTCCAGCAGCTCTGCCCCGACCTGGACGTCGAGGCTTTCCTGATCATCGCCGGGGGGCGCCAGTGGTACGTCCCCACCGTGCATAGCTATCGGCGGGTGCGGCGGTACCGGGCAATCATCCAGGACAGGCGGACTCAGGCTCACCTGGTGGCACGGGATCATCATGTGAGCGTCCGGACGGTCTACCGGGTCTGGAACTTCGTCGCATAGGTTTTGCCACGGTTTGAAGGTAATGGCACAGCGCAGGCCTAACGCTGGGGAATGGCTGAATTCACCGCTGCCCTGCCCTGGGTCCTCAACCATGAGGTGATCGGCTGGCCTGTCGGTGCTGACGGGCACCTGGAGCAGGACATCGCCGCGGGGATGGCGCATGTCAAGGCGCTGGGCAAGGAGCACTTCTGGTCCACGGATGACCCCGATGACGCTGGGGGCGCCACGGCCTGGGGGCTGACGCTCTACTTGGCGAAGGCCTACGGAATCGGCACGGTTGATGACTTGAAGGCGATCAGCGCTGAAAAGCTGGCCTCGATCTACCGTGCCGCCTTCTGGAGGTTCGACGCCCTGGACCAGCGGGTGGCGATGAAGATCCTGGACTTGGCCGTCAACGAGGGGCTGCATCCGGCGATCCACTTGGTTCAGGCGGCGCTGGCCGAGTTCGGCGTGCCGGTGGCCCAGGACGGGACGTATGGCCCCGCCACCGAGACGGCCCTGAATGCCTCAAGTCCCGACGCGATCCTGCGCGAGCTGGTGGAAGAGGCTTGCGACTACTACCGGGCCCGGGCGGCCAATCGGCCGCAGAACGCGAAGTTCCTGGATGGCTGGCTCAAGCGTGCGGAGGCGTTGCCATGAGCAAGTTCCTCACCCTCATCCAGGGCTGGCGGGGCGACCTCAGCACGGGCCGCGTCAACGCCATCATCGCCCTGGGCGTCGCCGTCGCTCAGGAGTTCCGCGGCGCGCCTATCGAGCACGTGGCCCTCTGGTTGGGGGCCGCCTTCGGTTCCTACGGTTGGGCTAAGGGGACGGAAATGATCTGTTCCCGCAAGGCCGTCGGGGTCGAGGCCCCACCCGCCCCCGGCGCTGGTGTGCCGGACGCTTCAGGCGCGGACGGGGGCACCACATGACGTCCATTCAGAAGATCGCCGCTTGCGTCTTGGCCGCTCTGTTGCTGGTGGGGGGAACGGCCTGGGGCATCAAGCACCATGCCGCTGCCAAGGGGGTGAAGGCTGAGGCGCAGGCGGCCACGTTTGGAGCGGAGGCGAAGGTTGAGACTACCCATGCCCAGGCATCGGATGCGAAGGTCCCGGCCCTCGTGGCTCAGCAAGCCGCCGACCATGACCGGGCCCTGGCCGCCGAAAAGACTGTGGCCCAGCTCCAGGCCGAGCGCGTGGTCCTGCTCAAGAGATTGGCGGCCAGGCCTGTGCCTGCCGTTGATCCAGGTTCTCCCCCTGTGGCTGACGTTCGGGATGATGTCATTGCCAAGGATGCTGAGGTAATCGCAGCCCAGGCCACCCAAGTCGTGAGCCTGAAGGCTGAGAACGCGGACCAGGCCTTGGTGATCGTCCAACTCACCACCAGCCGAGATGAGTGGCACGCTGCCTGTGACCTGCGGGACAAACAAGCGACGGCCCAGGCCGCTGCAACCCAGGCATGGAAAGAGGCCGTGACGGCCAGCCGCTGGCAGGGGCGCATCGAGGGTTTCGCCCTTGGGGCCCTGGCGGGATACCTGGGGGGAAAGAAGTGAATCCCCAACTGAACCCCGTCTCCATCCTTCTCGTCCTGCTGACCGTCTGTGGCGTGACTATTGCCGGAATGGCTGGCGTCATCAAGCTGATGCTGCTGGACCGGCTCAAGGATCAGGGCCTTGATATCAAGCATTTAATGAAGTTACGAGATGACGATTCAGACAAGGTCAACTCCCTCCGTGTGGACCATACCGAGCTCGTCGGGCGGGTGGAAACCCTTTCGGGACGAGTGGATCACATTGAGCGGACCTGCGAGCGTCGGCATGACCTGCGTCTTCCCGGGGAGGGCACCTGATGGCTACCCCCCTCCTCTCCGGCGCCATGGCTGGCGGCAAGCAGGTGGACGTCTCCACGATGTCCAGCGCCGTGCGTCAGCCCTCGTCGCTGGTGTCCCGCGCCGCCGCGCTGGCCCGCTGGGTTTGGGACGGGTCCACGCCGGCTGAGCAGTTCTTCGGCCCGGGCACCCCTATGACGCCGGTGGCCGACGAAGAGGTGGCGGGCAGGCTCCGCGACTATCCCCTCACGGCGAACATGCAGTGGGCCCCTCGCGCCGAGGAGATGACCCCGTTCCAGGAGCTGTACCAGCTTGCGGACACCCATGACATCACCCGGCTCTGCATTGAGACTCGCAAGGACCAGATGGCGGCCCAGGAGTGGACCATCCGGCTCAAGAAGGCGCCGGGCGGGAAGAAGTTCGGGGACGTGCAGGAGGACCTGGTCAAGTTTTTCCAGAGCCCGGACAAGCGCGAGCCATGGGAACAGTGGCAGGGGCGGCTACTCGAGGATCACTTCGTCGGCGATTGCGCCACGGCCTACGTGCGGCGTGATCTCAAGGGCGACGTGTGGGGCTTCGAGCCGATCCATGGCGGCACTATCACGCTCCGGCTGGACCCATGGGGCCGCGTGCCGATGCAGGGCGAGGCCTACACCCAGATCATCAAGGGCCTGCCCGCCGTGGGTTACAGCCGGGAGCAGCTCATCTATGCCCCGCGGCGCCCCCGGAATCACAAGGGCTATGGCCTGTCCTGTGTCGAGCAGATCATCCTCACGGTCAACATCTGCCTGCGTCGGCAATTCCACCAGCTCACCTGGTACACGGACGGCTCCGCCCCCGATCTGATCATCGGTGTGCCGAAGGAATGGTCGTCCCGTGAAGTGGCCAAGATGGAGGCCCACTGGGAGTCGATCTTCCGTGGGAACAGTCAGCAGCGGCGCGGGCGGCCACTGCTCATTCCGGGCGGCAACGAGTGCAAGTTCGAGAACACGAAGAAGGACCCCCTCAAGGACGAGTTCGACGAGTGGCTGGCCCGGGTCATCTGCTTCTGCTTCAGCCTGCCGCCTACGCCGTTCGTCAAGATGATGAACCGGGGCACCGCCGAGACGGCCCAGGAGACCGCCCAGAAGGAAGGTCTCCAGCCGATGAAGAAGTGGTTCAAGTCGCTCATCGACGACATGCTCGTCCGGATGGGCCGCCCGGACGCTGAGCTTGCCTGGGTGGACCAGGAGGCGCTTGATCCTCTGGTTCGCGCCCAGGTCAACAACATCAACGTGGCCAACGGCACGGTGAAGCGTAATGAAATCCGGGACAGTCTGGGCATGGACCCGCTGCCCGATGATGTCATCCCGACTCTGCCTGAGGCGCAGGCCATCGCCGCGCTGGTGACGGCCGGCATCATGGACCCTGACGCTGCAGCCGAGAAGCTGGGCCTTCCCAAGCCCACGCCGAAGCCTGACCCCATCCCGCCGACCCCTGCAGCCCCATCCGGGCCAGGGACCAACGGCACACCCAAGCCTGTCGGCGGGAAACCTGCACCGGCCCTATCCCAGTCGTCCGGGCGCTCGGCTGAGAAGATGGCCAAGAACCACAAGGCCCTGCCCAGCCGGAACCGGGAAGACCTCCTCAAGATGGAGGCGGCCTACACCCTGAAGGCGGCGAAGGAGCTGGACCGGATCCGCAAGGCGGCCATCGCCCGGATCCGCGCCACCGAGCACAAGCTGGCCAAGGGCGAACCTATCGTCAACATCGTAACGGACGACGATTTCCTGCGGTTCCAAGCCCTCATGGAGGCCCAGGCCCTGGACCTCTACCAGGGGGGCGCGGCGGCGGCCGGCCAGGTCCTGAATGCCACGGACGCCATGCTTAAGCTGGCGAACGAGCGCGGCATCATCTGGGCCCAGACCCACGCCGCCGAGCAGATTGTCGGCATTGAACAGACCACCAAGGACGGTGTGCGCGAGCTGGTCGAGCAGGCTATGACCGAGGGCTGGTCCAACAACCGCCTGGCCGACGCCCTGGATGAGGCCTACGAGTTCAGCCCCGACCGGGCCGAGGTGATCTCTCGCACCGAGTCCGCCATGGCGGATCTCAAGGGGAACATGGAGATCAGCAAGGAAGCTGGTGTGGAGCGGGTCCAGTGGCTTACGGCCGAGGCGGACGCCTGTGACCAGTGCGAGGACCTGGACGGCCAGGAGGCCCCGGTGGACGGGGAGTTCTCTGACGGCACAGCCGCTGACGACGTGGCCCACCCGAACTGTCGCTGTGACCGAATCGCAGTTCTTTCCAATGAAAGCGAGGAGTAAATGAGCAGCTCAGATGATGGATTCCTCCGAGTCTGGCACCGCGGCATGGGCCCGGGCGCTGGTGTGGCCCAACCCAAGGCCGTAGGGGCGCCCCTCACCGCCACCGGCGCCACTGCCTGGGCGAAGGTCACGGACGCCCCGGACGCCTATTATGCCCAGCTCACCGGCACATCCGGCGCGGTGACGGCGACCTGCCACTTCGAATTCGGGGACGACATCCCCGGCCTGCCCGTGGGGTTGCAGACCAGCGTCGCTCCGGCCGGCGTTGGGACGGCGATCAGCCTCACCGGCACCGGCACCGGGGTTGCCCCAGCGGGCCCGCCTGCGTCCAGCGTCTTGGTGGGCACCGGCATGTTTGGCGCGGACGCCTCCGTGAGCCCCCTGGTGCCATGGAAGTACTGCCGCCTCGTCGTGACGGCCCTCACCGGCACCGATGCCCAGGTAGCTGGGTTCCAGTCCATGGGTGGTGTCTAGTGCCGCTCCCGGTCATCACCTCCGCCACCTCCTCATGCGTCTACGAGATGTGCGAGCAGAGCGGGCACGCCGTCTGCAAGACGTTCGCGGCCTATTACGAGCGCCTGTGCGCGGGGGCCCAGGCCGTGGTGAGCGACCCCAGTCCGGCCAACCTTTCAACCCTTCAAGCCCTTCTGAGCGAGTCAGAGGGCCTGCACTACGACCGCTGAGGTTCCCATGCCACGAGGTATCCAAGTTCCAGTGACCATCGGCTTCGACCGGCACAAGGCCATCGGCACGCTCCGGGTGGACGCGGACCAGTTGCCCATCGGTGGGGATTACTTCTTCTCCATCCGGGGCAAGGTGACGCCGCGGAATGGGATCAAGAAGTTCGAGCTCGAGGAGATCTCCATCCTCTCGGACTCGGACGTCCAGAAGGTTCTGGATGCCAAGAAGCCCAAGGAGGTGCCCGGTGGCCGACGCTAGGACGTACGCATTGCTCAAGGAGGCGGGCAGCGCCGCTGCGCTGGCCAAAGCCTCGTTCAACCTGTTCGCCAACTTCACCAAGGCTGAGGAGCAGGACGACGGCTCGATCATCGTGTCCGGCCTGGCATCGAGCGAGACCAAGGACAGCGATGGCGAGGTGATCCTGGCCAGCGCCATCAAGGCCGCCATCCCGGAGTACATGCAGTGGGCGAACGTGCGCGAGATGCACTCGAACATCGCCGCCGGGAAGGCGCTGTCGATCCATGTCAACGATGCTGGGGAGACCGAGTTTGAGGCCCGGATCATCAACTCCGAGACGGTCAAGAAGGTCAAGGAGGGCGTCCTTCAGGGCTTCAGTATCGGCGGGCGCAAGGTCAAATACGACCCCAGCGACCGGCACATCATCACCGGCATCAGCCTCTCCGAGGTCTCCGTGGTGGACCGGCCCGCCAACCCGGACTGTCGCTTCCAGATCGCCAAGTTCGACGGCGCCGCCGAGAAGTCCATGTATACCGTGGGCTCGCTGGCCTCGATGCTCCAGGAGATCGGCTGGATGTGTCAGTCCCTCCAGGCCGAGGCCGAGATGGAGGGCGACCAGTCCACCATGCCCGCCAAGCTGCGCGAGTGGCTGTCCATGGGCGTCGAGGTGTTCGGCGAGCTCACCGAGGAGGAGACCCAGGAGTTGCTGGTTTCCTCCGCCGGCCCGGAAGGAATGCCCCTGCGCGGGGCTGAAAGCAAGGCTGCGAAGGCCTTGAAAGCCCACCTGCTCAAGCGATGGGAATCCCACCCACACGGCCCCGTGGCCGTTTCATTGGAGGCCGACATGGCCGATGATCTCAAGAAAGCGGCCAAGGATGACGTTTCCAAGGCCTGGAAAGACGTGGAGGCCACTCACAAGGCCCACAAGGACGCGTCCGACGCGGTGAAGTCCCTCAAGGACGACGCCAGTAAGGACGACACCTCCAAGGCGATGAAGGACCTGGACGAGGCCCACAAGTCCCACAAGGACGCCTGTGACGCCCACAAGGACGCCTGTGGGAAGGCCGTGAAGGCGATCCTGGGCTCGGTCAAGGACGACGCCGGGAAGTCGGCTGAGCTGGGCGACCTGCGCAAGGCCGTGTCCGATCAGGGCGCAGCGCTGGCGGAGATGAAGGGCCTGCTGGAGAAGGCCCTGGCCCAACCGGCCGCCTCGCCCCTGGAGCTTCTGTTGGCCAAGGCCCGAGAGAAGGAAGGCCTGCTGCCCGGTGACGATCTCACCCAGGAACTCGACCCCAAAGACCCCCTCTTCGACATGAAAAAGGCCATGAGGACGCCTCTCAGCGCTTAACCCTTTCCAACCCTCCTTTGGCGGATAAAAACCGCCCCCTCGGAGAAAGACAATGGATCTCACCTACGAAACCCTGGACCTCCTTCGGTCCATCCGCAAGAACGATCCGGGCAGCCGCGATCAGCTGCTGAAAGCTGGCGGCATCAGCCAGGGCACCGGCCTGGTCTTCTACGACCTCCAGACGCCCTCAGAAAAGGCCATCCCCCTCATCACGCCCATCCGGCTGATGATTCCCCGCCGCCCGGGCCGCGGCGACACGTCCCACCGCTGGAAGGCGATCACCTCTCTCGATCTGACCACCACCTCGGAAGTGGGTGAAGGTCACCGCGGGGCGGCCATCAACACGACCGTCACGCCCTTGTCCGCCGCCTACGCCGGGATCGGCCTGGAAAACCCGGTGACATGGGAAGCGCGATATGCCTCCCAGAACTTCGAGGATGTCCGCGCCACCGCCATGCAGCTGGCTGTCTATGACCTCCAGCAGAAGGAAGAGTGGCAGCTGATCGGTGGCATGCAGACCCAGGGCCTCGGCCAGGTCGGTACCGTGACCGTCGGCCATGGCGGCGCTGGCACCGTCGCCAACGCGACGTACTACGTCCAGGTCGTGCCTCTGACCCTGTTCGGCTACAAGAACCTGGTCCTGGCGAACGGCATCCAGCCCCAGGTCACCCGGGCCAACACGGACGGCACGACCGACGTGGTGAACCAGGGCTACGGCATCGCCTCGACCATCCAGAACTCCGGCGCCACCGGTGGCAGCACCAACCTCACCGCCACCTGGGCCAGCGTCCCTGGCGCCGTGGCCTATGCGGTCTACGCCGGCCTGACCGGTGCCCTGACCCTCCAGACGGTCGTCACCGCGCCCACTTGGACCACCACCACCACGCCGACCACCACCGGGCAGAACATCACCGCCTGGAACTCGACGCTGGACTACAGCTTCAACAACCAGAGCCAGCAGGGTTCCACCGTCAACAGCTTCAGCGGCCTGCTCAACTACGCCGCCGCCTACGCGAGCAACGGGATGTATTTCTCGGACGCCGCGGGAACCAGCTTCACGTCCGACGGTGAGGGCGGGGTGACCCAGATCACCAACATGCTCGTGAGCATGTTCAACAACTACAAGCTCGGACCCACGGACCTCTTCGTCAACGCGACGCAGGGTATCCAGATCCGCAACCTGTGCGCAGCCAACGGCTCCCAGCCCCTGGTCCGCATGGTCACCGACGGCCAGTCCGTGGATAGCAAGAAGTTCGTGGCCGGGTACCAGATCCCCGACCTGCTGAACCCGTTCCCCACGGTCCAGCAGTCCATCGCCGTGCATGTCCACCCCGACATCCCGGCCGGAACGGTGCTTGCCCTGTCCAGCCGCCTGCCCTACCAGGTCCAGCAGCTCCAGGATGGCCCCATCGTGGTCCGCGAGCGGCAGCCTTACTACGGCATCGAATGGCCGCAGTACAAGCGCCTGCATGAGATGGGCGTCTACTGCGACGCCAACCTCGAACTGCACTTCGCGCCTGCGTTCGGCATCATCCAGGGGCTCGTTTAGACCCTGGTCACCTCCACGCCCGAATTCCACCACTGAAAGGAAACATCATGCACTACCGAAATGGCCGAGAGGCGAAGAACGGCGACAAGATCGTGAAGCTGGAAGGCGGAAAGGTCGTTGCCTACGGTGTCCTCCACAGCGCGG
>Ga0214176_1000127_pt1 | contig 21181 bp, 30 predicted proteins | sample TroBogEpilimnion_18_FD_153014 | JGI IMG/M metagenome (GOLD analysis project Ga0214176, IMG submission 153014) | Freshwater microbial communities from Trout Bog Lake, WI - 20AUG2007 epilimnion | ecosystem: Environmental > Aquatic > Freshwater > Lake > Epilimnion/Euphotic zone | place: Trout Bog... | reverse complement strand
GATTCAAACATTGCTAATGTTCCTTTCTCTCCCGGAGTTCCGTTAATTCCCGGAGCGATCAACCCATTACAAGATCGCGGTCGCCCAGACCCACGCCGTTATGAATTTCTTGTTGCGCAAAATATCAACATCACAGAAACTCGCCTTGTTCCATTTAAGACATTGCGTTCGGCTGCTGATCAGATTGATATTCTTCGCCGTTGTATTGAAGTATTGAAATCTAAAATTGTTGGACTTGAATGGGATATTGTAATTTCAGATTCAGCAAGCGAAAAGATTATCTCTGAGTCAGGTGGCAATCATCTTCAAGCAATGGCTAAAGCACGCGAAAAATATTCACCTGAAATTGATCGTTTAGTTGATTTTTGGCAAATGCCTGATGTTCAAGAAGGCTTGACATTCACCGATTGGATTAAACTTTGTTTAGAGGAAATTTTAGTTCTTGATGCGTGGGCGATATGGCCACAGAAAACTGTTGGCGGAGATTTACTAGGTTTCAAAGTTTTAGATGGCTCAACTATTAAGCCTCTTATCAACGACACAGGTTTCCGCCCGACTCCTGATCAGGGTCCCGCATATCAACAAATTCTTTACGGCTTCCCTCGCACAGAATTTGGAATTACAGATGATTCACCTGAAGCAGATGGCGAGTTTACTTCCGATCAGTTGATTTACAACATTATGAACCGCCGTACATGGACAGTTTATGGGTATAGCCCAGTAGAGCGTTCGCTTATGATTGCGGATATTTATCTTCGCAGACAACAATGGATTCGCGCTGAATATACAGATGGCGTAGTACCTGAACTTATTTTTGAAACCGATGCTACTTTCGGTAATAACCCTGAGTTGCTTCGCGCTTATGAAAACATTTTGAATGATGATCTCGCTGGACAAACTGAACAACGCAAACGCGCGCGTATCATGCCAGCAGGATTAAAGGCTGTTCAACTATCAGGTTATGCTGAAAAATTTAGCGATGTATTTGATCATTATCTTGTTACATCTATTTGTGGTCATTTCGGCGTATTACCTACAGAAATTGGTTTCAGTTCTAAAGGTGGCATGGGTTCATCAGGGCATCAAGAATCCGAAGCACAAGCAGGACAACAACTAGGACTTGAGCCATTATCTGATTGGGTTGCAAAAGTTCTCACTAACCTTTCTTATTCTTATTTAGGTATGCCACGTGAACTTGAATTCAAATTTATGACATCAAGCCGTGAAGATACAGAAACACAATCAAAACGTGACGACATGGAAGTTCGTAACGGCGGAATGACACTTAACGAACACCGCGCTGACAATGGACAACCACTCATTGATTCACCTGAAGCAGATATGCCTATGGTGGTTGCTGGTCAATCTGTTTATCTATTCACACCCGAAGGCGTAGTTGCTGCTGGCACTTCATTAGACGAAAATGGCATTCAAGATAACGAGCCATCCGCTACTGAAAAACCAAAGCCTGAAATTCCTGACACACCTGAGCGAACAGAAGTTAAAAAGTTTGTTCGTTTTGTGAAACGCGGTAATCCTGAACGCCCATTTATTTTTAATCATTTAGATCGTGCTTATGCTGAAACACTTAATAAGTTTGTTGAAGCACAAGACCTTGATGGTGCGCGCTGGTACGCTGAACGCTATTTGGGGTTGTAAATGCAAAGACCGATTGAAGGCGCGGTTACTCGTTTGTCAGCAAAACACGCAGAGCCAATTCGCAGAGGATTAGTGAAATCAATAGTTGCGACAGATGTCGTAGCATCTTTTTACCAATCACATATCGGTTCTAATTCAACGACACCGCAACAGGCGCGTGATTGGGCTAATGTTAGCGTTACACAAAACAAAAAACCTTTACACGATGCTTTCAAGCCTTTATACACAGATGGTTGGGTAGTTGGTGGAGTTTTCGCTGGTGTCGTCATAAATCAAATGTTAAAAATACCTGAAAATGCTGGCGGAACAGTTGGTGGAATAACAGCCCCACCAATAGGCAGAGTTGATTGGAATACATTTACTCCCGGAAAACGATCAGCCAGCGAGTTATTGAAACCATCGGGCGGATTAGAAAAGTTATTAAATCAACGCAACATAACTCTTGATGGTATTCACTCAACAACGCTAGACAGAATTGGAACAGTTTTAGCAGATGCGCTAGACAAAAAAATGTCACCCGCAGAAGTTGTTCCTTTAGTAGCAAAATTGGTTAATGATCCCCAAAGAGCATTGACTATTGCGCAAACCGAAATGAATGTAGCGTTAAATCTTGCGGCTCGTGACACTTATGAAACCGCAGGTATAGAAATGGTTAGTTGGGTGCTCGGAGCAGAAGGTTGCGAAGATTGCCAACAAAACGCAGATGAAAGCCCAATACCAATAGATGAAGTATTTGGTAGTGGGGATACAGAACCACCAGCCCACCCAAATTGTTACTGTTCACTTGAATCAGCAACAAGCGATCAATAGGAGAATAAATGGCACTAGTCCAAACAAATAACACCGTAGGAACAACAGCACAAATCGTGTTTACTGTTCCAACAGGTAATCGTCAAAATGTCCCTGTTTACATTGATAACTTGGATACTGCTGCCATTTGGATTGGCGATGCTGCGATTACAACATCAGGAGCAACACAAGGTATCAAAATTGCTGCTGCTGGCAGCCGTCAGTTGTGGTGTAACTCAGGCGATCAGATTTACGCAATTTCAGCCGCAGGTACAGGCGCAGGTTTAGTAGTAGTAACAGCATCGGTCTAAGGAGAAACATGAATAAAGATTTCGCAACATCGTATGCCGCAATCATCAAAAGCGAACGCCAAGAAGATGGAACTCTCATGGTTTACGGCAAAGCAACAGATGATGCCATTGACAGCGATAACCAAATCTGCGATGCGGGTTGGTTGAATAAGGCTATGCCCGATTGGTTTAGAACAGGTGGAAATATCCGTGAGCAACATTCAAACATTGCCGCAGGAGTCGCAAAAGAACTCGATAGTAAAGCGGATGGTCATTACATTACTGCTCATGTCGTTGACAGTTCTTCTGTTAAGAAAGTGGAAGCAGGAGTTCTTAAAGGCTTCTCAATAGGTATTCGTGCGCCAAGAGTCGTGCGCGATGAAAAAGCAGTAAATGGTCGTATCATTGACGGACAAATCGTTGAAGTATCCCTCGTTGATCGCCCAGCCAACCCAAATGCCAAACTTATGTTGGCTAAATCAGATGGAACGGATGTGATTCAAGTGGAAGAAATGATCGAACAAGAACTGCTAACAGCAGAAGTTGTTGAAACAGAAACAGCAGAAAAGCGTGCCTACGGCGAAAGCGCCGAGGGTGAAACAGATGAAGGTAACGCTAACCCTGACACAGCACAACATGAAGTTGATGAAACAACAGGCAAAAAGCCTATTGAAAAAGATAGTCATGGTTGCGATTGCGTTGGATGCATGAAATGTGCTGCTGATGGCGGTTGCGATAGCAAAATGTGTAAAGGCTGCACCAAAATGAAAAGCGATACTGCTACTATTAGCAAGTGCTTAGAGTGCGGTTGCGGTATGGTTGGACAAGATCACGGATTAGCGCAAATCGCTGACCCAAGTTCAACTGGTCAAGTCGTAGTTGCGGCAAATGTCAGCACCGCCGACTCACTAGATACATCAGGTTCTATCAAGTCCGATGAGGCTGAAGAAGTTCCTGCTGTTGAAACACCAGCCGAAGAAATTAAGGCTGAAGAAGAAGTTTCTGCTGAGGAATCAGCAGAAAAAACCCTGCTTAGTGATGAGCAATTAAATGCCATCATTGAAAAAGCCGTGTCTGTGGCTACGGAATCTGTGAAAGTGGAGTTTGGGCTTGTTAAGTCTGCATTAGAGGCAGAAAAGAACAAGGCATCTCAACTGGAAACCGAACTGGTGACGGCGAAATCTCTTGCGGTTGGAAATACGCCAAAGCGTTCAACAATCGTGGCAGGTAAAACCCAAACAAATGATTTGTTGGCGAAAGCAGCCGAGTTTAATCACAAGGCTTCTATCACGACAGATTCCGAACTCGCTAAGGGCTATAAGGAACTCGCAAACGATTTCCTTTCTAAAGCCCAAGCAAACTAACCGAAAGGAACACAAGCATGGCACAGTTGCCTAAAGCAACCGACCTGTTTGCAGATGCTACTGACGCAAAGTCATCAGCACTACGCATGGAAGAATATGTTGAGGTTCTTGGCAAATCATTGTCAAATCCATCAAACACTCCCGGAGTAGCACCAGTTGATGCAACTGCTCAAATGGAAGCACTTGTAGCAAACAAGTCTATGTCACCTGATGCTCTCGGTGCTTTGAACAGCGCACTTGCTGCTCAACGCCAAGCACAGGCTGATATCGTAAAAGATATCTCTCTTACAACACCTCTATCAACATCTTTCGCAGCCTTTGATCTTGAAGCACCTGCTAAGTTGTTGACACCTCGCCCAACACCACTTCGTAACCGCTTGCCTCGCAAGAAGGGCGTTGGTACATCACACCGTATCAAGCGCATCCTTGGTTACACAGGTACAGGTACAGGTGGACAAGGAACAGTATGGCCAGGAATCACAGAATCAACAACAACAACATTTGGCGCAATCGCTTACGAGCGCGGTCCAAAGATTTCTTATGCTGCTGATGATCTAGTTCTGCCTTACAACTCATACTCACTATCTGACAGCGTTTCATTTGATGCTAACTTCTCAGGTCTTGGATATCAAGATCTTCGTCAGTTGTCATCAACATCAACACTTTACGCAACAATGTTGATGGAAGAGCGCATGCTTCTAATGGGTCGCGGAACAGGAACAGGTTATGCTGGCGCACTTAGCGCACCAACAGTAACTCTTGGAGTTGCTACTGCTGCTGGTTCACAAGTCGCAATGGCTTCTAACACTTATTATGTTTATGTAACTGCTGATGCTGGTGCTTTTGGTGAGTCTGTTGTTTCAACAGTTCAATCACAAGCAGTTTCATCTTCACAAGTTCTTACAATCACAGTAGGTGCTGTTACAGGCGCACTTGGTTACAAGGTTTACATCGGAACAACAACAGGTCCTACAAACGCTCATTACATTGGTCGTTTCACAGGATTGACTGCTACTGTTCAAGGTGCTGCTTCAACTGTTACAACAAACAACAACCTTGTTTATTCAACAACAGGAGCAAACCCACCATCTTCTGATTCATCTGCTTACGCAACAGGATATGACGGAATTCTCCCAACAGTTCTTGGTGCTAACACAGGTTACAACAACAACATCAACGCACAGTTCTCAACATCAAATCCCGGTGTTGAATATCAGAACGTGTTCTATAACATTTACAACAATGTTAAGGGTGATCCTGATGAGATTCTTCTCAATGGTTCAGACCGCAAGCAGTTGTCAGATGCTATTAAGAACGGCTCAACTGCGAACTATCGTTTGAACCTAACTCAAACTGAATCAGGCGACTATGTCGGCGGTGCAGTAATGGGTGGAATTCACAACGAAATCACAGGAAAGTTAGTTCCTATTACTGTTCACCCTTGGCTACCACAAGGTGTATCCCCAGTACTTTCTTACACACTTCCAATTCCTGATACTGAGGTATCAGATGTTTGGGCTGTGTTCAACGTACAGGACTACATGGGTATTCAATGGCCAGTTACACAATTCTCATACGACTTCTCAACATACTTCCGTGGAACATTTATGTGTTACGCGCCAGCATGGAATGGAGCAGTTTCAGGAATTGCGTCTGCTTAATAAAAGCAATTCGGAGCAGGGCGCATCTTCGGGTGCGCCTTGTTTCACAATAGGAGAGGCAAATAAATGACAAAAATGATTCCACCAAAGGGTTTGCGTTCGGTGGCTGTTAAAACAGAGCGCGGTACAAAAGTTTACAATGCGGGTAAAGATGGTTTGATAAATGTTGATAACCCAAAACACGCAGCACAAATGAAACACGAAGGTTTGGGCGTTGCTAACGCAATGGGTTCAATCTCTAATCCATCTTCATTAGGTTTTAATTGTAAAAATTGTGGTTTCGGTTCTTGGTTCAAGATATGCTCTAGATGCGGAGAAGATAATGGCTAACGCCTACTCAGGTACAACTCATCAATTTTCAACACCATATTTGACTTTATCCGAATACAAGAACGCGCCTACTGCTATTGACTTTGATAATCTCGTTTGGAATTCACAAGACCCTGATGTTCAAGATGCGGAATTAAACAATGTTATTGCTAGAGCAAGTTCATGGATTGATACTTACTGTAACCAAGTCCTCGCAGCAACAACCGAAAATGAACAACAGCGTTCACGCATTCGTGATGACGGCACTATCCGTTTTCATCCGCGATACAACCCAATTATTGCGCTGACCGCACTTCAATACGGCTCAGTAAATGATCAAATGACTACTGTCCAAGATTGTTCTTTAGCGTGGGTTGAAGACTCTCAAATTGTTTTTCCTTATGCCATGCTTTCAACGACCTATTCTAACCAAGGTCCACTTCAATTTGGTTTTCCTAGTTCGCCCCGCCAAGAAGTATTTCTTAAATACGCTTATGTCAATGGTTACGCTAATTCAACTATTGTTAGCGCGAACGCTTCTGACACAAGTTTGACAGTTGCCGATGCCACAGGAATTACCGCAGGATTAACCCTAAAGATTTATGACGGATTAAGTTCCGAGTTTGTAACAGTAGGTTCTACTTATACTTTTGGCTCAACAACAATTCCATTAGTTACGGCACTCACCTATTCACACAACGCAGGTGTTTCTATTTCAGCCCTTCCGCCAGCAATCAAAGAAGCCGCAATTCTTGTAACTACTTCTATGCTCAAAGTTCGCGGAGATAACTCAATGGTTATGGCTGTTGCTTCACGCGCTTCACAGGCTGTTGAAGGTTCACAAAAATTAGGAACAGAATTAAAAATTGCTATGGATTTACTTGCTCCTTACCGCAGGATTAGATAATGGCTCTCACAGGTCGCGCAGCCGTTCGTTCAACTCTCGCTACTTTTATCGGGCAACCAAATGTAGATGGTATCAACCAAATTTTCGTAGCGTTTCCTAAGCGTATTGATTTTCAAATAAATGCCCTGCCTTCTCAACTTACTCGCTCCGTTGCTGTAATACACATAGAGGCTGAAAGAGAAAATCGTTTGGCTATTGGCGGTGCTACAAATGGTTGGAAGCGCGTTGATTACACAATAGCAATTCAACTTTTTGCTCACTCATTACAGCGCAAATCAGAAGATGCCATGACAGATTTTGACACAGTAGTAGATAACCTTAAAGCCAAACTTCGCTCAGACCATCAATTTGGCGACCCATCAGGAACTCTTGTATGGCAAGGTGCAGAGCCAGTAATAAACGCAACTTTCGGTGAACCTATCTCTAATGACGGAACTTCAACCGAAATATGGGCGACATTAACTTTTGATGTCACTCAAATGATTCAAGCATAGGAGAAAAATGGCAACATATAAATACAACGGTGAAGATACCCGTGAGTTTCCAACAATCGGTTTAACAGTAAACGCAGGGGAAACATTTGAAGCCCCCGACAATTTTGATGTACCAAATGTAACCCCAACCAGCAAAAAAACAGCACCAACCATAACCACAGAGGAGAGTGAGTAAATGGCAGTTCAACCTTCCGTCAAATCCTATTTAGGATTAGCGTTAGAAACAACAAAGGGAACCGCAGTAAGCCCTACTGATTTCGTTCCTATTACACTTAACAGTTTCAAGCCAGTTGAAATGATCAATGAACTCCTTGATAAAGGTATTCGTGGTTCAATGGTTGAAGATTACAACTATGTTCAAGGTCGCCGTCATAGCGAAATTGATTTTGCTGGTCCTGCTTTTGCTGACACTATCGGTTATTGGATTGCTGGCATTATGGGTGATGTAACTACAACTGGTTCATCTGCGCCTTACACACACGCTATTGCTCTCAAGAACTCTGTGGGTGCTGCGGGAGATGCGCAACCAAAGGCTTTGACAATTACTGACTACTATTCAGCAGGCAATCGTCAATTTCCGGGATGCCAAGTTAATGATTTTGAATTAACTTTCAATGCTGACGGAATGCTTGAATATACCGCTAAGGTAACTGGGTATCCTTCTGCTACACAAACTGCTTCTGCTCCAACATTTTCAACTGTACTTCCTACTCAGGTTTGGGCAGGAACAGTAAGCGTTGGTGGAACATCAGTTTCTAATACCACTACTGGCTCAATCAAACTAACTCGCAAGGTTGAACCTATTTTCGGTATTGCGCAAACACAAGCACCTTATTCAGTATTTGTAGGCTCTTTGTCAGTGACAGGTAAAATCACCTTCGTTATGGAAGATGACACACAACTTACAAATTTCCTTTCAAATACACAGCCAGCACTTGTGTTCAACTGGTCAACTGGCTCAGGGTCAACTGCTACACAAATTTCTTTAACAGCCTCTAAAAGCGCATATACAACAGGTGTTGTCGTTCGTGATAAAGATTTTGTTGAAGTGACAGTTGATTTCAACTCATTAGGTAATACAACAAACGTAGGTGCGACTTCAGGTTATTCTCCTGTCAAATTCACCCTACAAAACGCAAAACCTTCAGGTACTTACCAGTAACCTGATAATATGTTGTGTGGGGATTAAATATGCGCCCGCCTTCCCGCTTCCCCACACAACCCTATAAACGAAGGCAACTATGGAAGGAACCATAATGAGCGAAAAAATAATCACACTCCCTAGCGGTAATACAGTTACATTAAAAGACCCTAAAGGGTTGAAAGTAAAAGATCGTAAAAAGATTTTTGAAGGAGCAGATGGTTTAGAAGGTATTCTGCAAACTATGGCTATTACAGATGGGATTATTTCCTGTTTGATTAAAGAGTGGTCTTTTGATCTTATTCCGCCATCAGTTCGCATTGAATCTCTTGGTGAATTGTCAATCGCAGATTATGACACTCTCGTTCAATCAGCAAACGAAGCACAAGAGGCTTTGTTTCCAACATTAAATAAAACCATAGAAAATGAAGAAAACCCAAAAGCGGATACCGCAAACTCCAACGCTTAAAAGATTTATTGGAAGGTGCGGATATAAATGAAAATTATGACTATCCCGAACAAGAATGGTTTTACTACGAGTGTGCTAAAAATTTTGGTTGGACTCCGCTAGAAACAGATGAGCAGCCGACTTATCTAGTATCATGGATGATTGCAATTCACAGAACAGTAGAGGAGATGGAAAGTGACAATCAAAACTAACATCCCAACAGTTCATCGTGAAATAATACAATTAGAGGAAAACATAGATAAAGGCGCACGCGCTGCTGTCAATGAAATAGCAGAAGCCTTAGAAAAACTTATTAAAAACGAAATCAAAGGTCAGCGTGGTTTCACGCTAGGACCACAAGGCGGAAAGATTTGGGATAAAGCGGAGGCAGGCAAACCCCCAATGAATCGCACAGGTAATCTGCGCCGATCTATCAAAAGCCGTAAAGTGCGACAAGGTTTCGGTGTTTATCGTGCGGAAATCGGACCCACCGCAGTTTATTCTCGCGCCGTTGAAATGGGTGGAGAATACGCACCGCGTTCATGGCGTGGCACAAGTGCTATGAAAGGTTTTCCTTATGTGTTGCCAGCATGGAAAAAATTCAAAGAGTCAGGTATGTTACAAGAAATCTTTTCTAAGAATGTGGTGAGGCTCTAATGGAACTAATGCCAGTAAGAATTGATCTAATTGTTCGCGCGCAAGAAGCAATCGCCGAACTTCAAAGAGTCAATGGCGAAATGGATAGAATTGCCGCAAAAAGTAAAGTTGCTAGTGCTGGCGTTGCTAGCATGGAAAAATCGTCTAAACTTGCTGGAACAGCACTTCTTGGTTTAACAGGTATATTTGCCGCAGTTAGTTACGAAAGTATCAAATCTGCGATGAATTTACAAGCATCGCAATCAAGGCTTCAAAGTGCGATTCAAAATACTGGTGTAAGTTTTGCTGCCGCAAAACCTGTTATTGACAAACACGCAGAGGCTATGGCTAAACTCGGTTTTACAACCGAAGACACTTATCAAGCATTAGGAACTATCACTACTGCTACTCGTAGCCCACAAATGGCTCTTGATTCTCTTGCTGCTACTGCTGATCTTGCGCGTTTCAAACATATCTCACTTGCTGAAGCAGGAATGTTGGTTGCTAGGTCTTCTACTGGTCAGGCTCGCGGTCTTAGAGATTTAGGTATTGCTATTGGCAAAACTATTCCTAAAGGTGCTGACCTAAAAACAATTCTTCAAGCCATTGAAACTAGAACGCATGGCATGGCAACAGCATTTGCACAAACAAGCGCAGGACAACTTCAAGTATTACAAGCAAGGTTCAAGTCTTTATCAGAAGAAATTGGAATTGGATTGCTTCCTGCTTTTAATAATATTCTTGCTTGGATTGCTGGTCCCGGAATAAATGCTCTTAAAAAATTGAGCAAATGGTTTTCGGATAATAAACCTGTTGTAATTGGTTTTGCTACCGCTTTAGCAACTATTTGGGTTGCTCCAAAAATTGATGCTATGCTTGCTGTAATAACAAAATTAGTTCTTGGTTGGGGTGGCGTAACAGCAGCAGCAGAAAAAGCAGCAACAGCCGAAGAAGTTGCAGCAGGGGCTGGAAAAACTGGACCATTAGTAACTGCTTTGCGTAGTCCTTACACCGCTATGGCTGCTATTGCGAGTACAGTTGCGTATGATTTTTACAAAGCAGGAACAGATCAAGGACCACCACAACCACCAACAATAGGCGGTAAGGCTGGAGCAGCACAACAAGCGCAATATAAAAAAGAATTAGCCGCGTATAATGCTAAAAAAACTCAACTTTCACCTGAAGTTATAAATCAAATCTCTAATGTTGGTGGTTCGCAGGCTGGTATGCAAACAATAGGTAAAAGCCCTAGCCTTGCTGGAGTAGGTTCTACAAATTTACCAACAGCATCAAAAGGTAAAAAAACCTCTATCGCTACTGCTAAAAAACAATTATCAGGCGGAACTAATCCTAATGTCAATTTAACATCTAAAACCATTTTGGATAGTAGAGTAATCGCATCAACTCAGGCTAAACACACGAAATACAGAGCGCCAATGACGGGGTCAAAAGGATGACATTAAATCCGTATCAATTTTCATTTACGCCAAGTGGTTCAGGCGCAAGCACATTTACTTTCGGCGCAGGAACACCTTATGTCGTTGAGATGATTGAAGGTTTATTAGATACCTCACCTATTCGTAATCAAGACGAAAATCGCGGATACATAGATGGCTCTTGGAGTGGTAGAGATTTTTATGATGCCCGCACAGTAACAATGAATTTAATCATTGTTGGCGATAATTCTTATAGCGCACAGTATTACTACAAACAATTACAGTTAAATCTAGCCCCGCAAATTACTGGCTACTATCCTGACCCCTATGCCACAACACAAGCAAACGGAGTTCTTGGTTTATTTCAATTTCAAATTACCGCCGCAACTGGACAACAGCGTATGTGGGGTCGCGTTCGTTCTGTGAAAGCGCAGGTTGATCCTGATTTTTCTTATGGTTATATCGCTGCAACAGTTGAAATGTATTTTCCTGATCCTCGCTATTATGATGAAACAGCAACAGTTGTAACAGGCACAACTGTCAGCCTACCGAATACAGGTTGGGCTTCAAGTTCGCCAGCATTTATTATTGTTTCACCTTCTGCGAGTGGAACAGTAAGTGATGCTAGCGGAAACACTATGACTTTTGCTAATGTGGATACATCTTATGCGCTAATCGTTGATTTACTTCAACGCACAATTACGCAAAACAACGCATCGGCTCGTAATACTTTGACAAGCGTAACTAACTGGTTGTACCTTCCAGCCAATTCAACTTCGTCATGGACAAGCACTCTAGGTAGCATGGCGGTTACTTATAGAAATGCTTATGTATGAGTGATTATCGTTACGTTACTACTCAACTTTATCAATCAGGTGGAACTCCCAATCCTATAATCGGTGAATATCCTTTCACTAATGTAAATTTCACCCAACAACTTTCTACTATTGGCAGTTTTACTGGCGATTTATTGTTGTCAGGTTTTGACTCCTCTCAATACAACATAGATGCTGGTTTGACTCCCGGCAAAGTTGCTCTTTATGTATTCAAAGGCAATAACCCTGTTTGGGGCGGAATCATTTGGCAACGCGAATGGGATTCAATCAACCAAATTCTAAAAATAACTGCTCAAGAAATGTTGTCATACTATGACCATAGACTTATTTATGGTTTCACTACATCAAGTAATTACACAACAAATGTTTTGGGTACTGGTTCGGCTGGATTGAACTATACAAATGTGGATGCGCTTTACATGATGAAAGATTTGATGACTGCCGCAAACGCTAAAACCTTACATGGCAATATCGGCGTTACTTATAGTTCATCAAACCCAACTACTGTTTATGGCGGAAGTTCTATCACTCGCTCTTTCTTTGACTTTGAACTTAAAAGTGTTTATCAAGCATGGAAAGATTTATCAGCGGGAAGCACATACTTTGATTTCACTATCAAGCCCCGCTTGAACGGCAGTAATCAAATCATCAATGAAATCATTGTAGGCTCTCCGCTGCTTGGAACTACTTATAGCGCGACAAGCACAACATCAACCAATCTTCATTTTCCGGGAAATGTCACTTCTTATACCTACACAGAAGATGGCGCAAATGTCGGCAACTACATGTACGGAATTGGCTATGGGGCTAATCAAAACAGGCTGATTAGTAAATACTACGATACCGATAAATTGATTACTGGCACATGGCCATTGTTAGAAAATACAGCGAACTTCGTGGACATTGTTAATAACTCGCTTCTAAATACTTTCGCTCAAGGTAAATTAGCGGCAACTTCTTATCCGCCTACTACTATTCAAATGGTTCTTCCTAGTTACGGCGACCCTGTTTACAATCCAAATGTTAGCGGATTTTATAGCATTGGCGATGGCGTAAAAGTAATTATTTCTGATGATCGTTTTCCCGGAGGCGCAAATGGCATTTTCCGTATCATAGGAATAAATGTTGAGCCCGGAGAAAATGGTCCTGACAGAATTACATTAACACTTAACCTACCTCTAGCAACTACACTTACGGCGGGATAATGGCATACATAAACTTACCCATAAGTCTTGATCAAATTGTTTCAGATATGCAAGACCAAATTGATCGTAATACTACAAGTTATAGTGGTCCACAAGTAACGGCTGATGCCGCACAGGGACTTGCTGCCGATGCTTCAACGCAAGCAACTGTGGCTCAAGCACAGGCTGTTATTGCTTTACAACAAGCCAATCTTGCTTATGCTGCTGGAGCGCAATCTATTCAAATTAGCGCGCAAACGATTGTCAATTCAAGCAATCAATTAACAGCCATGAATACAAATGGAATTACTGTTTATTCAGGCGCTTCATCCACAAGTGGCGCTCGCGTAGTTATGAATTCGGCTGGTATTGCAGGATTTAACACTTATGGCGTAACCACTTTTGCCATAGATGCAAGTAGCGGAGCAGTAAGCACAACAGGCGCGGTTTTTACAAGTTCAACAATTAGCGGTGGCTCTCTTAATATCAATGGTAATGCCATTATTGATTCAAGTGGATTTCTTACAGCACAAGGCGTAACTATTACTGGTTCGCTTTATTCTACAAATGGTTCTATTGGTGGCTGGAACATTGGTTCATCAAGCCTTTATACTGGTTCTAGTCCTTATTCTGCAACCACTTATCTCAATTCAAGCGGTGCCGCTGGTTTTGCAGGTACAATTACTTCAATTTCTCCATTAAACATTTCACACGCAAGCGGTTATTCATATATTACATCTTTGCAAATTGGCAGTTATATGCAAATTGTTGGCGGATATGGTGTAACAAGCAGTTGGAGTCCAAATTCAACCAATACTTACGATTTAGGTATTGGCGCAAACAGTTATCAATGGAACCATATTTATTTGCATAATAGTCCTGTTGTTAATTCAGATAGTCGCTTGAAAACTAATGTAAATACTTCAACTCTTGGACTTGATTTTATTAACTCATTGCGCCCGGTAAGTTACAAAATGATTTCAGGCGGCAATAAAATAGATGTGGATAATGAAGGCAATCCAATTATCATTGGCAAAGATGCTAACGGAAAAGATATATTTCAAGTAACATCTATTGCTGGCAAGCGTACTCATTGGGGTTTTCTTGCTCAAGAAGTAAAAGAAGCAGTTAATAAATCAGGCGTGGAAGATTTTGCTGGATGGGTTCTAGGCGATTTGTCTGATCCAGAATCTTATCAAGCACTTGCTTATGAACAATTTATTGCACCTTTAACTAAGGCAGTTCAAGAACTATCCGCAAGACTAGACCAGTTAGAAGGCAAATAATGGATAATCAAATACAAATAGATGACATATTAAAATTTTTGCGTGAGCAAATAGGGATACAAGCGCAAGAAATTGCAGTTCTTAAAGCCACGATTGATGCACTAACAAAACCAAAACCAACAACAACCGCCTCTCCTGTGCTGTCTAAAGAAAATGGACCGCGAGGAATCTAACTCGAAAGAGCGCAAATGAACTCAGATACAGCAACCATTGTATATTCCTACTTCTTCATAGCCGTCGCACTATTAGCGGGCATGGGTATGATTGCCAAGCACACTATTGGCAAGCACACAGAGGAACTTAAAGATAAGTTGAACCGCATTGAATATGCGCTATACAACGATGGGCAAACTGGTCTTATCAACAAGGTAGATGCGCTTATTGAGAATCAACAGATCATTAAAATTGATGTTGAGGTTATGAAGGCAAAATATGATGCGTAAAACCTTATTTTGGAAATGTGTATCTATTTTCAGGGTATGGTTTCAAACTTTTCTTACTATTGAAATTGCTTTACATATTAAAGATGTTGTAAATGGTCATTTTTTTTGGCAGGTTTGCGTAGGGGCTTTTGTTCCTGTTGTTATTCGTTGGGCTACCCCACAGGATGAATTTCCAGACGAAAAAGTAAAACCAGTAACAGGAAAAAGGTAAAAAATGAGTATATGGGAACCAAGTTACAAACCCCTAACAGTTGATAACCCTAATTACATTGAAACTGATGACGGAGAAGATTGCGATTGATGGATGCGCATAATCAAACAACTACTAATAATTATGTGGTACATTACCCACCGCACGAGCCGAGAGAAAAAGACCCCCATTACCGAGATTTTGATGCGTACCGCAAAGCCACTCAAGCCACAGCAGTCTGCGCTGTCGGAGGGCATCGTCAAGATTTCTCTGAATGCGATGGCGGATTAGAACTACATCATTCTCATATTGAATTTTCTTTACAAAATGGCGTAGATTTGAAATGGCTTGAAATAGATTATCCGGGCGTGTCTGACCCTGATTCAGTAGGCGCATGGGTTGAAACAGGTGCTAATCTTATGTGGCTATGTATGAAGCATCACAGAGGTGCGGGTACGGGAATACACCATGCTTCTTCTGCTGATTACGAAGCACAAAAATATGTAAAAACACTACTTTCAGGAAAGGTAAATAATGACAACAAAGTTTAGTTATCACGTGACCGCTAAGGAAAAAGCCTTAGCAGAACATTACATCTATGGAATTCTTGCGGCTGGATTAGCAGCGCATGAAATCGCTCCACATGAAGGAATCAAAGTGGTAGCACTCAAAGCAGTAGTTGGTGGTTTATTAGCACCAATTCTTGCTCGTATCAATCCTAAAAGCCTTGTCAATCAAATTGATGCGGCAACAGGAGCACCATCAACACTTACAGCGCCAATCGTCAATGCTGTTCTCGCTGATGCGAATAAACTTGTGACGGCTGAAACAACTAAATAACATAGTTCATCAAAACCCCAGCCACAAAATGGTTGGGGTTTTTTTTATTGGAGGATAAATGGCAACAGCACATGATGTGGTTAATACAGCACAACAACAGATAGGTTTTGTTGAAGGCGCGAATAACAACAATCCGTATGGAGAATGGTATGGCGTACCTAATCAACCTTATTGTGCTATGTTTATTTCTTGGGTATTCGCTCAAAACAATTTATCTCATTTAGTTGCCGCACAAACTACAAAAGGTTTTGCCTATTGTCCTGCTGGTCTTTCTTGGTTTCAACAAAGTAACCGAATAGTTGATAAATACTCTGGTCAGGCTGGCGACATAGTTTTTTATTCTTTTGGGGGTAATGGGCAAGCCGACCATGTTGAAATTCTTGTAGCAGCAAGCCGAGATGGAATAACAACAGTAGGCGCAAACACTTCGCCCGATCATGCCGTAACTGCTTCTCAAGCAAATGGCAACGGAGTATATTTACGTCATCGCCCATATCTTTATGTTTTAGCGATTGTTCGCCCTGCGTATGAGCCACAACTTCAAACCACAACTTCTTTATCTACACGCAAACCAGTAGCGGTAGGAACTGCCGCAGTAACGGCTCTTGGGGCTGGCGGAGTAGCAGTTCATCAAAGTAATGCGCCTACTACGACGAAGCCCCTCACAGTATTTGTTGCCCCACCTTGGGCAGCAAGCGACTTTCCGTTGAAAGGAAAGACCCCTGAAGAACTAGCAGTTGAACAGGCTCTATTCAAGGCAGGATTGCTTCCTAAGGTCGCTATAAACTCTGCTTGGACACCTGTCCACGTAAATGCCGTGAAAACCTTCCAGAAGGGTCAAGGAAGCCCGATTACGGGCATTGTGGACAAATCAACCTATACCGTTTTAATGAAGGAACTAGAATGATTCGTTTTCCCATAAACAACGCAAAGGCTATTGGGCTTTCAGCAGTAGCAGGATTAGCCACATGGAAAGCCAGTAATTTTTCTATTGACCCCATGCATTTAGTTGAAGTTCTTACGGCTTCAACTGCTGGTTTGGCTGTACCCCATAATCCCATGTCCAGCCCGATGAACGAAGCCGACTCGCACATAATCACGCCATACGTGAATAATGTTGAAGAAAAATGATAAGTTTCTTTCGTTGGTCAGATACCAACAGGGTATAGCAAACAAGGCTGCGAGTGATATCAAGCCTGAAAATTCCCCCACCAATACGGTGGGGGTTTTTTTTGTTATACTCGCTTTATGGGACTCAGCGAAACTTTAGAAAATTCATGGAAGCCAAAGGAAGGCTGTCCTGTTGCTCGCCTTCGTGCGACTATGCCAGAGGAAGACAAAAAAGCATTTGATAACGCATTAGCAAAACAAATGCCCGTATCTTTACTGATCAACGCTCTTAGAGCAGAAGGCTACAAAATCAGTAGAGATTCTTTATTCGCGCACATCAAGCAGAAATGTCTATGTAAATGGGATTAGAAAAACAACTAGAACAAGAAGAAGTTAATCAAGAAGTCAATGAGTTAAGGAAAGCGTTACAGAGGGCACAAAAACAATTACTTCAAGCCAAACAGCGCAACGAGGATTTAGTAACGGCAACTATTCAGGCTTGTTACGATGCCGTAATTGCATCAGATAAATTCGCGCCAATTAAAGATGTTGAGGCAGATAAACGCAAAGGAAAACCTGAAGTTGCGTTATGGCATTTGACCGATTGGCAAGGTGCTAAAAAAACCATTTCATACGATAGCGACATTATGCGTAAACGTGTTATGTCCTTTTGTGAAAAGGCTGTAAAGATTACAGAGATACAACGCGCTGATCACCCAGTAAGAGAATTAACTATCATGTTCGGCGGGGATATGGTTGAAGGTTTATTTAATTTTCCGGGTCAAGCATTTGAAATAGATGCGACACTCTTTGAACAGTATGTCAATGTGTCTAAACTGCTAGTTGATTGCGTTAGATATGCTTTAAGCAACTATGAAAAAGTAACAGTAGTTCCAGAGTGGGGCAATCATGGGCGTATTGGTAGTAAGCGTGACAATGTCCCGCGCTCGGATAACTTTGACCGCATGTGCTATGAACTCGCGCGACAACTATTGTCTGATGAAAAAAGATTAAATTGGCAAAAATGCCCAGAAGATATACAGAGGGTTGAAATTGGAAACTATAAAGCATTACTCATACACGGAGATGAAGTCGGGCGAAATGGTTTCGCATCTCCATCTGCTATCGTCCAACACGCAAATCGTTGGAGAAGCGGAGCATACGATTGGGATTTCCGCGATGTGTATATCGGTCACTATCACACGCACGCAGAATGGCCAATGGCGAATGGACAAGGTTCGGTGTATCAAACAGGAAGTACGGAATCGGATAACCGCTACGCAGGTGTTATGTTAGCAGCTTCCGCAACACCATCTCAACGACTTCATTTCATTGACCCAATCAAAGGTAGAGTTACTGCGGCATATAAAGTATGGTTAGACTAATGAGCGATTTAATTGATATTCAATGCGTTCGTTGCGCGAAATGGGTTGAAATAAACAAAAATGACAAACGAACACCATACTACTGTTGGGATTGTAAATAACATGCAAATAGACGACATACTTGCTAACGCTAGTGTTTTGATCAACGGCGAACGCCAAGAAAGTTATGGCGAAATAGAAAATAGTTGGCAACGCATTGGAATCATTTGGGGAGCCTTGCTTGATATTGAACCTATCGAGCCACACCTTGTTGGAATAATGTTGGCTGGAATGAAATTATCTAGAGTGGTTACTGACCCCACGCATGAAGATAATTTTATTGACGGAGCCGCATATATTGCTGGCGCGGGTGCTATTGCTACGGAAGCCTAATTCTTCCCACTCATCCATAGCATCATCAACTGTTCTTGTGTATTCGGTTATACACTCAAGCATCTTCGTCTTCATCTTCATCATCAACTGTGCCATGATAAATATCTGAAATATCAACGCCATTTTCTTTTAATTCAGCGAACGCACTACTTAGCATTGTTACTGCTCGGTTAGCCATGTCATTCATAGCATCAGGATAAATGTGGTCTGTTTCAATACATACGTCTAATGAACCAAGAGTGATGGATACGCGGGCGAAGGTCATGGTCTAAGAATACACCCTCCGCAGGAGGGGCTAACAGGGCTGATTTTTAGGCGTGTCCCTAAAACCCAAGCAGGTCAGTGGGGCGCGCGGGTAGCGCGGGTACAGGGTCATGCTGTATACTTAAACCCTCGGCACGCGCGAGGGGTATATCCAAGGATAGCCTCGCAGAAGTGAAAAAGCGGGAAGTCAGGTTAGTAAAACTGGTGAAGCGGATAGGTCATTAAATCCCTAGGGAACCTAAAAGCGTGACAGAAAACTAATACTTACTAAATTACATAAGTCAGTTGGGTAGCAAGTGAACTCTCCGCTCAAACAATGTCAGCGTTGATAGTAACTCAGGTGTTATACGAACGACGCCCATTCCAGATATAGGAATCATGACTCTTATCCGCGATGACCTGTTAATTCAGCGAGCGCGTGACAGATAAGTTTCTAGCGCAACGGTCAAGTAACTAACCAAATAGCAAATTACTGGCGCAAATACTTTGATGAATCAATAACCAATAGGTGCTGTCGCTTAACTATTAAGGCGAAACACGCAACGCAGTTATGAGATGTGTTGCGTGTATTACCGTATCGCGGTAACTGACGAGCCTCGTCAGCGACAATTCATGAAGGGTAAATCATGTCAAGTTCACAAGCAATCCTCGGCGCATTTGAATCAGCCGAAACAATCAAGATCAACTTAGATAAAGAGTTGGTTCAAGAAATGCTTAATTATGTAGTTGATAACGATGTTTCAATCAACGAAACGCAATGGAAAAAGATTTGTTCAGCGATTTACGAAAGTGATTTAGTCGCTGATTTCATGTCAGATGTTTTAACTATCGCAGAACAAACACTAGAAGGGGAAATCTAAATGTCACTAAACTGGGATATCACTAATTGTAACAACTGGGAAGAATTAAAGTCTGATAAAGAGTGGGGTATTACTAACACTTTGATTTGGGCAACCATGTCTGTTGATATGGGCGACATAACTGAAAGTAATTATGTCGAGTTCTATTCTCGTATCAAAGCACTTGAAGCAGTATTCGGCGCATTAGCAAATGGTCCTGATGGAGATTATTTCATCACGATTCAAGATGTTAAGAAGCGTATCGGTCTTGCGACCAATGTGTCAGATAAAACAACACATCAGTTCTTTAAGAAAATTGAAAAGCAAATTAAAGAACAACTAGCAAACGCATAGGACGAAACCGCCGAAAGGCGGTCTGACAGTAATCGCTGTCACTGATGAGTCCATCAGAAAACGAAGGGTAAATGAAATGGAAAACACAACAGAAAATACAGCAACAGAAGCAGGTCTAACACCTATTCAATTCGCCGAGCAATTTATCAAAGAACATAGCGCGAGTGAAATAGCAGAAGAACTTGTATCGTATTCTAAGTCAGTTGATAGTTTGAAACAACAACTTGAATACATGGAAAAACGCTGGCGTGCGGCAAACAGTAATCACAATCAATTAAAAGATGGGATTACCGACTTTATCAAAGAACACGTTAGTAATGATGATTCAGCCAGCGTTGATGAATTGAAAGAGTTGGCTGATGAATTAGAACTCGCGCTAACCAAAGAAGTAACAGTTCATTTCACAGTTACTTATGACCTAACTATTGAAGTTGGGCTAGACGAAGAAGTTGATGAAAGCGACTTCCGTGTTGAAATGAATTACAGCGGTGATGGCGAAATAACCAACGAAGATGAAGACTGGTCAGACTTTGAAATTGAGGAGGCGTAATGATCACTTGTGATAACTGCTCAACCGAAATTGATTTAACTAAATGCGAAACAACTACTAGGTCATACTGGGATCTCGACGAATTAGAGCGCCGAGGTTTTGAAGATATCAGGCTATGGGCTATCTGCCCAAATCTTGAATGTGGTCAAGGTAATCCTGTCAGCAGGGAAGAACATGAACCACACAAATACGAATGCTCAACTATTCCCGGTTACTTTGACTGCGTTTGCGGTTCTTGGCAACGCTGGGATGCTACAAATAAAAAAATGATGGTAGGAGGGTAAAAAATGACAAAAGAAACAAAAGATGGATTCATGGCTGATGTTAAGTGTGAATGCATCATTGTACATCCAGCAGTTGGCTCTAATGAGTGGAGTGAACTATTTACAGTTTG